>Ga0193728_1000819_pt1 | contig 15466 bp, 10 predicted proteins | sample U1c1metaG_FD_143037 | JGI IMG/M metagenome (GOLD analysis project Ga0193728, IMG submission 143037) | Soil microbial communities from a riparian zone of the East river system, Colorado, United States - U1c1 | ecosystem: Environmental > Terrestrial > Soil > Riparian zone | place: USA: East River...
TCTTTGGAGATAGTATTCGGCTGATTACCAGAGGCATCGGATCTATGACGGATAAGAGCAAACTTCCCTCAAGACAGCAATTCGTGCAACGGATCAGCAGTGACCAGTTCATAGGGGTCAGTAGCCTTATCACATTGCAGAGGCAAAGCAACATCATCACGAGCACAACAACCAACCCGGTGATTCTGGGTATTCAGCAGGATGGTAGCGTCCAGATTGTTGACTGACTGGAGGATAGTATTTAGCCTCACAAGGGCAAGCTTTAATACTATATGCCACTATTTATGCTTGTTTTCCTTGAAATGCAGAGCAAGACTTGCCCTGATTGGTGCAATCGAGTATGTATATAGTAGCGGCCATGAGGAGATGCCCATAGCCCAAACGGATAATTCACAAGCCTTGCCCGTTGTATGTGGTAAAATCATACTTGAAATGTCTATTAGATTCTTTGAATAGTAGACGGCCATGATGAATTTGACAGAAAAAGGTCTAATTCAACTGGTCTGACATAGCAAAATTGGTGTGTGAATATGACTTACGACAGAAGCCAACCACAGGTCAACATGTCAAAGCAAAGTTGGCAAACCACTAGCCCTCAATGGAAATTTAAATGAGTAGCAGCAAACGCATTTTCATTAGTCACTCGAGCAAAGATGACAAGATAGCTAGGATCATAGTTGAGGCCCTTCGAGGCTATGGTTTTGATGTATGGTACGATGAACATGATCTTGGGTTTGGTTATATCAGACAACAGCTTGAAGAGTCTCTTAGTACCTGCCAAGTATTCATGGTTCTACTCTCACAAGATGCATTACAATCACTCTGGGTCAACCGCGAAATCAATGCAGCTCTTTCATTGGAAGAGCGTCTAGAGGGTATGTTGATTGTCCCAGCTGTGATAGGTCCTTGCCCAATTCCGCCTATATTGAGAGGCTATAGACGATTGAACTTCACTGCCGATCGTGATCCAGTTGCTGAACTGCGCAACTTCGCCAAAATCGTTAATCAGAGTATCACTCATCAATCGCTGCCTACACCACCTCCATGGGAGCCTACAAAAGATGCTCCAACAACAGAACCTAACCCGCAAGCATCCCCTCGTTCTTCAGCATCAAGCTATTCTATTGGTTCTATCTCAGCAGGCACTTTGGACTTGAAAATGGGAGAGAACATCTCCATTACGAATAATTATAGAACATCACCCTCACCTGATGGAGAGCAAGACCTGTATTTCTCGCAGTTTACAGCATTAGTTGATGATTTGAGCAAACAGGCAGGCAGTAATGTGGCAGCCACTAACGAACAACTTGGGTTTTTCCTAGAAATGATGGCAACAATAAGTGCGAAGGGCAAGAAACTTCCACCAGTTCTCATAGAAAAGGTACATCTCGTGTGTAAACAATTGGGTGTTACACCGTTAATTTAGAAAAGTCTCTTGTTAGGAGAAATACGATGCCAAATGATGATCCTATCCCTGATGATCCAAAGGAGAAAGATCCGGCTTTTCCCAAAAAGGATGAGCAATCACCCCTTCCTCCATCTCCGGAACAGCCAGCACCTGCGGGAGCTGCAGAAAATCGACAGCAGCCACTTGATAGCTTCCAGCTTTATAAACAAAGTGTAGAAGAGAATCTGCGCAGGCAAATGGCTGCTCTCGGTCGTGGGGGAATGTTTATAGGAGAAGATAACAAAGGTCAGCCGAATACTTCCCCAAACCGAGGTGCTGCTACTCCAGATAATCAAAACCAGGGAGAAACGTCTGCAAAGAGTATCGGTGAGATTAAGGCAGATGAAGCCAATGTTAGCATAGGGGAAAACATTCATCAAACTACCAATATCCACTATCATTTCGAGAGCTTTTCACGCTACCAGCAATTGGCTCCAACACTATTAAGTGGTAATTTGGGGGAATTTAGAACACCTGATGTATCATCAGATAATACTGATCCTCTGCAATCTAAATTTACAGAAACTTTTGCCTCCACTTCACCAGGTACGGCCTTTGTGAATCCGGAAGCTGGAAGTGTAGGACATGAGGTACAACTCCCTGATCCGCTAGATGAATGGTACTATAACACACTGAATGAGCGAGAGCAGTGTTTTGTGCAGGTAGCAGCAGTGTTGCACGGAGCACCAGTCCATGAAGTATCCCGCACTGCCTCTGAACTCTACCAGCCCATTGAGGAAGAGGAGAAACGTCAGCAAGCTCTTCTTCTACAAGCAGAATCCCAATCACCAGAAGCTATTCGTCTTGCCACAACACGGCCACAAAGAGCTTCAAGTACAGTTCTACTACTTCATACACATACTACTACCCGTAAGATTAGAGGTGCAGAACGTCTGCTCTGGCAAGATGCCAATACAAGCGGATCATCCGAATTTGGCGTTCGTGTTCTTCGTTTTATTGCTCGGGAGGCTGTATTAGGTGGTTCACTTGAGCAGGGCTTTTTAGAGCAACTCAGGGAGTGGCCGAGGAAATTCCAGGGTGAGTGTGCAGAGAAATCAGCAAGGGCATTAGGAGTGATCTGGTGGGGGCAGGATATGAATCAATTGTGGAGGCTAGCCAGTACTTGGGCTGAGAGTGATAATCTTCAAGATTGGCGACGGGTTGCTGCTCTTTTGCAAGGTGCATATGAAGTTGAGAGTGAAGAACTGGGTGAAAATGCAGATCTGGCAAATAGATCGCAAGTCTTACGAAAGATAAGTTCCTGGGTAAAGGAGTCTCATGCCTCTGCGAAGACGAAGCTCGGTTGTGCAGCGGCGTATGCTTACGGATTGATTGGACAACAATCACCTGAACAAGCATTGCAGGGTCTAAAGCAACTGCTCCGCTTCCCACAGAGCAAAGGTGACAATAACAAAGTGAATTCTCCTCTGGATGTATTTGTCGCTGGCGTCTTAGGCTATGTTACGCTTACTTTGTCTGGACATATTCGTGCTGTGCTTGCTCATCTGGCAGCTAGCGCGGAGGAGTTGTCTCACCAGAGACAAGTTTTCCAGGAGACTGGAGAACGCCGACAATATACTCGCCAACGCATGATCAGCCTTGCTTCTATCTTCGATGCTTTCTTCTTTATAGCGGCCTCTTCACTCACAGCAACCCAGAGGAATATACCTGCTAGCTACAGCCCTGAGGAAGATTTGCCCACCTATCCTACTGTTCCTGATGAGAACGGTAGGGATGTCTTGCTAGCAGGTATTTTGGCAGAAGAAGAAATCATGTGGCGAGGATACGTAGGGACTATACTTTGCGCTGCGATCTTGGAAGGGCAGGATAAACCACCTTTTGACTTAATGCAGCAGTGGGCAGAAATTGTCCTCAAGCACCAAGGTGCAAAGGACTCAGAACTGCGGGCAGCATACCTTCAGTTTATGGTTGAATTAGGCAAAGATGTCAATCGATGGTGTAATCAAATACAAAATTCTGGATATCGACCTCTACCAGCCTTTGATGCCTACAAACGCAGATTGAAACTTTGGCAGTCAAATAGTCGTCTACGACAGTCTTCCCTGGGGGATTTTGCTCACGAGGTTCTCCAACAACTGGAGAGCTAGAAAATCAACCGTTTCTGATGCTCCCTGTGTTGCTTTCAAGCTTTGGAAAGTTTACGAGGTGATAAATGGCAAATGAGATGACAGACAAATTACAACTGATTCAAAGTGCGACCATCAAGGGCTTCTTAGGATTATTTGGCCGCAGCCTTAGCGTGGCAGAAGGCTTCAGCTTAGAAGTATTTCGGGGGGATACGCACCTTGGCTCCATCATATCAAACGACATCAAAGTAGCAGGCGATGTAAAGAAACGCTGCGAACGGCTAGGGGCTCGTGATGGTGATACTATCCTACGCGTCAATCTCGGGCCTCGAATGCTGACCATGGGTGGCAAGCTGTATACGCAAGATGGCTATACGCGAGCGTATGAGATCATGCTCGAATTGCACATCAGTCATCCAGCCCTCTTTGCTCAATGCTATCGACAACAGAGCGATCCTGTCATGCTTGCTAAGACAGCTATCGAAGGAGAATTTCAGAAATATGCTGAGCGGAATAAACATGACGCAATGGATGTCGCCAAGTTACGGCTAGATGCTGAGCAGACTCTGAATATCGCTTCTAATCAGAGATTTGGTCTCAGTGTCACCCGTGCTCATAAATCTTATCTATGGCTCGATCCTAAACATGCTCAGAAACTGGAGGCTTGGCGACAAGCTGATGTGGAACAAACCAAGCTCCAGGCAAATGCCGAGGTAGAAAAGACACGAGCCAATACTGCTGCTGATGTCACACTTGTGCAGAACGAGCGGGAAGCCGGAATTCAGGATTTTCTTGATGAGAACGAGCAGAAACGAGTCAGTCGAGCAGCTGATTTTGTTCGCATAGAGGAAGCCAAACAACAGGCACACATTCGCCAACAAGCTCTCTTTGGGACAACTGCGCAAGAGATCATGGAGGCACTCAGCACACGTCTTCGCGAAGAAATTGCCATGGGTAGGCCACTGAGCGAAATCTTCAATGATTATCCTCAATTGAGGGATATCTTTCTCCCACCAGAGCAGACTCTTCCAACTACAGAGCGGAAATTCCTTCAGGGCTCAGCTGATAGAGGATTTAGCATACACGAAACTGTGTCTCAACCCGTGGGAGAGACAATCTATATCTCAAGAACAAAAGAAAATCAATTGCCCTTATTTGCGATCACCCGTACTACACTTGAAGATGATGACCGAGCAATCGTTGGCAAATTCTATTCTGTCCAAGCAGGCATATCTCAGAGCAAACCAGAAAATTTCGAGGGGGAACCATTAAATCTATCTGTGCAGAACCTCGCCGAGCCTATATTGTTCCAGGTTTCACTCCATACAAGTGAAAATATTGCGCTGACTACAGAGTGGGAGAAGCTTCTCCGTTATGATCCGCGCAATCTAGAGTCACAGATGATTGAGTTTACTTTTCAGGTTATAGAATTAGGCCATAGTTCTCTGATTATAGATTTCTATCACGAACGGCACTGGTTTAGGACAACTCGAGTTGAGTTTGACGCCATTGAACAATCAGAGCAAACAACGGCTTCATCTAGGAGATAGTATGTTAGTTCACCAAACATCACCAACGTTATTTGTTGATAGCTCTTCTATAGATGTCCATATTCGCATCTACTCGGATAGCAATGTCTACAGGGCTGAGCTTAGAGTGGGAGGAGTGAAGACGCAACGGTTTCGTATAGGGCTAAGCTTACATGATGTTGAGGATCTCAACATGGAACTTCAACAAGCGATTGAGGTTGTTTCTAATAGATGTCAGGAAGGGAGTAGATGTAATGAATTGCTGGCCGAGCTAGCAAATGCAGGAAAATCTGCATTCAACAGAATCTTTGCTGATGGCGTCCCACGAGAGACGATACAAAAGGCACTGGAGATGATAAGCACGAAATCAGGGGCAACTATTGAGATTTCATCTGAAAATTTCTTTATCCCGTGGGAATTACTGTATCACGATTTCCTAGAAGATCCAGTAGAAGTCTCCAACTTTTGGGGATTGCGGTACATTATTACCCGTACCTTGATCCAAGACAATCGTCCTGGCGATATGGTATCACCCATTATCCAATCATCATGTCCAAAAGTGGGGCTGGTTGCTTGCAAAGAATTGGAGTTTGTTGCTGGAAAAGAAATCCCCATTCTTCAGGGATTCCATGACGAAAAACAGATATATCTTTCCTGCTTGCGCTCCCTTGATCCCGACCAACGTAGTAAAGAGTTAGGAGACTTCGGCCGATTTTTGTGTACGGAACTACATATTGTCCATCTTGCCTGCCATGCTTATGTAAAAAGCCCACTCAACCATTCATATTTGCAAGTTTCAAACTATTTTCCTATCACAATGCAAGATTTTCACTCGCAGGGGTTTAAGGTCGGGTCCAATCCTCTGGTAATTCTCAACGCTTGTCGTACTGGCACAATTAGCCCACTTTACACATCAAATTGGGCTGCCCTGTTTTGGGAATATGGGGCCAGAGGTGTTCTTGCAACAGAGTTTCGTATACCAGATTGGTTTGCCGCGGCTTTCATTGAAAAGCTGTATAAGTGCTTGCTATCAGAAATGCCAATCGGCGAAAGTCTTTGGAATACTCGTTGCTATTTCTGGAACGAGAAAAAGAACCCGCTTGGACTTGCCTACGCCCTGTATTCACCACTATCCATTAGGATAGTAAACACGCAATAGGGAGAAAATTATGGACAAGGATAACATTGAGGTCATTGTGAGTGAGCCACTAGCAACAAGAGGAGGTGGAGCAAAACAAGCAAAGCCACTGAAGGTAGAAGTGCTAGCTGATAATGTCAATCTATTCATTGGGCAAATGGGTGAGATACTCGAGAAAACACCTGAGAAATTAGGTAAGTTTCATTTTGAAGAACTTGAAGTGCATGCCGAGATTACAGGAAAAGGCACTTTAGCTCTTTTTGGGACAGGAGGTGAGCTAGGTGCTTCTGGGGGATTGAGATTCGTCTTTCGTCGTTCTCCAATCTCTGATGATGGGAAGTGATTTAACAAACAACAGGAGCTAAGAAAACTTCGCTGGGTCAGATTTTGGTAGTCTCCCGTTTGACTGTCGATAGAAATTAAGGAGGAAAGGTGTCGACAGAAAGGGAAACTGAGAAATGGATGAGCGAAATGTGGGTCTTTATTTCGTCAAAATGAAATACCGATCCGTCTTTGCATCGACTTCATAGCAGAAAGATTTCTACAATCGGAACTTTTTTAGCGTTTCAAATGGTCCCAACTTTCCACGGCTAGCCGATCCTCACGTCTGTCAGGATACAGCAACCTCATTCCCTCATCTGGCGGGAGAATCGAGCCGATGACTGTTACCCGTGTGCCCGTAGTCGACTGCACAGCCTCAATTACCCTATACTCGTTGCCAGGAGATACGGTGAAGAGCAGCTCGTAGTCTTCGCCTCCATGCAGAGCCCACTGGAAAGGATCATGGGATACACTTACCGCGACTATATGAAGCTCTGGTGAGAGGGGTAGACGCACTAGATCAAGTCTGGCCCCAACGTGACTTCTTTCACAGAGATGACCCAGATCACCACTGAGCCCATCACTGATATCAAGCATAGCGGTCACGACTTGCGATCCCAACCCACTGAGCACACGTCCTTCGTGAATTCTTGGTCGAGGCGTCCTATGGATCGTTCGTAGGAACTCCTGCACTTCTTGTGGGTACGAGGGATCGGGGTGCAGCAGTGTGTGAAGCCCGGCAGCTGAGTCACCAAGCGAACCGGTCACACACAGGATATCGCCTACCTGTGCCCCATCACGCCGTATGGCCTGACCACGCTCAACAGTACCCAGGAGCGTGATGTCGATGGTGAGTTGATCCGATTTCCCTGAGCTTGCGATATTGCCTCCAACAATCGCAGTGGCATACTGCTCTGCCTCTAGGCGCAAGCCAGCATAGATACTATCGAGGACAGCTACGGGAAGCTGTGGAGGGAGAATGAGAGAGACAAGCGCATAACGAGGGACTCCACCCATGGCAGCGATATCACTGAGATTGATGGCAAGAGCCTTACGCCCAATCTGCTCAGGTGTAGATGTACGCAGAGTGAAATGAATTCCCTCAACCTGACTGTCGCAGGTAGCAAGCAATAGTTGATCATTGCCCAGGTCGAGAATAGCGCAATCATCGCCAACGCCCAGACCAATATCCGCCCGCGAGGTTAGACCTGCCGTCAGACGTGCAATAAGTTCAAACTCTCCTAATGCTGAAATATTCATCTTCGTCTTTTAGAAACCAAAAATAAAAAAGGCGTTGCTGAGAGGATTCGAACCTCCGACTTCTTCCTCCGCAGGGAAGCGCTCTATCCACTGAGCTACAGCAACATGATAATGGTCTTTGTCCGTACTTAGGCTCTCTAGGTACCTTCAACCATCGTTAACACCAGCATGATAGCAGAATTGCCAGACTTTGTCAATACATTTTTTGCCTTGGCAGCCGGATTTGGGCGAAGGTTTCTCGAAGGGCAGAGTTGATCTCTGTGGAGGCTGAGAAAGAGGCCCACAGACCCTGATAGAGCCTCTCTCCAGCAAAGAAATTAGTTCGCCAGAATGATATTTACTCCTAACTAATTCACGCTACAACGGAGAAATAATTTCGGCACATACACATAGCATCATATGCGACGGTGCAAAGCTACGCAAGACCTTCAATCACATTTCCTGCACGAGACAATGCTTCGCGACGTACGTAGTAGTAAGCCCACAGACCTTTCTTACGACAATCTACCAAACCTGCATCACGTAAGATACGCAGGTGGTGCGAGATTGTTGGCTGCTCTAGTGTAAAGCTCTCCACAATCTCAAAGACGCATACCTCCCCTTCATGACGACTCAGTAAGCTCAAGATGCGCAAACGCGTCGGATCAGCCAAAGCCTTCAATAAACGTGCCTGGACAACTGCATCATCCTCGTTCAGCGTGGGTACAAACTTAGGGGCAATTCCTACAGTGGGGTTGCCAAGAGGCGCAGTTTGACGATGTAGCGTACCTACTGAAACTGAAGTTGCAGTGCCAGCCGATGCTGAAGTAGCACGATTGGCATGTTCTTGATTCATCGATGTCATTTTCCTTCTCCTTCCATCCTCCCAAACTGGATGTAAAACCTAGATGTAAAACTTATATGCAGGTCTGTGGCTTATGGTATGTGTATACCTACAATTATTATAGAACTCGATCCAAATCATGCTCCATATGGCCTTCGCCGAAAAGAGCGGCGCAACATCTAATACAGATATTATACCGCTCTTTCTCAAGAAATTCTAGTGCTTTTCTTCAGGACGCACTTGTAGATGGAGTTCACGTAGCTGCTTATCCTCAACAGGAGAAGGTGCTCCCATTAACAGATCTAGAGCAGTCTGCGTCTTAGGAAATGCAATGACTTCCCGGATATTATCGGCACCAGTAAACAGCATAACCAATCGATCGAGACCCAGAGCAATACCACCGTGTGGAGGAGCACCGTATTCGAAGGCTTCAAGCATGTGGCCAAATTGCTCTTTAATCTGCTCATTGTCGACTCCCATCAAGGAAAAGACCTTGTGCTGAAGTTCAGAGACATTGATACGCACACTCCCACCACCGATTTCATACCCGTTACAAATCACGTCGTACTGCTTCGCACGGACCTTCAATGGATCAGTGTCAAGCAGACTCACATGCTCATCATCCATGCCCGAAAAAGGATTGTGCTCCGCATCATAGCGCTGCAAATCCTCATCGTAGTGCAAGAGCGGGAAGTCTACCACCCAGCAGAGTGCCATTTCGTCAGCATTGATGAGTTTGAACCGTTCCGCAAGTTTAGTACGCAGGCGGAAGAGAACATCATTGCAAACCTTGGCACTATCAGCAACAAAGAGCAGCAAATCACCTGGCTTGCCCTCCAGCCGATCAATAATGGCCTGTACCTCATCCGACGACAGAAACTTGGTCAGCGGTGACTTGATCTCTCCCGTTGCATTGATAGCAAGCGAAACCAGACCTTTTGCTCCCAGCAAGCGAGCAAACTCGGTCAATTCATCAACTTCCTTCCGGCTATAGCCGCCAGCACCAGGAACACGAATGCCCTTGACCATACCCTCAGCAGCGAGAGCACTGCGGAAGACCCCGAAATTGCCAGCCGAGGCGAGGTCAGAGATTTCCACGAGAGGCAAATCAAAGCGTAGGTCAGGATGATCTGTCCCATAGCAATCCATTACATGCTGATAGCTCAGGCGTGGGAAAGGACGTTGTTTAATGCGCTTGTTTGTTGTCGTCTCAATCAGGAAGATCAAAAGACCTTCCATAAGCGACATCACATCATCTTCAGAGACAAATGACATCTCCAGGTCAAGCTGAGTAAACTCCGGTTGGCGATCGGCACGTTGATCTTCATCGCGGAAACAGCGAGCGATCTGGAAGTACCGATCTAGGCCCGCTACCATCAATAACTGCTTGAGTTGTTGAGGAGATTGCGGCAGGGCGTAAAACTCGCCTGCATAGAGACGACTCGGCACCAAGTAGTCGCGAGCGCCTTCTGGTGTACTTTTCATCAGCAGGGGCGTCTCGACCTCAACAAAACCACGCTCATCCAAATAATCGCGTACCACTTTCACGACACGATGGCGCAACAGTATATGGTCACGCATCATTGGTCGACGAAGGTCCAGATAGCGATATTTGAGACGGAGAGACTCATCAACCTGTACGTCATCACTGATGGGAAACGGAGTCGTACGTGACGGATTCAGGATCGCAATCTGCTCTGCAGTGATCTCAATCGCACCTGTACGTAATTGAGGATTCTCTGTCCCAGGCAGACGAGGTACAACAGTGCCCCGAATCTGCACCACATATTCTGAACGCAATTCAGCCGCGGCACGATGAGCTTCTGGCGAACGCTCTGGATCACAAACAACCTGCGTTATGCCATAGCGATCACGAATATCCAGGAAAATCAGCCCGCCATGGTCACGACGCCGATTCACCCAACCAGCCAAAGTTACCTGCTTTTCAACATCAGCAGTTGTTAATTCACCACACGTATGTGTACGGTAATATACCTCAAAACCCACGTGATTATAACTCCTTTTCTAAGATTTGGAATGGGAGAAAGAGATGGAGCATGAATGCTTGCGAGTATAATTTCAATCTCGTTTCAATCTCGACAGAGTCCCCTTCCACCTCTTCCACCGAGTGAGTGTGACATCCACCCCATGACTAAAGCCAGGGGTATCCCATCCTCACGAATGGGCTTTCCTGCTTCGTTGGGGGTTGCCTGCCCGAGCTTTTGCCCGAGCGGGTCTTACACCTCCTCCACAGGCCGATGCCGAGAGCCCCTCGGCCAGAATGTTTCTTGGTTCGTCCATACCACTGGCTCTTATACTCCAGCTGGCGGACAAACTCGCCCCATCCCACATCACTGACCGCTTTGGCGAGGCAGTGATTTTTGACATCCGAACGTTTGCGCCAAGATGCGCCTTTGTTCGTCGGTCGGATAGAACCGATACTTATATGCCTGCTTCGTTTTGTTCACTGCCTATTTGCCTTTCTTCTGTTTCTTGATATGCTCTTCCATTGCAGTCAAGATCTCTCCATTGAGAGACCGATTGTTCTGCTTAGCCGCTTCTTTCATCCGTTCCAACAAATCAGAAGGAAACCTGACAGTGAATGGCTTTACATCTGTCTTTTCTCTGTCTTTCATGTAACTATTGTACCACTAATTTATATACATAACAAGCAACTAGTACCCCTGTGCCCAAGCCCCAAGAAAGGAAGCGCCTTGTATCCCCATAGCTGAAGCAAGGGGTTTTACGGCGCGAATTGATAAAGTTGCAGCAACAAAAAAACAATATACCGCCATCGATGAAGCCATCCACACCATCCAATTCACCAACAATAAAGCACCAATCCCCTATGAAGTAGCTGCGCAAGTACGCATAAGATTTATCGAGACCTGACCGAGAGCATTCCCGTTTGCCTGGGTAAGAAGGGAAAGTGCTTCTCGATTGGTATCAACCGTGATACTCTTGACTGAAGAGAGACTGGTCGAAACATATTGCCTAGCATATTGCAAAGGAGAAGCCACAGCAGCACCCCCCAGTGTCTGAGTAGGCGTAGCAGTAGGAGTAGAAGCGGTGGCAGGTGTTGCATTCGCAGCAGAAGTAGCAGTAGAAGTATTGGGCAGATATTTCAGCTGCAGAATACGATGATTGGAGTTATCGACCACAAACAGATACATGGTTTGATTTATTGACCCAGCGGCCAAGAGCGTTGCCCCGGTGATATTGGCAAAGGGCTGCTGGATCTCCCTCGACGATTGTGCAGTCGGAACGACAAGAGGAGTATTCCATTGAAAGTCTTGTGGATCCACTCCCACAGGACTTTCAATGGCACCTGGCAACGTGATATCCAGTGCCGATGACTTATTTGAAGACCCATCGCCACTAAACGAGAGGCTTTTTATATGACCATCTTGCGTCAATAAGAACAACTGTTGATTAGGAAATGCAGCCGCACTGATCAGAGGCGGCGAAACAGAAATTTGTGCATGTTGTGGGCCATCCGTCAAATGATCTGTATTATAGTTCAAAATATCCAGCGTGGATGCATTGCTTGCAATCAAGAAGACATACACATCAGAGTTCGAGACAGTCATCAATTTGGGCTGTTCACTGCTCTTGATCAACTTTGCATCGATGGGACGAGGAGAATTGCTATCGTCCGTTAAAGCCCCATTTGCGTCCGGCTTATACACATGCAGAGCATAGCTGACTGGATTACTTCCCTGGCTTGCCTGTTTTGTGACAACAAAGAGACGCTGACCATTACTGGCAAGCAAAACTGGCACGGCACCGTTGGTCAAGGACACTTTCGTCCCCTGACTCTTTTGTTCATTGAGCAGGTACAGGTTCGAATCCCCACCCAAGAGATATGAAGAAACAGTCTGACCCTGCTGGACCGACGTAATCATCGGAGATTTCCCTCCGATACTGGTCATATTGAGAGCACTCGTATTGGCTATCGTATTACATAAAGAAAAAATCCCTGCATGTTCATTGTAGTCCGTAATAGCTAGTTTTCCCTTGCTCTCAATACTGTTCTGCAGGGCAACAAATCTGTCAGCCTGTGATCCCAGGAGGAAGGGACTCGGAACACTCCGCAAATCATCCTGAGCAGCTACCAGTTTCTGAAGGGCATTAACAGCATCTTTATTGGGGTTAGCCTGACTGATTAGAGAAGCGGCCTGATCGAACTTCTGGCTAGCATCCGTTTGCAAATGCAAAAAATAGTATGCGCCACCAGCAAAAAGAGCAACGATAAAAACAACCAATACTGCTAATGTTGGATAGAGAAGACGATTGCGCTTGCGCTTGGTCAATATCACCGCAGGTGGAGGAGCAATTACATTGCTACCAGGAGAAAACAGCGGACCACTAGGAGTAGAACGCAACGGAGCACTAGGAACACGTCCCTCCTCAACCCGCACGGCCATGCTCAGTGCTGAAATGGAAGGTCGCCCTAACACCGCAGTATCCTCGTCAGCACTCACATCAGAACCGCCAACATACACAAGATGACGTGTCGTGGGAGGCTCTGTACCCAAGTCCTGCACGCGCACAACAATTGCGGTGATATTATCAGGTCCTCCGTTTTCATTGGCACGCTCAACTAAATGATAGACACTCTCCTGGGGTACATATTGCTCAACAATAGAACGCAGATCATCCTCATAAACAGAACCGGAGAGACCATCCGTACAGAGAATGAGACAGTCACCCTCCTCCAACTCTTCAGTGAAAACATCTACTTCCACATCAACCTGGGTTCCCAAACAACGTGTAATCACATTACGCTGTGCATGCGAACGTGCTTGATCCCGTGTAAGTAAACCCGCACGGACTTGCTCTTCCACCCAGGAATGATCTTGCGATACCTGCCTGACCTGACCATGGCGAATAACATAAGCCCGACTATCACCCACATTAGCAACATAGGCTATATTGCCACGTAATACAGCAGAAACACATGTGGTCCCCATTCCACTACGTAGCATATTTTCTGCAGCCCGCTGATGAATAATCGTATTGGCACGCTTAATCGCATTCATCAATGAGAGAGTAATATCTTCACTATCATCCTGATAATATGTCATAGTAACTGTGTCGACAGCAATTTCGCTCGCCACTTCCCCTGCTGCATGTCCACCCATGCCATCAGCCACAATAAAGAGCGCACCTTTCCTTGCCATCACCTGCCCATCTTTCGGGATGACATAGGCCATATTATCTTCATTATGGGGACGTTTGCGACCCACATCTGTTAGCTGTGCGACATCGAGCCGGAGTTGTTTGGACAACGTGGTTCTCTCCCGTACTTAAAAGTAGCTCTCGATCGATGCACTCTGAATTTTCATCCTTCAGGGTGAAAATCTTGCACCACCATCACCAAGGCCATCGATACCTGCGATAATCTGCAAGAACGCAGCTATGATAGCAGAATTGGCAAAGAAAGGCAAGAGGATGAGACCTAAGTACAAAGGATTAGCTAGAGAAGAGGGCATTTCATAACCCTTAAAAAGCTCTCTAGTGAGCCACAAAACACGCTTGGGTAAAGTGAGCAAAAGCGAGAAAAAAGCCGCTTTTCGATAAGCTTGAAAATGAGACCTTTTGCCAGTTTCAGCTCAGAAATGCTCTGCTTATCCGAGTTACGAAATGCCCTCTAGAGAAATTAAGAATTGGCTAGAGTTCCAACAAACGTTTGTGATATCATAAAATGCAAGAGCATAGCACAAAAGATTGTCAAGAATTCGCTAGAAATTCAGCGGAGGACGAGGGTGATGAATGGAAGAAAAGCATACGCTTGTTACCATCGAAAAATCAGAGACGTTAGTTATATAGCCGCATTCTGTGGCGAGACCGGAGAGACTCCATGCGTCAGCTAGTAGCTCTGCACAAAACTGTCGCAATTTTCTTACGGCATGCGTCAAACGAACTTGGCAGTTTCGTGCTTGTGCAAGTTCAACACTGTCAAGCAGGATCGCCTCCTATTGACACTTTCTTAACTGAAAGTCTCAGATAGAGAAAGGCAACTCGTATGCACATAGGCATCAATGCTCAGCTATTATCCTATGGTCAGAACTATCGCAATGGTGGTGTCAGCCGTTATATACGCTATTTGCTGACAGCACTAGCTAAGCAACCAGGGGATAATATATATACAGTGTTCGTGAATGGACAGGACATTATTGATCGCCTTGCACCACACCCTCAAATTACTTATTTTGCTGCTCCATGGCCTGAGAAGCAACCAGCTGCGAGAGTAGCGTGGGAACAAATAACCCTTCCATCTCTTCTACGGCAGAAGCGTATTGATGTTTTACACTCCCCGGTCAATGTGCGTCCTGAACTGTTACCACGCAGTTGTGCAAGCGTTGTTACGCTCCATGATCTGGCATTTTTGCGCTTTCCTACTGTCTTGACACGGGTCAAACGCATCTATCATAAGACATTTACCCTACGCAGTTTACGGCGTGCAACAATGTTAATTACTGACTCTGACAGCACAAAACAGGATGCACATGAACTGGTAGGAATCCCAAATGAGCGTATTCAAACGATTTATCCATGTATTGATGAACGTTTTTCCTGTATACGTGATGAAGCAAAAATACGTTCCTTTCGTCAACAACAAGAACTGACAGAAGGATTTTTCCTCTATCTTGGGACCCTGGAGCCACGCAAGAATATCACAACACTCATTGATGCCTATGCCCTGGCGAGGCAACACTACATGCTACGGGAAAAGCTCGTCTTGGCAGGAGGAAAAGGCTGGCTCTATGATACTATCTTTGCAAAGGTTCGCCAATTGGGGCTCGAGACAGAAGTGCTTTTCCCAGGGTATGTGAAGGACGAAGAGCAGGTATTGTG
>Ga0193728_1000820_pt1 | contig 15463 bp, 8 predicted proteins | sample U1c1metaG_FD_143037 | JGI IMG/M metagenome (GOLD analysis project Ga0193728, IMG submission 143037) | Soil microbial communities from a riparian zone of the East river system, Colorado, United States - U1c1 | ecosystem: Environmental > Terrestrial > Soil > Riparian zone | place: USA: East River...
TCCCTTTGAGGAGCAACAGAAGTAATGAAACTGTGCAATAGGGAGATGAGAGGGCTTCTCTCCAGCTTTTGTGCTTGACGATAGGGCTCTGATAGTCCATTTGGATACACCGTTGTAAACTGTTGTAAAACCTCTTTGATGTCAAAGGTGATGTCAGGATGAGGCAGAAAAGCACCCAGGTTTGCCGCTTTGCAAACAGTTCTCCTGGGTGGTGGTCCTTCGTTGTTTTCCTATTGCAACAGGAGATTTTAAGTCTCTTGAATAGACAAATTGTCTTCTTAGGCAGTTCCGTATGGGTTTCAGTTAGTTCAATACAGGAGATTTCATTCTCATCATTAAATGGCACTTCATCTTTTGTCATGATATAGCTAATTGCTTTTTTAACTATTGCATCAAGTTCTAATGCATTTTTATAATTTTTGTGTGTATTGCTGGGATGTGCGATTGACTGTTGTATCTGGTGCGACAGGTTTCCGTATCCACACGAGAACACTAGGCTGCTCAGCTCTTTTGAGCAATCTTGCTTTTGAAGGATCATTTGGAGAACGATCCGTATGATATATCTCGTAATACGGTCCATAAATAGGCAAAATAGCAGCAATCTCATGTTCATAAATACCAAAATCTCCCCATTTGCTAATAATAAAGATCTTGCCATCCTCGACTTTAGAGACGTAACCGCTATGCTGGATTGCGGTTCCGTCTTTTTGTCGATAGACAATCACATCACCCACTTGAACAGGAGGCAGCTGACCTTGATCTGTGACTACATTACCCGTCCAAACTTTCTTGAAACCATTCAGAATACTCTCGACCTGATCACCCAGTAACAAACCAGCTTTGCCATCGGTAAATGTGAAGCTATGACAGTAGATAGGGATGAGCGAAGAATAAGGTCCGAACCTCTGTGGGTATCTATGAGCACCAAAACCTGAAGTTAAATCTCGCTTATCCCTATGCCCAAGCTCCTCTGCATAGGCGAGAATCTTCACTTTCTTCTCCAGTTCGAGTTTTATCAGGCTGTTGTCTTCCTCTTTGCGTGACATAGGGCGGCTGCCTGGTATAGTTTCCCAAAGGTGCAGCTTGACTTTTTCGTTATCATCTGTCCAATGTTGGTACACTTCTAGCTGGGTGTATTGTGGTTGATCACTGAGGTAGTGATTGAGTTGTCCTTCTGTTGGCTCATCTCCTAATTCATCTTTTATTTGCTCTACCCGATCTTTTGTTCCTTTAAATTGGGTGAGCGTCTCATTTAGTGCTACACAGTGATGATGTATAAGACGTGGCTTGGGTATAGCTTGCACCATATACTCACCGGTAGTTGGATCTTTTTTCACATAGGCAGAGAGGGTCCGCAGATACTGACAAAATACGTTAAATTGCTCTGGTCCGAATTCTTTTCGTATCACCTTGCCAAGCAGGGAGATTTGAGAGGAGTCTTCCAAATTCTCAAGGATGTGGTCATCAGTCTGAGAGGAGTCCTTGGCGAAGAAACACTGAAGGACTTGCTTATAGGTTGTATGAAGCTCTTCCAGTCTTGGTCGCCATTTGTATTTCTTTTGCCATGTCTCCAATCTCCCGGTCAATTGCTGCTTCTCTTCTTCCAGATCCTGGGATGCATTCACGAGATCATTACGCATTTCTTGGACTTTTTCATAACTTGTGTGCAGCTGCGCCTCCACGTTGTCAATGTCTTCTGGAGAGTCAGAGCCCTGCTTTATTTGATCCCAATAGCTATACAGAAGTTTCGCGAGTTTTCTATAAATAGCTTCAAGCTCTTTAAGCTTCTCTTGAGCTGCTATGAGATTATCCGGCTTGCTGTCTTGCTCATTCTCTTTGGAGAGGCTATCCATTTTAGATTGTATTTTTTCAGGATGATTAGACTGATATGTTCTGGCCTCATCTACGATCTCCTGAGCATCGGCTATTTCTTCCACAGGAATCTTCATGTGTTGAAGAGCACTTTGATATGCTGTCAACTTTTCCGTTAAATAGTCATTGACGCTCTTCAGTTGCTCCAGATGTATCTGAGGGCTTATAGGGGAACTGCTCTCCAGGTCTCTCTGCTCGGTTGGAGAGACCTGTTTAAATCGTGTCGCAAAGCCTTTTAAGAGTTCTATCACTGTTGTCTCTTCTTCTATAAAGCCATGATATGCTATGCAAGTATCTTCCAATGCCGACCTATACCCACTGACTAGGTGGTGAAAGGTGCTCTCTTCCTGATTTTGCTTGAGTGAGAGTGTTGCCTCTAGTTTCACATATCTGCGACATTGTTTCAGCGTGTGGTCAATTGCTCTGAGGGTATCTCGAGCTTTTTGCAGCAAAGGTTCCTCATAGGTTTTCAATACCTGGCAGACGTCTTTCGAGGCGGTATCCAGGGCGTTGTGTAGTTGCTGCAGGTCTGTAAGATCTACCTGTACATCACCAAGTACCACGGGATCGAACCATAGATTTTCAAGCAGTTTTTCTTTTCTTTGAAGATCCCTAATAAACTTTTGGCGGCGGGTCTCTTGAGGATGATCTGACGGATCAGGAAGCTCCACAGAGTTCCTGCTTTGATCGGGGTTCACACCTTCCTGCGAGCTAGGATCATCCTCCCTGTATAACTCACTACCAAACTTTTCTGGAAAGGATTTTTCTTGCTCTATATATTCGAATGATTTTGTAGCATATCGATGTGAAAGTTCTTTTATTCTGTCAATACTCTCTTTTATAGATTTATATTTTTTTCTTTCTATTTCACTCAATAAATCTGTTAAATTCTTTTTTAACTGATCTAGAGTGTCGATTTTGAATTCCTCTAGCCTCTGGGTAAAATTTTCTAGTCCTTGCTCCAAATGTTCCATGTTTTTAAAGATCGTTTGAGAGTAAGGGCCGAAGGATTTCTGACGTTTCAGTTTCACCATCTTACCTTTCTCTGTTTTCATCTCCGTCAGGCAGCTATCGAGAAACGTTTTGATATTTTCCTTTGCTTCCTCTGGAAACCGTTGATCTGATGAAGTCAGGCTCTCCTCTACTTTTTTTAGGAAATTCTCAGTGCCGGAGCCCATTGCTTGCAATTGGCCCATTGATAAATCGGGCTTCTTCAAGTCTTCTTGACAACGTTGGTAGCCATTGAGAAAAGGGGCTAACCGATCATAAACTTTTTTTGCTGGTCGACAGTGATCAATAAATTTCTTTGTTATTTCCCGTTTTTGCTTTTGTCGTTCGCTTTTAAAAGTCTCCTTGAAACTTTGTTCAATTTTTCCTATTCCACGAGTCTGTGTAGCTAGTATTTCAGGTGTTTCATTAGTCTGTGCAGCTGCAGTGTCCAGTTGGCCACTAAAAAAATGCATTGCACGAAGCTCTTTAAGAGTTTTGCTTTCTTGTTGTTTTGCACTTATATCATAAAATTTGCTTCTTTTTTCCATTTCATACCTATTTTACCCACAGTTCGCCCATTTTTTGTCAAATCCGCTTGCAAAGCTGAGTGCCATTGTTGAGTATTCGCCATTTTTACATGAACGAACTGGCTTGTGCATTGGCTTCATAAGGAACTAGGGTACCTCGTGAAGCGGCATTTTTGCTTCCAATAACGAGTATTATCTGCTGTCCTGTACCTCTGTTTGAGAATAGAAGTACTTTAAGTCGAGGGTGATTCCTTGTTCAAAAGCCTTCTCCCTCCTGGTTTGCTCTCAGCTCATTTCCGAACCTTGCCTAAAGTATAATCGGATGAGAAGGTTTTTCCTAGCGAGGGCGTTTCCTAACTCTCAAAAAACGCTGCTACGAGAGCACTTTTCTCTACTAAGGATACCTAACGCAAGAGGAGTTTTCCAGGACATCTTGGGAACAACTTTGGGACAAAAGGAACAACTTCAGCTCAGAAAGGCTCTGGTTATCTGAGTTACGAAATGCCCTCCTAGCGACAAACCAGACACCTTTGCAGACAAACCAGACAGTTTTGAGGAGGAAAGAAGACATTGAGAACATTCATTACACCCAAATGCTCTCAATGGACGAGGGAATGTACTCCCATGAGAGTCATGAAGTGCATGAGAGAAACGGGTTTTTGATGAACCAGGAGGCTATGCTTTGCGCTTCTTCCAGCTCTGCGACGGTCTTATTTTCAAGTTACCAAAAGCCTCAACCTCCATAGTCTTCTTGCGACTCTCCTTGTGCTAAGAGTAGCGAATACGAGAGGTTTATTCCAGGACATCTGGGAACAACTTATGGGAAAAAGGGAACAACTTCAGCGTTGAGGATATACTCTTTCATGTAGAGATGAGGTGGCTTCTCCGTAGGGTTTGTGCTTGACAATAGAGTGATGGTAGTTCATTTAGATGCACGATTGTAAAACTTTGTAAAACGCCTCTGATGTAGGAATGAGCAGAAAAACACCCAGGTTTGCCGCTTTGTGAGCGGTTTTCCTGGGTGGTCTTTTGTTGGTTTCTATTGGACCAGAAGATTTTAAGTCTTGTCGATACCTGACTTGGCCTCTCATGAGGTCTCATGTGCGTTCCTGTCCGTTCAACACAGGAGATTTTGTGAAGGTATTTCATAGAGTAGTCTCTCTGTAGAATATTGATATGTTGTTTCTTGATGCATCACTTATAAAATGGCTTCTGATGTGATATTCTAGTGTACTCGGGTATTTTGACAACGCTATTGACAGCTTATCATTTCTGGAGGTGTATTTGGTACTCGTTTTCATCCTGACCTTACTCTTGTAGTACTCCTAGCATGCTTCTTGGCTATTTCCGCTGAGAGTCAGATAGTTCCTAGGACCGTAAACTGGTCTTGACAGAGAGTGATAAACTAGGAAGAAAAGGAGAAAGGCAGGGAAGAACAAATGAGTCGAAAAGTAAGCCGTCCAGCAGCACAAGTCGAGATGCGTTTAGAACCACAAAGAACGACCTGCGTGGAATGCGGACAAGAGATGTGGGTAGCGTATCATGCTCATAGAAAGGTGATGACATTAGAAGGATTACGTGGTTTGACGTTGCAAGTGCGTCGCTGCCAGAACCAAGTGTGTGGACGGTACAAGTGTGCCTATCGGCCAGAAGAAGAGGGAAGATTGGCATTGCCACATGGGGAATGCGGATTGGATGTGATAGCACTGGTGGGGGCATTGCGCTATAAAGAGCATCGAAGTATCAAAGAAATCCATGAGCACTTGAAGGGGCGAGGTGTGCAGGTGTGTGAACGAACCGTGGAGCATCTGTTGCATCGCTATGAGGAGTTGGTGACGGTGCATCAAAAGGAGCGCTTGCAGCAGCTCTTTGCCAAGCAAGGTCGGGTGATTCTTGGGATTGATGGCTTGCAGCCGGATGTGGGGCATGAGGTGCTCTGGACCATCCGTGAGGTGCTCTCCGGCGAGGTCTTAGTAGCCCGAGCCTTGCTCAGCTCATCCCAAGAGGATATCGCTGGCCTGCTGCGAGAGGCCAAAGAGATGCTCCCCGAGCAGGTGGTGGTTAGCGCCATCGTCTCCGATGGAGAGCCTGCCATCCGTTTGGCCGTGGCAACCCTTTTCGCTGACGTGGCCCATCAGCTGTGCCATTTTCATTACCTGCGGGAAGCTGCCAAGCCGATCTCTGACGCCGACCGGCATGCCAAGAAAGAATTGAAAAAGCAGGTGCGTGGGATTCGTCGCATCGAGCGAAGCGTGGAGGGCAACGATGAGAAGGACGCCGAAGCGGTGAGAGATTACTCTTTAGCCGTCAGAGCCGCTATCACTGATGATGGCCATCCTCCGCTTTGTGCCTCGGGCCTCAAATTGCATGGTCGTCTCTCGCAGATAGCCGCCTCCATCAATGGGGTCGCGGAAAAAAGGGGGCTCTTTCCCAGCCTCTTTTGCGCTTACAGCATCTTTTGAACAAGGCCTTAGAGAGCACGGGAACGGATTGGCAAACGCTGGAACTGGTCTATGGATGGGTTCAGCGCTTGGCCGATGTCTTGGCAGAGGGAGACGTGCGTCCAGAAGAACTCCAGTTGCGGTTTATGCTGGTCTTGATGTATATGCAGGAGCACATGAGCCAGCTTGACCCCTCTTGGCAAAAGGCCATCGCTCATTTTTTGAAGGTCACCCACAGTTATGCTCCTCATTTGTTTTTCTGTTATCAGATCCCGGATGTCCCACGCACCAACAATGACTTGGAACAGTCCTTCGGGTCTGTTCGCCGATCTGAGCGCAGGGCGACTGGACGGCGTGGAGCCGTTCCAGGACTGGTAGTGCATGGGGCTGTTCGCGTCCAAGCTGCTCTGGCCACTCGCGTCACAACCTTCACTGCACACGATTTAGTCCCTCATAATCTTCAGGCTTGGCGCAACGTCCGAGCTGAAATTGCTTCTCACCAAGTCAAACGCTGCAAACAGTTTCGCTTTCGCAAAGATCCTGCCGCCTATTTAGCTGAGGTCGAGCGTCAGCTTCTCTCAAGCTAAGTTTACGGTCCTAGGATAGTTCTGTACACCCGTAAACAAGTATGCTGAATAGCACCCATAGTAGCGCAATTCCTTGATTTGGATAGCATTGTTCCTCTGGAGTGCTGCTAGCTATGAGATTATAGGATATATTATTTTTCTCCAAATAAAAATGATATATATGGAACATTCCCATAAGCTTCTGGTACCACTAGTTCAATCTCAAGGATTGTTTCTTTCCCTGAGGCATCTTCGCCACGGTTCAGTAAATACGGCATGCCATTTCCGTTGGGGGTATCATACATGGAGTAGTACAGCTCAGATCCCTCGATAAGTTTGACCTTTTCTCCAGGTCGAAGACCTAATCGTTCACAGCAGGCAGCTACCACAGCTTCCGTATCCTCATTAATAATATTGCATCGAATCACCCTTTTGATTCTACTCTCCTCAATACCTTGTTCCTGTGCAAACCATCTAAATTGTTCTAACAAAAGATCCGTGCTTTTGAAAGCCCCAATAGTCGGCCTTTGAGGGACTTCTGGCGTCTGCTCTCTTCTTTTGGCACCTCTAGCAGCTTCTTCACAGGCTAGATGATAGCTTTCCTCAGCAACTTTTTCGGCTTGGGTCCTATCCTCGGGTTTATAATTGCGTGCGGCTGCCATGGTCCTCTCTTTCAGATTCACATAATTTCTATAAGGCGGTCGTTCGGTTTGGGCCATGTCGTTAGGCCATGACTTTACAACGACATAGTTCTCAATTCCCTCTACCATATGTTCCTGAAGAAAGAATCTGTCGAGGTTTGAAAGTGGCTCCCACTTAGTTACATAGCGGCCTTTAAATTCCTTAGTTTTATCCCTTTTATTAGGTGATAGTTCTTTAATTCTATTAAAAAGTTCTTTTTCCATCTTACATATCTCTTGCAGTTTTTGTTGCTTTTGGAAGTTTATTTCTTTTAATAACCTATTTATGTGGTATATAAACATTTCAAGTTTTTCATCATTATTGGCATAATTACTATTTATATATTCTATATAATCTTTTGCTTTACTAATTGCTTCTGCTCTTTTCTGCTCTATAGATTTTTCGGTCTGAGAGGTAGGTTCTAACCTTATCTTTTCTAGAGCTGACTTCAACGTCTCATACTTCTGTGTAGCAACTTTTTCAGGAGTATCATATCCTGATGTTATTGCGTCCTGAATGTGCTTTGCTCCTTTATCAAGGATATCGTGCATTTTATATAAATCAGACAAATTAAACCTATCTAAATTAAAAGACTGTTTTTGAAGTTCATGCATTTTGTTTAGAACCATATAGAGTCCTTGAAAAGCCTGAAACTCAGTTCTGAACAATACCTTAGCTTCTTTTACCTCTCTTTCAGTTGGTTTCTCAGAGCTACGAGCTTTTGGAGAGGTCTCAATCTCTTCTTGATGTGTTTGGTATTGCGTATCTCCCTGCTTGATGGAAATCTGCATGTTTTGTATCACTTCATGGTCTCTGGATTCAGGCAACTCTTTTTGTTCTCTGGTAGAAGGCCGACGTTCTGTCAAACTTCTACCTAAGAAAGTGCCGATCTCAAGGTTATATTCTTCACATAGGTCTTTAAACTTCTCATCACTCATGACAGGAAATTGTTCTCTCTTATTCTCTATGGCTCTTCTCTTTGTTTCGATAATCCTGGCAAGTTGATCTTCTTCTATTTGAAATGGTTGATCTTTTGGGCCACGAACATCACTCCCTTTGAGATTGAGTTTTCCATTACCGGCACGTAACAAGTGACCAGTGGTCAGGTCTATGAGTAGGCTTCCCAAAGCAGAATCATTATGGTCGAATCCATAGGATACATGCAAAAGACTTGCAGGTTCTCGACCCAGAGCATGTGGTATGTCACGAAGCCTTTTTAATATCCTAGTCATCCCTTCTCTATCGTAGTAACCAAGAACATTATCTAAAGTATAGACGATTGGCTCGTATAATTCATGAGGCTTGAGCCCCCGCCACTCTGTTAGCTTATCTTCAGTGAGGTCGCATTGAAAGTGTCGATTTATCTGTCCAAGTTCTTGTATATGCTCATCAGTGGGAATGAAAAAGTCACGATGAGGAGATGTCCAGTCCCTTAGCACGTCTGGATTGGATGCTTCCTTTTCTGTGCAAATATCGAACACATGTACTTCACTGAATGATTTTCCCGTTTCAGCCATCGCTTTCTGAACCGAGAGTGCATCCCATCCTGGATCGCCGAGGCCCACCAATGTACCACCATTCTTCGGAAAGCCACATTTGTTCAGAATGATAGGCAAGTCTCTTATGTATGGTGCTCTTCCGATACCGGTATATATGATAACAGCAGTAGTAGGTGATAATTCGTTGCCTCTGATTGTTCCCGCTCGTAGTTTGCTATCCAATTGCTCAACTGCTTCCAAAAATCCTCTTAGATCTCTAATAGACTTGCTAGCTCCATGTATGTTCTTGTACTCTTTATTGTATATTTTGAATAGTTTATCTTCCGTTATTGGTAAAATCAAACTTCTAGCTTCACGGAAATTTTGCTCACGGTTTACCAGTCTTGCTACTGGGCCACCGTTTTCCAGGTCTTTCACTATATATTGTAAAAACCCCGGGAAATACCTGCCAGGAGGAGCGGCTTTGATAAAACGTGCTAGCTTTTCACTAGCCGTCATATTACCACACATCTCTTCTGGAAAGATATATGTAGCAAGTAAAAAGTCTGCTAGAACTTCCGGACGTTGAGAGGCTTCGCAAGTTTGAAGCTCCTTCATCCGTTTAACTATCTCACGACTCTGCTTCACTGCCCTTTCACGTTCGTCCTTCTGTGCTAGCGCCTCTCGCACAGGACGCACATGATCGAAAAGGGATTCTTGCTGAGTTGGTATTCCTGAGGAGGTATCTCTGTGCTGTGAGGGTGTGCCTCCGAAGATGGCTTGTTTTGCCTCATCATCTAGATATTCTTTAAGCATACGTATATAAGTGTCTTTACTAGTATTTTTTTCTTCTAAAAGACCATGTAATTTTTTAATTTTTGAAATACCCCCTTTAATACTCAGATCAGCCTTAGCTCTATCAATTGGCTCTGGAATGAAATGACCATCTGGCTTTGAGGTGATATCAGCATAGGCACCTCGGAGGAGTGTCTGTTGGTCTCTATTGGCTTGCTCTTGTATGCTCGTAATATGCTGCCGAAGTGCTTCTCTCATAGGTTCATCCAGATCGCCATGTGCCATCATCTGTCTTGCTTCTGTGCATTTTTTTGTGATATTAGAGTAAATATGCTTCACTCGATTTTTTGTCTTTCTTCTTGAACCGAGTTCAAAAACACCTGTTTTTTCAATTTTTATTCTATCCATCATTAAATATCCTTTTATTCTCCTAATTTGTCTATGTAGCTTCTTCTTGGTAGCTATGATATAATAAAACTTTTTTAAAGATTTCAGAATGTTTTATTGGTAATAAGCGTGAAAAGTCAATTTACCACAATTTTCACTCGATTCGGCAGGTCGTCTTGGGTGGCGTTCCATATGTTTTCCTCCTATTTAAAGTATAGTTCAAATGCATTTGACAATTCTCTAGACACTATTGCAGTTTTGGCTTGATTTCTACGATCGAGCCCTCCAAATGGGAATAGCATCTCATATTTTAACATTATTTTTGCAAAAAAGATGCAAAGACTCTTTATTACAGAATAGAGTCTACTTGACAAGCTTATGGATCATAACAAAATCAGATCACATTTATGCTTACCTATCACTAAGAGCGTGTCTGATTCCCAGGAAACCAACATTTTTTCAAGTGAGCATAAATCAATAACAGCCAGCAATACAAGTAGAACCAGTGTTGAATCTTTAAACTCAGCAGTAGAACAGTCCCGTGACAATGCGACTCACAGGAAAGAATCGCATGGCGATGCGAGCCAAACATCCTCTCTAAGTGTACCTAATCAGAAGAGATTTTGTCTACGACAACTAGAAGACATTTGGAAGACAACTTGTACTTTGCCACAAAAGACTTGGTGGATGCTTTCCCAACTCCCATTGGGGGAGACCAGCACCATTTACAGTCAAGAGGGAAGATCCCCAGTGCACTAGCAATCCTGCTATTGCTTATCATTCTACCTATCATGTATATTAGCATCTGACAAGAAAATAGGACGGAGTCAATAAATGCAATTGGTAAATAAACATTTCAGCACAACGTGCCGGAAAGACAGAAAAAAGGGCAAGCTCTATTGCTTGTCCCTGCACTCTTATAGAGTTAGTACGTCCGACACCCAAAGAGGGGATATGGTTGCTTTCAGGGCTACTGCGCTGTAAAATCATGTCGGCTGGAGACAAATATTAGACTTTATTCCGATCTTTTCCTTGGCTTCCCATCCCCGAATCGGAATAAGGTCTACTATTATATCATCAGGATGAGCCAGGGGGGGCTATACATGGGGTTCTGTAAAAAACGGCTTGTTTCTGGTCTTTGTTGACCATCGCTAAGCATCTCTTCCATTGACTGAAGAGCTTTTTAGGGGGTACGAAACACGCTTGGTAATGATAAGGGGTTACTGGCCCTGATGTCTGCTCATGCTAATAATTTCTGGTACTTTTAGGTAGTCTATTAGCTTTCTTTTGACGTGACATGAACTGCCTATTCTAGCCTCGCCGTTCCATTTTAAGGACACTTGCTCCTTCCTCGATAGACTCTACCACTTGCATTCATCGAACTTCATGGGGTATTATTGCTTATTGGGAGGTATTTCGTAACTCAGATAAGCAGAGCACTTCTGAGCTAAAGAGCCAAAGAGCATTGCTATTTTAACTCATCAAAAAGCGGCTTGTTTCTGGTCTTGTTGACCTTATCTGAGCATCTTTCCCATCTGTAAGGATTATCCCTTCTTGGCAACCCTTTTTCCTGAGTAGCAGGAATCAATGTGAGCAAGGTTATCCAGGGCAAACACATCTTATTTTTGAAGTGGTCTGTAGAGCAAGCTTAGAGCATGCGCTTTATCAAAGCCCATCATTACGAAACGGCTTGTCAGACTCATTCGCAAATGTATCTACATTTGCCCTGCAAGGTTATCTTATCTTAACCATATTTGTATCTCCTAGTGCCGAACGCACTTCCTCTTCTGAAAAATGGGTCCCTTTTCATTCAGGGTGGTGAAGGCCCATTCGTGAGGGTCTTAATTGAAGAAAGAGGATCTTGGTGTATACTCTTGACGTTGAGACGATGAGACAGGTAATGCAGGCACATAAAAAAAGGAGATGCATCCCTGGCAACGCATGTACAAACTAGTCTATGCACTAGTAGATGGAAGCAGGAGTGTCGCGGAAATAGCCAAGCTGCTCTCGACTACTCCTGAGACCATTGAAGGTGTTTTGAGTGATTTGCGATCCATTCGGGTCATTGTAATGGAATAGAGGTTCAGTTTTATGAATAATCTCCCTACAACTACTCCATCCGCAGAACTACAAGCACACTCATATACCACCCAACGGCGTCAGCGCAAAACACCTCTCCAAGGGCTGACCCGGCTTCTCCAATTCTGGTATCGGATTGCCTCGCCTCCCGAGCCAGATGATTTGGCACCTTTCGAGGAGAAAGAACAGTTTCGCCGTGGGCGAATAGGCAGTCAAATTATCATCTTACTCTATATCATAATTTTCATTGCCCTCCCAACAGTTGCGCTTGGCAGATCTAGCCCTGCACTTCTTATTATTTTTGCCATTGACCTGTTTATGCTAACAGTGGCGGTGATGCTCAATCGCAAGAGAAAGGTCAATGCTGCAGGAATCATCGCTGCGCTCTGTTTTATTGCAAGCCCCACGGTGGATCTTTTATCGACCCCTGGTGGGGTGAACACAACTGTCCTACCTATTTATGGCCTCCTGGTGCTCCCTTTGATGTGTGCTGTTTCGTTTCTTCCACCATGGTGGGTCTTTATCGTGGCAGCGGGAAATTGCCTCTTTGCAATATATACCTTGGGGTTCATGCCTTCCTCAGGCGAGTTACATGAGGTGCTCAAAGTCAGCTTTGGTGGTGTTGTTGCTCCCATCATTAATAGCCAGTTAGCTGTGTCAATTGTGGCCTTTCTCTGGATACGTGGCACTACACAGGCACTCCTGCGAGCCGACCGCGCTGAGGAGCTTGCCAAGCTCGAACGTGATATGGCTCTCCAGGCGGAGGCTATTGCTGAGCAAAAGCAGCAACTAGATGCCAGTATTCAAAGAATTGTGCAGACGCATGTGCAAGTGGCAAATGGAGACTTCAATGCGCGTGTTCCTCTGACACAAGACAACATACTCTGGGAGGTCTCAGGCTCTCTCAATAATTTGCTTGCTCGCTTGCAACGTTTACGTCAAGAGGCCTCTCAGGTGCAGCAAATGCAATTAGCCCTGCAGCAGGCTCGCCAAGAGGCCTCTCAGGTGCAGCAGATGCGATTAGCCCTGCAGCAGGCTCGCCAAGAGATTGCCAGACTAAAATGATTCATAGGCAGAGGATACAGTTCAGTGCTGAAATCATGCAAAGATTCCTCTGATATATATCATACAAATGCTACTCATTCCCTTTGTCAGTCACGAAGCGCTTAGGAAAGGCAGCTCTCTGATGTTATATGTGACAAAGTACTACCTACTTCTTACCCCTTTTGCAGTGTAGATACGCTAGACCACACTAGAGCCGTTGGAGAATGTGTTTTCCTTTTCTTTAGGAAAAAGGAAAACACATTCTCCTTTAAGAAGGGATAGAAGAAAAACTACCTGTAGTAGATCTGAGCTGGAGTTTTATACTATCTTATCAGCCTGTCCAGTTTCTTATCAACCTGTCCAGAAAACTGGGACCATTATACTCATTTAGTTACATACCTACTGTGCAGTATATCATAGAACGTGGATAAATACTAAAAGCAGAGCAAAATAGTGCTATCCCAGGGTTCTGACACCTGGGTGACAGCTGTATGACAGGCTATGATTTAGCAATCACCAGTCCTAAATAGAACAAAACCCACCCAAAGGTATCCACACTACGTTATAATAGGGGGAGAGAATTCATCCTGATCCTGAAGCAGCTTAGATCTCATCGGCCCAGAGAAGCTGGAGTATCGACTACCCTCGGAGGCCAGCCTTACTCCTCACATACAAATTTATCTAAGCAGAATTGAGTTTATCTCATGATAGTTCGATGCAATGCAAGTCTTGCTCGCCGCTTGCTCCTAAGTAAACTGATGTCCGGTAGCAGCTTTGGAACATTCTGGACCATGCGTGAAATCGTTATTCTGCTGAGTCTTATGCTTGCCATATACGTTTTCTGGTCTCGGAAGCGCCCGCCCATTATTGATGAGATTATCTCCTGGCTAAATCTGGCACTTGGGCTGGCCTTACTGACTGCCGTGGCACTCTCTGGTCACGCTGCAGCTGCCACCAGTAATGTCTTGGTTTATGCTATACTGGCCGATTGGCTGCATTTGCTGGCCGCATCCCTCTGGATTGGTGGAATGATGTACTTAGCTGTTATCTATCTATCGGTCTTAAAAGGGGAATCGCTAGCCAAGTGCACTTGGAGCCGAAGGAGATCTCGATATGCCTGGCAACTGGCAACTGCGTTTGCAAGTTCGCACGCTAGATAACAACCTCCATGAAGCTACGCTTAAGTTCTTCGCGCCCTATGCATATTGATAAGGTGTGGTATGCTAACAAGCAAGAAAAATCGTAAACGATACAGGGTTTATCTACTGTGCTGTCATAGATCGCAAGTGGCATTGACCAATACGCGTCGAAGAATAGGATTGATCAGGTCTCTCGTCCTGAGTGCCGTACTGTTGACTCTGCTTCTTACTGGATGCAGTACGTTGGCAGGGGAGAATACGCAGTCACAGTCAGCGAATGTAAACTTCTTTGGCACTGGTGCCAATCACGTCCATTCTTTAATTGCGCTTCCTAATAACGTGCTGGTCCTAGCGACCCACTTTGGAATCTTCCGTTCTGCCGATGGAGGTCAGCATTGGGCAGTTGTTGCTGCTGGTCCCGATCAAGGTATGATGTCAAACTGGCTTGCAGCCAGTCCGCTGAGTCAGCAGCGCTTGTACGTTATGACATTTCCGGCACTAGTGACTCCTCTTAGAGGCACTCTGGGTGTATATACCAGCGCAGACCAAGGACGCACATGGAAACTAACGATTACCTCGCCACAACTGGGAAACGACAATTTCATTGTTCAACCTGGCAATCAGTCTCCTAATCAGGTATATGTCTATGTGAATGCATTAGGGGCTAAAGGTCTCAAAGTGAGCGAGGATGCTGGTCAGCACTTCACGACGCTGGGCATGTTGCCCTTCGGAATTATCCAGGGTCTACTCGCTCTCCCTGGAGCACCAGACACGCTACTCGTGTACGGAGATGAAGGCGCTGCACGTAGTACCGATGGAGGCATGCACTGGAACGTTATTCCTGGTATGAATCAAGCGGTTTTCGGTATCACAACAGGTGGCTCTAATCGTCCTATCTATGCGAGCGCAGACCAGGGTATTTATGCCTCACAAGATGGTGGAAAGAGCTTCACTCTCGTCCATCCTGGTGCCTCATATAGCTCACTGACCGCATCTCCTGTCGATCCCCAATTGCTCTATGGAAAAACCTCACGCACTATCTTCCGCAGTAGTGATGGAGGCCGCACCTGGAACGCGCTACCGCCTCCTACGGGGAGCCATGGGTCGCTTCAGTCCTTGGCAGCTGATCCAACCAATCCAGCGCTACTCTATCTCGCGCTCTCTTATCCAACGGAAGTTTATCGCTACGATCAGGACAACGGAAACAATAAGCCTTGGACTTCATTGACACCACAAGCAGAGCGGCAGGCCGATACGCTGCAGAATGGTATCATGCCCGTAGCATATGCTGTCGTTGCTGTCTTACTCGTGGTCCTTATCATCCTATTCAGACGCTATACCAAGGCTCGGATTAAGAGGAGAAAGGGGCAATGACCATGTTTGCACGTATATGTCGCTGTTTCATCATCACAACGCTGAGTTGTCTATGCCTCTTCTTACTGGCCCCCATGGCCGTTCATGCCG
>Ga0193728_1000821_pt1 | contig 15463 bp, 20 predicted proteins | sample U1c1metaG_FD_143037 | JGI IMG/M metagenome (GOLD analysis project Ga0193728, IMG submission 143037) | Soil microbial communities from a riparian zone of the East river system, Colorado, United States - U1c1 | ecosystem: Environmental > Terrestrial > Soil > Riparian zone | place: USA: East River...
ATGCAGCAGCTCAAGAACATGGGCTCGATCAAGAACATGCTCGGGATGCTGCCCGGCGCGCGCGGCATGAAGCAGCAGCTCGAGAACTTCGACGAGAGCGAGATTGGTCGCACCGAGGCGATCATCTACTCGATGACCCTCGCCGAGCGCCGCAACCCCAAGCTCCTGAACGGGTCGCGACGCCTTCGCATTGCCCGCGGCTCTGGGATGACCGTGACCGAGGTCAACGCGCTGGTCAACCGCTTCGAGCAGGCATCCAAGATGATGAAGACTGTGGCGAAGGGTGGCGTTCCCCAGGTGCCGGGGATGGGACCGATTCCGGGGGCCCGTTTCGGCGGCAAGGCGAAACCCCAGCAGAAGAAGGGGTCGAAGTCCGGGAACCCGGCCAAGCGGGCGGCGGAAAACGCGGCGCTTGCGGCCGGAGCCGCAGCGAAGCCCGCCGCGTCCGGATCCGGTTTCGGGCTCGGTGCCGGGGGCAAGGCCGCTCCGACCGAGGAGGAACTCGCCACCCTCCAAAAGTTCCTCGGCCGCTAGGTGTAGGTTCGCCCCGCCACTCCCGCCATCACTGCTGCAGTTTGTCGACCGCGCGGTAGTTACAGGGGCCGCACGGTCAACAAAGTGCAGCAGTGCGGGCACTTAGAGTTGAGCTATGGCTTCTGCGACCACACGTCCAATTCGAATCGGCGCGCAGGTTGCGCCCCAGCACGCGCTGTATCCCAAGATCCGGGATACCGTCGCCGAGCTGGAGGACATCGGCATCGACATCGTCTTCAACTGGGATCACTTCTTCCCGCTGAATGGCGCTCCGGATGGCGAGCACTACGAATCGTGGACCATGCTCGCGGCCATCGCGGAGCAGACCAGCCGGGTCGAGCTCGGCGCCCTGGTCAACTGCAACAGCTACCGGAACGCCGATCTGCAGGCTGATATGGCTCGCACCATCGATCACATCAGCGGCGGCCGTTTTATCTTCGGAACGGGCTCGGGATGGTTCGAGCGCGACTACGACGAATACGGCTACGAGTTCGGAACCGTTGGCCAGCGCCTCGACGCACTCGCCGAAAACTTGCCCCGTATCGAGGCGCGCTGGGACAAGCTCAATCCGGCTCCGCTGCGCACCATCCCGATCCTGATCGGCGGTGGCGGCGAGAAGAAGACGCTCAAAATCGTGGCAAGGCATGCGGACATCTGGCACAGCTTCTCGGATTCCGCAACGCTGCAACGCAAGCTCGGGATCCTCGCCGACCACTGTGCCACGGTGGGCCGCGATGTCAATGAAATCGAGATCTCGACCGAACTGCGCGGACGCAACCAGACAGACGCGGAGGAGCAGCTCGAACTTGGCGTAACGACGTTCACCATCGGTCTCTCCGGACCCGACTACGACCTGACTCCGGTCAAAAAGTGGATCGCGTGGCGCGATTCCGTGAACGGCTGAGCGCCGAACTTCCGCCAATGTTCGTCGCGGAAACGCCACGACCGTTTTTGGCCGGACTCGCGTCGGCGGCGCCGCGTAACCTGAACCCGTGACCACTCCTTCCGCTGTATCGCAGCGCACGCTTAGTCCCGGTGTTCTCATCGCGATCGCCGTCACGGTGGTCGCATGGGCGAGCGCATTCGTGGTCATCCGCGGCACCGCGCCGTACTTCACCGGCGGCGCCCTCGCCCTTGGCCGACTCTTCGTCGGGACTGTACTGCTCGGTGTCGTCGTGCTCATCGGCCGTCGCTGGGTCTGGCCCAACCGCCGCGAGTGGATCTACATCGCGGTGTTCGGCGTGGCATGGTTCGGCGGCTACAACGTGTCGCTGAACATTGCCGAGCACACCCTGGACGCCGGAACGACGGCGATGCTGGTCAATATCGGCCCCATCCTCATCGCGCTCGGCGCAGCGATCTTCCTCCGCGAGCGCATCCCGAAATGGCTCGCCATCGGCGCCGGCGTCGCATTCGTCGGTGTGCTTCTCATCGGGTTCGCGTCAACGGGCGGTCGCATTGGTTCCGGCGTCGGCGCGCTGTGGTGCCTGGTCGCCGCCGTGCTGTACGCGGCGGGGGTCCTGTTCCAGAAGCCCGCCCTCAAGCGCCTGCCCAACGCGCAAGTGACGTGGCTTGGTTGTCTCATCGGGATGATCGTCTGCCTGCCATTCTCTGGACAGCTGCTGGCCGGGCTGCATTCTGCCCCCGTCGGCGGATGGCTGGGCATCCTGTACCTCGGCGCCATCCCCACGTCGCTTGCCTTCAGCACGTGGGCGTACGCCCTGTACCGGATGCCCGCGAGCCAGCTCGGCGTCTCCACCTATATCGTTCCGGCGCTTGCGATCATCCTCGGGCTGATCGTTTTCGGAGTCATACCGCCGGTTTTGGCGATCATCGGCGGAGCGATTTGCCTCGTCGGAGTCGCCCTCAGCCGTCGCCGATCGGTCGCGAAGGTCGTGCCGCAGGTCGACGAGGTCACCGAGTAGCGATCTTCGGTACCCGAGAGGTGTGAAAGTCTGGCAGAATAGCCAGTCGAGTCTGTCGCTTGTCCGACCCTCTAATCAGACGAGGACAGAACCCTTAGAGCTTTCAGCCGCGTGTGCCCCACGCCCACGGCAACCAGTTCGCCACCAATACACGTAATTCAGGAGAATTGTGGCTGTCAAAATTCGTTTGAAGCGCATGGGCAAGATCCGCGCGCCGTACTACCGCATCGTTGTAGCCGATTCGCGCACCAAGCGCGACGGTCGCGTGATCGAAGAGATCGGCAAGTATCACCCCACCGAGGAGCCTTCGTTCATCGAGGTTCAGTCCGAGCGCGCTCTCTACTGGCTCGGCGTTGGCGCTCAGCCGTCGCCGCAGGTCGAGGCCATCCTCAAGCTCACGGGCGACTGGGGAATCTTCAAGGGCGATAAGAACGCGAAGAGCACGGTCAGGACCAAGGAAGCCAAGGTCGAGTTCCAGGCTGACGAGAAGAAGAAGCCCGTCCTCAAGCCGAAGAGCGAGAAGCCGGTTGCCGCTCCGGTCGCTGAGCCAGTCGAAGCACCCGTCGCAGAGACCGCCGTCGAAGCGGATGCCGCTGCCGACCAGGTCCGCGCGGAAGAGGCCGACGAGTCGACGACCACGACGGTCGAGACCCCGGAGCAGGTTGACAACAGCGACGCACCTGCCGCTGCTGCCGCAGAGCCGGAGGCGACCGACGCCGAGGCTGTGGCCGAAGAGGCCGTAGCCGACGAGCCTGTCGCAGAAGCTCCGGCCGCCGACGCTGCTGAAACCGCAGAGGTTTAGGCATTGCTCGACGCCGCTCTCGAACACCTGGTCAAGGGGATCGTGGATCACCCGGACGAGGTGCAGGTCGTTGCAAAGAACTCTCCACGCGGCGAGGTCCTTGAGGTGCGCGTGCACCCCGAGGACCTCGGTCGCGTCATCGGTCGCGCTGGTCGCACCGCGAAGGCTCTTCGCACGCTCGTCACGGCACTGGCCGATGGCAAGCGTGTGCGCGTCGACGTGGTCGATACCGACTTCTAACGTGGCCGCGCCACAGCCCGACCGCACGCAGCTGCGGGTCGGTCGGCTGGTCAAGGCCCACGGCCTCAAGGGTGCGCTCAAGGTCGAGTTGTACACTGATGATCCGGCGCGCCGGTTCACGCCGGGTGCCACCTTCACCCTTCAGGTGCCCACGACATCCCCGTGGCACGGTAAGTCCCTCGAACTCGTCGAGTTGCGCTGGTACAACACCCACGCCGTCGCGTTCTTCAAGGATGTCGTCGACCGAACCGGCGCAGAGAGCCTGGTCAAGGCAATTCTCTGGGTCGAGCAGGATGCGTCCGAGCTCCCGGTCGAGGAGGACGCCTGGTATGACCACCAGCTCGTCGGGCTCGTAGTGCTTCGGGACGGCGTTCGTGTTGGTACGGTCAGCCGTATCGATCACCTGCCCGCCCAGGACCTTCTCACGGTGAAGACAGCCGACGGAGACGTGCTGGTTCCGTTCGTCAAGGCCATCGTGCCGAGCGTCGACGTCCGGGCCGGCACGATCACTGTGACGCCGCCTCCCGGTTTGTTCGAGCAGCTCCCGGACGACGAGCCAGAAGCCGAATCCGCCGACGCGCCGAATCCCTAGCCCGCGCCGCGTATGTGCCCCTATGGCACACATGTGCCTGCGCGACCGGGCACGTTTGTCCCTTACCGGCACATTTGCAGTGCCGGTTACGCTGGTGCGGTGCGCATCGACATCGTGACCATCTTTCCGGAGTTCTTTTCCGTGCTCGATGTGTCGCTGCTTGGCAAGGCGCGCCAGACCGGCCTGCTCGAGCTCGGTGTACACGACCTGCGTAATTTCACGCACGATCGGCACCGCACGGTCGACGACACCCCGTACGGCGGGGGAGCGGGGATGGTGATGAAGCCGGAGCCGTGGGGCGAGGCGTTCGACTCGATTCTCGGTGACTCACGCAGCCCGATTGCGGAGTCCGTCGTGATTTTCCCGTCTCCTGCGGGCGAGCGGTTCACTCAGGCGATCGCGCGTGAACTGGCCGAGGCGCCGCACCTGGTCTTCGGATGCGGCCGGTACGAGGGCATCGACCAGCGCGTGGTCGACGACGCGACATCCCGAGCGACCGTTCGCGAGCTGAGCCTCGGGGACTACGTACTCAACGGCGGCGAGGTCGCGGCCATGGCCATGATCGAGGCGATCGGCAGGCTCATTCCCGGAGTCGTTGGCAACCCGGAGAGCCTCGCCGAGGAGAGCCACGAAGACGGCCTGCTCGAGTACCCGAGCTACACCAAGCCGGGCGTGTGGCGAGGGCTCGAAGTTCCGCCGATTCTCCTCAGTGGCAACCACGGCGCGATTGCTGCCTGGCGTCGCGAGCAGCAGCTCGAGCGCACCCGCCGCGTCCGCCCCGACTTGCTGCCCTAGGTCTCGATAACGCCGCCTCCTTCGTCGACGGCTACTCGACCCGGGGTGCTGCGCGTCCTCGGTCTCGCGCCGCCGTCGACTGCCACTCGACCCGAGTGTCGGGCTTGGGGCAACCTCGGGTCGAGTAGCCGCGGCGAAGCCCGGCGTTATCGAGACCGGCCGCGCGATTTACTGGGGGCGAGTGAGTACCAGCGGGTCGCCGTCGGTCACGGCGACCGTGTGCTCGAAGTGGGCCGCGCGCGAGCCGTCGGCGCTGCGCAGGGTCCAGCCATCCCGATCCGTGTAGATCTTGTCGGTGCCGAGCATGAACCACGGCTCGATCGCGAAGACGAGTCCGGCACGCAGCGGCAGGCCGCGCTTTGCTCGCCCGTCGTTCGGCACGTGCGGATCGCCGTGCATCGTGCGACCGACCCCGTGACCGCCGAACTCAAGGTTGACCGACAGCCCCGCCTCGTGGGCAACGGCTCCGATGGCGGCGGAGACGTCCCCCATCCGGTTCCCGGGCCGTGCAGCGGCGATACCGGCCTCCAGTGCGCGACTGGTGACGTCGACCGATGCCCCGAACGACGGGTGGTAGTCGACGTAGCTGCTGACCGCTCCCGCGCGGCGGATCATGTCGCCCGCGAGCCGGTCGAGCGCGAGCAGGTTCACGCCGACTGCGGATGCCGCGGCCGTCGCCGCGACGACGCTCGCCACGAAGGCTCCAGCGGGTCGCATCTCGTCGACCTCCGCCGCGGTCCTGATCTCGATCATCGAAGGTCTGGCAGTGCTGAATGATCGCGGAGGTACTGGTTGGAGATCATGCGGGCCGCCTCGATGAACTTCTCGTCGCCCTGCTTGTCGAGCAGAAACGCGCGTTGCAGTAGCGCGTCGGCCACCTCGATCGCGACTTCGACGTCGAACAGCAGCTTGTCGTTTGGCGTGAAGCCGTACTTCTCGGCGAGCAGACCGACGAGCGCGCGGGCGAAGACTCCATTGTTGGAGTACTCGGGGTCCAGAAACCGGTCGGCGATGATGTCTCCGAAGCGCAGCGCCCGGAAGCCCGGCTCGGAACGGTTGAACTCGATGAAGGTGTCAATGGCGATGTCGACCGTCTGGCGCCACTCGACCGAGTCCGCGCCGAGCAGGTCATAGATTGTCTCGGTGAAGCGTGACAGATTGCGAGCTGCGAGCGCTCGCAGCAGAGACTGGATGTTGGGAAAGTACCGGTATACAACGCCAACGGAGGATTCGCTGCGCGCCGCAACATCACTGGTCGTCAGCCCATCAATGCCCAGCTCGTCGATGAGCAGGGCGGCCGTGTCGAGCAGGTGGGTGACCCGCTGCGCGCTGCGCTGCTGTACCGGCTCGGTGCGGACCATTGCCTGGACTCCCGCCGATTCCGTCGTATCGCTCATGCGCAGTCGCAGCTTTCCGTAGTTTGTGGCAGAATTGCCCCTTGTGCCGTGTCCGGGTTCTGCCTCAGGGGAGCCGACATCATCTCGGCGCACACTCCATTCTTTCAAACCTTCGATCATTCGAACACTCGAGTAGTCGAACAGACACCGTAATCGACCTGTGGCGGTTGCAGAGAGCGAATTTGCCATGAGCCATCTCCTTTCTGGAGTGGATGCAGCATCCCTCCGTACCGACGTTCCGGCCTTCCGTCCCGGCGACAACGTGAAGGTTCACGTCAACATCATTGAAGGCACGCGCTCGCGTATCCAGATCTTCCAGGGCGTGGTTATTCGCCGCCAGGGCGACAGCGTTCGCGAAACCTTCACGGTTCGCAAGGTCAGCTTCCAGGTCGGCGTCGAGCGTACGTTCCCGGTGCACTCTCCGGTCATCGACCACGTCGAGATCGTCACCCGCGGTGACGTTCGTCGCGCAAAGCTCTACTACCTGCGCGACCTTCGCGGCAAGAAAGCCAAGATCAAGGAAAAGCGCGACGCGTAGCATCCGCGATTCTAAGTTTCACTGAGCTTCCGACCTTTACACTTGGCCGGGAGCTCAGTGTCATTTAAGGCAGTCTGCCAACACTGTTGAAATTCGAAAGAAATCGCGGGATGACAGACGTAGTAAACGCCAAAGAGGTCGAGACTCCCGAGGAAGCGATCCATCGCAGGCGTCGCGGTGTGCTTCTGTTCTTTCGGGATATTTTGTTCATCCTGCTTGCGGCGATTGTTATTTCGTTCCTGGTGAAGACGTTCCTGATTCGTTCGTTTTACATTCCTTCGGCGTCGATGGAGAACACTCTGGTGCCGAACGATCGGGTCATCGTGAGCCTGCTGACGCCCGGCCTCACTCCGCTGCAGCGCGGCGATGTCGTCGTGTTTCAGGACCCGGGGGGCTGGTTGCCCGGCGACCCGACAAGTTCTCAGTCATCGTCCGCAGTCGACGACGTCCTCGCGTTTATCGGGCTGGCCGCGCCGGCCGACAACAACCATCTCATCAAGCGTGTGATTGGCCTGCCCGGCGATCACGTAGCGTGCTGCAATGTGCTGGGCCAACTGACGATCAATGGTGTGCCGCTGGATGAGCCGTACATCAACCTGCCCGCCGGCGTGACGAAATCCGATCCGTTCACGTTCAGCGTGACCGTGCCCAAGGGCGACATCTGGGTCATGGGCGACAACCGCAACGATTCAGAAGACTCTGCGTTCCACGAGGTGAACCACGGCACGAGTCCGTTCGTTCCGCTGCGGGACGTCACCGGCCAGGCCATCCTGATCAGTTGGCCCTTCAACCGTTGGACCTTCCTCGGCAACTATCCGGTCGTGTTCCAGGATGTGCCCAACACCAGTGCCTCAACGACGAAGTGACGCGGAAACAGATATGACTGACACCCTCAAGGAGGAAGCTCCCGCACCTGTGCACGGCAATCGACATCGTGCCGTCCTTCTGTTCTTTCGGGACATTCTGTTCATCCTGCTTGCGGCGATCGTTATTTCGTTTCTGGTGAAGACGTTCCTGATTCGGTCGTTCTATATTCCGTCGCAGTCGATGGAGAACACTCTGGTGCCGAACGATCGCGTCATCGTGAGCCTGCTGACACCCGGCCTCACGCCGCTGCAGCGCGGCGATGTCGTGGTGTTCCAGGACCCGGGCGGCTGGCTCGGCTCGGAGCCGCTGACTGCGGCCCCGCCATCATCCGCGCTGAACGACGTCCTCGCGTTTATCGGGCTGGCCGCGCCGACTGACAATGACCACCTCATCAAGCGGCTGATTGGCCTCCCCGGCGACCACGTGCAGTGCTGCAATTCGCTCGGGCAGGTCACTGTGAATGGCGTGCCGCTGGATGAGCCGTACATCAACCTGCCCGCCGGAATTACGAAATCCGATCCGTACACGTTCAGCGTGACCGTGCCCAAGGGTGACATCTGGGTCATGGGAGACAACCGGGACGAGTCGGCAGACTCGGCCTACAATGACACGCAGAAGAAGGATGTGAGTCCTTTCGTACCGATCAAAGACGTGACAGGTCAGGCGGTGTTGATTAGTTGGCCATTCAATCGTTGGACGTTCCTCGGCAACTATCCGGTTGTGTTCCAGAACGTTCCGAAAGCCGGGTAGCGGCCATGCCCGTCGCCGATCCCACTCTCGAGTTCGAATCCGAGCTGCACGCATCAGGCGCGCGCTTCGTGATCGGATGCGACGAGGTCGGGCGAGGTGCCATCGCTGGCCCGGTCGCCGTCGGCCTCTGCGTCGTGGACATTTCCGTTGGACCCCATCCGAAGGGTCTGCGCGACTCCAAGATGCTCACCGAGAAGCGCCGGGAGGAGCTCGCGCCGCTGGCGGCAGGATGGGCGCTCTACTCTGCAGTCGGACTCGCGACGGCCGACGAGGTCGATGAGGTCGGCATCATGGTCTCGCTCGGGCTGGCCGGGAAGCGCGCGCTCGCCCAGCTGCATGAGCTCGGAGCATCCATCACCGAGAGCGTGCTGCTTTTGGATGGATCGTTCGACTGGCTGACGCCGGTTCTGAAGAGTCCGCTTCGGGTGCGAACCCGAATCAAGGCGGACCGCGACTGCGCGTCCGTTGCGGCGGCATCCGTCGTTGCGAAGGTGCATCGGGATCGAATGATGATCAACTACGACGCCGAGTACCCAGGCTACGGCTGGACGGGCAACAAGGGTTACGGCTCGAGCGAGCACTTTGCCGCGATCGATGCCCTCGGACCGAGTGCGCTGCATCGCAAGACCTGGCTGCATCGAACTCCGCTGGTCGAGTAGCGAGCGACGCGAGCGTACCGAGGCACAGCCACAATAGACTGAACTCAGCATGGAAGAAGACGAGTTCGAAGACTACGACCGCGAGGTCGAGCTGGCACTGTACCGCGAATACCGGGATGTTGTGTCGCAGTTCCGCTATGTCGTCGAGACGGAGCGTCGGTTCTACCTGGCCAATGAAGTGTCGCTGGAGCGTCGCGACACCGAGCACGACTTCTACTTCGAACTGACCATGACGGATGTCTGGGTCTGGGACGTCTACCGCTCCGATCGTTTCGTGAAGTCGGTGCGTGTGCTGACGTTCAAGGACGTCAACGTCGAGGAGCTTTCCGCCAAGGAGCTTGAGCTTCCGAAGGAACTCGCACTCGACGAATAGCCGCTATTCCGTCCCGTCGGGATAGTGGAAGACGTCGTCGATGCTGACGCCGAATACTCGCGCGATCTGAAATGCCATCTCGAGTGTCGGCGAGTACTTTCCCTGCTCGATCGCGATCACGGTCTGCCGGGTCACACCGATTCGTTCGGCCAGCTCGGCCTGGGTCAGCTCCACTCGTTCGGTACGCATCGCTCGAATCGAGTTGGTGACCCGCGTGGGCTTCACCATGCCGGCACACCGCTGCGGTAGCTCGAGATCTTGACTGCGCTCGAGACGACGGCCGAGAGGAAGAATCCGAGATAGATCGCGTTCGCGATCCAAAAGTACTCGACTCTGAGAAGCGCGAGGATGAGCGCAACCAGGGCGCCGGCGATGATCGCCCAACGTCCCACGTACTCACCGATGCGGTAGATCTGCCGATCGCGGATGTCGCGCTTGCCGGCATCCTTCGGCGACACGGTCGACACCACGGTGCGGACGATGACGGTAGCGACAACGGATGCGCCGATTATCCACAGCATGAGCGGCCCGTAGTTCACGGTTGCCAACGACGATCGACCGACTTCTCCCGGTACGACAATGACGTAGACGGCGTAGGTGGCAATTGCCACCACCAGCTCGATCCAGACGCCCTTTTGTTCGGATGACATTTCTTCTCCCTTGATATGTAAAAGATTCTTGACATTGCAAAGGTAAGGGACGCTATCGCGTATGTCAAGAAAGTTTTACATTTGGCGAAGGGCCTGTCGCGCTGTCGCTCCGTCGGACGTTGCGCTTAGCTTGAATACAGTCGCTCTCTTGTTCCCGGGCGGCTCACTAGTGGTTGGGGAGTGGCTGTGCGAAATCTCGAGAATCTGGATGACCGCAGCGGGCTGCTCTTCGCGAAGACCTATCTCGCGGGGCTGTCCGGCGCCCCGCTCGGGTCCCTGTCGAAGAGCGAACTCGACTATCTCGCGTTCGTCTCCCTGGTGGATGCCGGCGTCGTGTCGATCGACGCGCCCGCCTTCGAACTCGCGCAGCTGCTCGAGGTCACGCCGGCCAAGGTTGGCTCCTTCGTCTACGCGTACCGGGTGCGGACGCAGTCGCCGGAGAACCTGCTCGATGACCTCGCCAATGCAATCGTGATCGTCTCGCTTCCTGCAGATGGCAACGTAGTGCTCAACGTCGAGGACCGGTACTGGCGCGAGACGCTGATCTCTCGCCTCAAGGCGGTTGGCGTGTATACGGACACGTCGTTCAATCGTGAGCGTGTGACTGTGCCCGCCACGAAGTTCGCGCACGTGCTTACCGCCGTCTTCGGCGAGCCGGCCAAGGGGCTTTCCAAGAAGCTCGCGGCAGAACGGCGCCACACAGTGGGCGTCGACATTCTCGAGTTGCTGGCGGGGCTGCCGGCGGCGACGTTGACCGCGGGAGTGTCGACGGTCGGGACTGCGACGGTGGGCGCGTTGTTGGCCTGGGCGGGGTTGCACTAGGGGTCTACTCCACGCACCCCGGCGTCCTCGCCGACTTATTGACAGTCGGTTCCAACTGGCGATGGTGGGTGGTTCCGTTCGGGCAGAGTCCTCTGCATGGCAGCGAAGGACGAACTGGGCAGGCGGGGCGAGAAACTTGCCGCGGACCACCTGATCGCATCCGGATTCGAGATCGTCGAGCGCAACTGGCGGTGTTCTCAGGGCGAGATCGACATTGTTGCCACCAAGGACTCCGAGCTCGTGTTCGTCGAGGTCAAGACGCGGACGAGCCTCGCGTACGGGCATCCGCTCGAGGCCATTACCGTTCGCAAGTTGGCGCGCCTTCGGCGCCTTGCGGCGGCGTGGTGTGAGGCGCATCCCGGCCACCACTTCGCGATCCGCATCGACGCGATTGCGATCCTCGCACCGACGCGCGGTCTCGTCGAGATCGAGCACCTGCAGCGGGTGTTTTAGGTGGGGCTGGGGCGCACACATGCCGTAGCGCTGCTCGGTCTCCATGGTGCGATCGTCGAGATCGAGGCGGACATTGCGAGCGGGCTGCCGAAGTTCATCATGATCGGACTGCCGGATGCGGCGCTCAAGCAGGCGGAGCATCGGGTGCACGCTGCCGCAATTAACTCCGGTTGCGAGTTGCCCACCAAGAGATACACCGTCAACCTCTCACCGGCCGCGTTGCCCAAGTTTGGGTCGGGCTTTGACCTTGGCATCGCCGTCGCATGTCTCGCCGCCGGAGGCACCCTGAATCCCGAGTCGATCGAGCGCGTCGTGCATCTCGGTGAGTTGGGGCTGGATGGCCGGCTTCGTCCCATCGTGGGCATCCTCCCCGCTGTGCTTGCCCTTGCTCGGGCGGGCTTCGAGAGCGTAATGGTCCCGTCCGGCAACGCGGACGAGGCCTCGCTCGTCCCCGGCGTCAGGGTCATCGGTGTTGCGTCGCTGCGAGATGCGGCAATCTGGCACGGTGCCGAGCTGGAGCCCGAGCCGACGGAACCGATCTACCTCGCGTCCGTGAACACTGAGGTACCCGCCGAAAGCACCGATCTCGTAGACGTGATCGGGAACGCGGATGCTGTGGAGGCGATGATCGCCGCCGCCGCGGGTGGGCACCATGTGTTCCTGCTTGGACCGCCCGGAGCGGGCAAGACCATGCTGGCAGCGCGACTTCCCGGGCTGCTTCCCGACCTCTCGGCCGAGGCCGCAATTGAAGTCAGTTCGATTCGGTCCCTGACGGGTCTGCCCGTGGCAGGCACGCTCGACCCCAGGCCGCCGTTCGAGAATCCGCATCACACCGCATCCGCCGTCTCGCTCATCGGAGGTGGGAGCGGGCTCATTCGTCCGGGCGCGGCGGCTCGCGCGTCGCATGGCGTCCTATTTCTGGACGAGGCTCCCGAATTCAACATGAACGCGCTCGATGCGCTGCGGCAACCGCTCGAATCCGGCGTGATCACCATTCATCGCGCGAATGCGGTCGCCCATTTCCCGGGGTCCTTCCAGCTCGTGATGGCGGCGAATCCTTGTCCCTGCGGGCAGTGGGGAACCAGAGACTCCAACTGCACGTGCGCACCGTTCGCGCGCCGACGCTACCTCGCGCGCGTTTCCGGGCCTCTGCTCGATCGCATCGACATTCAGTTGCGCGTGCATCGCATCACCAGCACGCAGCTTCGGTTGGATGAGGGGGCGAGGCGGGTATCGACGGCGGATGCGAGGGCGCGAGTCGTTGAAGCGCGGGCCGCGGCCGACTCCCGTCTGGCTCACACACCGTGGACACTCAACTCCCAGGTGCCCGGCGCCTGGCTCCGCGGGCCGAAGGCGCGACTGTCCGCCGCGACAACGGCATCCATCGATCGTGCTCTCGAACGGGGAGGCATCACGATGCGCGGTTATGACCGCGTACTCCGGTTGGGTTGGACGCTGGCCGACCTCGACGGGGCAACCACACCAACCGCGGACCATATCGGCCGCGCGCTCTACCTACGAAAGGCGATGGCGACGTGAGCATGTTTGGGCTCGGCGAGGCGGAAGTGGCAACCCTGGTGAGGGCGATCGCGGGTGAGTCGCTCGATCGGGATGCCATCCGGGACCGGTTCGCCCGATCCACCTGGACCGGCATTGCGGAGCCCGGCGACCGGACTGCCGGACTTGTCGTCCAGGCGCTTGGAGCTGCGGATGCCCTGGATGCCGTGGTCGCGCGCTGGCCGGCGCCGCAGTGGTCGGCGGCAATCATCCAGTCGGGAGTGGATGACGTGCCGGAGAGCGAATTCCAGCAGGCGATCGAGCGCTGGCAGCCCAGGCTCAAATCAGCGGCGGCTCTGCTCGCGGTTCGCCAGGCGGCCCGCTATGGAGCTCGGCTCCTTGTTCCGGATGCCCCGGGCTGGCCCACCGGGGTGGATGACCTCGGACTGCACGCACCCATCGCGCTCTGGGTGCGTGGAACGGAGACTGCTCTGGCAGCGTTGGACAACTCCATTGCCGTGGTCGGCGCACGCTCGGCTACAAACTACGGCGAGCACGTCACGATGGAGGTATCCGCTGGTCTCGTGGATCGCGGGTACGCGATTGTGTCGGGCGCCGCGTACGGCATCGACGGGATGGCGCATCGCGCGGCGCTCGCCAGTCACGGCTCCACGATGGCATTCCTGGCTGGGGGAGTGGACCGCTTCTATCCGTCCGGCCACGACGCGCTCCTGACCCGGATGGTCGAGGCGGGCGCCATTATTTCGGAACTTCCGTGTGGTCAGCCGCCCACCAAATGGCGATTCTTGCAACGCAACAGGCTGATAGCAGCGGCGAGCCAGGCGACCGTGGTCATCGAGGCGGGATGGCGCTCAGGATCGCTGAACACGGCGGGGCACGCCGCAGAAATCGGGCGACCCATCGGTGCCGTGCCAGGCCCGATCACGAGTGCCACCTCGGCCGGGTGCCATCGCCTGATCCGCGACTACAACGCGACCCTCGTGACTACCGCCGACGAGATCGCCGAGTTGGTTGGCGGACAGCCTCGCGCGACGAACTCCCTGATCGGGTCCGGTTCCCGGGTCGGGCCCGGTTCTCGGGTCGAGCATGTCGAGACCAGGCCACGCTCCGCCGAAGAGACTCGGCTCCTCGACGCAATCAGCCAGACCTCGCCTCGCGAAGTCCCGGACATCGCCGCGCGCGCTGGACTCTCCGTAGCCGCGGTTCAGTCCCTGCTCGGCGCCCTCGAACTCGAAGAACTTGTCGTCGAACGAGAACGCGGTTGGGTCAAGAAGAAGCCCAAAGACCCGAACCTGCCGCCGCCCCCGCTTGTCTAGGGCGGTGCGCTAATGGAAGGTTTCACCGCGGGCCAGCATCTCCACGAAGGCGTCGATGCGGGCATCCCGAGTCTCCGGCTTCTTTGCGCTCTGGATTCGGTAGTAGAGCGCATACCGGTTCGCGGCGTTGAGGGTCTTGAAGAACTTCTTCGCCGCCTTGTTCTTGTTGAGGGCAGCCAGAAATTCGGGCGACGGCGTGGAACCACGCTGGCCCTCATACGCGCGATCCCAGCGTCCGTCCGCCTTCGCGGCTTCCACCTGACCCAGGCCCGCAGGATGCATCCTGCCTGCCTTGATCAGAGCGGCGGCCCGGTCAACATTGCGCTTCGACCAAATACTCTGCGGCCGTCGACGGGTGAACGTCTGCAGGTAGAACTCGGCGTCGAAGGAGGCCTTCGGCCCGTCGATCCAGCCGAATTGGAGAGCGATTCCAACCGCGTCGTCGTAGGAGACAGTGGATGTGGACGACCCGCGTTTCGCGATTTTCATGCGGATGCCGGGGTGCTCGGCCTGATTTTCGGCAAGCCAATCGGCGAACGCCGATGCGTCCACAAATTGCATTATTTCTCGTTCGAGCGCCATTACATTCCCAGGTAGTCGCGTTCTGTTCTCCCAACATTAGGTGATGGGTCCTCGGCGCGGGCCTATTCTGATCCGGTGACCCAACTCGGCCAGCACCCCGATCCGTTGCACACGATCGCCCACATCAGCGATACGCACTTCCTCGCAGAAGGCGCATTACTGTACGGATCGATCACCACAGAAATGAATCTGCGGCGCGCGCTCGAGCAACTCACCAGGTCGGGTGTGAATCCGCAGGCGCTGGTTTTCACCGGAGATCTGGCCGATCTCGGAGAACCGGATGCATACAGGCGGCTGCGTGCAATCGTCGAACCGGTCGCCCATGAACTCGGCGCCGAAGTCATCTGGGTGATGGGAAACCACGACGAGCGACTGCAGTATTCCAAGGAACTCTTCGATGTCGAGGGCTCCGCGGCGCCTCAGGATCGCATCTATGACGTCGACGGCCTGCGCATCATCTCGCTGGACACGACGGTGCCCGGCTACCACCACGGCGAACTCGAGCCCGCGCAGCTGGAATGGCTCGCCGACATCCTCGCCACGCCCGCACCGCACGGAACTCTCATTGCCGTGCACCATCCGCCGATTCCGGAGCCGCTTCTGTGGGCGATGGCGATGCTCGAGCTCCAGGGAAGCGGCTCCGGAATCGG
>Ga0193728_1000822_pt1 | contig 15459 bp, 15 predicted proteins | sample U1c1metaG_FD_143037 | JGI IMG/M metagenome (GOLD analysis project Ga0193728, IMG submission 143037) | Soil microbial communities from a riparian zone of the East river system, Colorado, United States - U1c1 | ecosystem: Environmental > Terrestrial > Soil > Riparian zone | place: USA: East River...
GGTGCTGTTCACGAGCGGGGGCACCGAGGGCAACGTGCTGGGCGTCGCCGCGCTCGCACGGGTCGCGGAGCGGCTCGGCAAGCCGCGCGTGATCGCGACGACCTCGATCGAGCACCCGTCGCTGCGCGGTGCGATCGCGGCGCTCGCGCTGGCCGGGTGGCGTGTCACCACGCTCGACGATCCCGACGCCAGCCTCGCCGCGTTCGCCGCGGTCAACCACGAGCTCGGTACGATCGAGCCGCGTGCGTTCACGACCGAGCTCCGCGACCGTCACGTGCTCGTCCACGTCGACGCGGTCCAGGCCGCCGGCAAGCTCGACCTGGCGACGCTGATCGCCGACTCCGTCGCGATCTCCGGACACAAGATCGGCGCGCCGCAAGGGATCGGTGCGCTCGCGCTCGCCGACGACACCGGGCTGCCGCTCGTCGAGGCCGGTCACCAGGAGCGCGGCCGCCGCCCCGGCACCGAGAACACGCTCGGGATCGTCGCATTCGGTGCGGCCGCCGCGGCCGTCGATCGCGCGCACTGGCCCGCAGTCGCAGAGCTCGGAGGCGTGCTCGAACGCGGGCTCGTCGCGCTCGGCGCTCGGATCCACGGCGCCGATCGCCCGCGCACGGGCGGTACGATCAACGCGGCGTTCCCCGGCGCGCTCGGCGAATCGATCGTGATCGGCCTCGATCTCGTGGGCATCGCGGCCTCGACCGGCGCCGCGTGCACGAGCGGCAGCATCGAGGCATCGCCGGTGTTGCTCGGCCTCGGCCTGCCGCCGGCCGAGGCGCGCGAAGCGGTGCGGTTCTCGCTCGGCACCGCGACCACCGCGGACGAGATCGGCGAGGTCCTCCAGGTCCTGCCCGCGATCGTGGAACGCGCTCGCCAACATCGGTAAATGTCAAGGGTTTGCGCTGCTGGGACTCGGCCGACAGGCAGGTTGACGGGTGCAAACCTCGCGCGGTAAGCCCTCCACATGCGCGACGTCGTCATCGTCGGTGCGGCCCGCACCGCTATCGGAAGTTTTCTCGGCTCTCTCAGCGCGGTCCCGGCGCCCAAGCTCGGCGCGGCCGCGATCAAGGCCGCGGTCGAACGCGCCGGCCTCCAGCCGGGCGATGTCCAGCTCGTTCACATGGGTGAAGTGCTGCAGGCCGGCGTCGGCCAAGCGCCGGCGCGCCAGGCCTCGAAGTTTGCCGGCCTGCCCGACAGCGTGCCCTGCGTGACGGTCAATAAGGTGTGCGGCTCGGGCCTCGAGGCCGTGCTCGGCGTCGCTCGCGCGATCGCCGCGGGCGAGATCGAGATCGGCGTCGCCGGCGGCCAGGAGTCGATGTCGAACGCACCGCACGTCGTCCGCGGCCTGCGCGGCGGCGTCAAGATGGGCGCGCTCGACACCAGCGACTCGATGGTCACCGACGGCCTGTGGGATCCGTACTCGAACCAGCACATGGGCAACTGCGCCGAGCTGTGCGCGAAGGAAAAAGGCATCTCGCGCGGCGCCCAGGACGAGTTTGCCGCCGAGAGCTACAAGCGCGCGCTCGCCGCCGTGAAGTCCGGCGCGTTCAAGACCGAGATCACGCCGGTCACCGTCGCAGGCAAGAAGGGCGATGTTCAGGTCACCGAGGACGAAGAGCCCGGTCGCGGCGCGATCGACAAGCTGCCGTCGTTGCGCGCGTCGTTCCAGAAGGACGGCACCGTCACCGCCGGCAACGCCAGCTCGCTCAACGACGGTGCGGCCGCGGTCGTGCTGATGTCGGCCGACGAGGCCAAGCAGCGCGGCGTGAAGCCGCTCGCGAAGCTCGTCGCGTGGGGCTACCACGCGCAGGCGCCGGAGTGGTTCACCACCGCGCCGGCGCCCGCGATCCGGAACGCGCTCGAGAAGGCCGGCTGGGACGCGAAGAAGGTCGACCTCTGGGAGATCAACGAGGCGTTCGCGGTCGTGTCGATCGCGAACAACCAGCTACTCGGCATCGATCCGAACAAGGTCAACATCCACGGCGGCGCGGTCGCGCTCGGTCACCCGATCGGCGCGTCGGGCGCACGCCTGCTGGTCACGCTCGTCCACGCGATGGCCGACAAGAACGTCAAGACCGGCGGCGCTTCGCTGTGCATCGGCGGCGGCGAAGGCATCGCGCTCCTCGTGGAGCGCCCGTGACCGAACCGGTCCGCGAGGTCAAGAAGCTCGGCGTCGTCGGCGCCGGCCAGATGGGGCAGGGGATCGCGCAGGTCGCGGCGCAGGCGGGGGTCGACGTGATCGTCGTCGATGCCGCGCCCGACTTCGCGCAGCAGGGCGTCGCGAAGATCAAGAAGCAGCTCGATCGCCTGGTCGAGAAGGGCAAGCTCGATGTCGCGTCGCGCGACGCGACGATGAGCCACTTGAAGCACGGCGACGGCCACCGCGATCTGGTCGATTGCGACGTCGTCGTCGAGGCCGCGCCGGAAAAAGAAGACATCAAGCTCGCGATCTTCAAGAGCCTCGGCGAGGTGTGCAAGGACGACGCGATCCTCGCGTCGAACACGTCGTCGATCTCGATCACGAAGATCGCGTCGGCCTCGGGCCGCCCCGATCGCGTGATCGGCATGCACTTCATGAACCCGGTGCCGCTCATGAAGCTCGTCGAGATCGTGCGCGGCCTACCGACCAGCGACGCGACGAACGAGACCGTCACGAAGCTCGCGCAGCGGTTCGGCAAGACCACGATCGGCGCGCGCGACATCCCGGGCTTCATCGTCAACCGGATGCTGATCCCGCTCCTGAACGAGGCCTGCTACGGCCTCTACGAGGGCCTCGGCACGGCGGTCGATATCGACACCGGCGTGCGGCTCGGGCTCAACCACCCGATGGGGCCGCTCGAGCTCGCCGATCTGATCGGCCTCGATACCTGCCTCGCGATCGCCGAGGTCCTGCACCGCGAGCTCGGCGACGACAAGTACAGGCCGTGCCCGCTGCTCCGCCAGTACGTGGCGGCCGGCTGGCTCGGCAAGAAGGTCGGCCGCGGGTTCTACGAGTACACGCCGCAAGGCCAGAGGAAGGCCTGATGGAGACGCTCAAGATCGCGCGGCAAGGCGCGCTCGCCATCATCACGATCGATCGCGAGAAGGCCCTCAACGCGCTCTCGAGCGTCGTGATGGCCGAGCTCGTGCTCGCCGCGGCGGAGGTCGAAGGCGATCCGAGCGTGCGCGTCGTCACGCTCACCGGCGCGGGCCTGAAAGCGTTCGTCGCCGGCGCCGATATCTCCGAGATGGCGCAGATGACCGCGGACCAGGCGGGGTCGTTCGTCAAGAACGGCGCGCGCGTCGGCACGGCGATCGAGACCTCGAAGAAGCCGTGGATCGCCGCGGTCAACGGCTTCGCGTTCGGCGGCGGCTGCGAGCTCGCGCTGTGCTGCGACTTCATCTACGCGGCGGAGACCGCGCAGTTCGGTCAGCCCGAGGTCAAGCTCGGCGTGATCCCCGGCCTCGGCGGCACGCAGCGGCTCGCGCGCCGGGTCGGCGTCGCGAAGGCCAAGGAGCTGTGCATGACCGGCGACACGGTCGACGCGCGCGAGGCGCTGCGCATCGGCCTGGCCGACGCGGTGGTCCCGCTGGACGAGCTGATGGCGAAGGTCACCGCGGTCGCGGAGCGGATCGCCGCGAACGGACCGCACGCGGTCGCCGAGGTCAAGCGCCTCGTCCACGAGGGCCAGTCGCTGCCGCTCGATGCGGCGCTTGCCGCGGAGCAAGCCGCGTTCGCCGAGTGCTTCGCGACTACGGATCAAAAAGAAGGCATGGCGGCATTCCTCGCCAGGCCGCGTCGCCCAGCGAGCTTCACGGGAAAGTAGCCATGGATTTCACGCCGACCGAAGAGCAAGCCGCGGTGCAGAAGACCGCGCGCGAATTCGCGACGACCGAAGTGCTGCCGAAGGCGGCCGAGATCGACAAGCAGCACCGTCACCCCGCGGAGCTCGTCAAGCGGATGGCCGAGCTCGGCTTCCTCGGGATCGCGGTGCCCGAACCACTCGGCGGCTCGGGGATGGACAACGTGTCCTACGCGCTCGCGATGGAAGAGGTCGCGCGTGCGTGCGCCTCGACCGCGGTGATCATGAGCGTCAACAACTCGCTGGTCTGCGATCCGATCTATCGGTTCGGCACGCCGGCGCAGCACGATCAATTCTTGAAGCCGCTCGCGTCGGGCAAGCTGCTCGGCTGCTTCGCGCTCAGCGAGCCCGAAGCCGGCAGCGACGCCGCCGCGCAGAAGACGACCGCCGTCAGAGACGGCGACACGTGGGTGATCAACGGCACCAAGAACTGGATCACGAACGGCCCCGTCGCCGACGTCTGCGTGTTGTTCACGATGAACGACAAGAGCCTCGGTCATAAGGGCATCACGGCGTTCATCCTGCCGATGAAGACCAAGGGCGTGCGCTGTGGCCCGCCCGACGACAAGCTCGGCATCCGCGGCTCGAAGTCGTCGCAGATCTACCTCGACGAGGTCCGCCTGCCGCACGACCACGTGCTCGGCGAGGTCGGCAAAGGCTTTGCGGTCGCGATGTCGACGCTCGACGGCGGTCGGATCGGCATCGCCGCACAGGCGCTCGGCATCGCGCGCGCCGCGCTCGAGGATGCACTCGGCTACGCACAACAGCGCCGCACGATGGGCAAGCCGATCATCCAGCACCAGGCGATCGCGTTCAAGCTCGCCGACATGGCGACCGAGATCGACGCAGCGCGCCTGCTCACGCTGCGCGCGGCATACCTGAAGGATCACAAGCGGCCGTTCGGCAAGGAAGCCGCGATGGCGAAGCTGTACGCGTCGGACGTCGCGAACCGCGCGGCGCGCGAGGCGATCCAGATCTTCGGCGGCAACGGTTACGTCACGGAGTTCCCCGTCGAGCGGCACTTCCGCGACGCGAAGATCACCGAAATCTACGAAGGCACGAGCGAGATCCAGCGACTCGTGATCAGCGGCTATCTGGCGAAGGGTGGATGACATGAAGAACGTGCTCTTTCTCGCGGTGCTGTTGTGCGGGTGCCATCACAAACAGGCCGACACGGAGCCCACGGGCCCGATGGTCGACAACACGCCGCATCCGACCGGCGGCGGCGGCGACATCATTCCGCCGGAGAAGATGGACGAGGTCCAGACCAACCTCAGCCGGCGCCAGATGATCATCTCGCGCTGCCTCGCGACGGCGATGGAGAACCAAGAAGTCAAACACGGCACGCACGGCCACATCACGTTCGAGATCCGGATCGGTACGGGCGGCGCTGCTGAATCGGTCAAGGTGATCAAGACCGACATCGACGCCAAGTCGGTGCTCGACTGCGCGACGAAGCACGTCCAGGACACCGGCTTCCCGACGCTGCCGAAGCCGTACGAGACGTCGTACACGTACGCCATCGAAGCCAACTGAGGAGATGCGATGAAGTGGTTCGTGTTGTTCGCGCTGGTGGCGTGTGGTGGGTCCAAACCGCCTCCTCCGCCACCGCCGAAACCCGAGCCGCCTCCTACACCGGTCGCGAAGCGCGTCCCGATCGAGGACAGCGAGCCCGACGAGGGCGTCACGGTCGTGAACGCGCACGGCCACATGGACAAGGCCGCGGTCGAAGCCGGCATCTCGCCGCACAGCACGGAGCTGTCGGATTGCTACATGAAGAACGTGAAGCGCCGGCGCTGGCTCGGCGGTCACGTGCTGATCCACTGGGACATCAAGAAGGACGGAACCGTCACGGCGGTCAAGCTGATGGCGGAGAGCGACCTCGGCGCGTGGCCGATCGAGAAGTGTCTGCTCGAGGTCGCACGCTCGGCATCGTTCGACAAGCCGATCGGCGGCGACGCGGACTTCACGCTGCCGCTCGACTTCTCCGCGAAGGGCGCGAGCTTGCCGTGGAGCGAGGATCAAGCGATGCGCGCGGTCGGCGGCCAGCTCGTCAAGCTCGAGGCGTGCGACAAGAAGCACGCGCGGCCGCACGACGTCACGATCACGATGTACGTCGGCCCGCACGGCCGCGCCCAATCGGTCGGGTTCTCGTCGGACGCGACCGAGATCGACGACAAGTGGGCGGAGTGCGCGACGAAGGCAGCGATGGGCTGGCGGTTGCCGGATCCGAAGGGCATCGTCGCGAAGCTCGCCGTGCGGAGACCCTGATGGAGCTACGAGGGTACCAGCGAGATCCAGCGCATCGTGATCGCGCGGTGATCGCGCGGGGGTTGATCCGGTCCTGATGCGGACCCGGGGCGTGCTCGTGCTCGCGCTCGCGCTCGCAGCATGCGGTAAACCGCCGGCGCCCGTGGCGCGCCCTGTCACGCTCGTGACCGATGCCGCGGTTCCGCTCGACGGCGCGCCGATCTCCGAGGACGAAAAGCTCGCGGCGATCCAGAAGGCGATGAACGAGCTGTCGCCGGCGTCGCAGCAATGCTGGGCGGCGGTCGCGGCGACGCGGTTCGACATCGAGGGCGAGCTCACGGGGCAGATCGACATCGGGCCGCCGGCGCACGCCGTGATCGTCCACGACACCACGAAGAGCGTGAAGCTCGCGGCGTGCATGCAGCAAGTGCTCGAGGCGTACGCGTGGCCGCCGCCGCTGCGCGGCCAGACCATCCGGTTGCCGTTCGCGTACCTCGCGCCGGCCGGCCAGAGCGAGATCGATCGCCGGTTGGTGCCGTTCGCGGGGCAGGGCAGCGTGTCGGTCGCGGTGCTGCTCGACGACAACAACACGGGCAACGCCCAGGTCTCGATGTTCGAGCTCGCGATCGCCGCCGGCGGCACGACCGGCCTGCGCACCGCGCCGCGCGCCGAGGTGTGGTGGCTGCGCGACCCCGCGGAGCTGAGCTCGGTCGCGTTGAAGCCGGTGAAGCTCGCGGCGGGCTCCTTGTTCTACGTTCCCGCCGGCGGCGCGCGCGAGGTCAAGGCGGTCGGCGGCGACGTTCACGCGGTGATCGTCGTCGCACCGGGTGGTGCCGAGGGTGCCGCGCGCGCCGGGGCGCTGCCGACGCCGGAGCTCTTGCACTGGACGAGCGCGCCGGCGGTCCCGCGCGTGCTGACGCCGGTAGCGGCGAAGGGCCACCAGATCTTCCTCGAGGGCAACGGCGCGCCGTTCTCGGCCGCGCTCGCGACGATCCCGAACGGGACCGTGATCGCGGAGCACGTGCACGCGCACGAGACCGAGCTGCTCTACGTCATGGCCGGCAGCGGCTCCTTGACCGTCAACGGCGCGACGCTGCCGGTGACCGAGACGTCGGTCGTCCAGATTCCGCCGAACACGAAGCACGCGTTCACCGCGACGGGAGATGTCCGCGCGCTGCAGATCTACGCGCCGGGTGGGCCGGAGCAGCGGTTCAAGTGACCGATGCGATGATCGCCAAGATCCTCGCCGGCGATGTCGCGGAGGCCGCGCGGTTGATCCGCGATCTCGACGATCGACGGCCGGCCGCGCTCGCCGCGGTGAAGGCGCTGTTCCCGCACACCGGTAGGGCGTACGTCGTCGGCGTCACCGGCAACCCCGGCGCCGGCAAGTCGACGCTCGTCGACGCGCTGATCTCGCACTACCGCGCCGCGGGCGAGACGGTCGGCGTGATCGCGATCGATCCGAGCTCGCCGTTCTCCGGCGGCGCGCTGCTCGGCGATCGCGTGCGCATGCAACGCCACGCGCTCGATCCGGGCGTGTTCATCCGTAGCCTCGCGACGCGCGGCCACCTCGGCGGGTTGTCGCGCTCGACGTTCGAGATCGCGCACGTCCTCGACGCGATGGGCTTTGATCGTATCCTGATCGAGACCGTCGGCGTCGGCCAGGACGAGGTCGACGTGATGACCGCAGCGCACACGACGGTCGTCGTGTCGGTGCCCGGCCTCGGCGATGACATCCAGGCGCTCAAGGCGGGCCTGCTCGAGATCGCCGACGTGCTCGCGGTCAACAAGTCCGATCGCGACGGTGCGGATCGGACCGCCGCGGAGCTGCGTCGCATGCTCGGCCTGCGCGCCGGCCGCACGCACGAGGTCGCGGTCGTGCCGACGATCGCGACGCGCGGCACGGCGGTTGGCAGTGGCGTGAGCGAGCTCGCCGCCGCGATCGAGGCGCATCGCACCTCGGCGTGGACCGGTCCGGGCGCTGCGACACGTGCGACGGCTCGCGCGCGTGCCCAGCTCGACGGGCTCGTGAGAACGCTCCTCGCCGAGCGTGCGAATCGGCTTCTCGCCGAGCGTGTGACCGATCCTGCAGAGGACGTTGCACAACGCCGCGTCGATCCGTGGACCGCAGCGGAGCACATCGTCGACGGCGTGTAGGTCCGCGTAGCCATCGTCACGCCGTCTGCCAGTTTGTGGTGTCGTCGAGAAGGGGTGCTAGACTGGACCCGCCTCTGCCGTATCGAGGTCCTAACCTATGATGCTAGTTCGCACTGCGTTCGGGGTGATCGCATTCGCTGGTTGCAGCGTGATCAGCTCCAACGTCACCACCTACGATCTCGATCTGCCCGCGCAGACGTTCAGCGTCGATGCGTCGGGATGGCAGGTCCAGACCGCTTCGATCAACGACTACCTCGCCAAGACCTGCTCGCCGACGTCCTCGTGGTGCGCGACCGCGGCAAGCGCGGCGTGCCCGATGAACTGCACCGGCAGCTGCGACATGGCGCAGCAGACCTGCGACCTCGGACTCGACATCGCGCTGCACCAGACGATCGATCTGTTGAGCGAGAAGCCCGAGCTGAAGTCGATCGACAGCGCGACGACGGTGCTGCAAGTGACGGTCGATTCGGTCGACTACGAAGTCACGACCAACTCGCTCGACACTGCGACCCCGGTGCTCTCCGTCTACGTCGCGCCGATGTCGGTGATGGATCCGAACGACGCGATGGCGAAGATGATCGGCACGATCGACATCATCCCCGCGGGCACGACGATCGCCGCGAGCGCGATGAAGTTCACCGACGACGGCCAGGCGACGCTCGGCGCGACGCTCGCGGACTTCAAGAATCCGTTCAACATCCTCGTCGGCGGCACGCTCCTGCTCGCGCATGGCGACACCGTGCCGCGCGGCCGGCTCGATACCAGCGTGCACGTTCGCGCGCACGCCTCGCCGTAGAACGCTCGAGAGGGCGGTTCTAGTTCGTGCGTGCGTGCAGCGACGCGCGACGTGTCTGCGCACCCACATCGTCCCACAAGCTCGCGATGCGAATCGCGAACCGGGGTGGCACGGCCGATGCTGATACCTCGATCGAGAAAGAGGTCAGTATGAAATCGATCAAGCGTTCCATGTTGTGTGCGTTGCTGTTCTCGATGTCTGCGTGCGGTAGTGATTCGCAGCGCGGCGTCGATCCGATGTCGTTCATGCCGAAGCTGCCCGCCGTCGAGCAGTCCGTCGCGCTCGCCGCGCCGAGCACCACGACTGCGCCTGCGGTCGAGGTCGAGTCGGTGATCGCCGTGCCGACCAAGTACGACGACGCGATCGCGCAGGGCAAGGAGCTCGCGAAGAAGGGCGACTCCGCAAACGCGAAGCTGATGTTCGAGGCCGCGGCGAAGCTCGACAAGAAGCGCGCCGAGCCCCACGTCGAGCTCGCGAAGCTCTACATCACGAGCGGCGAGCGCGGCCTGGCGATGTCGGCGGCGAACAAGGCGGTCAAGCTCGCGCCGCTGTCGAGCGCAGCGTGGAACACCAAGGGCCGTGCGGAGCTCAACCGGTTCGCGTACGACGATGCGATCGAGGCGTTCTCGAAGGCAGTCGAGCTCGATCAGGACAACGTCTGGGCCTGGAACAACCTCGGCTACACCGAGCTCCAGCTCAAGAAGTACGACGAGGCGGTCGAGCACCTGAGCCAGGCCACGCAGAAGAAGGATGCGGCCGGGTTCATGTTCAACAATCTTGGCACGGCGCTCGAGCACCTCGACCGCCTCGACGAAGCGCGCGTCGCGTTCGAGGCCGGCGGCAAGCTCGGCTCGAAGGAGGCACTGTCGAGTCGCAAGCGGCTCGAGGGTGTCAAGTCGATCGCGATCGTCGAGTCCAACGAGAGGCCCGACGTGAAGCCCGACGTGACGCACACGTTCGACAATAGCGAGGGGCCGATGCAGCCGGATGACATGACGGCGACGGACGACGGCACGGATGCGGAGACGCCGGCGGTGGAGACGACCGAGGCACCGAAGACCGACACTTCGAAGACCGACGTGCCCGCGGTCGAGGCGCCGAAGACCGAGGCGCCGAAGGCCGACCCCGCGCCGATCACGCCGACGCTGTGACCTGAGCGTGCACGTGTCACGTCCACGTGCACGACTTCACCGTTTGTAGGACAATGAGGCGTGCGCAGCTTTGCCGTGCTCGCCTTCATCGCGCTGGTGGCCTTGATCGCCGGCTATGCGGCGCAGCGCCACACCGTGGCGCGCGGCGAGGTGATGGCGGCGGATCTCCTGGCGTCGAACAAGGGCGTGCTGACCGGCCTGTCCTGCGATCCCGAGATTCCGATCGGTGTCGACGGCGCGCAGTTCTGGTGCGACGCCGTGTTCACGCGCGGCGGCACGCGCCGGCTGCACTTCCAGCTCGCGCGCACCGGCCAGATCAAGCAGATCGGCGAGGACCTGCACGAGGACACCGGGGCGCCGCCCGCGGTGCGAATCGACAAGTCGGACCCCTGGCAGTAGGGAGAGCAGCGCGAGGCGTGATATAGCCGCACGCGATGCCGAATTACTCGAAGCTGCACGACCTCGTCTCGCATCGCGTGACGATCGAGTACGACACCGGCGCGCGGGTCACCGGATACCTCGCGTCTTGCCAGCCCAGCTCGGGCCCGGTGGAGTTCGTCACGTTGAGTGACGCAAAGATGATCGATTCGCGAGGCCGGTTGCTGCGCGATCTCAGCGAGCTCACGCTGTGCCCGAACGTGCTGACGTCGATCGCCCTCGACGAAGGCCCGCGCGGCCGCGACGTCGCGAAGACCGAGTAGCGAACCGCTAGCTGCCGATTCGCCCGCCGAAGCGAGCGACGAGCGCGTCGTCGTGATCGTCGGCGGTCGTCGTGACGTGCACGATCAGGTCCTGGACTTCACTGCGATCGATGTCGAGCGTCGAGCGCTCGCACACGACCAGCACGCGGTCGCCGACGGCCGCGAACGCCACGCCGGCGAGCTCCGCGTTGAGCTCGAGGAGGTGCGCGAACAACGCGGCACGATCGACCGCAGCGTCGATCGTCATCACATTCGCGGTGACGCGGATATGCGTGAACGCGGTGCGGTCGACGAGCGCGATCCGCGCGGTCGCGGAGCCCTTCGCGATCTGCCACGCGTGGAGCGAGCTCGCATCGTGGGTGCGACTCTGGGTCGCCGGATAGCCCAGCGCGCCGAGCACTTCCTCGATGAGGGCGATCGTCGAGTGGAGGTTCGCCTCTCGCTGATTGGCAAACAGAGCCTGCGCCATGACGAAGTCAGACTAACATCAACGGCGCGCGATGAAACAACTGCCTCGGCGAATCGCGATCGGCGCGGGCGGCGGCTTGCTCGCCGCAGCGATCGTGCTGTTCGTCGTGACGCGGCACCACCATCGCGCGACGGTTGGCGATGGGAGCGGCAGTGCGACGGGCAGTGGAGCGATGCACGCGCCGCGCTTGCCGAGGCTGCCGGGGCAGAAACCGGGGGTGAGGATCACGGGGTTCGTCGTGGATGGAGCGGGGCTGCCGGTGAGTGGAGCGATCGTGAGTGCGGAGCTCGAGAAGGGAGTCGCGGATCGCGCGCTGGCACAGCGCACGAACGGAACAGGCACCGCAGCCGGCTCGGGCTCGGGCTCCGGCTCGGCATCGGCATCGGGATCGGGATCAGGGTCGGGGTCCGCATCGGTCGCGGAGCTCGGTGATCCAACCGCTGCAGATGGTCACTTCATCGTCGATGGGCTCGTCCCCGGCCGTTACAAGCTGCGCGTCACCGGCGCGGGCCTGCTCGCAGCGGAAGTTCGCTTCGTACCGGTGCCTTCCGACGAGGCCCGCATCGTGGTCGCGCGCCAGATCGGGATCGACGGCACGGTCACCGACGGTGGCAAGCCCGTCGCGAGTGCGATGGTCGGCATCCGCGGCGACGCGATCGGCGGTGCGCTCGAGGTCAAGGCCGACACCAGCGGCGCGTTTCATGTTCCGAACCTGCCCGAGGGGCGTTACCAGGTCTACGCGTGGCAAGGCGCGCTCGCCGCGCGTGCCGTGCGCGTCAATCGCCTGGGCGCGGGCCCGTTCTCGCCGGTCGAGCTCCGGCTCGAAGCCGGCGCGATCGTCGTCGGGCGCGTGATCGATCGCGACGAGGGCACCGGGGTCGTCGCGGCGATCGAGCTGCGCCCGACGGGCGACGATCAAGCGCCGCGCTACGCGCGCAGCGGGGACGACGGCGTGTTCCGGATCGAGGGCGTGCCCAACGGGCGCTGGATCGCCGACGCGTTCGCGCCCGGCTACCTGTCGCCCGGCGGCGTCGAGCTCGACGCGGGCAAGGGCGTGCCCGAGCTTGCGCTCGCGCGCGGCGCCGCGATCGAGGGCAAGGTCGTCGACGGTGCGGGGCATCCGGTTGCCGGCGCGACCGTACGCGCGATCACGGCGGGCACGAACCCCACCGAATACTCCGCGGAGGTCGATCAAGATCGGCTGCGCCGGTTCTCCGGCCGGATGGCGGCGCCGACCGCACCGACGGTCGCGATGGGCAGCGATCCGCAGCTGATCGCGCGCGGCGAGCTCGGCGTGATGGTCGGCCCGATCCCGCCGGTGCCGCCGCAAGGCTCGGAGGTCGCGCGCAGCGCGGCGGTCGTCGATCCGACGGCGGCGAGCGCGGGCCTGGTCGGCGATCCGCCGCCGCTCACCGGCGATCCGGCGCGCGCGTCGCTATGGACGACCGGCAGCGACGGCCGCTATCGGATCCGTGGGATCGCGCGCGGCAAGGTCACCGTGCTCGCGGTCGCCGCCGGCTACGCGGAGGCGCGCTCGCGCCCGGTCGCGCTCGACACCAGCGAGGTCGTCCAGAACGTCGATGTCGTGCTCACGGCCGGCACGTTCATCGTCGGCAAGATCACCGATCAACATGGCGCGCCCGTGATCGGCGCGGAGGTCTCGGCGCAGCCCGAGGTCGGCGCACCCGCCGTCAACTTCAGTGACGCCGACGGGCTGTACAAGATCGGTCCGGTCACCGGACAGATCGAGCTCCACGCGAGCGCGTACGGCCACGTCGAGGTCCGTCGCACGATCACGCTGCCGCCCGCGAAGAGTGCGACCGCCGACGACCATCGCGAGGATCTCGTGCTCGAGGTCGCCGACGCGTCGCTCGCCGGTACGGTCGCCGACGCCTCGGGCTTGCCGATCGCGAACGCGCAGCTCGACGTCATCGTCGGCGGCGATGAAGGCCGGCGCGGCACCAGCGCGCAAGACGGCGCGTTCAAGCTCGACATGCTGCCGCGCGGTCATGTTCGCGTCCGCGTCACCCATCCCGACTATCCGATCGCCGAGCTCGACGCCGTGACCTCGAGCACCGGCGAGCGCGTCCACCTCGTCGTCCCACTCGGCGGCGCCGTCGAAGGCGGCTTGCTCGATGGCTCGCGCGGCGCTCCGCTCGCCGGCGTCGCGATCGATGCGAAGGGTCCGGGCGGTGCGACGAGCGAAGCGACCACCGACGCGAATGGCCACTGGAGGCTCGGCCCGCTCGCGAAGGGCGCGTGGACGATCGAGGTCAAGCTGCCCGGCTACCTGCCGTTCACGCGCCAGCTCGATGTTCCCCCCGCAACGCGCGCCGGGACGACGACGGTGCGCGACGTCCGCATCGATCTCGCGCGCGGCGCGCTGCTCGGCGGCGTGGTCCGCGACGCGCGCGGCCAGCGCGTGCCTCGTGCGCACATCACGATGAAATCGCCGACCGCGACCGTCGAGGGCGATGCCGACGCGCAAGGCGAGTTCCGCATCCACGATGCGCCGACCGGTGATGTCGGCATCGAGGCGAGCAAGGGCGATGCGGGGGGCTCGACCCACGTGACCGTGAGGGCCGGCGACGAGATCCTCGGCCTCTCGGTCGAAATCCGCTGAACTGACCTACCCGCGGCGACGCTGACGCATCCGGCCGATGTCGATGATCATCGTCGGCGCTGCGTGCAGATCTTCGTCGAAGATCGGCCGCACGGTCGAGGGCTTGCCTGCGCGCTTCGGCGGCGGCGGAGGCGGCGGAGGGCTCGTCCTGCGCCGCGGCTGAGGCTGCGCCGGCATCTGCGCGCTGCGTCCGCGGTCGGTCAGGATCTTCGTGTTTGCCTCGTGCACGTTCGGCGCCGCGGCGACCGAATCGTCGGTGCGATGCTCCGGCGGATCGACCTTCGGCATCGTCGTGAAGTTCGAGTCGCCGGAAAAGTCATTCGAGTCGCGCAGCGCCGCGACCGAAACCGACGTCGGCTTCGGTTGGAACGGGACCTCGGGCGGCTCGAAGTCCTCGTCGCGCGGCATCAGCGACTCGCCGACATCGTCGGAGACGTCGTCGGTCATCACGAACTCTTCGAGCATGCGCAGCTCGCGCTCGATCTCGGTCGCGAACATCTTGCGGATGAACCGGCCGAGGTGGCTGCGCGAGTAGTTCGGCATGAACTTGCGCAAGAACGCGCGCAGGTCGCCCTCGACCTCGGCGGCGGTCTGATAACGATTCGCGCGGGAGCGGGTCAGACACTTGTCGGTGATCGCTTCGAGCTCCGGCGGGATGCCCGGTTGGAGCTCCGAGACCGCGCGGTACTTCGCGTCGCGCACCTTGATCAGGAGATCCATCTCGTTCGTCGCGGTGAACGGCGGGATCCGGGTCAGCATCTCGTACAGGCACGAGCCGAGCGAGAACACGTCGCTGCGGTGATCGAGCTTTCTGCCGAGCGCTTGCTCGGGGCTCATGTACTTGACCTTGCCCTTGATGACGCCGGTCTTGGTCGTCACGCGCGACAGCGTCGCCTTCGCGATGCCGAAGTCGCACAGCTTCACCTCACCGGCGTAGCTGCAGATGATGTTCGACGGCGACACGTCGCGGTGGATGATACTGAGCGGGCGGCCGCGCGAATCGACCGCCGAGTGCGCGGCGTGCAACGCGGCGCCGACCTCGGCGCAGATATACGCGGCGTGCTCGGGTGGAATCGGCTTCTTCTTCGAGCGGCAGCGCTCGAGCACGGTGCGCATGTCCTTGCCGTCGACATGCTCCATCGCGATGAAGTACTCGCCGTGGGCGCGCGCGAACTCGTAGACCCGCGCGATGCTGCTGTGGCGGAGCACGCTCGCGATCTTCGCCTCGTCGACGAGCATCTGGATGAAGTCGTCATCCTCGGCGAGGTGCGCGAGCACGCGCTTGACCGCGACGAGGTGGGGTTGGCCGCTCGCGTCGAAGGTTTTTGCGCGATAGATCTCCGCCATCCCACCGAACGCGATGCGATCGAGGAGGTGATAGCGGCCAAGCTGCTGAGCCCTTCTCACCGAGGCTTTGAGGGTAGCATGTTCGTGCGTAAGCGCCGAGATCCGCTATGCTACCTGACATGT
>Ga0193728_1000823_pt1 | contig 15439 bp, 28 predicted proteins | sample U1c1metaG_FD_143037 | JGI IMG/M metagenome (GOLD analysis project Ga0193728, IMG submission 143037) | Soil microbial communities from a riparian zone of the East river system, Colorado, United States - U1c1 | ecosystem: Environmental > Terrestrial > Soil > Riparian zone | place: USA: East River...
ATCGCGCCGGCCATGGGCGAGTCGAGCCAGATCACGAGCCGCGGCGGCTCGAGGCCGGCGGCTTCATATGCCTTGCGTACACCGGCTTCGGCGGCTGCGCGGTCGGCGGGCTCGGTCGACAGGCCCGTGCGGATCCATTCGTCACGGACGACGGAGAGGAGCCCCTGCTGCTCTGCGGTGAGTGAGTCGAGTCGCATGACTAGTCGGCCGCCATCCGCCACTCGCCGGCATATTCCCGTTGCCGGCGGATCTCGTAGGTGCCCGGCTCGATCTCGAGGCCGCCGTGCTCCTGATGTGACAGCAGCGCAGTCGATCCGGCCGGGACGGTGAGGATACCGAGCAGCACGTCCCCATTGGCACGGCCTGCGTGCGCGTCCCAGAACGCGGGACCTGCGGGGTGCAGGGTGTGAGTGTTGGAGGATGCCTCCGACGCGACCACCATCACGGTGTGCGGCATCGGAGTGGTGGCCGCGGTCGTGGTGACACGCAGAACGAGGACGTCGCCTTGTGCTGCGGCGCGGTGCACGCGCGGTATGTCGGCATCGTGGTCTAGGTAGTCGTGGACGGGGATTCCGGTATGGGTGACGAGCTCGCGGATCGTGGTCATGTGGTACTCCTTCTTGGGGGGGTTGGTTCTTTTCGCTGGTGTGGTGTCAGGGCCGCGCCGGGCGTCGCCATCCCCTCGGCCGGAGGGGACATCTGGGGCCGCCGGCTACCGGCGGGATGACGCCGCACCGCGGCGGTGACAAGGCGCTCGTGGCGCTCGTCGTGTGTGACCAGGCGCAGCGGGGCTACCAGCGGGGCCGGATCGGGCGCCGCATTCTCGGCGTCAGGCCGGGCGAATGCCGCTGCGCGGTGCAGGACGTACAGGCTCAGCGCGAGGACGGTCAGCGCGAGCACCAGAACAGCGATCGTCATGACGGGATCGGTCCTCCGTAGGTGGCTCCCCACCAGATCGCGACGACGGCGGCGAGCAGCGCGAGGGCGTACAGCAGGCTCAGCAGGCCGTCGGCGGACGGGTGCGGGACGTGGTGCGGGAGATGGAGGCTCACGATTGCGCCTGCTCACCTGCGTTGCGGGCGAGCACTTTGAGGCGGCCGCGCCGAGCACCTTCGGAGCGGCGATCGGAGCGGGGCGAGGGGAACAGGGTGGGGCGCGGCGCGGGCGCACTCGCCAGGTACGGCGCGAGCGCTGCCTCCTGCTTGGCCTTCTGCTCCGATGTCAGCTCGCGCCCCTGGGACGTGCCGAACAGCACACTGACGGCGATCTCGAGGTCGTAGTCCGACAGCGGCCGATTGCTGAGGTAGGGGTCTATCTTCATGCTGCGTTCACCTCTCGAGCCGCGCGCTCACGATCGGCACGGTCGTAGCTGCGCAGCAGTCGGACGGCGGCGTCCATGTCGGACGGCTTGAAGTACTGCATTTGCTCGGCGATCCACCGCTCCATGGCGGGATCGGCCGGAACTTGTTGCGGCTGGTCGGGTTTCGCGCGGCTCATGACTTGGCTCCGGTCGCAGCAAAGTCCGTGAAGAATGACGCCGGATCGACGCCGAGATGCAGAGCGATGGCGATGAGCTCGTCGGCCTTGAAGCTGCTTCTACCCCTGAGGCGGCTCGTCAATGTGCCGGCAAGGATTCCCGTGCGCTCGGCGAGCTGCGAGACGTTCGCCGCTTCCACTGCATCTCGAACTCGACCGGCGACGGTACTGTTCGGTGTAACCATATAGCGAACAGTAGTAGCCGATCGGTTACAGGTCAAGTCGGGGCGAAGACACCGTTCGGTTTCACTAAGTAACCGATTGACCTGTTAGCATTTGCCGCATGGCAAAACCTGAGGACGAGGACCTCCTCCGCGCTGCCGTGGCCGCAGAAGTGCGCGCCGCCGCAGCACGAGAGGATCTGTCACAAGATCAAGTGGCCGAGGCTACGGGCCTCCATAGGGTGACGATCAATCGGTTATTCCGGGGCCAACGAAGCATCAAGGTCGAACAGCTGTTCGCGCTCGGCACAGTGCTAAATTTCAAGCCCGGCAAGCTTCTTGACGATGCCCGGGACAGATATCTCCAGCAGCTCGCTCGGACGGATCCGGAGTCGCAGGGAGGCGACAATCACTGACTCCGCACGAACTGCGCGCCAGGGTTTAGAACAGCCTTCGCGCGTCGCGCTGTCTGCCATTTCACTTACCGGAGAGGTGGATTCGCCGTCGGTCATCGGTGCCCCGATGCCGCAGACATAAGCAGTCTTTCGCCAACCATCGTCGTGTTGCCCTTCACTGTCCCGACCTGTGCGCATGTTCCAATCGTTGTGCGCCTGCCTTCGTAAGCGCTCGAAGCCCCGGACATGTTCGATAGTAGGTTCAACCCTTAACCTCTGCGAGAGGTTTGCCGGATTTAAATGCTGTTATCTTGCAAAACATACATCTCCGAAAGCTCGCAAATCCACAGCTAGCCTTGATATTTCGATCAGGCCGTGCGATACGGTACCCACCCACGACGGGCCTAGCTAACGCAAACTGGTCGGTCGTAGCCACACAGTAACGACACCGGTGCAATTGCAGATGAGCGGACAAACAGCAACATTCGGGGCATCATGGCCTGAGAAGTGCTGGCAGCAAACATCGTCACGCCAACATTCGCACCGGGCGCACCTTCACGCCGATATCGCGTCGGCCGCCGGCGCCGACCGGCATGATCTTCACCGCCAAGCATCGGCGAATGGCCTCGCGCTTCTCCGGCAGCAACCGGCGTGACCACCGCTTCCCCGCGCCCGGGCCCGCTAGATCGCGCAGCAGCGGATCCACCGTCGCCGTCGCCGCATCCACCCGCGCCCGCGCCTCCTCGATCTGGTTCTCGACGCCCGACACATACGTCGCCACATGCTGCGCCGACAACCGAGCCTTTGACGCGTCCTGCACGAATACCTCGATATCGGCGCGCCATTGGTCGATCAATGCGAGATCCTCATCGATCGACCCCTGATCCTTCTCATCCCGCGCCGCGAGCTTGCGCGCCGTGCTCGGCTGCTCCAACAACCTGATCAACAGCGCCTGCACATACTTGTCGACAGCGGCGATACTGCGGCTCACATGCCCTCGTGGGCACCGATACGTCGACGGCAACTCGTGGCCACGCTGACGCGGATGCTTGGCCGCCACGCGCGTGCCACACACGCCACACACGGCGATATAGCTCAGCAGATACAGGGGCGCCGTGCCGCGCGTCGACGACCGCCGCGACGGATCGTTCAACAGCGCCTTGAGACGCTCGTGCGTCTCGCCGGTCAGAATCGGCGTGATATTGCTGGCTGGCCGGACCACCTCACCATTGTGGGTACGCAGGCCCGCGTACGTAGGTCGCAGCAGCATCGACCGCAGCACAGTCTGATTGATGAACCCGGGACCGTCGGCCTGCTTCCAGGCGGAAACGAAATCCGCGGTCACCGATCCCAGCGAATCACCGGCGAGCACGCGCTCGGCGGCATCCTGGATCAGCTTGGCCAGCTTGGGGATCGGCTCGCGCCGTATCGGGCGCCCGCTCGTCTCGTCACGGATGATCCGATACCCGCGCAGCAACTTGCCGTGGACACGGCCCTCTTCGAGCTGCGTCTCCATGCCGCGGTTGACCGCCTCGCTGATGTCGTCGGACTGCCCCTCGCTGCGCAGCGCGTCCGCAGCAGTGGCCTGCCGGTCCGCGCTCCTTCTTAGATCGTAGGTGCGGCCGCCGTACCGCCAGAACGACTCCGTCTCGACACACAAGCGGCGGAGCTCTACGTAATCGTCCAGGGTGCGATGGGCCCTGTTGTTGGCAAACGTCCACAGGGCATCGGCGTGGCCATCGCGGATGAAATCCTTGGTCTCGACGAAGCCGGGCCGCTTCTCTACTCGACGGTAGCGGCTCGCCGAGAGGTTGTCCTTGAACACCGCGGCCACGACGCCGCCGATGCTCTCGATGTCGCGCCGACCGACCTTCTCTTGATCCGCAGGCGACCGGTCACCGGGCCCGGACTTGCGGGCGTAGATGGTAAACCGCAGCTGATCAGGTGTTTCGCTCACCGGCCCAATGTACCCCCTATTGACTTTTTAGTGTGCTCAATGTCAAATAGGAGGCATATTCATCGGTCCAGGTCACGGGCACACGGTAGCCCGGCTGAGTCAACATCCTTCGGAAGGGCCCTCGTTATGAGTGCACCGACAAATGCCACGGCGACCCCGGCGGCCGACCACCTCGCGAGGGCCCGGGACGATCTCGCGAAAGCCGTCACGGCCGCCAAGCTCGCCGCCTCCAAACGCGCCCGCCTCGCCGCGGTGGTGCGCGCCCTCGAGGCCGAGGCTCGCGCCGACGCCGCCAAGGCATCCCTCGAGCGGGAGCGCGCCGCGCATCTGGCCGAAGAGCAGGAACACAAGGCTGAGATCGAGGGTCTCAAAGATCAGCTAGCGCAACAGAAGCGCGCCGCGGGCCGCAAAACCGCCGCGAACGGGCATGCGGGCGAGGCAGAACCGCACGACCGTGCCACTACAACCCTCACGGTCGTGCCAGCGGAACCGGATCCGATCAGTGATCGACCAGCCGCACACGCCGCTCCTCGTCCGTGAGGAGCAGCGGCATGTCGAAAAAGTCCGCATGCTGCCGCGCCACGGGCCCGGTTGTGGCCACTTCCATGAGCATCGCGCGCCAGTCGGTGACGATCGCATCCCAGAGGCCGACGTACTCGGGCAGCGTGACGCGCACCTCATCGAGCGTCGGATACGGATCCGGCCCGAATGCGATATGCCCCTGCCAGAACCGTGCAATCGGCTCGTCAGGCCACCGCACGGCCGGATCCTCGCGGGCCCGGTCGTTCAGGTAGAGCACCGTTATCCGACGGCCCTCAGATTTCCAGGTGCCAGATACGGCTCCGCAGGTGCTGGTGTGGGTGTCCATCGTGCATCCTCCTTCGGCCACTCGGTGAGCGGCCCATCGTGCGTCATCAGGATGTCCATGAGCTCAGTGGCGCGGTCTTCGTCCTGGGCGAGCACGCCCCAGCCCTCGCCGAGGTTCCCGTCGGCGAACTTGCCTGACCATCGGCCGATTGCGGCGCCCGCATCCTCGGCCAGCCAGAAGTACATCGATCCGCGGTACACCTTGGCGGCCTCGGTGCTGAGATATGTGCCCATGAGCGACCCGTCGACGTAGCGCAGGCTGCCGGACCACAGGTAGTCGCCGTCGGCTGCGAACGCGAAGTCGACGCCGCGGAGTTCACCCGTCAGCGAATGGCGGTCGATCACGGGGACGCCGCCCCGGGTGGTATCCCAGGCCGCGAACCAGCGGCCCGACAAGTCCATGCCGATCGGCACGAGGCCGAGCAGTTCGTCGCTCGACAATCCGAGTGCTCGCGCGATGGCGATGATGCTCGACGACGCAGGCTCCTGGCGTCGGTTTTCCCACCGGCTGATTTGCGTCGCGGTGGTGCCAATGCGCGCGGCAAGGTCGGCGGCCTCTAATCCCAACGCCTTGCGTCGAGCTCGGATGATGGCGGCGACATCTGGCATGTCTACCCCTGGTCCTCTCGCTTGTCCTGTCGATCATCAGCAACAATACGCCACCATTCTCGCCGCAACCGGCGGCAAAGGCGTATAGTCCTGTCACATAACCCACCCTAGTACTGTGACTTGACTAGGGGTAATCCAGCGAAGGACCTCCTCATGGGACCTACCAGCTCCGGGCCGCGCACCTTTATCTGCTGCCTGCGTCGAGAAATTTCCGGCGCAGACTTCGCGGCCGCCGTATATGACGCCTACGACCTCGGCCGTCGGCTCGGCTACGCCCCCGCCGGGCCGGTCGTCGAGATCGACCCGCGCCGCGAGGGGCCCGCCACCACGGTGCTGCTCGCATTGGCGCGCACCGGTGCCGATGCGGTGATTACTCAGGACCTCGAGCACGTAGACGGCATCGATCGGCTCATCCGGGACCGGGCAGAGCTCATTACCGTCGAGGGCGAGCGTGTGCTCGAACGAGCCGTCGTCGCGAGCGTGAGCCGGTCGGCATGAGCGGCGGCGCGGTCGCGACCACGCTCGGGTTCGCCGCGATCCTCCTGTTCATCGTCGCCATCATCAACTGGTACGAGATCCAGATCTCGCGCGAAGAAGAGCGCCGCGCGGCGTCGGCGCCCGGGCCGGTCCAGCACTTCCAATGGCCCCCGATCGCCAGCTGCTCCACGCCCGTGCGGCCGTTGACAATCGACCAGGCGCACCGGGCTATGCAGGTCCATCTCGAGTGCGCCATCGACCACTGCGGATGCAAACGGGCAGCGCAGAGCACCCTCGTCGGGGCCGGTCGCATGCGCCTGCGAGTCGAGTACCGATGAACGCCGAGGCGCATCTCGGCCCCATCCAGCCCGAGCACGCCCACGACGGCTGGAAGCTCCGCGGCGACGGGCAGCACTGGCACCTGATCAAGGACTACGGCAAGCACCTCGGCGTCATCAGTGCCACCACACCCACCACCTGCGCGTGGCAGATCACCACGCGCACAGGCGAGTTCCTGCGCGAAGCATCGTCCGGTGCAGATGTGGACGGGGCCCGGGCTGCAGCGGACGAGTGGGTCGCGGGACACCTCGGAAGCCTCGTGACCGACCAGTCCGCGCGGCACGACGAACCCCACAAGCTCGCGTAAAGGGCACAGCCGTAGCCCCGGCGCCCGATACGCGAGAGCGCCCCGGCCGTTTGATCAGCGGCCGGGGCGCGCTCCAACTCTCCAAGCTCAGTCATATTGCTGCACAATGCAATTCGTGAGGAACAAATGAATATCAGTCAATTTGCCTGCACCGCAACTGGATTCGCCGCGATTACATTCCTGACAGTGTTCGCTACGGATGCGGCTGCGGATGCGCTCCCTTCCGGGCCAATGCATTGCCAAGAGGGGTTCTGCGACGACACTCCGACAATCAATCTGCTGCCCACAGGCAGCAGTGCGGCCCCCACGTTCTCGGACGCCGATCCGGCCGTACCCGTGCATGCCCTTCCCCAGTACTCGCGTGACAGGGCATTGGCGATGCCCCCTGCACTCTGAAACGCGACAGCGCCCCGGCCGTTGACCCGGCCGGGGCGCGCCTTCCGAAAAGACTTCCGCCGGCATGGCGGAGGAAAAGAAACTGAGAGAGGAATTCTCATGATCAAAACATCAGGTCCCGGACCCGGACTCGTCGGCCCCTGTGGCGCCAAGGATGGTCCGGGCTACGAATTCGACGCCGGTCCATGGCACCGCGGCCCCGCCGGCCCGCACGGCCGCGGCCCGGAGGACGAGGACGTAGAGGCGTAGTCCTCCCGAAACGCCGACCGCGCCCCGACTCTGCCGGAACGGAGCCGGGGCGCTTCGTATTTCACCAACGACAAGGACCCCGTCGCCAAGATGATCGACGATCGAAACGATACCTTCGCCGACCGCGTGCGCGCGTTTCTCGACGGATCGTCCATGGGGGACGACCAGGCCGACCCGGACGGGATAGAGCCGCGATGAAGCCGGGTACCGGCCGTCGTCAGCAACTGATCCTGCGTGCGCTGTCCGATGGCACGCCGCGCAGCTGCGCGAGTATCGCCGAAATGCTCAGCAGGATCAGCGCGCCCGCTGTGCACGACACGATCGCGATCATGCTCACCCGGCACTGGGTGCAGGAGGTGGGGAGAAATCGGCACTACCAGGCACGGGTCTGGACGATCACCGACGAGGGCCGCAGGCTCATTCCCGCCGAGTATAGCCGCGACAGATCTATTGCAGGAGAAGATAATTCAGGGAGGAACAGATGAAAGCACCGGACCTGGAGTGGGAGAAGCGACGCACGTACTCGGCGTTGTCGGCCGCCTTCACCGCATGGATAGCGGCCGGCCGACCCGAGGACGGCCCCGAAGCTCGCGCGCGATGGGAGGCTCACGATGCGTACGTAGCCGTGTGCCGCGCGATCGTCGATGCCAAGCGTGAAGCCAGAGATGTGCAGGACCGCGAGATGACTGCCGCGCGCTCTGCGTGGCGGCGACGGTGAACGACGACGGGCCCCTGATCGGGATCATCATCCGCCGCGCCGTCCGGTACCCGCGCGCGGACAACGTGCCATCGCCCTCCCAGCCGAAGCCGAAACGCGTTCTGAAACAACCGCGGGCGATCGCCGTCGCGCCTGCACCGAATTCCCATGCCGCACTGTCTCGAGCGCTCACCGTCAATGAGGCGCACCGAGAGATGCAACGTCACACCGACTGCTCTCCGTCGCGGTGTGCACGTAAGACACAGGCGCTCGGCGCGCTCGCGGCAGCCGGCGTCATGGTTCAGTCCACCCGGCCGCAACACCAACCCCTCGCCGGTGCGCCGCGTGCCGCGATTCCCGTCACGCACCGAAAGTGATGCACTGAACGCAGAAAAGGCGCGCCAGGGACTTTGGTCCCTGGCGCGCCGGTGTTGTAGCCCTCATTATCGAACGGATCCCGTCGGGGGGATCTCGCATTCGTCTGCCGGATAGGACACTCCAATGAGCCGCACCGCGTGGCGCGTCATCGGCGCCTTCGCTGCCGTAGTCATCATCGGGGGCGCGGTCGCCGCCGTCTGGCTGACTGTCGCCGAGAAGCATTCGCAGAGCGCCGCCGTCGACGCGAGGATTGAAGCCAATGCGGCAAGTGCGGAAGCACCAGCAACAGCCACGGCGCCGACAGCCGATGACCGATTTTTCGCTGACTTGGACCGCATGTCGGTCCCCTATGCGCAGAATAGAAAGAACCTCGTAATCGAGGACGGTCACTACTACTGCAGCGGCTTCAAGCTCGGTGACTCCTACCGCCAGATGCTGACGGACGACAGCAACGACCAGTACAGCGATCAGAAGATCACCGCCGCCGTGGACGCCTACTGTCCTGAATACAAGCGCCTATTGAACTGACTGCTACGCCTCGGCGAGCACGCGGACCTCGCGCGGCACTCTGACCGTCCGGTCCTGCCGCTCGACGCGGATCGTGCGGTCCTCGGCGGTGACGTGCACAACGCGCGGGCCGCGCAATACGACGCCTGGTGTGCCGGCCGGGAGCACGATGTCGTAACCGGTTGCGGTTTCGGTGACGGGAATCTGCGCGATGACGACGGCCGTGTCGGTGCCGACGGCCGTGTCGGCCGCGTGGATGGTGTGGAAGCCCTCGACGCCGGTGCCAGTCTCTGCGGCGCGGACAATGACACTCGCAGTGTCGGCACCCGTACCGGTGTCTGCGACATCCGCCCGCACGCCGGCGGTGTCGGTGCCTGCGCCGGTCTCAGTGACGGAGATTTTGTCGAGCACGACCGCGGTATCGGTGCCACTGGCCGTGTCGGCGCCGTACACCGTCGGGAACGGCGAATCCACGCCGGTACCGGTCTCGGTGCTGGAGACCTGCGCGATCACCGAGGCCGTGTCGGTGCCTGCGCCGGTGTCGGTTCCGGTCACCGCCGCGGTGATCGTGCCCGTGTCGGTTCCGGTGGTGGTGTCGGCGGCGGCGGGCGCGGCTGTGCCGGTATCGGTGCCGGCCGCGGTATCGGCGCCGACGGCGGTCTGCATGGACACGCCCGCATCGACTCCGGTGATGGTGTCGGTGACGGTCGTAGTGGCCGTGACGGTAGCGGTATCGGTGCCTGCGCCGGTGTCGGTTCCGGTCACCGCCGCGGTGATCGTGCCCGTGTCGGTGGCCGTGCTCGTGTCCGCGGCGTTGGGGTGTGCCACGCCGGTATCGGTGCCCGCGCCGGTATCGGTCGCGGCCGCGGTGACGCCCGCTGTGTCGATACCCGCGGCAATGTCGGTGACGACGATGGCACCCGGCGGCAGCGCGATCGTCAGATCGGTCCAGGCGCCGGAAAACACCACGCCAGAAAATGCACCCGGCGTCTCGGTACTGGCAGTCGCGACGAGCTCGGACGCGCCGATGAACGCGTCCGAGCTGCTGTCGCTACTGCCGGTCGCGACATGCTGGTAGGACGCCCAACCGCTCGGGCCGCCGGTGGGCGCGGAATCGGGAGGCGAAGGGCTCGTATCCGCGACGAACCAGCCGTACTGCTGCGAGCCTCCCGACGGCGTCAGGCTCGGCGGTGTGTGGGTGGTGGAGCTGCCGGTCGCAGACGCTACCGAAGCGGCCGACCCGGCGCCGGACACCCGGTATGTCGCGTACGCGGATTTCGCGGACGACGAGGACGCGACGGTCAGCGCACCCGCAGTGCCCTGCACGCCCACATACGCCGCGATCCTCGACGCACCGCTGGTCGGATAGATCTGCGTCCAGCCGGTCGAGGTCGTGCTCATCGTCGTGCTGGCCCCGGCGGACACGATGATGAGGTACACATCGCCCGTGCTGGCGCCCGAGGTCGGCAGCGTGATCGACCAGCTGGTCGCCGCGGTCGTGACGGTGCCCGTCGCGCGGGCAGCGACAGCGATAGTCATCTCAGGCCGCCGCGTTGATCCGGTCGGCGAGGCGCTGCAGGTAGCCGCCCACGATGTACTCGGTGGTGTGCTGGCCACCGAGGAGGTACCCGAACATCAGCTGTCCGGCGCGCAGCAGCTGGGCAGGGCTGTAATCCTCGGCGAGCAGCTCGCCGTCGATCAGCTGCTGCGCGAGCTCGACCGTCCAGCCGCCGGGCTGCGCGAACGAGAACGCCGAGAGGTCCTCGGCGAGCGCGCGTAGGGGCGAACGCACTGGGCAGCAGGTGATTCCATCGTTCGGATTCGCCGCGGTCCACACCGGCAGACGCGCGGGCCACAAACCGTGTGCACCATTGATGCCCGAACCGGCCGGCGCCGGATCGATCGACTCGCTCGCCGCCCGGCATGGGTTGGCGACGAGCCCGACCCAAGCAATCTGGCAGTCGGCATACTCGCCGCGCGCTTGCGCCTCGAGGAACGCGCTCACGAGCTCAGCGCCGAGACTGTATCCGCACAGGCCGACAAGATCCGGCGTCGCCCGGATCGCCCCGGCGATCATCGGCAGCCCGTCAGCGACGCTCCCTGCCTCGGACGGTCCGAGGATGCCGGAGCTACCGACCGGCCCGATCGACGCGGGATACGGGATGTCCGCGCCGATCACGAACCGCGCCGGATCCAGGAGTACCGACAGCTGCGCGAGCATATTGCTTTTGCTGCCGACGACTTCGCCTGTGCCCCTACAGGTCAGGACCTCTATCACAGCGATCAGCTGAGAGTGATGGTCGCCGACAGGGTCCAGATCGACCCGCTGACCTTCGTACCCAAGCTCTGTACCTTCCTGTTCAGCATCACAGGGTCAGTGCCGACCGACGCCAGCGTGCCGCCCGCGGTGATGGTGCTCGTGGCGATGACCCAACACCATTCATTCCATGCGAAATTGGCGTTGGCGCTCTGGTAGCTGCAGTTGGCGCTGATCACGCCGTTCGTCGCAGAGGGGGCTGCGTCGGCGATCTGGTAGTACGCCGTGGTGGTCGACCCGTCACCCGACAGTGCCGTCTGGCCTGCGGCGTATGCGGTCGAGCTGCTGCCGACGCCGACGATGCCCTGTGCGGCGGTGAAAGCGGTGCTCGACTGGCCGGTGATCAGCTTGCCGATCCGGTCCAAGCCCACAGTGACGAGCTGATTGCCCTCGCTGTGGGCGGTGCCGTCGGGCTCGATTCCCAGCGCGAGGAAATCCGCGTGCAGCGGCTCGCGCCCGAGAAGCTCGGTCGCATGGCGCGCCTTCTCGGGGCCGTACTTGAGTACGTCGACAACGGGGTGCCATTTGATGCCGTCTGCAGTCATGTCGGAACTCCAACCTTTCGAGTGCACGAAAAAACCGACCGGCGAATTCCGGTCGGCGACAGATGGTTTGGGTGATTACGTCGTGGTGATCCGCAACAGCATGGATTGCTCGTAGGTGCGGGCCTGCGTGGTTTCGACGGTGCACGTGACGGTGTAGGTGGTGCCGGGGTCGCCGCCGGTGAGCCAGACCGTCGCATTACTGGTGGTGCGTGAGTCCGAGATCTTCGTCAGCCCGGAGTCGACGGTGAACGTCGACGAGGAGATCTGCTCGTCCGGCCAGTTCAGGACCGCCGGGGCAGCGATGAAATCGAACGGGTAGTCCAGGATCTCGCTCGCGCCCTGAGACTTCACCGGAATGTTCTGCCCCATCAGCTTTCCCCTTCCTGGTGGTCTGCGATTCCCGCGGATCGGAGGATCTGCGCCCGATGCTCGGGATCGAGATCCGTTGCGGGGCCGTAGACCTGGATCACCCCGGCATGCAGCGCCGGGTACCGGAGCGCGAGCAGCATCATGCTGCGATCGCCAGCGCATCGCTGCAGATGCTGCTCATGGACGTATCGGTGCTCGCGGATGAAATCGCGTGTGGCGTCCTGGCTCGGATGGTCGGGGTCCGGGTGAAGATGCACCCGAGTGCGGTGACGGTCATGCATCCGAGTGGGGGGGCAATCCGGACACACCCATATCTTGAGCAGCTGCCCGGTTGCGTCCAGCAGCGGATCATCCATGCGCGTGCCTCCTCTACGTGAAATGAGTGGTCACGACGGCTTGACCGTCGCTGCCTGCATTGCCGGGTCCGTTGCTGCCCTGTCCGTCGAGGGTTGCGCCCCCGCCGCCGGGTGCGCCGCCCGGGAATCCACCGAGCCCTCCCTGGCCTGCCTGCCCGGTAGTGCCGGTTATCCAATAGCCGCCGCCCCCGCCGGATCCCGGACCATAGACGCCGCCGCTGGGCGATGTACCTGCCGCGCCGTCGAGCGAACTCGCGGTGCCTGCGATGCCCCCGGCGGTGTTGAGCCCGTTTCCCCCCGCCGCGCCGCTCGGCGAGTGGCCGCTCTGGTCCGCGGCACCGATGCCGCCCGCAGGGTTGACCGCCTGAGTCCCGGTGCCCTGCGCGCCGTTCCACGCTGTGTCCGTGTTGAGGAACGATCCGCTGGCCGGGCGCCGCGTACCACCGGAATCGATGCCACCACCCACCCCGCCTGAGCCGCCGGTCGCCACATAGCTGCCGTTGAAGCTGGTAGCGGCGCCGTCGGTGCCCGGTTGGGAGTGGACGCCGATATCGCGGCCGTTGATCCAATCGATCGCCGGAGAATCGAATTGGGCCTGAAATGCGGGGTGGTTGCCCTCGACGATGAACCCCCACCCGCGGTTACCGGTGCCCGTGGGCACCGAGTTGCCGGTGTCGGTCCAGCTCACCACCTCGGCACCGTCGATATAGCCGGTGAAAACGTTCCCGACCCGGGACAATGCGATCAGCGATGTGTTGGTGAACGGCGTCGAGCTGTTCGCCACGACGGCCTGCCCGGTGCCCGCGCCGTTCGCGATGTACGGGGCGCTGGGCGCGTTTACCTGAGTGATGAGCCCGCAGCCGGTCGAGGTATTGCCCCCGAACGCGACGACCACCGTGCCGGCCCCATAGGTGCCCGGCACGGCCACGGTGAGCCCGGTGTAGTTGTCGTTTGCCTCGGCGTTCGTGGGTACCGCGAGCTGCGCCTGCACGATGTAGTCATCGGTGAGTACGCTGCCGCCGATCCAGGTCATCCAGCGTCCGTTTTCACCGCTGCTACCAGCGACGACGCCGCACTCGACGGCATCGTTGAGGATCTGCGCGGACGCTGTGCCGCTGTCCACGCGCCAGTTCGATCCCATGCTGACGCTATCGGCGCGGGTGAAATCGTCCCCATGCGACGCAATGGCATTCTGGCCACCGGTGCCCCCGACACCCACGGCGACCGCGCAGCTCGGCGCCAGCGACGACACCGAGATCCCGGTGTACACGCTGTAGCCGCCCGCGCCACCAGCGCCGCCCGCTGCGCCGGTGGTCCCCATGCCGCCCTGGGCTGAGCCACCGGACGCCGCGATCAGCGCCAGGTCCACGGTCGTCGCTGCTGGCGGAGCATCCCATGTGCCAGGCGTGTTGTAGATATCGATCAGCGGGGTCGAGCCGGTCGCCTGCACGGTGGCATTGAGCAGCTGCACCGCCGGGGCGACACCCGCGGGCACGGAGCTCGTGACGGCGCCGGTGATGTTGTTTGTGACGCCGGTGCTGATGGTCGATGTGCCATCCAACGCGGTTGTCGCGTCGGCACGCAGTGATGTCGCCCAGCCCGACAGGTCGATAAAGCCGCCGGTAAACCCGGTGATGGCGTCACAGAGCGATGCAAGAAGGTCATCGACCGCAGAAGTGACCAAGCCTGGTCCGCTCAGAAAGCCGCCCAGGATCGTGCCGAAAAACGAACTCGATGCGCCATTCCATCCGGGGGAATCCTGTACCTGCGCCTGATAGGTCGCGGTGACGTTGTCCTGCGTGTTGGAGACCATCGACGGCAGGGAGCCGTCGTTTGCGGTGACGATGCCGGGCACACCGGAGGTGGTGTACCCGGATGGCCCAAGCGGAGAGCCCATGGTTCAGTGGCCGATCGCCGCCAGGTCGGCCTGCAGCGCCGCCAGGTTGAAACCTTCCGGGCTCACGCCGGAGGTCAGGAATTCCTCGCTGAGGTAGACGAGGGTCTCGTCGTTGTACCGTCGATAGAATGCCGCCGTCATCCACCGGAACGCGCCCCAGGTGACGATGCCGATGTTGGCGTCGTTGTCGATGGCCGCGCCGTTGATGTAGTGGCCGCCCTCGATCGGAGAGCCAGATACCGGTGTCCACACCTGGCCGGCCTGGAATTGATCCTGCGCGGACTCGGGTAGCTGCACACCGATACCGGCCGCCGAGAACAGATACATCGCGGCGCGGAGCTGGCTCACGTTGCCCTGATCGAGGGCGAGATATGCGCCGACCTTGTGCAGGTTCCCAGCGGCATCGACGATGCCCGTGGTCCGCCGGTATTCGGCGAAGTCGGCCGGATCGGTGCCCTGATCGGTGGGGTTGTTGCCCTGCACATCGGTCTGCGACGGGTCGTAACCCGTTACAGCACTGTAGGTTTCCAAGACCGCTTGATCGTCGATGGCGTACGGTTTGCCGCCCTCGGCGCACCACAGTGCCGTCTCGTGGAATGCGCCCGCGATTGCGCAGTCGCCCACGGTGTCGTTGCCCAGCATCCCCCAGTCGGTGACCAGCTTTTGGTGGCCGAACGCGGGCGGGATCGCCGGGATGACGGCCTTGTTGAGGTAGGTCGAGAGCCGGAATTTCACGGCACCCGGTCGCGCGGGCTTCTTGCCGAGCTTGAAATGTGTTGTCACAGTTGACCTTTCATCAGTCAGTACTTTGATTCGGCTCTGGGGCTTCGGCGCCGAGCCAGCGCAGATCTTCGGCAATGGCCTGCCGCTCTACCGCGGTCCGGGTGGCGCTCACGTCCCGCTGCATCCGTGCGAGCCGAGTGCGCAGGTCCTCGACCTCCGCCCGGAGCGCGCGCACCTCCTCGGACAGCTGCTCGTTGGCCAACCGGAGCCGCTCGTTATCGAGGTGTTCCCGTTGGGCCGCCTTCTCCGCGTTGATCGCCAACCGTTCGGCCATCTCGGTGAATGCCGCGGCCGTAT
>Ga0193728_1000824_pt1 | contig 15425 bp, 15 predicted proteins | sample U1c1metaG_FD_143037 | JGI IMG/M metagenome (GOLD analysis project Ga0193728, IMG submission 143037) | Soil microbial communities from a riparian zone of the East river system, Colorado, United States - U1c1 | ecosystem: Environmental > Terrestrial > Soil > Riparian zone | place: USA: East River...
CTCGAGGTGCTGCCGGAGGACCTGCGTGACGAGATGCCGGTCGATGAGCGAGGGCGGGTCGACCGCCCGCCGCGTGAGCTGCGCGGCGAGGTGTTCCGGCGCTTCCGGGCGGCGCTCGAGCCGCTGCGTGCGGTAGGCAAGCTCGGCGGCATCCTCCTCCAGTTTCCGCCGTACATCGTGTTCAAGGACTCGTCGTTCGAGTATCTCGAATGGGCGCGCGAGCAGCTCGGTAGCGACGAGATGCTCGTCGAGTTCCGCCACCGTTCGTGGCTCGAGGAGGACAATCGCGCCGAAACGCTGTCCTTCCTCGAGCGGATCGGTGCCGCGTACGTCACGGTCGACGCGCCGAAGTCGGACACTGCGAAGAACCTCGTGCCAACGGTGCCGGCAGTGACGTCGGGCACGGCCTACGTCCGCTTCCACGGGCGGAACATGGGCACGTGGAACAAACGCGGCGGCTCGGCGGCCGAGCGGTTCGACTATCTCTACTCCGACGAGGAGCTCGGCGAGTGGACCGGCACGTTGAAGGAGCTGGCCGGACAGTCGGAGCAGGCGTACGCGTTCTTCAACAACAACGCGTCGTCCGCAGACCCCGAGAACCCGCTCGGCAGGATCTCGCAGGCGGCGACGAACGCGCAACAGCTGCGGCGGCTGCTCGACGTCAACAACATTCCCGCCACAGGCTGGAATTCGGCGGCGTAGAGTTCGCGCGATGCACGTCCTCTCGGTGATCCACGGCACGGACGCGCGCGCGGAGCTGTTCGCACCGGCGATCGAGGAGGGTGGCCACTTGCTCGACGAGTGGAGCTTCGGCTGGGGAACATCGCCGCCGCGGCCGCTCGAGTCGTACGACGCGGTGCTCGTGTTCGGCGGCGCGATGCACGCCGATCACGACGACACGCATCCGTGGCTCGGCCCGGAGACCGCGTGGCTGCAGCAGCTGCTGGCAGCGAAGACGCCGGTGCTCGGGATCTGCCTCGGGGTGCAGTTGCTCGCGCGTGCCGCCGGCGCGTGGGTCGGGCCGCTGCCCGAGGCGGAGATCGGCTGGCACGGCGTCGAGCTCACGGATGCAGGCGCGATGGATCCCGTCCTGGGAGCGATGCCGCGGACGTTCGACGCGATGCAGTGGCACCACTACACATACGCGGTGCCGGAGGGCGCCGTCGAGCTCGCTCGCAGCGCTTCGTGCACGCAGGCGTTCAGGCTCGGCGACGCGTGCTGGGGCGTGCAATTCCATCCCGAGGTGACGCAGGCGCAGGTCGACGGCTGGATCGACGACATGTCGGATCGCCCGCCCGATCCGGAAGGGTTGCGCGCGGACACTGCCGCGCACATCGCACGGTGGAACGAGCTCGGCCGCACGCTGTGCGGGGCGTTCCTCGAGGCCGCCGAGCGCGCCCTCGCACGCGCTGCCTGACGCTACTCTGCAGTGGGTCGATGGTCCGCCGCAGCATCGTCATCGGAGCTCTCTTTGCCGCGTTCGCGAGCGCCGCAGGTGCAGCGACACCGCCGGCGTCGCCGAGCCTGGGCGTTCTCTTCACGGAGGGGATGACCGCGCGACAGATGACCGGTCGCGTCGCGCTGGTGCGAGGCATCGCGATCACAAAACGCCACGTGCATCCGGTGTTGACGGGGAAGAGCTACGCAGCTGCGCTCACAGCCGTTCCGCCGCCGCGCGGATTCGCAGGCGCGAAGCGCGGAAATCTCGAGGGCTTCCTGTTCCCGTCTCTCTACGAGTTCGGCGTGTCGACGACCGCGGCCCAGCTCATCGGACAGCAACTACAGGCGTTCGCGCTGAACTGGGCGAAGGTCGACCTGAGTGCCGCGCGTGCGCGCGGCACGACGCCGTATCAGGTACTGATCATCGCGTCGATGGTCGAACGCGAGACGGTCGCGCCCGAGGAGCGCCCGCTCGTCGCGGCAGTGATCTACAACCGCCTCGCGAAGGGCATGCCGCTCTCGATCGACGCGACGATCCGGTACGGCCTCGGCATTCCCGGCACGAAGGCGCTGACGAAGGCCGAGCTCGCGAAGGACACGCCGTACAACACGCGGCTACATACCGGTCTCCCGCCGACGCCGATCGGCAACCCGGGCCTCGCGTCGATGCGTGCTGCCGCACACCCCGCGAACGTCGACTATCTCTATTACGTCCGGATGCCGGACCACGTGCATCACTTCTTCACGGCCGACGACAAGGAGTTCTGTCAGAAGGCCGCGGAGTACGGCTACAGCTGCTGATCCACACTTCCGCGAGGAAGCCGGCGGATTCCTACGACGGGGACAGTCCCCGATACGAAACCGTCACGCCTTCGGCCCACGCGAGACGCGCGATCCGACGGAAGGCCGCTGTCCATGCCGATGTGCGAATTCCGTAACGGGGACAGTCCCCGTTACGAGAGTGATACGCCTTCGTCAGCGCTCGAGCGGAAGCTCGTCGTGCCGCGACCACTCGTGCCACGAGCCCGAGTAGTTGCGCGCGTCGTAGCCGGCGCTCCGCAGCGCGAGCGTCGCGATCGCGCTCCGCGACCCGGAGTGGCAGTACGCGACGACCTCGGATCCTTCGGGCAAGCCGACGAGCGCGCGGATGTGCTCCGGCGCCGCGGGGGCGCCCGGGCCGGCGAACATGTCGCCAACCTCGACGAGCTTCGCGCCGGGGATGTGCCCCTGACGCGGATCGCACGGACTGCCGGCCTTGCCCGTGTACTCCTCGGGCCGCCGAACGTCGATGATCGTCAGCGACGCGTCGTCAAGCCGCGACGACAGCTCCTGCCGCGTCGGGAATGCGCGCAAGTTCGGTTGAAGCGACGCCTCGCGCACCGGCTCGAGCTCGACCGGCCCTTCCGCCAGTTCGCCCGGCCACATCGCGAGGCCGCCGAGGAGGATCGCAACGCGCGGATGTCCCGCGAGCTCGGCGAGCTGTGCGGCGGGCATCGTCCCCATGCCGTCGCCGCGATCGACAAGCACGAGCCGCTCCTCGCCGGTGATGCCGTGACGGCGGAGTCGCAGCGCGACCTCCTTCGCGAGCTCCTGCACCATCGCCTCGTCGGCGCCCGGCGGCGGAGAACCGAGCACGAGCGGGCGCGAGCCAGGGATGTGCCCTCGCATGTGCGCGTTCGGGCCGCGCACGTCGCCGACGACGAGGTCGGGCTCGCCCAGGTGCGCGGCAAGCCACTCCGCGTCGACGACGCGTGGAAGTTCTGACCCCTGCATCGCCGAAGAACCTACAGCGCCGCGACGACCGCTGCCTCGGCCGCGACCGCGGGACGCTCGAGGAGGCGAGCGAGCCAGTCCTCGACAGCCGGGTACTCGTCGAGCGCGACACCGAGCGAATCGCGCGCACGCAACACCCACGGCACGTACGCGATGTCCGCAAGCCCGTACTCGTCGCCGCCGAGCCACGGCCGCTCGCCGAGCGCGACGTCAAGCTGCGTGAGCTGCTCGCCGAACCGCCGCGCTGCTCCGTCCTCACCGCGGCGCAGCGCGTAGTACGGGCGCGTAAAGTCGTCGTGCCGGAAGATCCACAACCGTGCGAGCGCACGCTCCGCCGCACCGGCCGCGAGCAGCGCTGGTGCCGGATACCGCTCCTCGAGGTACTCCATGATCACGGCCGACTCCGGCAGAAGCCAGTCGCTCTCCTCGAGCACCGGCACGCGGCCGGTCGCGTTCTTCTCGTAGATCCACGCCGGACGGTCGGTGAGGTCGATCTCGATCGTCTCGTACTCGACGCCCTTCTCCGCGAGCGCGATGCGCGCGCGGGCGCAGTAGGGACAGCGGGCGGCGTCGTAGAGCGTGAGCATCTCTACTCCGAGGCTACCCACCCGTGCCCGGCCTCTGCGACGCCGATCACCGCGGCGATCGCCTTGATGAGCTCCAGGGCGGGCGGCAAATCGGCCGGCGAGACAGCGGTGCGCGCGACCGTGCGCACGTGCGCCGCGTCTGCGCCCGTCAGGCGCGCGAGCACCGTCGGATTCGCGCCGAGCGCCACGACGTCGCCGGGCGGCAACGGCCCGTAGTACTCCGGCACGGACGCGTACTCATCGACCGCTCCGCCACGCTCGACGAGCCCATACCGGACGACCGCCCCTTCCTCGACGCCGATCGCGAGCACGACACCGCCGATCGCATACGACAGCTCCTTGGCGAGCCGCGGCAGTAGCTTCGGCTCGCGGTCGAGCAGCTCGTCGTGCACTGCGACCCAGCCGTTGCGCGGCCCGGTCACCGACGTGCCGCCCGAGCGGCCCATGCGCGGCAATGCCTTCTGCACCGCGCGCTCGACGGTGCCGACGTCGTCGGTCTGCACGTGCACCGATCCGAACGTGGGGCCGGAGACACGCTCGAGGCGCCTCTCGAGCTCCGCGAGCGGCGCGGCCAGGTCGTACTGCACCGGTGTGAAGCCCCACCGTTCGTAGATCGCGCGCGCATCGGTGTTCTTCGCGAGCACGTCGAGCTCGAGCATCTCGACGCCTTGTTCGCTCAGTCGCGCGACGACCTCGCGCACGAGCTCTGCAGCGACACCGGTCCTCCGCGCCGCGGGCCGCACGTAGAGGCTGCCGAGATAGCCGACGAGCGCGCCGGCCTTCTCCGCGACCGCGAGCCCGACCGGCTCACCGTCCCGCTCGGCGATCAGCACGATGTTCTTGCCGATCCCCTTCTCGATCTTCCCGAGGTCTTCTTGCGTGTCGTCGTCGCGAAACGGCAGATCCTCGAGCTCCCGCTGGAACTCGAGGAAGAGCTCGCGCACGAGCGGGAGGTCGTGAATGGTTGCGTCGCGGATCATGGTGTATGCAGGCGCCTACAGATGCGAGGTCAGGCCGGCGCCGCTCGCGTCGCCATCGTCCGACGCGTCGGTCGCCGAGTTGTCGTACCACGAGCGCCAGTACGTTCCATCGTCGAGACCCTTCGCGAACTTCGAGAGCTTCAACGGGTGGAACGTGTCGCACATCACGGCGAGCTCGTGCGTCTCGTGGAGGCCGATGCTCTTCTCCGCGAGGCCGGGCTGCGGGCCGTGCGGGAGGCCTGACGGGTGCAGCGTGATCGAGCCGACCTCGACGCCCTTGCGCGACCCGAAGTTGCCGGAGACGTAATAGATCATCTCCTCCGACTGCAGGTTCGAGTGGTGGTACGGGATCGGCACCGCCTCGGGGTCGAAGTCGAGCTTGCGCGGGCAGAACGAGCAGATCACGAAGTTCTGGCCCTGGAACGTCTGGTGCGACGGCGGCGGCTGGTGGATGCGGCCCGTGATCGGCTCGAAGTCGTGCACCGAGAACGTCCACGGATACAGGTAGCCGTCCCAGCCGACGACGTCGAACGGGTGATAGTCCACGACGTACGTCTGATACCCGCCGCGCACGCGCACCTTCACGTCGAACTCGCCCTGCTTACGCACTGTTCGAAGCTCGGTCGGCGGATGGATGTCGCGGTTGTAATACGGCGCGCCTTCCACGAGCTGCCCGTACTGGTTGCGATACCGCTTCGGAATCTCGATCAGGCCCGGCGTCTCGAACACGAGGTAGCGCTGCGCACCGATCGGATCGAAGCGGTACGTCGTGCCGCGCGGAACGACGATGTAGTCGCCCTCCTTGTACGGCACGTCGCCGAACGTCGTCTGCAGCGTGCCCGTGCCTTCGTGGACGAAGATCACCTCGTCGCCTTCGCCGTTGCGGAAGAAGTAGTCCATCTGCTTCTCGGGCCGGCACAGCGAGATCTCGACGTCGTTGTTCCACATCAACACGCGGCGCCCGGTGATCTCGTCACCCTCCGGTTTCACGTCGCCGGTCTTGAAGTGCCGGTGCGCATGCTGGTCGGGCAGCCACTCGTCGCGCTTGATCTCCTCGAACCCGTCGAGCTTCATCACACGACACGGCGATTGCAGGTGATACAGGATCGACTCGTTGCCGGTGAAGCCCTCGAGCCCCATCACTTCTTCGGTGAGGAGCGTCCCGTTCTCGCGGAACTGGATGTGGCGCTTGCGCGGGACCTCGCCGAGACGCTGGTAGAACGGCATCGGCTGAACCTTAGTCGAGCGCCAGCGCAGCGAGGCGCCGCCCGATGACGGGCGCGAACTTGAAGCCGTGGCCCGAGCATGCCGACCCGATGACGAGGCGGCCGCGCCGCTCGAGCACGAACGAGCCGTCCACCGTCGACGTGTAGAGGCAGGTCTCCGCACCGATCGGCTCGGGGTCGACGTCGGGGAACCGGTCGCGCACCCACTCGGACACGCGCGCAACCGATGCGGGATCAGGAACGCCGACGACGTTCGGGTCGACCTCAGGCCCGCCGTGGTGCACCCCTGCCTTGAGGCCGTACACCGGGTCGTACAGCGAGTACATCCCGTGGCCGCGCGTGATCTCGTCGAGCTCGACGATCGCCGGAGCGGGCTTGCCCTCGCTGCGAAAGTACGCGAGCGTCTCCCGCGTCACCTGCACCGGCACGTCGGGCACGAGCTCTCGAATCCACGGCCCGGTCGTCACGACGACAACATCCGCGTCGACGTCGTCGAGCGACTCGATGCGCCGTCCAGTCTCGACGCCCGCGCCCCGCGCGACGGCGAGGTCGTGGAACGCGCGCAGCGCGAGATCGGAGCGTACGACGCCGGCCTCAGGCTGGAGCAGCGCCGACCAACCGTCAGGGAGCACCGCGCCGAGCGCACGCACCGCGTCGCTGTCGAGCCAGCTGTACTCGACGCCGCATCCGTCGAGGCCTGCCGCCGACGTGAGATCGCGCGACGCGACGAGCTCCACGATCCCGTACAGGTCGATCAAGCTCGTGCCGGACTCCGTCTCGAGCTCGCGCCATGCGTCCATCGACTCGCGCGCGACGCGCACCCAGCTCACATCCGGATACGAGAGCCGGACGATGCGCGTGCGACCGTGGCTCGAGCCCCGATCGTGGTCGAGCTCGAACTGCTCGTACAGCGTCACGTCCGCCCCGCGCGCCGTCAGCGCCCAGGCTGCGGCGCAGCCCATCACCCCCGCGCCGACGATGGCGACCCGCGTCACGCACATATCCTGTCTGACATGCCGAAGGGACCGGGTGAGATGCGCACCGCGATCATCCGGAACCTGCCGGAGAAAACCGGTCGCACCGTCCGGCAGTGGGCCGACCTCGTGCGTTCCAAGGCGCCGGCTGGGTCGCGCAAGGAGCGGATCGCCTGGCTGCAGCGCGAGCACGCGCTCGGGCACGGCCAGGCCGCGGTCGTCATCGACTGGGTCGACCGCCCCGAGGTCTTCGAGGAGGCCGATCCCGCGACGCAGCTGGCAGGGATGCTGAAGGGGAAAGAGCCGATCCATCCGATCGTCACGCGGCTGACCTCGGTGATCGAGGAGCTCGGCGACGACGTGAAGGCCGAGCCGCGCCAGACGTACATCGCGTTCTCGCGCGTGCGCCAGTTCGCAATGCTCCAGCCGGCGACGCCGACGCGACTCGACGTTGGGCTTGTCCTCCCCGACGCGGAGGAGACGGAACGGCTGCGCCCGGCGGGCTCGTTCGGCTCCGGACGGATCTCGCATCGCGTCTCGCTTGCGCACGAGGACGAGATCGACGCAGAGCTCACCAGCTGGCTTCGCGACGCCTACGACGTCGCAGAGCCAAGCTGAACCACGCGGTTTCGCAGCGCGCCGAACGGCGGCATGCTCACCTCGCCGGTATCGCCCGGGCTCAGCAGCTCCTTGCGGCTCCCGCCGGGCGCGCTGATCACGTCGCCCGGCAGCAGGCGTGAGTTTGCGCCGGCATGCGCGACGAGCTCGTCGAAGTCGACCTCCTCGAGCTGCAGCTCGTCCGGAGTCACGACGATCGGGCCAAGTGAGATGGCGAAGTCGACGGCCTTTGCGCCCGAGAGCTCCGGCGCGTCCCAGTCGTTCATCAGCGTGTAGCCGCCGATCCGCTGGTCGGCGCCGACGATCGCAGCAAGTCGCATGACCGGGACGATGCCCGACGCACCGTGCGGAACATGCACGACCTCTTCAGGCCCGTGGATCGAAGCAGGATTCGCGAAGACGAAGTCGCCGTCGCGCCCGAAGATCCGCACCGAGGGCGGATGCAGCACCGGCGCGCGCAGCACGACGTCGGCCAGCGCGTAGTCGGCGTGCTCGCGCGCGTCGCCGCCGCCGGTGAAGAAGGACTGCAGCGTCTGCGCTGCGAGCTGAACGACACGATCGCCGTCGATGCGCCCCGGCCAGCCGCGTTCGAGCCCTAGATCCTTGGGACTGAACATGCAGAGTTTCATTGGGGTTCGGTGTGCACGAGCACGTCGACGACCTCCGGACGCTCGCTGCGGATCAGCTCCTCGACGCGGCTCGCCTCCGCGTGCGCCTCGGCGAGGGTCGTGCCTGCAGGCAGCGGGACGGTCAGGTGCACCACGAGCCCTTCGTCCGTGTGCACGAACCTCAGCTCCTTCGGCTCGCAGCCGATCACGTCGCGAACGATGCGCGCGACGAGCTTGCGTTCGATCGCGACCTCTTCGGCGCGCAGGCGAGTGCCCTCCGCCTCTTCTGCCAGCGGCTCGAGGTGCGTCTGGACGGAGGCAACCTCCGGGAGCGCCGCGATGATCGCGCGTTCGACGTCCTCTGCGATCTCGTGCGCCTCGTCCAGCGAGAGACCGCCCGGCAGCTTGAGGTGGAGCGAGATCTCCGTGCCGGCATTCGTCGAGACGACGCTGACGTTGTGCACCTCGCGCACGCGGCGAACGCCGAGAGCGGCTGCGTGTGCGAGCTCGCGCACCTCCGCCCGGTCGCCGAGCGGCTCGACATGGACGACGACATCCGCCTCGGGCAGCGCTGACTGCACCGCGCGCTCGACGGCGTCCGCGGCCGCATGTCCCTGACCGACCGCAGAGTCGACGGAGACGCCGATCACGACGTCGGCGAAATAGCGGCCCGCCGCCTGGCGCATGCGCAGGCGCCGGAGCTCCACGGTCGGGCGGATGTCCTGAATCGCGCGCCGCGCGGCCTCCTCGGCGTCGGCCGGGACGATGTCCATCAGCACGTCGATGTTGCGGCGCATCAGGCGCACTGCGGCGAAGAGCACCAGAGCCGCAACGAACAGCGCGGCGATCGAGTCGGCCTTGACGTAGCCGTTGCGGACGAGGATGAGGCCGACGAGCACGGCGACGGAGCCCATGAAGTCGGTCGCGAAGTGCAGCGCGTTCGCCGACAGCGCGGCGCTGCCGTACTGGCGGGCGGCGCGTGCCGAAGCGATCGTGCGGCTGACATCGATCACGAGCACGACGCCGATCACGACGAGCGCCCACCAGGCAGCGTGCACCGCGGGATGCGACGAGCCGGTGAGCCGCATAATCGCGCGCCAGACGATCAGAAGGCTGGCGACCACGAGAATCGTTCCCTCGGCGAGCGCGGATAGATGCTCTGCCTTCCCGTGCCCGTACTGATGCCCCGTGTCGGCCGGCCGGACGGCGACGCCGACGGCGAAGAACGTGAGAAGCGCGGCGATCAGGTCGGTGCCCGAGTGGACTGCCTCGGACACGAGCCCGAGGCTCCCGGTCGCGAGGCCCGTGCCGAGCTTGAGCCCGATCAGCGCCAGCGCGGCGAAGACGGAGAAGAGTGCGGTGCGGCGCTGTGCGGTCATTGAGCGCCGAAGCGTACGCGGTGAGTCAGTTACAGATTTCCGCGGAGCGCCTGCTCGCGCTCGATCGCCTCGAACAGCGCCTTGAAGTTGCCGTCGCCGAAGCCGCGAGCACCATGCCGCTCGATCACCTCGAAGAACATCGTCGGCCGGTCCTGCGCCGTCTTCGTGAAGATCTGCAGCAGGTAGCCGTCGTCGTCGCGGTCGGCGAGGATCTTGTGCTTGCGTAGGTCGGCCCAGTCCTCGGCGATCTCGCCGACGCGGTCGCCGACGTCCTCGTAGTACGCATCCGGCGTGTCGAGGAACAGCACTCCGCGATCCTTCAGCGCCTGCACCGTCTCCACGATGTCCTCCGACGCAAGCGCGATGTGCTGCGCGCCGGCGCCGCCGTAGAAGTCGAGGTACTCCTCGATCTGGCTCTTGCGCTTGCCTTCGGCCGGCTCGTTGATCGGGAATTTGATCTTCCCCTCGCCGTCCGCCATCACCTTCGACATCAACGCCGAGTACTCGGTCGAGATGTCGTCGTCGGAAAAGTGGATCATCTCGGTCATCCCGAACACGCGCTCGTAGAACTCGACCCAGTGATTCATCCGGCCGAGCTCGACGTTGCCGACGATGTGGTCGACGTTCTGGAGGCCGACGCCGCTTTGCGTATGGCCGTTCGCCGACACCGACACGTAGCCCGGCTTGTACGGTCCCGCGTAGTCCTTGCGGTCGACGAACGTGTGGATCGTGTCGCCGTACGTGGCGATCGCCGACGTCTCGATCGAGCCGAACTCGTCCTCCTGCCGGCTCGGCTCTGCGACGCCGCGCGCGCCGCGCTGCACCGCCTGCCTATATGCCTCGGTCGCGTCGGGCACGGTCAGTGCGATGTCCTTGACGCCGTCGCCGTGCTTCGCGTGATGCTTCGTGATGTCGCTCTCCTCGCGGATCGCCGACGTCACGACAAGACGGATGTCGCCCTGCTGGAGCACGTAGGACGCGCGATCGCGCACGCCGGTCTCCGGCCCCGCGTAGGCGACGCGTGCGAAGCCCATCGCGTGCTCGTAGAAATACGCCGACTGCTTCGCATTCCCGACCCACAGCTCGACGTAGTCCCACCCCAGGAGAGGCATGAAGTCTTCGGCCATGAGCGGATTATGCCCCCAGCGGTACCGGGCCGAATCTTTACGCCTTTCGACTGATTGGCTTACACACCGGACGTAGCCTTCGACCCCGATGACCAGGCGCTTTTGCCTTCTGATCGCCGTCGTCGTGGCCGCCGGCACCGCTGCGGCGGCCGCGGCGACACCCGTCGTCCCCACCTTCACGCAGGGCCAGATCGCGAAGCTGTCGCCGGGGCTCGCGTACGTTCCGGCCCGGCTCGCGATCGGCTGGCACTACCGCCGCTGGACGCATCATCCCGACGAGCTGCAGATCTTCTTCGCCGACAAGGCGGGCCACGAGATCACATTCGTCGCCGTCCCACTCACCGGCAACTGCCGCACGGGGATGGAGAAGAGCTTCCAGCTCGCCGGCGTCAAGGCCTACTGGTCGCACACGGCGAGCGAGCAGCAGGCCTGGCGGTGCGTCAACGGCGTGCGGCTCGTCGCCGCGAGCTCACTCCGGCCCGATCAGTTCGCCGATGTCGGCCTCGGACGCATCGCCGCGTCTGGCCACCGCATCTCCTAGCAACGAGCTACGGCGGAGCCCCGGTCCCGAGGACGCGCAGCGCCCGGCTCCAGAAGCCTCGCGACTGGAGCGCGGCGACCGCCGTCGCCGCCACGGACAGCAGCGCGCCGGCGCTGCCGAGGAAATCGAGTGGCTGGTGCAGTGCTAGTGGGCCCGCCGCGATCGGGAACAGCGTGCCGAACGGCCGTACAGCAACCGCCTGGCTCGCGCGCATGCTTCGGAGGCCGTGGAACAGGAGAACGTTCGCGGCAGCGAAGACCGCGCCGATCGCGAGGACGAGCACGACCCGCCTCGGCGTGATGTCGGGTGGCGCTCCGAACGGGAGCACGGCCAGGCCCCCCACGAGCAGCGTCACCGCCTGCCCGGCTACGGCGGGCACCGCATCGACCGCGAAACGCCGCTGCAGCTGAAGCGCGACGGCGCTAGAGACGGCACCGAACAACGCGAGCGACGCTCCGAGGGCCTGGGAGCGGTGGCCGCCGCCGGTATTCGCTCGTACGAGACAGAGCGCCCCGGCAACTGCAAGCGCTACCGCGACGACGTCGGCCCGCGTCGGGCGCTCGCCGAAGAGCGGCCCCAGCGCGATCGTCACGATCGGCGACAGCTGAGCGAGCAGCGACGCCACGACGAGCGACGTGAAGCTCACCGAGCTCGCGACCGCGCACGTCCCGGCGCCGACGAGCACACCGACGAGCCAGACCCCGGGCATCCGCGCGGCCGTCCGCAAGTCGCCGACACGACCGGATGCCGCCGCGAACGCGCCGAGCGCAAGACCGGCGAGTGCCATCGCGACGCCGGCCGGCCAGACGCCCGGCGCGGCGACGAGCGCGAAGAGAAGCGGCGTGGTGCTGCCGAGCAGGTTGCCGAGGAGGAGGTAGCGCACCGCGCAGCGTCAGGCGAGCAGCTCGAGCGCGACGCGGGTGATCGCCTGGGCGGCCAGTTGCACCTGCGCGAGCGGGACGCGCTCGTCGGCGCAGTGCGTGAACGCGGCGCTGCCCGGACCGAACGTCACAGCCTCGATGCCGCCCCCGAGGATGAGCTCCGAGACGTCGCTCGCATACGGCATCCCGACGAGCGCGCAGGGCTGACCGCCGAGCTCCGTCACCGCATGCGCAAGACGCGCCGCGAAGGACGACGACGCGGCTATCTCCGACGGCTCGAAGCCACGGGTCACCGACGACACCGTGAGCTCGATCTCCGCCGGGACGACGCTTCGCAGCCGAGCTTCGAGCGTCGCGACCGCCTGGCCGAGGCTCTCGCCGGGCAGCAGTCGCCGGTCGAGCACGAGCTCGCACTCGTCAGGCACCGAGTTCTCCTTGACACCGGCGCGAACCATCGTCGGAGTGCAGGAAGGCGGTGGCAGCAGCGGGTGCTCGAGCGACGACAGCGACGCCTCGTATGCGCTGGCCTCCGTCAGCACGGACGCCAGCGCACCGAGCGGGTTCGCACAGGAGGCGGGACGACTCGCGTGCCCGGACCGTCCGACGAGCCGCACGCGAACGTGCACGAGGCCGCGGGTCGCGACGCCCACCTGGAGGTCCGTGGGCTCACACGTGATGCCGAGGTCGCCGCCGAAGCCCGCCTCGAGGAGCGACGCCGTGCCGGGCTCTGCGCACTCCTCACCTACCGCAAAGTGGAGGACGAGCCTGCCCTTCAAGTGCTTCGAGCTGAGGGCCTGCGCGACGGCGATCTGCACCGCGAGGCCGGCCTTCATGTCGCAGGCACCGCGTCCGTAGAGTGCGCCGCCGCGAACCTCGCCGCCGAACGGGTCCACCGTCCACCGGCCGGGGTCGTCCACGGGCACCGTGTCGAGATGCCCGTTGAGCACGAGTGACGTCCCGGGGCCGGAGCCGAGCACCGCGGCGATCGAGGGCCGGCCCGGCAGGGTCTCGACGACGTGGACGGTCGCGGCGGTCGTCCGCTCGAGCAGCTCGACGACGTGGGCCGCGAGCTCGGCCTCGTTCGGGTTGACGCTCGGAATGCGGACCAGTCCGCGCAGCAGCTGCTCGAGCACACCGGCGGAGAGCTCCGGATGCGTCTCGAGCGCCTCGCCAAACGCGCTCATTGTGGGGCGGCTTCGGTCGAGCGCACGTGAAGCCGCGCAGACTCCACCGCCGCATCGAACGAGACGAGCGCGGGGTCGTATATCCGGAGGGTCAGCTCGGCGGCGAGCGAATCGGGCACCGGCTCGGCGGCCGGTTGCCGCTGGGCCGGCTCGGACGAGACCGGGCGCGAGCCAACCGTCGCGGCGTCGAAATGCACGTCGGCCCAGTGCTCGCAGAGCGTCGTCATCTGCTCGACCTGCGCAGGGTCGTCGTTCGTGGAAACGGCGACGATCGTTCCGCGGTCGCTGCCGCCGAAGACGACGGCGCTCGTCCGCGAGAACGCAAATGGGCCGCAACCGGGAAGTGCATGCCCCGCCGGCATCGCCTCGAGCACGCTGACGGGAAAGGAAAGTCGCTCATCGAGGCCGGGATAGGGCCTGCGCGTGTCGACGACGCGCACGTCGTCCGGTCCGACGAACGCGATCGTGTCGTACTCCCAGCGCGAAGGGTCGATGCCGTCCTCCGGGAAGATGTCGGCGAACTCGAACGTGGGCAGCCCCCACGCCGCAGCGCCTTCGAGCTCTGCGCGGATCCTGACCTCGACATGGTCGGCGCGATACGGAAATTCCACCCGGTATCGAGAGTGCACAAGACCGTCGGGAGTCTGGGATTCGATGGCGACGGCGATGAGCTCGGGCGCGGTCTCGACGAGCTCGAAGCGGTTCAGCACGTTCGCGATGTGCGCCGCCGCCTTCGGCAGGTAGCGCATCCAGAACAGCGGCGCGTCGTAGACGGCGGGCCGCACGCTTCCCGGGATGCGCAGCCCGACGAGGTGCAGGGACGAGAGATCGATCGTCGCGATGGGACGCTCGAGATCCGCCGGATGATGCACCGTGAGCCGCCGGCGCAGGTCACGCCGCTGATACGCGACGTGAAGCCCTTCTCGACCCCGCAGCGAGAGACGCGTTGGGCGATCGGTGTTCGCGCTGGCGACCACCAGCACTTCGTCGGCGCGCCGGTCTGCGTCCACCTCGACCCAGACCAACGGATCGTCGACGCGTCCGCGCTCGGAAAGGTGCTGGAGCTCCGACCCGGTCTCCGCGTCCAGCCCGCCGAGCGCCGAGAGCCCGAAGACGCGCACGCGTAGCGGCCGCTCGAGTGGGTCGGCCGGGAACTCGATCGTGCAGTCGTCATCGACGCCTGCAGTCACTTCGTATGCTCCGTCCAGCTCGTCGTAGCAGCGAAGCCGCGCGCCTTCGACGCGGGGCACGAGTGGCTCGTCATGCGCCGACGCGAGTGCACGCACGCGCCCTTCAGCGCCGAGACCGAACCAGATCAGGCCTCGCAGGTCGAGCTGCGGCGACGCAGGCACCGCTCCGCCGTCGATCCACGCAAGCGCTGCGGCGGCGCCGCCCGACTCAACGGGCCCGGCGGAGGCCCCCGCCCCGCGAAAGCGCTCCCAGCCGAACGTCGCGTCGTCCAGCGACCACTGGTCGAAGAGCGGCGGCCAGCGCTCGTAGAACGGCGCCTGCGGCTGCTGCCACTGAATGGTGTCGAATCGCCGTCCGCGGCCGCGCGGCCACGTCATCAGGAACGCGCCGGCGCGCGCGCGAACGCCGAGCTCTGAATCACCGGCATCGATCTCGTCGACGCCGTCGAGTGTGAGCTCGACCGCTGCGCGCTCGACGACGAGCGCCGACCTCGTCACGATGCGCAGCGCGAGCGCGACGAACACCTCCCCGTGACGTGTGAGAAAGACGTCCTGCATCGCCTCGCCGCAGCCACAGTCGTCGTCCTCCCCGACGAGCGACCAGAGGGACCGGACGCCGACTCTCTCCGCACCCTCCTCGAGCGGCACGAGCACCGGTGCGACGTCGTGCGATTGGCGCAGCTCGACGGTTGCGCCGTCGACTCTGCCACGCACGACGACGTCGAGCGAGACATGCAGGTCGCCGAGGTGCAACGAAAGCCTCCCGCCCTCGCGGGGAGCCCACGACGCCGTGACGTCGCCGGCGGACGCCTGAAGCTGCCGTCCCGAACGAAGCGTGCAAGCGGGCCGGGTCACGCGGGAATGAGCGGTGCGCCTTCGGTCGCGCAATGCACCGGGCTGCGCAGCGTGCCGAGGTT
>Ga0193728_1000825_pt1 | contig 15423 bp, 15 predicted proteins | sample U1c1metaG_FD_143037 | JGI IMG/M metagenome (GOLD analysis project Ga0193728, IMG submission 143037) | Soil microbial communities from a riparian zone of the East river system, Colorado, United States - U1c1 | ecosystem: Environmental > Terrestrial > Soil > Riparian zone | place: USA: East River...
ATGCCTCGGGCGAAGCCGACGGCTCTCACAAGATCCACCTCGATGAGACCGCTCACGTAGAGCGTTGCGCGATGCTTGGCCGCCAAGCGCTCTGCGAGCTCCGGCCGCTCCCCGAACGCATCAACTACGATCATCGGCTCCTCTGGGGGTCCAAGCGTCAGCTCAGCGTCTCCGCCGTCCGTACCCAGGACCAGCACGCTGAACTGCGGCCGCCTCCGCAGGGCTCGCGAGACAGCGTCGGTTCTCTGTATCGCGAGCTCCTGGTTGCTCAGCACGTTCATCACCAGAACCGCAATCTCATCCGCCGCGTCGTCGGCGAACGTCACATCGACAACCGGGGGCGCGAGCCGATGGCCTACCGGGCTCTGCTCCAGCCGGACATCGAGCGCGCGTCGCAGCTCTGGGTCCAGATCCAACTGCTGCACTCCCGCGAACAGCATGCGTGCAGCCTCAAGTTGCTCATCCGGGATCGGCGACTCGTCAGCGTCGGCCCGCTCCAGCTCGATGAGTCCAAGCAGGGCCTTGACCGTCGCGAGGTGCATTGCCAGTCGGCCGCTCTCGTCATCCGAGTTCGCCTCCAGCGCGCGCGTGCCGGTGTCAAAGCCAAGCCAGCCGATCGTCGTCTCGTGCTCCACCTGTGCGGCATCCCTGGCGCCGGTCGCCAGCAGCGTCGCCTCTGCGGCGAGCAGCGCGCTGGGCAGCGCCCGCTCGGCGTGCCCATCATCGGGCGACGTCGCGCCGACCGACTCGATCTCCGCCAGCCGTTCTGCCAGTGCCGGCCCTGCTCCCGCGCGCAACTTGAACCGCTTCGGCTTCGCGCCGCGTCGCCCTGTCTCGACACGTCCATCCTCTACGACCAGACCCTTCTCGCGCCCAAAGACCGTGCGGACGGTCGCCTCCTTCACGCCCGTTCTAGAGACCACCTCGCTGACCATAAACGACTCCTCGCCGAGATTGCGCAACGCGTTCAGAACCTTGTAACCCTCAAGCATGTCACGACACACGATAGCATTTGTCATTCACGCATCGCATGAATCATTACTTGAAGGCGCTGCGTCCGGCCGAGCGGGTCGTCGCAAACGTCAGCACCGTCTCGACAAGCCCGTCGAGATCGTCGGTCTGCCGGTATTCGTCGACCCACTTCTCCACCGGCTGTCCCAGTTCGGCCGCCGTCTCGATGCCGAACACGAACTCCCGCCGCTGCGCGTGAGCGAACAAAGACGCGTTCAGCTGCAGCGACAGCCCCAGGAACGTCTCGTCGACCGGAGCGCTTGCACCGGCGAGGAGCAGTTCGTTGAGCTCGACTGCGACCTTGCGCCCGTGGCGCCTGCCGGCCGCCCCGGGGTGCCCGGCCTCGGTCCGCTCTAGATGCAGCGCGGCAGCCGCGATCTTACGCTCGTGGGGCACATCGAGGGCATCCGTCTGCCCTGCACCGGACATGTTGATCGCGTGCACGAGATAAGCGACCGCGTCCATCCATCCCTCCGCGAAATCGTCGCCGGGCGCCGGCGGGTCACACGCCGTGGTCCACGGGCCTTGCGCCGCGTGGCTGATGAGCTCGTGCAGGAGCACGTAACCGGCTGCCCGCCAGCTGCGGTCGTCCAGTGCTACGCCGAACGTCAACTCGACCTCGTTGGCGGGGCGAGCGTTGACCGGGAATCGCGTCATTCCGTGCACGCGCCATGACCCGACTGCGTCCGGCGGGACGCCCGATGCGACGATCACCGCCGTCGCGACCTGACCGAGGCGCCCGGCAATCGCGGCTTGGACCGAGGTGTCCGGCTGGTCTTCGTAGCAGCACGCAGTCACCTCGCGCGCCCAGGCGTCGAGGAGCTCGACCGGGTCGTCTGGGGCTTTCAGGTAGGCGTCGACCTGTGCACGAACGTGCTTTGCCAGTTCTTCGAACCGCGCTTTGGTCGCGGCGTCACGCGGGCGCGTTCGCGTCTTGACCTCGTGCTTGAGATCGTCAGCCAGCGAGACCAGAAATTCAATGGCCGGGGTCGTGTCGTCGTGGGTTCCGATCTGTTCGACGCAGCGATCGTCCAGCCACTGGCAGAGTCCCCAAAAACAGCCGTGACTAAACGCGTCCCGTTCGGCGATCGTCTCCTGCTCGAGCAGCGCGTCATGGATGACAAGCCACGGGATGATGGCCCGCTGGGTGTGCGGGCGGAATCTGAACCGCCGGCTCACACCCGAGGCCGCTCGCCGCGAAGCGCACCCGCGCCGTGCCGCTCCTTGATACGCGGCAGGAACACGTTGTGCCAAAGAGCAAGCGCGGCGTCACCGCCGGCGCTCAGGAGAATCGACCCCGGCGCAAAGCCCGCCACGCCCTCCGCGACCCGGAGCGGCGCGCGCTCGAAGGCCAGGTCGCCGATGTCGATGCCCGAGGCTGCTATCGCCTGCACGAGCTCGCGGTCCTCGCCACGCGAGCGCCACATCCGGTCGATTTCAGCTTGGATCTGCTCGGAGGACAGGGAACCGGGACCGTATGGCACCTCGACTGGGCTGGCGGCGATCTCGGACCCTCTCAGCAGGATGATGTCGAGGCGCTCGGTGACTTCGATCGCGACGATTTCCGAGAACGCTACCTGAGAGGGGTCTTCGAGATTCTGCACTTCCACAGCGATCATAGATCGACCGGACGACTTGGCTTGAATCTGCACCGAGGATCGAGTCGTATCGCCCTCGTCGCCTTTGACTGTGTCTGGCTCTGACACCTGGAACGACCAGTCGCCCGGCCGCTTTGCGGGCAGGAAGTCCGAGAATGCCTCTTCGAATGCTCGCGTGGCGGTGTCGACATCGATGTCGAGCTCGGGCGCCAGCTTGGCGAGCTCGGCGTATGAGTCACGTGCCAGACTGCGCAGCCCCCTGCCCCCATCGCTCCACGGCTGCACGACCCGCAGGCGTACCTCGGGATCGACGGCGAACAGGACATCCGCGTCGACCGCGCCCTCGCCACCGACACCAACCGGCACACCGACCAAGGGCATCAGACTGACATCGCCGCGAGCAGTCCCCCTGATTCGAGCTTTTGCAAAGCGGTGCGCCATCAGACGCGGCGATCTCACACCGAAGTCGTTGCGGAACTCATACAGCGCGCGCAGCCGCAATCCTGTCGCGGCGGGCACTTTCCAGTAGAGCGCTGAGCGCACCGTATCGCCGCCCGCTGTCTCGGTCGACAACCCCGTGATTCGCCGCTCGGTTCGACCGCCGGCGAGGGCAAGACCACGACGGATCAGGTTGTCAAACACCTGATAGATCTCGAACCCGGAAGAGTGCTCAGAGGCCGCCGTCTCCTGCAGCCAGACATCCTTGGGAGGCCGGATCACGCTGCCGTCCAATGCACCTCCCTGGCCATCCAACCAGTTCAGGAGCATCCGAGATGCTGGATCAGCTGGCATCGATAGAATCCTATACATAAAGAGCGTCCATCGGCTGCTGGAACTCGTCCAATTCGACAGTCTGCTCGGAGAAGTGACCACGCCCACGGGAAAGTGAGCTTCGCGAGGAGCACAGAGGTGCGGGATTCTGCCCTTCTCCGCCATTCCATGACATGAAACGCCCAATGAACGACAGCAATGGTTCCGCTCTTCAAGGGGCACAGATAGTGCTCATCGAGCACCCGCGGAACCCCACCGCCCAAGCGGGCCTCGCGCAGCTCATCGCGCATGGAGCCCGTGTAGCAATCGCAATTGACTCGACGAAGACCGCAAACGCCCCACTGGCCGAGCACCCGCGACTCGACATAATCGATGTTGCAGACACGCGTGACTGGAGACTGGTGGCCGCAGCACTGAAGCGGTTGAATGACAAGCCCGACGCCATTCTGTCGTTCTCCCACCACTTCTGCGTCGTTGCAGCACGAATCGCAGCAGAGCTCGGAACAAGGGGCTTCGACGCATCTGCTCTCGAACTCACAGCCGACAAGCGCAAGGTCCGCGACGCGCTGGCCGGCTCCGCGTCCGCGCTGCGGTACCGGACGATCTCGCCCGATGAGGATCTGGCATGGGCGGTTGGACAAATCGACCTACCCGCTGTAGTCAAGCCAACCACGGACACTTCGAGCACCAACGTAACGCTTGTGGCCAACCTCGACGAGTTTGATCGAGCAATCGCGCAGATCCGCGGTACCCGCAGGAACCGCAAGGGGTTTGCCCAGAGCGGCACTGTACTCGTCGAGCAGTACGCGAACGGACCAGAGTTCAGCGTCGAGACCACGACCTGGGGCGGCGTTACAACGGTCTACGGCGTGACGATCAAGACACCACTGGCCGCACACCCGTTCATCGAGCAAGCCGACTCGTTTCCTTGCGGCGATCGCGCTGTCGTAGCCGCACTTGAGGCAGCGGCAACGGATGTCATCGCAAGCCTGCTGGGATTCTCTGGTCCCGCGCACCTGGAGATGCGCCTGACAAAGAGTGGCCCGAAGCTGATCGAGATCAACGCACGGCAGCCAGGTGGTTTCCTGCCGGCCCTGGTCCGCTGGACTACGGGTCACGATATCTTCCTGGACTCGGTCTGTGGCCTGATCGACATCGAGGCACCCATCTCCGAGCCGATCGCGCGCGCAGCGACATGGTGGCAAATCTATCCGCCGCGGGCAGGTCGGATGGTCCGCTGCCACGTCCCGAACAGCGTTCGCCACGCCGCGGGCGTGATGCGTGCCGACCTGACCGTTAGCCTTGGCGACATCGTCCAGATCCCTCGCGATAACCACGGCCGCATTGGCGACTTGCTCGTCTGCGCCAATGCCGCCAACGCGAGCCTCAAGCTCGCCCGGGGCCTAGACCAAGAGATCACGATCGACATTGCGGACGTCAGCTACGCCCGATGAGGCGCGCTTGACCAAGCGCGCCCGTGAGGTGCCTGAGATGCCGCGAGGGCGAATCGCCGCGAACCAGCACGTGGAAGTTGAACGTGCGCACGTGCCACAGAAATCGCAAGGAAGTGACCTGCCGCGCAAACGATGCAAGGTCACGTCCGGTTTGCTCTGCGTAGGCGCGCATCACGGCCCGATCTGCCGATGGCGAGAGCCACCGGTCGTGTAGCTGGTTGAAATCAGCCGCCGCCACACGGAACCGCACGGCCTCCCAGTCCAGGACACTGATCCAACCGTCGCGGCGTCGCAGGAAGTTTGCGGCATGGACGTCACCGTGGCATAGGCACGGTGTCTCCCCTTCGAAACACTCCGCCGCGCGCAAGACGCCGTGCCCTGCTTCGCGAACCATACACTCGGCAGAGGCGCGACCAAGACGGCGAAGCTCCTCCTCTATCAGGCCGGACAGGAAGTCCACTACCGACGCTTGTTCAAGCGAGCGTCCAAGGTCACCCAGGCCAGGACCGGGCGTCGTGTGGATGGTCGCAAGGATCTCGGGAAGTTCGAGCGGATCGACGCCCGGCTGCGTATGGGAAGTCTCAAGGAACTCGAAAATGGCGAACGTCTCCCGGCCATCGGCGTCGCTAACCACGTCGAATAGAGCGGGAACCCTAAGCAAGCGACGCAGCCGGTCCGGTACATGACGCTCGCCGGCGAACGTCTGGCCGTAAGCATCGTCATAGACGGTCCGGTGCCGCACGAGGTATGCCGCACCCTCAAGGTCGACGCGGTAGGTGTCGTTAAGCGGCCCGCGCGCAATCAGCTTGCCCGAAGCGCACAGAGCAGCCCAGCCAGTCGGCCCGACATTGCGCCAGGACTCAGCCATCACGAGACGTTGTAATCGCTCCTGCTCAGCAGCCGCGGCAACATATCGACGCCCTTCACCCAGTATTGGTCTGGAGCACAAGGATTGATCTGTGCAGGACCGAGCGCATCACGCCCGTCGCACGCGAGCGCGCAGTACGCCTCCGCGAGGTTCAACCCGGCACGTGCGATGAAATAGATTGACGAGTAGAAGCGCGCCGGCTGAATCTCTGTCGGCAACGGTACGCCGTCTTCGGTGAACGTGAAATCGGCGCCGATGATGCCGTGCGGCGTCGTGCTTAGCGCTCTTATGCAGGCCTCGGCCTCCGCGTGCAAGTCAACGTCGGAAATTGTCCGCTGGCCGCCAGTGATACCAGTCACCCCCGAGGCAGACAACGCACCGTAGCGCCAGCCAAGGCGCTCGCGTAGCTGCGAGCACAGGAGCTCGCCATCGAACCAGAGGCCGCTGAACGTTGCAGTGCGCGTGGAGAGGCACTGCGCTGCCGTGAAGTCACCCCAGCCGTGATGCTCATCCAACCAGGCCGCGGCGAACGCAAGCGATGACGTAGGGATCGAGCCGGCGCCAGCACTCCCGTGACGTCGCCTCAGCCAAATCCTTGGGTGACGATCGAAGATCCGCGCGAGGTCGGCAGGTCCATCGACAAGGACTGTGTCGGGGACGGTCCGTCCAGCTTCTGAGAGCGCCCTCCACGTGAGCCACTTGTCCTCCATGCGGAGATGATCGTCTAGCCGCGGAAGCAAAGTCACTGCCTCGAGCTGGTCCCGGTGTTCGGAGATGACCAAGAGCTCGGCGCTGGTATCGGCACCGTATACGAGGTCGACCGTCTGTTCGGCGCAGATCCTGTTGATGGCCTCGATCAGATCACCGCTATCGGTCCACGGGACGAGATGCCGAACGTCGGCTTCGCTGCCGTGGTAGTCCTCGAGGGTCGGATCGACTCCAATGGTGCGCCAGCCACCGGCGTCCTTGAGACAGCGGGTGAAGTTCAACCCGGTGCCGTCGCCCGAGTTAACGATCAGAACAGTCCTCATCGGAGGATCGGCACGTCAGGCAAGCCGAAGGCATTGGGGCGGTCGCGCACCTCGTCACGCAAGTCGACGTCCCTATCCCCTGCCCATGTGTGGATGGGGTGCCCAAGCTCCGGGTTCACGAAGTACATGATGGACTGGCGGCCAGCCAAGCCCAGATTCCGGACCTGGTGAAACAGAGGCGCGACCGCCCCTCCGGTGAGCGCGCTGAGGATCGACCCCGGCATCACGACAAGCTCGTCGCGCGCCGTATCGATCGGGGTGGGAGCGTCGTCGACGAATAGCTCAAGTCCGGGCTTGGTGCCGTGCACCAGGGTGATGATGTGGCCATCCTCATGGCGGTCCTGAAGGCAATCACGGTCTTCGGGTCCGACGGAGTACTCGTTGACCTGCACAGATGACGCCGTGCGGAACGCAACTCCACCAGCGTGGTCGAACGATCGCGCAAGCGACTCTAGGATCGCCTCACTAGTCGTGGCGACGATCTCTTGCCACGCCAACAGCAGGTTGCCGAACTCGCCAAGATCCGCCGCGCGCGGAATAAGCTCGAGGCGGTCTGACCACAGCGAGAACGACTCGTTTACGTCGGGGCGCTCAGGCGTGATCGAGTACTCCACACCGAACGTACGGTAGCCGTGGTTGCCGTCCTGACTGCTGTAGGCATGCTTGTCTTCCAGCGGCCTGTCGAAGAAGTCGCCCGCCGACTGTAGGACCTTCGCCAAGGTATCCGCCTGACCGTTCGTCAAGCGCATCTTTGCCCAACCCGCCGATCTCAGATGTGCCGCCACGGACTGCGCATCAAACGTCATCGATCCCCGTCCCTTCCTCGCCGTTGGTAGGCGGCGTAGCATAAGCGACTAACTGACCGTACGATCCCACCTATGGTCGATGATCCTGATGCCCAACGCCAAGCGTCCTTGTGGGATCGCTGGTCTGCATCAGTGCCGCATCTGTACCCCGATAGCGACCCGTCCGCGATCGTCGAATTCCTAGCGGACATGGCCGATAACGGGGCTGCACTGGAGCTCGGCGCCGGTGACGGCCGTGTGGCAATCCCGCTGGCCCGCACCGGTATCCCAGTCACCGCCCTGGAGATCTCAAGTGGACTCGCTAGCCAACTGCGCGAGGCCGCTGGTGCGCTCGACCTCAATGTCGTAGAGGCCGATATGGCAGCGTTCCAGCTACCCAGGCAGTTCCGGATCGTGTATGCCGTACGCAGCACGTTCTTTCATCTGGGTACGCAAGAGCGTCAGGTGCGCTGCCTGCAAATCAGCGAGCAACACTTGGCCCCCGGCGGTCTCCTGGTGCTTGACTGTTTTGTGCCTGACCTGCACCTGCTGCAACGGCAAAGCGAGGTCACGCTCAATGGCTACGCTGACGATGCAGTCGAACTTCGGGCATGCAGCGTCGACCCTGTCGAGCAGCGCATCGTTTACCGCGAGATCCGCCTGACCTCAAACGCGCCCACCCGTGTGCTACCGGTCGAACAGCGCTTCTGCTGGCCCTCCGAACTCGATCTTATGGCGCGGTACGCAGGACTTGAGCTGCAGTCGCGGACCGCCGACTTCATCGGCACCGCTTTCTCGTCAGCTTGTCGCCGGCACGTCTCGGTCTACCGCAGGCAGGCTGATCTGTGATTGCTACGTGACAGCGTCCAGGGCTTGCGCCGACCAGATGAGCCAGCGCTGAACGTCGGACTCCGCCTCGTGGCGGATCGCCCAGTCCACCGAGCGCACCGCCAAGTGCGAGAGGTACAAGGCTGCAGCGTCTGCTCCCAGTTCACGAGCAAGCTCCTTAATCCACGAGAGGCGCCGCGACTCGGACCATCCTGCCACGCCGGCATAGAAGGCGAGGGTGACAAGGTCAAAGCGTCGATCGCCACACTCGACGCCCTCCCAATCAATAACGCCGGAAAGCTTGCCGTGGTCCTGCAAAATATTCCGATGGTGGAAGTCCATATGCACGGCGTCGCCGTCGAGTATCGCTACGGAGTTCACCGCAGCGGCAAGCGCGCGGGCGCGAGCCCACAGCTGTCTCGTCGCATCTGAATGCATCTCGAGCGACTCGTGCCTGCACCACCCGTCCGCTCCCTCAAGGGTGATCGCACACATGAGATCCGCCCAGCCCTGTCCCTCTGACCTCTCTCCCGCACCTGTCTGTAAGCGGTTGATGTCGACGAGTTCGTTGACCAGCGAATCGGACAGCGCATCGGCCCATTGTCCGGGCAGGAGTTCCTGGTAGGACGCGTCGAGGTCAATCCCGACATCTAGCACCTCGTACGCTGGAACTGGTGACCCGAGCGTCTGAAGGCTGCGAAGCACTATGGCGACTCGCTCGAACGGTACCCCACTACCCGCCGCTTGCCACTTTAGGACACGCCGCCCTCCCGGCGTCATGACATCGAACGCGAAGCCTGTCGCGCCCCCACCACTACGACCGATGAGTTCGACCTCGTAGCCAGATGCTTCGAGCCGCTTGAGCACCTGCTGCACAGTCATCGTCGAGACCAAGCCGCACCCAAACGCCATTTTGGAGGACTCGTCACGCACGATTGACTATGAAGGCAGCTGCTGGATAACATATGCAGAGGGTCGTCTGCACGAGGTCGGGATGCATGCCTAGCCACGCGTGAAAGGCTCCCTGCTCACCTCTGGCAGGATGTCCGTCATAGAAGAACCAATCATCAAAGACGATCACTGTCCCGCCGACGAGCAATGGATATATGAAGTCCAAAACTGAGACTGCGGATTCATACAGATCGCAATCAATATGTACGACAGCCGCCCTGCGCAGATCGTAGCGTTGGTACAGCTCAGGAGTTAGCACTCGGTCGTAGAATCCGGGAATTGTCGTAACACGCTCGCGCGGGATCCCGGCTGCGTAGACATTGGCCAGAAATGTGTCCTCGGCACAACCCATCGCATGTTCGCCACGCCAGTGTAGCGGCAGGGTGGTCTGATCCACTTTGGGTAGACCAACAAAGGAATCGAACGCGAAGAATTGCCGCTGATAGGTCAAGAACTCGGAGCCAGTCGCAGTCTGACTCCGGCCGTAGGCGCGAAAGGCCCCAGCATGCCATCTATACGCTCGAGCAAAAGACGACCCTCTATATACTCCAAACTCGAGGTAGTCGCCGACGACGTTGTTGGCAATCGAGAAATTAATTGCTGTACGGAGCGCATTGGTCTTGACAAGCCAGCGCGGCTGAATATTGGACCATAGGACAGATCTCGCTAGGAGACCAGCTGCTCGGTAGCGGAACATATCGATGCGACGGCTGGGGTGCATAGAGCCAGTGTATGCGCGCTCGCGGGGACCTCCTCCTGCTCGTTGCATGTTCGCGGCGCTCGTCATGAGGAGGCGTCGCAATCAGCCACCACTCCGTTACCGGGGAGCCCGGCAGTGTTCGGCACCTTTCGCGCGGGGGCAGCACACGCCCTGATCGAGGATGAGACACGCAAGGCCGAGGAGACCGCGCAAGAGGTCATGCGGGAAGTCGCGGACTGACGCACCGCCCTCGCGGCGATCAGCCGTAGCCGGCACATCACGTCCGCCGCTGTCGCTGTCATATGGATGCGGGCGTGTCTGCCGACGCCGCTCACCAGTTCGACGAGCCTGTGGTCCGGATGGGAGTGTGGAATATCAAGGAAGTTCGATGCAGCGGACCTTCCGGTTCGAGCGATGGAGGATGATTGTCTCGTTGTGACCGTGATCTCACACTTAGCATCGAAGGATCAATGGCTGTCTTGAAGCTCACAGGGTCCGCTCCGCTTCTTAGCGGACGGGTGCCCGTTTCCTGGTCTCCGGATCACATTGACCTCAGTGAGTTGAAGTGGGCGACGCCCTTCGATGTCGTAGTTCTTGCCATCGTCTGGACGCGTTTGGAGGAGCAGGGTCAAGTGCCAACGATTGAGCTTCCACACGATCCCAGCGTTCGCGCGTACCTCGTCGATGTGGGGCTGGCGGACGTCATTGGCGGGCGGTGGGACGCGCACGCGGCGAGCACTGCCGACCCTCCGCTGATCCGTCTCGTTCGACTCGCCTCTGCTGACGCCTGGGATGATCTGCAACCGGAGCTCTGGCCGGCTGCCCACGCGATCCTCGACGATCCCGACTTGGTACTGCGGACGTTTGACATCCTGGGCGAGCTCGTCGACAATGCCGCGACTCATGGACAAGGCCCCGCGGGAACGTTCGTATGCGCGCAGCGCTACACCGGGGCGAGCAGCGGTCTGCCACCGGGTGTATGGCTGGGGATTGCTGACGGCGGGCGGGGCATCCCCGCGCACCTGCGGCTGAACCCGAAATACCGGGATATCGAGCGCGACGAGCAGCTGATCCAGCTCTCCCGTCGCCCGTGGGTGACAGGGACCCGCGACCGACGCGGCTGGGGGCTCGTCGAAGTCTTCGAGGAGGCCGCGAAGTCCGGGCCGAGCGAGCTCATCATCCGTTCTGGCCGCGGCGAGGGCTATTTCCGACTGCGATCCACGAACCGGCCGCATGCGCGCTATCGTCCGCTTCGCCCGGCGATCCCCGGCGCATGGGTGCACCTCAGGGTGGAGGGTGGTTGACAGCCCGAGACCGATGCTCTATGCTTTCACGGAAAACATTGAAAGCGAGGTTTACTCATGCGCTACTCGATAGTCAAATGGAACGTTTTCCTCGCCACGCGTGAGCGAGGACGACGTGTCAGGGAGGACATCGAGCACAAGCTAGCCGAGATTGCCGCGGGAGCCACACTGACAATGGACTTCTCCGGAGTCGAGGGCATCACCGTCTCCTTCGGGGACGAGTGCGTCGCCAAGCTGATTCTCGCCCGGGCCGCCGGCGACTACGTAGATCGCGGGCTGGTGGTCGAGGGCGCCAACGAGGACGTTCACGAGACACTCGAGACGATACTCGCGCGGCGCAAGCTCGCCGCGGTCAGCCTCACCTCCTCGGGCGGACTCCACGTGCTGGGCAACCAGCGATGGCTCCCCGAGACACTCGACGCCGCCCTTGAGTTGCGCTCGTTCAGGGCATCCGATCTGGCGGTGCACCTGGAGCTCACCCCACAGGCCGCCAATAACCGGCTGCGGGTGCTCGTAGCTTCTGGAGCAGTCTCCCGTGAGCTGGTCGTCCCCGAAGGCGGGGGCAAGGAGTTCAGCTACAGGATCGCCGTGCCCGCATACGCATAAACACAACGAAGGGTTAGGCGTGGCTGCGGCCTCGCCTAACTTAGGAGCCGATTTCCACGATGGCCGTGAAATCTCAGAACACGTATGTGGTCAGCGTCCCTCCCAACTCAAGCGGCCCGCACATTCACGCCGCCATCAACCATCTCGACGGCTGCCACGAGGAGGTCAGGATCATGGCCGGGAGCCTCAGCTTCGCGACGCCCCGTGACATCTGCGGCCTGCGGGCGCTGCTCGACCACGCCGCGGCAAACACCGAGCGCGTCGACTTCGACTGCCCGACCAACCGCGGGGTGCACCGTTACCTGGAGCGGATCGACTTCTACAAGGACCTGCCGGCCAACGTGCAGCTCTCACAGTCACGGCCGTCGATCCGCCGCTCAGCCCGGGAAACCCAACTCGTCGAGCTCGTGCGCATCGACGCTGGCGATGACGTCGAGAACCTGATGGATCGCGTCTCAAAGATCGCCGATGGCCAGGTCAACTCGCGTCACCTGGCGATCGCGTTTGCGACCGCGATCGGGGCTGCGACCGAAAACGTCGTCGAGCACGCCGAGAGCCCAATCGGAGCCCTCGTTGCCGCGCAGCGTTATAAGAGCACCGGCCTGGAGCTCGCGGTCGTGGACCTCGGCGCCGGCATCCCGGCAACCCTCGCGCGCAACCCCAACCACCGCGGTCTTACCGACATGGCTGCCGTCGAGCGCGCGCTGAAGGACGGCGTCTCTTCCGTAGCGGGCGACGGGCGCGGCACTGGCCTGTGGGAGCTCGTCAAAGCCGTCAGCAGGGGTGGCAACTCGACACTCGGTCTCGGTTCTGCGGCAGCCGAGCTGAGCATCAGCTGGCAGAAGGGCAGCGCAGTACAAAACGCGACCACACCCGTTCACGCGATCCGCGGCACTTGGATATGGGTCCGCCTCGAAGACTGACCCGGAAAGGAACACCGATGGACAAGAAGATCAACAACAACATAAAGATCGACCACAAGCACTACCAGGTCCACACCCAGGAGATGACCGGCGCCGAGCTCAAGCAGCTCGCCGGGATCCCTGACACCAACCTACTCTTCCGCGAGGTGCACGGTCCCGGAGACGACGAGCAGGTTCAGGACGAGACCGTCGTGCACCTGCACGACGGGGATGAGTTCTACGACATGCCACCCGGCAACTTCGGTCGATCCTAGAAGGCGATCGGTTAGAAATGGACGTCGTTCTCACGCAGCTCGCAGATATCCAGCACCGCTACCCGGATGCTCGCGTCGAGCCCTCGCCGGACGGGCAGCGGGTATTGGTGGTCCCCGACGTGCCGGTCGCCGAGGGCTGGAACCTACCAGCGGTGACATTGAGAGTTCTGGTTCCGATGGGTTATCCCCACGCCCACCCGGACTGCTTCTATGCCGAGGAGCAGCTTCGTCTCGCGTCCGGAGCCGAGCCGGCGAACAGCTCGATCCAGCCCATTCTTGGCGGTCAGTATCGCTGGTTTTCATGGCATCTCGGCAACTGGCATGAGGCCACCGGCTCTCTTGACCAGTATGTGCGGTTCTGTGAGCGTCGACTAAGGGAGCCGCTGTGACAACGACGCTCGATACGTCTCCGCAGCTGTGGGAGGAACTGCGTAAAGATCTTCTCTCTACTCCGGATCTCGAGCGAGCTGCAGTGGGCTTTGCTGGGATCACTAGAAACGGCGGAGATACACGCCTCCTGCTGCGCGACTGGATGCCCGTGTGCGGCAATGAGTATCTGGTCCAGCTCGGGTACCACCTGGAGATAAGCGGAAAGGTGTGGGCTCGCGCTGCGAAGCGTGCACGACAAGACGGCGAGGCAATCGTAATCTTCCACAGCCATCCCCGCGACGGTCATCCGTCGTTCTCCGCCTCTGACGACGCCGGTGAGCGAGCGGTCATCCCGAAGATTCACGCTCGCGCCTCGGTCCCGGTTGGGGCCGTCGTCGTCTCTCCCGTCGGCGAAAGCGGCAGGGTCTCGGTGCCCGGCGAGCCGACCCGCGAGATGCGAGTCCGCATGATCGGAAGGCCGGCGATAGCTTCTGAGTCATTTGCACCAAGCGAGCGATTTGACCGTCAAGTGCGGGCGCTTACCAGCGAAGGTCAGTTCGCAATCGCCGCCCTCCGAGTCGGTGTGGTCGGGGCTGGCGGTCTTGGGTCGCACGTCATTCAGCAGCTCGTTCATCTCGGAATCAGTGAGATCGTCACCATCGATCCCGACCGCGTGGCCCTCTCAAATCTGTCGAGACTCGTCGGGGCGACGCGGACCGATGCTCTGTTGCGACGACGCAAGACACGCGTCTCGCGACGCCTCGCGCGCCAGGTGGGCGGACCCACCAAGGTGACCGAGATCAGGCGCTCGGTGATTGAGGGCTCGGCTGCCAATCGACTGCTCGACTGCGATGTGATCATCGGCTGCACCGACAATCAGTGGAGCCGAACGGTCCTGAACGGGATCGCGTATCAGTATTACGTCCCGGTGCTCGATCTCGGGGTCGAGATACAGCAGCACGGGACAATGGGCGGGCGGGTGACCTGGTTGGCGCCGGGGAGTGCCTGCTTGTGGTGCCTCAATATTCTCAATGCCGAGCGCGTCCGAGTCGAGCAGTTGCCTAAAGCGGGTGCGGAAGCTGAGCGCGCTCGTGGTTACATCGAAGGAATAGATGAGCCGGCACCGGCTGTGGTAAGCATCAATGGGGTCATTGCCAGCCTTGCGGTGACCGAGCTCTTGGCCAGGACGACCGGCTTTGCAGGCTCCGACTCACGCGCGAGCCTGCTGCTCTACCGCCCCAAGGACGGAACAGTGCGAAGAACCAGTCCGCCAGGTGCTAGCTCCTGCCCCACATGTAGTCCTACGGGGACACTCGGTGCTGGAAACCTAGCGAGCCCGCCTTGGCGTGCGTGATTGTGATCCACGTCCCATTCGGGTGCTACTGCTTTCGCGTGACTTCGAGAGTCCGAGCAACAACTGGGCGCATCGGGCGGGGGCGCCATCGCGGTGAGCCGAGCGATGGGTGGAGCCTCGTTCTGGCACGCTGCATACCAAGGAGCCGGATGGCTTGATATGGACGTTGGTTTGTCAAGTGCGCAGCACCGGGTGCCCACGGCTGGGCGGGCATCGTTGTCGGTCAAGGGGGCGGCGGGGCCTGGTGGTGCGCGACGCGCGGTCAGGCTGATATACGCGGGTTGGGTACCGCAGGACCGGGTTTCGTCATGAGAGCCCGCTGTCTAGGATCGAGCGTGGCCTCCTGTGTGGGGGTTGCTCATAGCCATTTCGCGGATGCTCTCGCGCGTGATATCAGGTTGTTCCCGCCGCCTCCTTGACCGAGTTGGTGCTGACCGGGTCAGTCGGCGTTGGCGATCGCCCAGCAGAATCCCGCGAGTTCACGGGCGACGGCGACCGCGACGATCGTCTTGCGCTTGCCACGCTCGTCGTCCAGCCGACGCCAGGTACGGTGCAGGCGCGGTTGGGCCTTCCAGGAGAGCGCGATCACGTGTGGTGGTTGGCCTTCCTGGCGACG
>Ga0193728_1000826_pt1 | contig 15413 bp, 16 predicted proteins | sample U1c1metaG_FD_143037 | JGI IMG/M metagenome (GOLD analysis project Ga0193728, IMG submission 143037) | Soil microbial communities from a riparian zone of the East river system, Colorado, United States - U1c1 | ecosystem: Environmental > Terrestrial > Soil > Riparian zone | place: USA: East River...
CGGTTCATGAGCGACATCGAGCGCTCGGACCTCCAGTCGCGGGTCACCGTATGGCAGACAAAGCTCAGTCCGGCCAAGGTCCACGCTTGCATCAACGCAGCCCGCGTGCTGTACCGCGACTTCGACCTGATCATCAGCACCGACAACCTGCTGCTCAGCAACCCAACCGACGGGCTTCGACTGCCATCCGTACCGACTGGCGGTAGGGACCGAATCGCAACAGCCGAGGAAGCCCGTCGTTTGATCGCGGCGCTGGCGCCCGCGGAGGCAATGCTATGGGCGACCGCTCGATCACCGTCACGATCGACCGCTACGGGCACCTGCTGCCCGGCGGCGAGGAAGAGGCTGCCGGCCTGCTCGATGAGTACCACGCCCGGCGCCGCCAGGAAGCGGCCCGCAGGCAGCAGCGTCGACAGCCCGCGATCGTCTAGCGTTAAGCTCGGCCGATCCCGGCACGGAGGGGTGGCAGAGTGGTTGAATGCGGCGCTCTCGAAAAGCGTTGTGCGTCTGATTGGCGTACCGGGAGTTCGAATCTCCCCCCCTCCGCTCAGCAACCGGCGCAAATCGTGGCGCGAGCAGGCAAGTTATGGCTCTACAAAGCCAAAGTGCGGCGGTCTCGAAAACCGTTCAGGCCTGATTGGTCTGACGAGGGTTCGAATCCCTCCCCCTCCGTTTGCCGCCGCTCTGGCGCGGCGGCCGGCGCGCCCTGGCGGCAATGCCCGCCGGGAGGCGTCAGGTCGTGCGATGCTTAGGCCGCCACCCGGGGCCCCCGGGGGGCAAGCTCCCGAGGACCCCATTGGCGGGGCCGACGTCGCGCGCTGCTTGCGCAGAACGCTCCGCGCAGCCGGTGCACTTGACCATCTGTGGGGATGATTGTGCAGCTACGAGAGTACTGTCTTTAAGTCCTGGGACTCTGGCCCCTGGACATTGACGCTAGGACTACGGCATGTTTCTTGGGTGCACGACGAACCAGACCTCGCCCTGGCGGCGCATCTCAAACAGCTTCGCGAAGACCGCGAAATCACGCAAGAAGAGCTGGCGTTCGACGCCGGCCTTACGGCTTCGGCGCTTTCGCGGATCGAGCGAGGGCTCAACAGCCCCGGCTGGATGACCGTCAGGCGGATCGCCGAAGCGCTCGAAGTGAGCGTCGCTGACATCGCCGCCGAGGTCGAAGCGGCCGAGGACGAAGCGGCCGAAGGCTAGATCGGTGGTGGGGCTCGGCGCCCATGTGCGCCGCGTCTCCTAGCTCCTGGATCATCTTGGCGTCGGGTGCCGAGTCGCGGCCTAGTGGGCGACGAATTGCAGCGACATCGCATGGATGCAGCCAGGCGTGCCGAAAGGATGCGCGCGGCAGTCCGTGAGCAGCGCGAGCGTGGCCGGCGTCGTGATGCGCCAGCGTTTCGCGAATAGCTCGAGGCGCACAGTGCGCCCTTTGCCGGCTCCCGCGACCGAGCTCGAGATTGCTGTCGCGCGGTTTGCGCCCCAGTGGATCGCGCCCACCGCGAGCCGCCCGCCCGCCGTTCGTTCGTTCGGCGCAACGTATTCGCCGGCGCCGTGCGCCCGGCGAAAGAACGCGCTCACGCGACGTTCGCAGCTCTGTCCGTGATCGCCAGCGAGCTGAGCAGCCGCGGATGGCGTGAAGTCTTCGCACAGCGCGCGCGCATCGCGGCGCCTCAGATCTGCGCGAGGCGCGCGCACCGCGCGCTTGATCGCCGCACGCTCGTTCGTCGAGCCGTGGACGTCGATCGCCTGGACCGCGAAGCCAAGCCCAGATAGCCTAACGATCCCCCATATCAACATCCGCATCTAGAGGCATCGTTGCAGACCTAAACAAACCGGACAATCGGTTTAATGTGCTCGCTAGAACAGGTTCTTGAAGAATTTAACGGCGATGCTGCCGAGGAAGATCACCGAGAGCACGCCGAGTGCCCCGATTGCTACGCCTGCCGCGCTCAGCGCGATGTCCGTCAGCAGGTAGCCGAGGGCCAGCACGACGACGCCGATCGACGGCAGTGTGTCCAGTCCGGAGAACGGCGGTGCGAGAAACGCCGTGAGCGTCAGCCCGAAGACGACGAGCCCGAAGATGCTGCCGCTCAGGCGGTGGCCGAACAGCACGCGTCCGCGCGGGCGCGAGAGACGCTCGAGGCCGCGGATCCGGCGCAGCAGCGTTTTGATGAACTTCGCGCGGCTCTCGCCGCCGAGCTCGAGCCCACGGAAGCGCTGTGGCAGCCACACGCTGCGGCGACCGACGATCAGCTCGAGCGCGAGCAGCATCGTGACGATCTCGAAGACGTGCGTCACGCCGCCAGTCGGCAACGGCAACGCCGGAACGGCCATCAGCAGCACGAAGACGAGCGCAAAGCTGCGCTCGCCGAAGACGTCGATCAAGCCGCCGAGCGTCTTCGGCTGATCGCCGCCGAGCCAGCGCTCGAGCTCGTCGCTGACCTTCTCCGGCGCCGGTTGCTGCGTCGTCGTCATCCGCGCATTGTCCGCTGAGTGCGCGGCGGAAGCGTCACCGCGCCGAAGAACAGGCTGACGCGGGCGCCCGTAAGAGGTCTCAGCGCGACACGCGCGCCGGGAGCAACTACGCGGCGACCGGCTGGCGCGGGCGCGCCTCGGCAAGCAGCTCCGCAAGGATCTCACCGAGCGCGAGCGTCTGGTCGTGCTCGGCGAGCGCCCCGTCTGGTCCGAACGCGTTCTCTGCGTCTGCAATGGGGAGTTCGCGGTCGATCACACGCGCGCCGGCTGCCGCGAGCGACTTGCGTAGCTCCGCCTGTGCCCAGACGGCCCCAAACATGCCTGTGCTCGTCCCGATCACGGCCGCCGGCTTGTTGCGCAGCGCCGCCGTCGCAAACGGCCGCGACGCCCAGTCGACGGCGTTCTTCAGCGCGCCCGGGATCGAGTGGTTGTACTCCGGTGTCGCGAACAGCAGTACGTCCGCTGCTTCGAGCTGCCAGCGCCACGCTGTGACAGCGTCCGCCGGCGCCTGCTCGTCGTCCTCGTCGAACGGCGGGATCGCCTTCAGCCCGTCGAACTCGACGTACTCGACTTCGGGCGGCAGCAGCGCTGCTGCCGCCCGAAGCAAGCGTGCGTTGTGCGAGTCCCTGCGCAGTGAGCCGGCGATGCCTAGAACTCGCATCGTCGTCCTACTCGCTGTCCTTGGCGAGCTCGAGCTCGACCGTCAGCTTGACGTCGTTGGCCAACGCGAAGCCACCCTTCGGCAGCGGCGCGTTCCACTCCAGGCCGAACTGCGTACGGTCGATCACCGTCTCGAGCGTGACGCCGATCTTGATCGCCCCGCCGAGCGTCTCGTGCGGGTCTGTGATCGTGCCGCGAGCCTCGACCGGGTGCGTGTGGTCCTTGATTGTCAGCTCGCCGTCGAGCACCAACTCCTCGCCGTCGCGGCGGATCGAGTCTGAGCTGAAGCGCAGCTCTGGGTAGCGCTCTGTGTCGAAGAAGTCAGGCGAGCCGAGGTGCGCTTGCAGGTTCTCGTCCTTGACGACGATCGAGCTTGCGTCGACAGTGCCGTCGAGCCGGCCCGCGCCGTCCTCGCCGACGGTCAGCGTCGCGTCGACGTCCTCGAAGCGGCCGCGGAACGTCGCGACGACCATGTGCTTGACCGCGAAGCTCGCGGAGGAGTGTGTCGGATCGAGCTTCCACGTACCTACGGGGAGCTTCGTCTGGGTCTCTGTGGTGGTGGCTGACATGTGGGCTCCTTGAAATCTGAATGGATGGATTGGGGTCGTTACAGCTGGGTGGTGTATGCCTGACTGATCTGGACCATGGTCCGTATAGAGATATACTAACACAAATGGACCGCAGTCCGTTAATCACGCCAGGTAGGATCTCCGAAGTGGAGGGAAAGGCCATGCAGCGGGGGTTGCCGATGCTCGAGCCTGTCCGGCACGAGCGGGCCGATGCTGCGCGCAACCGCGCGACGATCCTCGCGGCGGCCGAAGCGCTCGTCGCCGAGCACGGCGCCCAGTGCGTGACGATGGATCAGGTCGCGCGTGCAGCGAGCGTCGGCAAGGGCACGCTGTTTCGCCACTTCGGCGACCGCTGCGGGCTGATGCGCGCGCTGCTCGATGAGCGCGAGCGCAGCTTTCAGGAGGGCTTCATCCGCGGCCCTGCGCCGCTCGGACCGGGCGCGCCCCCGCGCGAGCGGCTGATCGCCTTTGGCGAGCGGATGCTCGAGCACATTGAGATTCAGGGCGACTTGCTGGCGGCCGCTGAGGGTCCCCCTGGCGAGCGCCTGCGCCACAGCGTCTACGCGGCCTACCGTGCGCACGTGATCGTGCTGCTCACTGAGAGCGCCTATGCGGCCGACATCGGCTACCTCGCCGACGTGCTGCTCGGCGCACTAACGGCCGAACTGGTGCTGTTCCAGCGCCGCGAGCTAGCGATCCCCTCTGATCAGCTCAAGGCAAGCTGGGCCGGGCTGATCGTTTCGCTGCTCGGCAGCGACTGACCGACCGGTCGGTCAGTCGCTTGTCTCGCTTGTCGCAGGAATGACACCTCGCGCCGCGCTCACGCGCAGACGCGAGCAGCGAGCCGTAGCGCCGTTCAGTCGCCGACGTGCAACACGAGCTTGCCTGTGTTCTCACCGGCGAACAGCTTCAGCAGCGACTCTGGGAACGCGCTCACGCCACCCTCGACGATGTGCTCGCGCGAGACGAGCTTGCCTTCGCGCAGCCACTGTGCGAGCTCGGCCATCGCCTCGCCATAGCGCGCGGCGTAGTCGAACACAACCATGCCCGTCATGCTCGCGCGTGAGACGAGCAGCGCGAGGTAGTTCGACGGCCCGCGCACGGCCTCAGTCGCGTTGTACTGCGAGACGGCGCCGCAGATCACGATCCGCGCGCCGCGCGCGAGACGGGTTAGCGCGGCGTCGAGGATCTCGCCACCGACGTTGTCGAAATACACGTCGATCCCGGCTGGCGCGTGCTCGCGCAAGGCGCGGCGGACGTCCTCGGCCTTGTAGTCGATCGCCGCGTCGAAGCCGAGCTCCTCAACGAGCCAGCGGCACTTCTCCTCACCACCGGCGATGCCGACGGCGCGCGCGCCCTTAGCTTCGCGATCTGCCCCGCGACGCTGCCGACGGCGCCTGCCGCGCCTGAGACAACGACCGTCTCGCCCTCCTTGACCTTGGCGACGTCGAGCAGGCCGAAGTACGCCGTCAGCCCAGTCATCCCGAGCGTGCCGAGGTAGGTCGGCGCCGGCGCGAGCGCTGGGTCGATCTTGATCACGCCCTTGCCATCCGAGCGCGCGTGCTCCTGTACGCCGAACACGCCATAGACGTGATCGCCGACGGCGAAGCCTGAGTGCACGGAGGCGCTGACGCGCCCGACGGCGCCGGCGCGCATCGTCTCGCCAATTTCGACCGGTTCGATGTAGGACGCGCCGGCGTTCATCCAGCCACGCATCGCCGGATCGAGCGAGACGTGAGAGATCTCAACGACGAACTCGCCGTCGCCAGGCTCCGGCACGGGCTCCTCGACGAAGTCCCAATCAGACGGCTTCGGCAGGCCGGACGGACGCGCCGCGAGGCACACCCTGCGGTTCGTTTGGCTCATCGTTCTCCCCTCCAATGCTTCGGTTCGAACATCTCTCATGCAGAGACGCCTCCGTCGATCACGAGCTCGGCGGCGAGCCTCTGCGCGCCGTCGGCGTCGGTGAGCAGCAGCGACGCGCCCTCGGCGGCGAAGCGCCGCGCCGTCGCCGCGCCGATCCCGCCGGCTGCGCCGGTGATCAACGCGACCTTGCCCTGCAGGCGTTCCCCGGACACGCGCCGACTATACGTGTGCGTGCGTCGACGCGCCCGAGCGCGCATCCGCGTTTCGCTTGCGCCATAGTCGGGAGCTGCAATGAGCGCGAGCAATCCCATCCCGGACGTTCCGATCGCGCCGAGCGAGCAGATTCCGCAACTTGGCTTCGGCGTCTTTCAGGTACCGCCGAAGGAGACCGAGGTCGCTGTCGCCGAGGCACTGTCTGTCGGCTATCGCCATATCGATACCGCCGCGGCATATCGCAATGAGGGCGGCGTCGGGCAGGCGCTGCACGCCTCCGGCGTCGCGCGCGACGAGCTGTTCGTCACGACGAAGTGCTGGAACGACGATCAGGGCTATGACCAGGCCAAGCGTGCCTGCCGTGCGAGCCTCGAGCGGCTCGAGCTGAGCCACCTCGACCTGTATCTGATCCACTGGCCCGTACCGGCGCACGACCTCTACGTCGAGACGTGGAAAGCCTTCGTCGAGCTACAGGCCGAAGGGCTCGTGCGCTCGATCGGCGTGTCGAACTTCCAGCCCGATCACCTCGAGCGCGTGATCGCCGAGACGGGCGTCACGCCGGCGATCAACCAAGTCGAGCTGCACCCGCACTTCCAGCAGGTCGGCTTGCGTCGCGAGCACGAGCGGCTCGGCGTCCTGACCGAGGCATGGAGCCCGCTCGGACAGGGGCTCGAGCTCGACGATCCCGCGATCGTCGAGATCGCGCAGGCGCACGGCAAGACGCCTGCGCAGACGATCATTCGCTGGCACCTGCAGCTCGGCAATGTCGTGATCCCGAAGTCGGTTACGCCCGAGCGCATTCGCGAGAACTTCGAGGTGCTCGACTTCGAGCTGAGCGATCAGCAGATGGACGCGTTCGCGACGCTTGACGCGGGCACGCGGATCGGCCCCGATCCAGACACTTTCGTCCGGCCCTGAGCGCGCTGGCTCAGCCGCGCATCTCGCGGCGCATGCGGTGCACGCGCCGCAGCTCCTGCACCGCCTCGTCGACGCCGCCGAGTGCACCGGGCTCGCCGTCGCCGAGCAGCTCTGCTTGCAGGCGGTGCCGGACGAGCTCACCGGCGACCTGGTCGACGCGCTCGGCGCCTGCGCCAGGTCGCGAGCTGACGACGCGCGTCATCCGTAACGCCTTGAACAGCAGGCCGACGCCGTCGTCGAGCGCCCAGCCGCCCGGGAGCGTGCCGTCGCGCACGCTCGCCAGCCACACGGGCAGTCGCTCGGGCTCGCCGTCGGTGTGCACGCTCAGCGAGCCATCGAGCACGCCGAGCCCGGCGAGCGGCTCAGGCGCCCCGCTCGAGCGCGTCACGCCGCCCTGGAACCAGCACATCGCGCCGGCGCTGAGCCCTGCGAGCACCGTGCCAGAGCGCCACGCCTGCACGAGCAGCTCGTCGAGCCCGTGTGCGTGCCAGATCGCCAGCAGGTTGCGCATCGAGCCACCGCCGACGTAGATGATGTCCTGCTCGAGCACGACTTCTTCGAGCGTCCGCTTGGCGTCGTGCAGGCGAAACAGCGACAGATGCTCGTGCACGCACCAACGATCGGCAAAGCGCGCCTGGAAGGCGTTGATCTGCGCTGTGGTGTCGCCGGAGGCGGTCGGCAGGAACAGCACGCGCGGCTGCTTGGCCGCCGTCAACGAGAGCACGAAGTCGTCGAGCAGCGGGTTCGTCGGCTCCATCGTGAAGCCGCCGCCGCCCATCGCGAAGATCTGGCGCTCCTGGACGGGAACGTCTGGGCGTGCGCTCACGCCGGAACCGGCGCCGGCGAGGCCGGCGCGACGGCGGGGATTCGCTCGCTCGCCTTCGCTGCGACCGCCGCCGGACGCCGCGCCGAGCGGCGTCGTGTCCGGCGCTTGGGCGCCTCCGCGACAGCCGGCTCGATCCGCTCGTGGCTCGGCTGATCCTCGCCGAGGTAGGTGACCTCGAGCGGCGTCTCGATGACGCCGTCGCCGGCGTGCTCGACGCGATACGCACAGCCATCCGGGCGCGAGCTGACCGCCCGCTTCAGGCGCGTGCGGCGAAAGTGCAGCGCGACGCCGTCCTCGGCAGCGAACCCGAGACGCATGCCGTCGCCGACGAAGCGGTGGTACTCAGCTCGGCGAGCCGGCTCGGCGTCGTAGTGCACGCAGTTGGAGTACGGCAGCAGCCCAAGGCCGCGCACGCCGCGCGGTGCTCCGTGAAACGCGCTGAGCGCTTCGTCGAACCAGCACAGCGAGCCGGCCGACGGGCCGCACAGCACGATGCCCTTGCGCCACGCCTTGCGCAGCACGTCATCGAGGCCGTGCGCGCGCCACGCACCGAGCATGCTGACGACGTTGCCGCCGCCAACGTAGATCACGTCTTGCGAGAGCAGGTGGCTGGCGAGGTCGTCCTCGACCCCGCCCGTGCCCTGGTCGCGACGGAACAGCGATACGTGACTCGTCTCACAGCTCGCCGCGAAGCGGCGGTAGAAGCGCACGACGTAGTGGTCCGCGTCGCCTGAGGCCGTCGGCAAGAAGCAGACGCGCGGCCGTTCGCTGTCGGTCAGCGACAGCACGTAGTCGTCGATCAGCGAACTGTCGCGCTCCATCGAGAATCCGCCGCCTCCGAGGGCGACGATCTGTGGCGTTCTTGGTCGCATTGCTCGTCTCGCTCGCTTTGGTTGCTGGGCGGGGCTCGAACAGTCGGGGCGTGTCTCGAACAGCTTCGGTCAGATTGCCCGAGCGCGCGCTTGCCCAATATGGACCGTCGTAGGAGATTCGAACGCCTCGGACTGGACATCCGGCAGATCGCCTCCTCCATAGAGTGTCGCGTCGTGGTCGCGGGGAACGAGCAAGCTTTCGACGGTGACGCGCGCTCACCGGCGATCGCGCTGCGTGACGTCGTCAAGCGTTTCGGCGCGATCGTCGCCGTCGATGGCCTGAACCTCGAGGTGCCGTCCGGCGTCTGCTTCGGCCTGCTCGGCCCGAATGGAGCCGGAAAGTCGACGACGATGCGGATGCTCACCGCGCAGGCGCTCGCCGACTCGGGCGAGATCGAGGTGCTTGGCTACGAGCTGCCGCGTGAATCGAAGCAAGCACGCATGGAGATGGGCGTCGTACCGCAACTCGACAACCTCGACGTCGAGCTGACCTGCCGGCAGATCCTGACGGTCTTCGCGCGCCTGTACCGCGTACCGAGCGCGGCGCGCGCGGACGCCGTGCAGCGTGCGCTCGAGCTCGCCAACCTCGCGCCGCGCGCCGAGACGATCGTGCGCGAGCTCTCCGGCGGCATGCGTCGGCGGCTGCTCGTCGCGCGCGGGCTAATCCACCGCCCGCGCCTCGTGCTGCTCGATGAGCCGACGGTTGGGCTCGACCCACAGGTGCGCCAGGAGCTGTGGTCGCTGATCGACGGCCTGCGTACGCAAGGCGTGACAGTGCTGATGTCGACGCACTACATCGAGGAGGCCGAGCGGCTCGCCGACGTCGTCGCCGTGATGTCACAAGGCAAGATCGTTGCCCAGGGCACCCCGGCCGAGCTCGTGCGCGAGCACGCCGGCGAGCAGGTGCTCGAGGTCTACGCCCCGCCGGAGCGGCTCGCCGAGCTGAGCGAGCTCGCGGCGAGCAGAGGCTGGCAGAGTAGGCGCAGTGGCCCAGCGCTTGCGATCATGCGCGCCGAGCGACTCGATGGCGAAGCGCCGGAGGGCGTGCGCCGCCCGGCGAACCTCGAGGATGCGTTTGTGGCGCTGAGCGGCGAGGAGATCGAATGAGCGGCTCGGCGCAGACGCAGGAGCCGATCGCCGCCGCGCGCCGCGTTCGTCGCCTGGAACCGGCCGCGCTGGCGGGTGTGATGAGCCGCGACGTCGTGATCTTCAAGCGCTATTGGAAGGCGACGACGTTCTCCTCGGTCGTGCAGCCGACGATCTACCTGCTCGCGTTCGGCCTCGGCATCGGAGCGCTGCGCTCGCAGATCGATCACGTAAAGACGATCGAATACATCGCGACCGGGACGGTCGCGACGGCGGTGCTGTTCTCCTCGGCCTTCCCGGGGATGTTCAACACGTTCGTGCGCTGGCAGTTCCAGCGCACCTACGACGCGATGCTCGCGGCGCCGGTCGACGTCGAGGAGTTGCTGACCGCAGAGATCCTGTGGATCTCGCTACGCGCAGGCGTCTATGGCATGGCGCCGTTGCTCGTCGGCTTTGCGTTCGGCCTCGACCCCGAAGCAGGCATGCTGCTCGTGCCGTTGATCGGCTTTCTCACGGGGTTCGGCTTCGCTGCCTTCGGCGTGCTCGTCGCCGCGATCGCCAAGACAATCGACAACTTCAACTACGTGACGAGTGCCGTGCTCACGCCGATGTTCCTCGTCGCCGGGACGTTCTTCCCGGTCTCCTCGCTGCCGGCCGGCGTGCGCGAGGTCGCGCAGGTTAACCCGCTCTATCACTGCGTTCAGCTCGTGCGCGACGCTTCGCTCGGCGCTCTGCACCTGGGCGATCTCGGACACGCGGCTGTGCTGCTCGCCTTCGCGCTGCTGATGTGGCGTCTGGCGATCTGGCGGCTCGGCAGCCGTCTGATCGACTGACCCGAGGCGCGCTCGGGGCAGCTCGTACGGCTCGTCGCACGGATCGCGCGCGGGCATCTGCTTACGAACGCTCAGCAAGCTCTCACACTGCTCCTACACACGCCGGGCACGCTGCGCCGATGAGCTACTCGTTGGAGTCTTCCTCGGCCGCGACGCCGGCCAACTCACAATCCGCCACGAGGCCGCTCGCGCACGCTGCGTGCGCACGTCCGCGCTTGCGCGCACTCGCAACGCGCCTGCCGCGTCCGGAGCTGAGCGCGCTGATCGTGCTCACGGCGCTGCTTAACCTCTGGGCGCTGAGCAAGAACGGCTGGGCGAACGACTACTACAGCGCCGCCGTGCGCTCGATGAGCTCGAGCTGGCACAACTTCCTCTACGCGTCGGCTGACCCGAGCGGCGTGATGAGCGTCGACAAGCCGCCGCTCGCGCTGTGGGTGCAGTCGCTTTCGGTGCGCGTGTTCGGCTACCACCCGCTGAGCGTGCTCGTGCCGCAGGCGCTGATGGGCATTGCGAGCGTCGCGCTCGTATACGACCTCGTGCGGCGGCGTTTCGGTCGCGTCGCCGGCTCTGTCGCCGGGCTCGCGCTCGCGCTGACGCCGATCACGGTCGCAATCTCGCGCCACAACAACCCCGACGCGCTGCTCGTGCTCTGCTGCGTCGCTGGGCTGTGGTGCGCCGCGCGCGCGCTCGAGGACGGGCGCACTCGCTGGCTCGTGCTCGCCGGCGTCTGCGTCGGGCTCGGCTTCGAGACGAAGATGCTGATCGCGCTCGCGGTCGTGCCAGGCATCGCCGCCGCCTACTTGCTGATCGCCCCGCGCGGGCGCTTGCATGCGCTGCGCCAGTTGCTCGCCGGCGGCGTAGCGCTGCTGCTCGTCGGCGGTGCTTGGCCGACGCTCGTCGCGCTCACACCCGCCTCTCGGCGGCCGTGGATCTCGGGCACGAGCGACAACAGCATCCTCTCGCTGATCTTCGAATACAACGGCCTCGGTCGCGTCGACGGTCAAGCCGGTGGTCCGGGCGGCCTCGGCGGTGGCAGCGTGTTCGGCGGCAGCACCGGCCCGCTGCGGCTGCTCAACTCGGCGCTCGGCGGTCAGGCGGGCTGGCTGCTCGGCTTCGCTGCGCTCAGCGCGCTCGGCCTGCTTGTCGTGACGCGACTGCGCCGGCTCGACGCGCGCAGCGGTTGGCTCGTGCTCGTCGGCGGCGCGTTCCTCACGACCGCGGTCGTGTTCAGTGCGGCGAGCGGGATCTTTCACCCCTACTACGTCTCGCTGCTCGCACCATTCGCCGCCGCGCTCGTCGGCGCCGGCGCCGCGCAGTTGCTCGGCAGCGGTGCGAGCGCGAAGATCCTCGCGCCAGTTGCACTCGCGGCGGGCGTCGCGACGGAGCTGGCAGTAGTGCACAGCTACCCGGGGCAGTTGGGCTGGCTACCGCCGGTGCTGATCGGCGTCTGCGGGCTTGCCGCAGTTGCGCTCGTCGTATTTCGCTCACGACGCGTGCGCTTGACAGCCGCGGCGGCTGCGCTCGTCGCGCTGTTGCTTGCGCCGTCAGTGTGGGCGTTGGACACGCTCGGGCACGCGACCAGTGGGACATTCCCCGAAGGCGGGCCTGCCAACGTGCAGACGCTCGACGGCGGCATGTTCGGCGGTCCGGGTGGCTTCGGTGCGCTTGGTGCCGGGCGGCGCGGGCCGGGCTCGGGTGCCGCGACGCCCGGTGCGATGGGCGGTGTGCCGCTGTTCGGCGCCGGTGGCTCTGCGGGCGCCGAAGTGGGCGCGGGCTCGATGGCGGGGGGCGCCTCGGGCTCGGCGCAGAGCGGCGCGACCCCGGCCGGCGCTCCGCCGAGCGGTCTGGCCGCCGGTGGTGCCCCTCCTGCTCAGATCGCAGGCGCGGGCGCCGCCGGAAGCGCCGGCCGCGGTGGCTTCGCAGGCGCGCCAGGCTCGCTCATGGGCAACGATCGGACAACGACACGCGCACTCGCATATGTCAAGACCCACGGCGGTGGCACGATCGCCGTCTCAAGTCAGTCGAGCGCTGCGACGGCGATTGTCGCGAGCGGCGCGAAGCTCGCCGGGATCGGCGGCTTCTCGGGCCGCGAGAGCGACGTGAGCGCAACGTGGCTGGCGGGCGAGGTGCGCTCGGGCACACTCCGCTGGGTGCTCGTCGAACAGACTGGCGCGCAGGCCGGGCCAGGCCTACGCGGCGATACGCGGGCCGGCTCGAAAGCGGCGATGGCCGCCGTCGCCAAGGGATGCCGCAAGGTCACTTTGACGACGAGCTCGACGTCGCCAGGCGCAGGCGCGAGCGTCGGTCAGGCGCTCGCAGGCGCCGGCGCCGCCGGCTCCGGCACGAGCTCGTTGTATGACTGCCAGGGTCGCGCCGGCGCGTTGGCGAGTGCCTGACGGGTTCTTCCTGTGACCGTTTGATCTCTGAGCCTGCTTTTGTGTCCAGCAATCAAGCTGAGGCGGTCTGCAGAGGTCTAATGTGAGGTCGAACCGGCCAGAGGTCCCCTGTGGGGCTTGAGCAGGCAGGACTCTCGGTCGATGCGTCCAATATCAGCCTTTGGATCGAAACTTTTGGGGATTCGAGGAGTCGTAATGGGTATTGGTGCCCGGAGTTGATTAGGGAGGTCGCTATGAGGTCGTCTGTCCGCTGTTCGTTCTTCGCGCTGTTGATTGGCGTGCTTGTCGCCGTGGCGGCACCCGCCGCGGCGCAGGCTGACGTCGGCATCGAAAAGCTTGTCGCCGTCAACTGTGGCATAGGACACGAAGGCTGCGGCCAGGAAGCGACCGGCAAAACGGACGTGCTCGGCACGCCCGTGTTCGTTCCAAAGGAACCGAGCAAAGCGGAATCCGAAGTGGAAGGCTTCACACAGGCCGCCGGCCACGTGCCGTTTGGAATCACCGACTTCAAGGTGGCGACCGAAGGCGAAATCCCGGCGCAGAAACCGACCGGCATCACGACCCACATCAGGACCGACGTGGCGGCCGGGCTGGCGACGAGCCCCGCTGCGGTACCACTGTGCACCAATGAACAGTTCGGCGCGACGGAAGCCATTCCGGGCACGGGCTTCTACAACGCTCCGGCGTGCCCCGGCGAAAGCCTGATCGGCGAACAGAACGCGACTGTGTTCGCAGAAGGCGTCGGCGATCTCGCTCTGGCCGGCTCCGTCTACAACCTCGAACAGAAGCAGGGCCTCGCGTCGGAGTTCGGCGTCGCGCTGAAACTCCCGATCCCGATCACCAAAGGCATCCTCACAAAAGCCTTTGCGGAACACCCGCTTCCGGGCACCGAACCAGAAAAAAAACTGACTGAAGAAGCTCTAGAGGCAAAACAGTATTACGCCCACACCTTGATCGAAGGCAACGTCGAATGGGGCCAACAGGCGCGCGGCACGAACGCCGGCGACTACCACGACTACTTTGAAATCGACGTCTCGCCGGAGCTTCCGTTGATCCGCTCGCGGCTCGTCTTCTTCGGCCGTAGCGGCAACGGCGCGTTTATCACGAACGCGACGAGCTGCCCGGGCGATAACACGACCCGACTCGCTTTGACTGGCGAGGAAAAAGCGACAGTCGACCGCTCCTTCACGACCCCTGTCGGCCTCAGCGGCTGCGGCCTTGTGCCGTTCGACCCGACCTTCGGTCTCTCGGCTGGCACCGGCGAAAGCGGCTTCGACCAGCCCGACGGCATCAGCACTTCGGTCGGCCTTACGCGCCACCCAGGCGCGGGCGAAATCGACTCCTCGCAGCTGAAGATCGCCGCGGTCAAGCTGCCGGAGGGCATGACGCTGAACCCGTCGGCTGCTGCCGGGCTGACCGCATGCACGCCGGCCCAGGCACGGATCCACAGCGAAGCGCCCGGGACCGACTGCCCCGCGACTTCAGCGATCGGCACGGTCAGCCTCGATGTCCCGACGCTGCCGGATGGCTCGCTGACGGGCAACCTGTATCTCGGCGGTCCCGCCAGCGGTCCGATCACGGACCCGCCGTACATCGTCTACGTCGACGCCGAGTCGGTTCGTTATGGCGTATCGGTTCGCCTGAAAGGCGAAACGTTCCCTAACGCGACGACCGGCCAGCTGACAACGGTCTTCTCCGAAAACCCCGAACAGCCGTTCACGAACATCGTGCTCAGCTTCAAGGGCGGCGCGCTCGCGCCGATCGCGAACCCGCTGACGTGTGACGCGGGCGCAGCCGAAGGCAGCTTCCTGCCGTACACCGAAATCGGCTCGAAGAACATCGCGACGCCGTTCACGGCGACCGGTTGCCCGAGCGCGATCCCGTTCGCGCTGACCCAGGCGACGACCAACCAGACGGCCAACGCCGGTGGGAATACGAGCTACACGTTCAGCCTGACGCGCCCAGCTGGTCACCAGTACCTCTCGGACGTCAAGACGACGCTCCCGGCCGGGCTCGTCGGGCAGATCCCGAAGGCGACGCAGTGCACCGACGCGCAGGCCAACGCCAACGCGTGCCCGGCAACGAGCCAGATCGGGGTCGCCTCGGCGATCTCCGGTTCCGGCCCGACGCCGTTTACGTTCGGCAATGGGAAGGTCTACCTGACCGGTCCGTACAACGGCGCGCCGTTTGGCCTCTCGATCGTCGTTCCGGCCGAAGCCGGACCGTTCAACCTCGGCCCGGTGACGACGCGGGCGAAGATCAACATCGACCCGTACACGGCCCGTGTGACGACGACGGCGGTGCTGCCGCGGATCGTCAAGGGGATCCCGATCCGCTTGCGTGGCGTGACCGTGTCGATCAACAAGCAGGGCTTCCTGCTCAACCCGACCAACTGCGGCCTGCTGGCGACAGACACGACCGCGACCTCGACCTTCGGGGCGCTCCAGACCCTGTCGAGCCCGTTCCAGGTCGGCAACTGCAACCTGCTCAAATTCAAGCCCGGCTTCAGAGCGACGACAAGCTCGAAGACCTCGAAAGCGGGCGGCGCAAGCCTCGAAACGACGGTCAGCGAGGTCACGGGCCAGGCGAACATCAAGTCGGTCAAGGTGCAACTGCCCAAGGCACTTCCGTCGCGTCTGACGACGCTGCAGAAAGCCTGCCCGGCGGCGACGTTTGAAGCCGACCCCTACAAATGC
>Ga0193728_1000827_pt1 | contig 15408 bp, 12 predicted proteins | sample U1c1metaG_FD_143037 | JGI IMG/M metagenome (GOLD analysis project Ga0193728, IMG submission 143037) | Soil microbial communities from a riparian zone of the East river system, Colorado, United States - U1c1 | ecosystem: Environmental > Terrestrial > Soil > Riparian zone | place: USA: East River...
GTCGTTCATCCTGGCCTGGAACGACTTCATCTTCGCGGTGTCGTTCCTGCGCACCCAGAACCACTTCACCGCGCCGCTGTCGATCGTCACCTTCGGCGAGAGCCAGTTCCAGGTCTTCTACAACCTCATCGACGCCGCCGTCGTCATCATCTCCATCCCGATCGCAATCCTGGTGCTGCTCGCGCAGCGCCGGATCGTGTCGGGCCTGACCGCGGGATCGTTCCGGTGAGCACAGCGGGCCAGGCGGGCAGGCACCCGCCTGGCCCGCCTGGCCCGCCTAGCCCGCCTGGCCCGCCTGGCTCAGCCCCCGGCTGATGACCAGCCGCTGGATCTGGTTGGTGCCCTCCACGATCTGGAGCACCTTGGCCTCGCGCATGAACCGCTCGGCCGGGAAGTCCTCGACGTAGCCCGAGCCGCCGAGGACCTGGACGGCGTCGGTGGCGACGCGCATGGCCGCGTCGCTGGCGAACAGCTTGGCCATCGCGGCCTGCTGACCGAAGTCCAGGCCCGCGTCCTTGCGCCGGGCCGCGTCCAGGTACAGCGCGCGGGCCGCCGCCACCGCCGTGGCCATGTCGGCCAGCATGAAGCCGACGCCCTGGAACTCGATGATGGGCCGCCCGAACTGGCGGCGCTGCCGGGCGTAGCTGACCGCCGTGTCGAGGGCGGCCTGGGCCACGCCGGTGGCGCACGCGGCGATGCCCAGCCGGCCCGCGTCCAGGGCCGCGAGCGCGATGCGCAGGCCGCCGCCGGGCTCGCCGACCAGCTGGCCGGCGCCGACCCGGGTGCCGTCGAAGCGCACCTGGGCGGTCACGGACGAGCGCATGCCCATCTTGTGCTCGGGCGGCGCGGCGGACAGGCCGCGCGCGGGCGCGGGCACGTGGAAGCAGCTGATCCCGCGGGACCGGCCCGGCCCGGCGTGATCGCCCGACGTCCGGGCGAAAAGCGCGTAGAAGTCGGCCTCCCCCCCGTGCGAGATCCAGGCCTTGACCCCGTTCAGGACGAAATCATCGCCGTCGGCGGTGGCGCTGGTCTGCAGCGCGGCGGCATCGGAGCCGCTGCCGGGCTCGGACAGGCAGTAGGCGCCGAGCCGGCGGCCGCCGAGCATGTCCGGCAGCCAGCGCTCCTGCTGCTCGGGCGTCCCGGCGCGGGCCAGCGGGAAGCAGGACAGGGTGTGCACGCTGACGCCCAGCCCGACGGCCAGCCACGCGCCCGCCAGCTCCTCGATGACCTGCAGGTAGGTCTCGTAGGGCTGGGCGGCGCCGCCGAGGTGCTCGGGGTAGGGCAGGCCGAGCAGGCCGGCCTCGCCGAGCAGGGCGAACTTCTCGCGGGGGAACCGGGCCTCCCGCTCGGCGGCCGCGGCGGCGGGGCGCAGCTGCTCGTCGGCGATCTGCCGGGTCAGGCCGAGCAGCTCGCGGGCGGCGTCATCGCGCACGTCGCGCTGGGCGGGGCACATCAGGCACCCACGACGACTAGGTCCCGGGGGGCGTTGTTCAGGCGCGCGGCGCCGTCGCCGGTGCAGACGACGATGTCCTCGATCCGCGCCCCGTGCGCTCCGGGGTAGATGCCCGGCTCGATGGAGAACGCGTTCCCGGCCACCAGCGGCTCGGTGTTGCCGGACACGATGTAGGGGTCCTCGTGGGTCTCCAGGCCGATCCCGTGCCCGGTCCGGTGCATGAAGTAGGCCCCATACCCTGCCGCGGTGATGGGCTCGCGGGCCGCGGCGTCCACCGCCTCCGCGCTCACGCCGGGCGCGACGGCCGCGCACGCCGCCTCCTGGGCCGCCTGCAGGACCGCGTAGTACGCGGCAAAGTCGGCCGGCGGCGTGCCGATGGCATAGGTCCGGGTGCAGTCCGAGCAGTAGCCGCTGGGCATGGTGCCGCCGATGTCGACCACGACGGCGTCGCCGGGGGCCAGCACCCGGCCGGCCGGGTCGTGATGCGGGCTGGCGGCGTTCGGGCCGGAGGCGACGATGGCGAAGTCGGCCTGCGCGTGGCCCTCCGCCACGATGGCGTCGCTGATGTCGGCGGCGACCTCGAGCTCGGTGCGGCCGGGGCGCAGCCAGCCGGGCACCCGGGCGTGCACCCGGTCGATGGCCTGGCCGGCGGCCAGCAGGGCCTCGATCTCGGCCGGGTCCTTGCGGGCGCGCAGCCCGCGCAGCGCGAGGCTGGCCAGCTCCTGGCGGGCGCCCGGCAGGGCGGCCCGCAGCCGCAGCGTCATCAGCGCCCACATGCGGTCGGCGAGGCCGACCGACGTGACCCCGCGCAGCCGCGCGGCGACCAGCTCGTAGGGGTCGTCGGTCTCGTCCCAGCCGATGATCTCCAGGTCGAGCTGGCCGGCCCGCGAGGCCCGGGCCGCCGGGAGCTCGAGGTTCGGCACGAAAAGGAACGGGTCGCCGTCGGCGGGCACGGCCAGGCAGGTCAGCCGCTCCAGCTGGTGGGCCGCGTAGCCGGTGGCGTAGCGCAGGTCCGGGCCGGGGGTCAGCAGCAGGGCGCCCAGCCCCGCCGCGCGCGTCGCGGCCGCCATCTCCGCCAGCCGGGTCCTCGGATACAGCACGCCCGCCTCCTTCACGTCAGCCCTCGGCGATCATCTCACGCCCGATAATTTGGAACCGTCCGCATCTAGACAGCGACGCCCCAGATGCCTCACGCTAGGTGCACACAACCTGACCTGATGTGAACCGTGATGAGTTCTGAGGCTGTAGAGATTCCCGTAGTGCAGCCGGGCGACGCAGCGCGACAGGCGCTTCCCGGACCGCGCTCGACGCAAACGTACCCGGAACGGGTATTGTCGCGCCCGGAGATATCCGTGTCCCGCCCGGAGGCAGCAGTGTCGTCCCCGCCCGCAGCTTCGCGCCCGCCGATCGCGGCGTCGCGCCCGCCGATCGCGGCGTCGCGCTCGAAACTGGCCGGGCCCCGGGCGGTGGAGGCCCGGCTGGAGGCCGAGCTCGTCCAGCAGCGGCACGTGACCGTGGAGCTCCAGCACGCCATCCTGCCCCTGCACGACGAGCCCTTCGACCTGCCCGGCCTGCGGGCCGTGGTCCGGTACCTGCCCGCCTCGCACGACAGCCGGGTGGGCGGCGACTGGTACATCACCGCCGACATGCCCAACGGGCAGGTGCTGATCGCCATCGGCGACGTGGCCGGGCACGGGCTGGCCGCGGCGGCCGGGATGGCCCGGATGCGCGGCGCCCTGGCCGGCCTGGCCATCACCGGCGCCCCGCCGCAGCAGCTCGTCGGCTGGCTCAACGACATGGCCCGGCACGTGGACGCCGAGCACACCGCGTCGGTGCTGGCCGGCTACTTCGACCCGGCCACCCAGGTGCTGAGCTGGGCGCAGGCCGGCCATCCGCCGCCGATCCTGGTCCGCGGCGCGGACGCGTGGGCGCTGCCGCAGCCCGACGGCATCCTGCTCGGCGCCGGCGACCGCGGCTACCACGTCGCCAGCCAGCAGCTCACCGTGGGCGACCTCCTGCTGCTGTACAGCGACGGGCTGGTGGAGCGGCGCGACCAGTCGCTGGACGACGGGCTGAGCACCCTGGTGGGCGCGGCGGCCGGCTGCGGCGACCCCGACGACGTGGTCAGCACCGTGCTCGCCGCGCTCGGCAGCACGGCCACCGACGACGACACCTGCCTGGTCGCGCTCCAGGTCCTGTAAGCCGCCCCGCCGTTCCGGCCGCCCCTGGCATAACGCTGGCCGCCGGGGCGGAACCGCTTCACGTGCGGCCAGCGTTACGCCGGGTTAGAGGCCAGGGCCGAGAGCAGGCGGCCCAGCGACGAGCCGAGGCCCCAGCGCTCATCCAGCTCCGCGAGCAGCTTCGGGTCGGCCGGGCGGGACGGCAGGTCGCCGCCGGCCGCGGAGACCGGGGCGTCGGTGGCGACGGCCACGACCGGCACGCAGGCCTCCAGGTAGGCCCGGTCGGCGGCGAGCTTGGCCCGGCTGCCCATCGGGAAGCCGCCGTGCCCGGCGTCCAGGGCGGCCAGGATGCCGTCGACCGTGCCGAACCGGCGGACCAGCGCCGCGGCGGTCTTCTCCCCCACCCCGGACACGCCCGGCAGGCCGTCGCTGGGATCCCCGCGCAGGGCCGCGAACGCCGCGTAGGCCCGGCCCGGGATGTCGTAGCGGCTGGCCACCGCCGCCTCGTCGACCACCTCGAGCTTGGACAGCCCGCGGGCGGTGTAGATGACGCGCACGCCCCGCTCGTCGTCGACCACCTGGAACAGGTCCCGGTCGCCGGTCACCACGTCCACCGGCCCGGCGTCGCGCGCGGCCAGCGTGCCGATAACGTCGTCCGCCTCGTAGCCGGGCGCCGACGACATCGCCACCCCGGCCGCCGCCAGCACCTGCTCGATGACCGGGATCTGGGCGGTCAGCGCCGCCGGCGCCTGCTCGGTGCCGTCCGGGTTGGCCCGGTGCGCCTTGTAGGACGGGATCGCCGCGGTCCGGAAGGCCGGCCGCCAGTCCGCGTCCAGGCAGGCCACCAGGCGGCCGGGCGTGCGCGCCCGGAGCAGCCGCGACATCATGTCGAGCAGCCCGCGGACGGCGTTCACCGGCGTCCCGTCGGGCGCGGTCATGGTCTCGGGCACGCCGTAGAACGCGCGGTAGTACAGCGAGGCGGAGTCGAGCAGCATCAGCGTTCCCACGCCGGCCATCCTGCTACAACCGCGCCGGGTTCGCCGACTCATGCGTTTCCTCTATGGGTTCGCGGGTCGTTTGGCATTAGATCGGGGAGGTACCTCATCCCTAGGCTGAGTTGATCACGTCCGCCAGAGGGGGAGGCTGAGCATGGTCACAGAAAGTCCGGTTCGCACCCGATGTCCGGGCGCCCTGGTCGGTGCCATCCGGGAGGCGACGGCCCGGCACGCGGACTGGCCGCAGACGGCGGTCCTGGTCGCGGACCAGTTGCGGCGGCACCTGCCCGGGCCGGAGATCCTGACCGCGGCCGAGCGCCTGGGCGATCCCGGAGACTACCGCTGCCACGTGCTGCACGCCGAGGCGGACGGGTCGTTCTCGGTGACGGCCATGGTGTGGCGGCCGGGCCAGATCACGCCGATCCACGACCACGTCACCTGGTGCGTGTTCGGCGTGCTGGCCGGCATCGAGTACGAGGAGCTGTACGCGCTCAGCGCGGACGGCCGGTCGCTGCGCGAGGCCGGCCGCAGCCAGAACCTGGCCGGCGAGGTCAGCGGGTTCGCGCCGCCCGGCGACATTCACCGGGTCCGCAACAGCGGCGACGACGTGGCCATCTCGCTGCACGTGTACGGCGCCGACATCACCCGGCTGGGCAGCAGCGTCCGCCGGACGTACGACCTGCCGGTCGCGGGCTAGGCGCCGGGCCGGTCGTCCAGGTCGGCCGGCCGCTGGCTAGGCGCCGGGCCGGTGGCGCAGGTCGCGGGTCATCCGTGCCTCGCCCGAGGCGGGATCCTCGTCGCGCAGCAGCCCGCGCTCGCCGCTGAGCGCGAAGCCGAGCCGCCGGTAGAACGCCTGCGCGCGGGGGTTGGCGTCGGCCACCCACAGGGCCACCCGGGCGGCGCCCCGGGCTCGCGCCAGGTCGCAGACGGCCTCGACCAGCCGGTCGGCGATGCCCTGGCCGCGGCGGTCCGGGCTGACCCACATCGCCACCAGGTGCCAGCAGGCGGCGGGTCCGGCGGTGCCCGTGCGGGCGGCGCCCGCTCCGCCGGGGGCCTCCGGGAAGGTTGCCACCAGCCCGATCAGGCGGGGCTCCGGGCCGGCCTCCCAGGCGCCGAAGTAGGCGGTCCCGGCGAGCCGCTGGCGCCACTTCTGCTCGTCGTACGCCTGCTCCTGCTCCAGGGTGGCGAAGAAGGCGCCGGGGCTCTCGGCCAGGGCGCTCAGGCGGACCTCGCGCAACTTCTCCCACTCCGCGGGCTGCAACTGGCGGATCTGCACGGTCGGCTGGGCGGTGTCAGGGGTCATGGCCTGACGCTCGCGCACTCGCCGGCCTCCGCGCAACCCGGATTCACGCCGCCCGCGCGACCTCACCATCCTCATCAGGCGCAGAAGTCGACCAGGCGCCTAGCGGTTCGCTTCGTACCCCGATACGAGGGGACGATCCGAACCGCTGACGACCAGGACCCTCAAACGAGCCGTTCGGCGGCGCTCCCCTCCGCCGGGCGTCACCGGCCGTGCGGCTGGTGAGGCCTGCGGGGCCGCGCGGGCACCCGGGGATGGCCGGGGCGCACCCTGGTGCGGATAATCGGGGCAGAGCGGAGGTGAGCGGATGACTGAGGCCGAGTGCGACCTGGTGGTGCGCGGCGGCACGGTGGTGACCGCCGGGGGCTCGGGCCCGGCCGACGTGGGCGTCGCCGGGGGGAAGATCGTGCAGCTGGGCGGGTCGCTGCGCGGCCGGCGGGAGATCGACGCCGCGGGCGCGCTCGTGCTGCCCGGCGGCATCGACATGCACGTGCACCTGACGCCGGGGGCGCCGCCGGAGCCGGGCGTCCCGGGCTGGGCCGACGACTTCCTCAGCGGCTCCCGGGCCGCGATCGCCGGCGGCGTCACCACCATCGGCAACATGACCTTCCCGTGGGCCGGGCAGTCCCTGCGCGAGGCCCTCGACCGCGACCTGGCCGCCGCCGCGAGCGCGGCCGTGGACTACGTCCTGCACCCCGTGCTGACCGACCCGTCACCGGCGGCCGTCGCCGAGGTGCCTCAGCTGGCCGCCGCCGGGCACACCAGCCTCAAGATCTTCATGGTGGACCCGGCTTTCGAGGAGCACGCCGACCAGGCCATCGCGGCCATCGCCGCGGCCGGGCGCAGCGGGATGCTGACCCTGCTGCACTGCGAGGACGGGCCCCTGGTCCGCCTCGCCGGCGAGGCGCTGCTGGCCCGGGGGGAGGGCGGGCTGGCCAGCTGGGGACCCAGCCGGCCGGCGTTCGCCGAGCGGGCCGCGGTGGACCGGGCGACGGCCATCTGCGAGGCCACCGGGGCACCGGTCTACATCGTGCACCTGTCGTCGGCGCTGGCGCTGACCTCGGCCCGGCGGGCGCAGGCGGCCGGGCTGCCGGTGTTCGTGGAGACCCGCCCGGTGTACCTGCACCTCACCGGCGAGGTGCTGCGGGAGCCCGACGGCGGCAAGTACATCGGCAGCCCGCCGCTGCGCGAGCCGGACGACGTCGCGGCGCTGTGGTCGGCGCTGGCCGACGGCACGATCCACACGGTCGGCAGTGACCACGCGCCGTGGCTGCTGGCCGACAAGACCGATCCGGCCCTGGACGTCACCAACGCCCGGCAGGGCGTCGCGGATCTCGAGACCCTGATGCCGATGCTGTTCTCCGCGGGCGTCGCCACCGGGCGGCTCTCCCTGCCGCGCTTCGTGTCGCTGACCTCGACGGCCCCGGCCCGCCTGTTCGGCCTGTACCCGCGCAAGGGGACGATCGCGGTCGGCAGCGACGCTGACCTCGTCGTCCTGGACCCGCAGGTCCGCCGGGTGATCGACGGCCGGTCCATGCAGTCCCGGGCGGGCTACTCGGTCTACGACGGCACGCCGGTCACCGGGTGGCCGCGCTACACGGTCAGCCGCGGCGAGGTCGTGCTCGACGGCGGCGACCTGGCCGCGCCGCCCGGCCGCGGGCAGTGGCTCCGCCGGGACCGGACCGCCGCGCCCTAGCGGCCGGCTTACTCGGCTTCCTTGAGGATCCGCTGCATCGAGGCGTTCTGCTCGCGCAGGAAATCGAGCTGCACGGCGGCCAGGAAGCCCGCGGCCGGGAAATAAATTCGTGATGAACCTCATTATGTCTGGCATCAACGTGATGCCCGTCAATGTGAGGCGGGTGCGCCGGGGTCAGCGAGAGAGGCAGTCATGATCACGCCTGAGGAACTGGGTGAGCGGTATCTCGCCGTGCACCACCGGATGTTCCGGGCTGTCAACGACGAGATGAGCGGCTGCGGGCTGTCCCTGGCCCGGACCAAGGTCCTCAGGCACCTCAAGGAGCACGGCCCGACCCGGCAGAGCGTGCTGGCCACCGAGTTCGGCATGGCCCCGCACTCCATCACCGACATCGTCGACGCACTGGAGCGCCAGGGGCTGGCGGAGCGCCGCCCGGACGTCACCGACCGCCGGGCCAAGCTCGTCGCCATCACCGGCGCGGGCGAGGCCTGCCTGAGCGTGGCGTACGCGACCCGGGAGCGGCTGCTCACGCAGATCTTCGGCGCGCTGAGCGAGGCGGACCGCGCCACGCTGATCCGGCTGCTCGCCAGCCTGGACGAGGCGGCTCAGCAGGTAACCGACGCATCGACCGCACCGCCCGCGCCGGCGCTGGTGCCGGCCCGACCATCCGGCCTGCCCGGCCTGCCCTACTGACGTTTTCTGACCTGGGGGTATTGCTCGCTATGTCATCTGTCGCACCGATCCTGGGCGGCCAGCGTTCTGCGGAAGAAGACCATCGCTGGCTGATCCTGGTGATTGTGGCCATCGCCCAGCTCATGGTCGTGCTGGACTCCACCGTCGTGAACATCGCCCTGCCGTCGGCTCAGCATGCCCTGGGCTTCCCGAACAGCGACCGGCAGTGGGTGGTGACCGCCTACGCCCTGGCGTTCGGCAGCCTGCTGCTGCTCGGCGGCCGGCTGGGCGACATGTTCAGCCGCAAGTGGATCTTCATCACCGGCCTGGCCGGGTTCGCGCTCTCCTCGGCGCTCGGCGGCGCCGCCGTGTCCTTCGGGATGCTCGTGGCGGCCCGGACCCTGCAGGGCGCCTTCGGCGCCATTCTCGCGCCGGCGGCCCTGGGCACCCTGATCAGCACGTTCCGCGACCCGCGGGAGCGCGGCCGGGCGTTCGGCGTCTTCGGGTCGGTCGCGGGCGGCGGCGGGGCCGTGGGGCTCATCCTCGGCGGCGTCCTCACCCAGTACGTCTCGTGGCGCTGGACCCTGTACGTCAACCTGTTCTTCGCCGCGATCGCCATCGCCGGCGCCCTGGCCTACATGCGGAGCAACCGGCCCGACAGCCGCCCGCGGATGGACTGGGCGGGCACCGCGGCGGCCTCGGCCGGGCTGTTCCTCATCGTCTTCGGGTTCGCCCGCGCCGAGCAGGCGGGCTGGGCCGCTGCCCTGACCGTCGGCTCGCTGGTCGCCGGGGCGGTCCTGCTGGCCGCGTTCGTGCTGGCGGAGCGCCGGGTCAGCCATCCGCTGCTGCCGCTGCGGGTGATCCTGGACCGGGCCCGGGGCGGGTCCTACCTCGCGGTCGGCCTGACCGGGATCGCGGTCTTCGGCGTCTTCCTGTTCCTGACCTACTACCTCCAGCTGGTCAAGGGCTACAGCCCGGTGGCCAGCGGGCTGGCCTTCCTGCCGATGATCGCGTGCATCCTGCTGGCCTCGAACCTGTCCAGCATCGTGCTGCTGCCCCGGGTCGGGCCGCGGAACCTCATCGTGACCGGCATGCTGCTCGGCGGCGGCGCGATGGCCTACCTGACCCAGATCACCGTGACCTCGAGCTACGCGACCAGCGTCGTGCCGGCGCTGGTGGCCCTGGGCCTGGGCTTCGGCATGATCTTCTCGCCCGCCATCAACACCGCCACCGCCGGGGTGTCCCGGCAGGACTCCGGCGTCGCCTCGGCCCTGGTCAACACCATGCAGCAGGTCGGCGGGTCGATCGGGACGGCGGCCCTGAGCACGGTGGCGCTGACCGCGACCGCGTCCTTCCTGGCCGGGCACCACGCCGGGGCGCTGGCTCCGGCCACGGCCGCGGTGCACGGCTACAGCGTGGCGTTCGCGGTGTCGGCGGTGCTGTTCGGGGTGGGCGCGCTGGTGGCGGCGCTGCTGCTGCCGTCCCGGCAGCGGCTCGAGGAGCTGCGGAACGCGGCGCTGGCGGCCTCGGCCGCGCCGGCAGCCGGCGCGGTGCTGGCGGACAGCGCGGTGCTGGCGGACAGCACGGTCCTGGCGGACGGCCCGGTCGCCGGGGACAGCGTCCGGGCCGCCGAGCCGCGCTGACAGGATGTGGCGCGGCCTGAGCGCGGGCCGCCCCGGAACCGGTGATGCCAGGGGATCACTCGTGATCCCCTGGCATCGTCTTTTGGTATTGCGCGTAGAGACCCTGGTCTTCAAGCCGGGGAGAGAGCGCCGCCGCACCGCTCCTCTAGAGTGTCGGTGGTGTTCACTAGCGTGTTCGTATGTCGCGGTACCGCCTGGTCCCGTCGGCTGCCCAGGAGGCGGTGCTGCGGGACCACTGCGCCCATGCGCGGTTCGTCTGGAACCTCGCGGTCGAGCAGCAGTCCTGGTGGCGTCCCGGCCGGGCCAGCGCGCCGGGCTACGTGGCGCAGTGCCGCCAGCTCACCGCCGCCCGGTCGGAGCATGACTGGCTGCGCGCGGGCAGCCAGGTGGTTCAGCAGCAGGCGCTGCGGGACTTCGCCCGGGCCATGCGAGGCTTCTTCGCCGGCACCCACCGCAGGCCCTCGTGGCGAAAAGCAGGCCGGGATGAGGGGTTCCGGGTCGTGGCGGTCAGGCCGGGGCAGGTCCGCAGGCTCAGCCACAGGACCGGCGCGGTGCGGATCCCGAAGGCGGGGTGGGTGCGGTTCCGCTGGTCCCGCGCCGTGCCCGCGGCGCGGTCCTACCGGGTGACCTTGGACCGGGCCCACCGCTGGCATGTCGCCTTCGCCGCCGTGCCCGACCCCATCCGCGCGCCGGGCACCGGCGGCGTAGTCGGGGTGGACCGCGGGGTCGCGGTCAGTGCGGCGCTGTCCACCGGGGAACTGCTGTCCACACCGCGGCTGTCGGCCGGGCGTCAGCGGCGGCTACTGCGCCTGCGGCGCCGGCTGTCGCGCGCGCAGCCGGGTTCAAATCGCCGCGCCGGGGTGAGGATGGCTATCGCCCGGCTGCGCGCTCGCGACACGGACGTGCGAAAGGACTGGGTCGAGAAGACCAGTACCGATCTGGCGCGCCGGTTCGACCTGATCCGGGTCGAAGACCTGCGCATCAGGAACATGACCGGCTCGGCCAGGGGGACCGCTGATGCGCCCGGCCGGAATGTCCGGCAGAAGGCCGGGCTGAACCGGGAGATCCTGGCCTCGGGCTGGGGACTGCTGGTGCGCCGGCTCGAGGACAAGGCCCCGGGCCGGGTGGAGAAGGTCAGTCCTGCGTTCACGAGCCAGCGGTGCTCGGCGTGCGGGCACGTGGACCCGAAGTCGCGCGAGAGCCAAGCGAGCTTCCGGTGCACGGCCTGCGGTTTCGCCGGCAACGCTGACGTGAACGCGGCCAGGAACATCGCGGCGGGGCACGCCGTGACTGCGCGGGGACGCTCCGGGCTGCCGGGGCGGTTGAACCGCGAACCTCAACTCGGGCTCCCTCCAGCGTGAGATGAAATCCCCCGCCTTCAGGCAGGGGAGGATGTCAAGTCAAGGACGAGTAGGCGACGACGCCGCGGCGCAGGCCGTCGATGGCCGCGCGGGCGACGCCGGCCAGCGGGTCCCGGCCCGCCGCGGCGGCGATCTGGTCCAGCAGGTCAATCAGCTGCTTGACGGCCCGGACGAAGTCACCCGGGGTCAGGTCGCCGAGGGCCTTCTCGAGGCTTGTCCCGCTGGCCCAGGTGTGCGCGGTCCGGGCGAAGCCGAGGTCGGGCTCGCGCAGGAACGACAGCCGGCGGCTGCGCTCCACGCCGTCCAGGTCGCCCCACAGCCGGATCATGTCGGCCAGCACCTCGGTCACCTTGCCGCGGGGCAGCCGCGGCGGCCCGGCGTCGTCGGGGCGGCGCGACTCGAAGGTCAGCGCGGACACGCAGGCGGCCAGCTCGGGCGGGGTCAGCCCGGCCCAGGTCCCGCGGCGCAGGCACTCGGCCGTCACCAGGTCGAGCTCGTTGTACAGGCGGCTGAGCCGGCGGCCCTCAGGCGTCACCGCGTCGCCGTCGATGTAGCCGAGCTCCTCCAGGACAGTGCAGACCCGGTCGAAGGTCCGGGCCAGCACGTGCGACCGGCCGGCCACCCGGCTCTCCAGGGCCTCGGCCTCGCGCTCCAGCCGGATGTAGCGCTCGGACTGCCGCAGGTGCGCCTCGCGGTCCGGGCACTGGTGGCACGGGTGCTCCCGCAGCGCCTTGCGCAGCCGCGCGATCTGGGCATCGTCGGAACTGCGCCCCGCCCCGTTCTCGCCCTTCGCGCGCCGCGGCCGGTCCGGGCTGCGGCCGGCCAGCTTGTTGCGGACGGTGGCGGCCAGGTCACGGCGGTGGCCGGGCGACCGCGCGCTGAACGAGGGCGGGATGCGGACCTGATCGATGGCGGCGACCGGGACCGGGAAGTCCGTCAGCCCGAGCCGCTTGACCTGGCGATTCTCGGTCAGCACGAGCGGCAGCGGCTGGCCGTCGGCGGCAGGCTCCAGCACGACCGCGACGCCCGCCCGGCGGCCGCCCGGGACCTGGATGATGTCGCCGCGGCGGAGCCTGCCGAGCGAGGCGGCCGCCTCCTCGCGGCGGGCGGCGGACCGGTGGCGGGCCTGATCCCGCTCGGTCTCGGACAGCTCGCGGCGGATCCGGGCGTACCCGGCGATGTCGCCGCGGTCGCAGCCCACGCCCAGCTCGGCCAGCTCGCTGCGCAGGCGGCGAGCCTGGCGGGCCACGCCGGCGACGCCCCGGTCGGCCTGGAACTGGGCAAACGATGATTCCAGCAGGGCCGCCGCGCGCTGCCGGCCGACCTGGCCGACGAGGTTGACGGCCATGTTGTAGGACGGGCGGAAGCTGGAGTTCAGGGGGTAGGTCCGGGTGCCGGCCAGGCCGGCCACGGACGCGGGGTCCATGCCGGGGTGCCAGAGGACCACGGCGTGTCCCTCGACGTCGATGCCGCGCCGCCCGGCCCGGCCGGTGAGCTGCGTGTACTCGCCGGGTGTCAGGTCGGCGTGGGTCTCGCCGTTCCACTTGTCCAGCCGCTCGATCACGACGGTGCGGGCGGGCATGTTGATGCCCAGCGCGAGGGTCTCGGTGGCGAACACGGCCCGGACCAGGCCGGCCTCGAACAGCTCCTCGACGACTTCCTTGAACGTCGGCAGCAGGCCGGCGTGGTGGGCGGCGATGCCGCGCCGCAGGCCCGTCAGCCAGCTGTCGTAACCGAGGACGGGCAGGTCGCGGTCCGGGATGCCGGCGGTGCGCTCGGCGGCCAGGTCGGCGATCTCCTCGGCCTCGGCCGGCGTGGTCAGCTGGAGGCCGGAATCCAGGCACTGGGCGACCGCGGCGTCGCAGCCGGCCCGGCTGAAGATGAAGGTGATCGCGGGCAGCAGGCCGGCGGTGTCGAGCCGGGAGATGGTCGCGGCCCGGCTCGGCGGGCGGAACCGCGGCGGCCGGCTCCCGCCGCGCTGCGGGCGCCCGTGACCGCTGCGGCCGTTCCCCTGGCGCTCCCGGCCCCCGCCCTCGCGCTGGGCCAGCCGGAGCAGGTCGGGGTTGACGACCCGCTGGCGGCCCGTGGCCGAGAACAGGTCATACAGCTGGTGGCCGGCCAGCATGTGCTGCCAGAGCGGCACCGGCCGGTGCTCGTCCACGATCACGGTGGTGCCGCCGCGGACCTGGCTGAGCCAGTCGCCGAACTCCTCGGCGTTGCTGACCGTGGCCGACAGCGCGGTGAGCCGCACCGACTGGTCGAGGTGGATGATCACCTCCTCCCAGACCGCGCCGCGCATCCGGTCGGCCAGGTAGTGCACCTCGTCGAGGACGACGTAGCCGAGGCCGGCCAGGGTCGGGGATCCGGCGTAGAGCATGTTGCGCAGCACCTCGGTGGTCATGACCACCACCGGGGCCTCGCTGTTGATGCTGTTGTCGCCGGTCAGCAGCCCGACGCTGGCCGCCGAGTACCGCCGGACCAGGTCGTTGTACTTCTGGTTGGACAGCGCCTTGATCGGCGTGGTGTAGAAGCACTTCTTGCCCTCGGCCAGTGCCAGGTGCACCGCGAACTCGCCCGCCACGGTCTTGCCCGACCCGGTCGGCGCCGCCACCAGCACGCCGTGCCCGCTGTCCAGCGCCCGGCAGGCGGCCAGCTGGAACTCGTCGAACTCGAAGTCGTACAGCTGGCGGAATCCGGCGATCCGGGCGCCGTCGGCCTCCCGGCGCCGCCGGGAGGCCGCGTAGCGATCGGCGGGGCTGGCCGACGTCGTCATAGGCCCCACCCTAAGCGGGCCCGGGCGGTGCTAGTCGGACTGGCTGCCCCCGGCCACGTCCGCGTCCACGGCCGAGCCCGGTTCCGCCTCGGCCAGGCCGAACTCGGCGACCTCGCTGGGCGACAGGCCCGGGAACGGGTTGGCGGCCAGCGCGCGGGCGCGCCGCCGGTCGTTGAAGAACGAGAAGAGCTCGGCCGCCTCGACCAGGACGACGCAGGGCACCGCGAGCAGCAGCATGCTGATCGGGTCCGGGCTCGGCGTGGCCACCGCGGCGAACAGGAACACGGCGAAGATGATCATCCGGCGCCACTTGGCGAACCGCTGGTGGGTCAGCACGCCGGCCACGTTCAGCAGGACGAAGGCGAGCGGCAGCTCGAAGGCGATGCCGAAGATCGTCAGCATCGCGATGGCGTACCCGAGGTAGGTGTTGATCGTGATGATCGGCGTGACGCCGCCCGGTACCAGCTCCAGCAGGAAGTGCAGGCCCTTGGTCATCGCGAAGTAGGCGAGCGTGCCGCCCAGGGCGAACAGCGGGATCGCCGAGCCCGCGAAGAAGTACGCCCAGCGCCGCTCCCGCGCGTACAGCCCCGGCGCGAGGAACGCCCACAGCTGGTACAGCCACAGCGGCGAGGACAGGATGACCCCGGCGATGATCGCGATCTTGAGCCGCAGGAAGAACGCGTCGAAGATGCCGGTCACGAACAGATTGCAGTTCCGGGTGCCGCCCTCGACCTGGACATGCGAGTGCAGGGTCAGGCGGCAGTAGGGCGCCTCGATGAAGTGCCAGATGTGCGGGTAGAGGTACCACCCCGCGATCGCCCCGGCGGCGATGAACAGCAGCGCCTTGAAGATGCGGTTCCGCAGCTCACGGATGTGCTCCATGAGCGGCATGCTGCCCTCGGGGTTGTGCCGCAGGCCGGGCAGTCGCACGCCCGGCCCGACCGCGGGCTGATCCGGGTCGTCACTCAGAGCCATCGTGGCCGGCTCCCGCTAGAACGGCTGCTGGCTGCGGCGAGCCTCCGGCGCCGGGCCGCCCGTGGCGCTCGGCACGCTGTCCTGGACGCCGGGGTTCTGCCGCTGCAGGTCCGCCACCTGCCGCTGCAGGTCGGCGAGCTGCTGCTGGTTGACACCGTCGTAGGACGGCGCGGCGACCGGGAGCGCCGGCGGCGGCGGGGCCGGCGGCTGGGCGGTGGCCGTCGCCGTCGAGGCGGTCTTGTCGAACGGCTGGCCGTCCTCGTCCTGGCCGTGCACGGACTTCTTGAAGATGTGCATCGACTTGCCGAGCGCGTTGGCCGCGCCGGGCAGCCGCGAGGAGCCGAACAGGAGCAGCACGAC
>Ga0193728_1000828_pt1 | contig 15394 bp, 11 predicted proteins | sample U1c1metaG_FD_143037 | JGI IMG/M metagenome (GOLD analysis project Ga0193728, IMG submission 143037) | Soil microbial communities from a riparian zone of the East river system, Colorado, United States - U1c1 | ecosystem: Environmental > Terrestrial > Soil > Riparian zone | place: USA: East River...
TGCCCGAGCGACACGCCTACGACGCGAAGCAGCTCGCGGAATTCTTCGAGCTGCTGCCTCGAACGATCGCCGCGGCCATCGACCTCGCGAAGAAACACGATGAGCGTCTCGACGACCGCGACTGGGTGAAGCCGGCGCCGACTCGGCTGATTCGCCATGCCCTCGAGGCGCGGCATCCCGAGTTCATTGGACCGACGGTCGCGGGACTGTTGCGCGACCACGACATCGGCTTCGTGATCGCCGACACCGCCGGTACCTGGCCGCAAAATCGCGAGACTACGAGTGACTTCGTGTATGTACGACTGCACGGGGCAGAAGAGCTGTATTCGAGCGGCTACACCGACGAAGCTCTCGACCGCTGGGCGGAGGATGCACGCGGCTGGCTCGCCGATGGACTCGACGTCTACGTCTATTTCGACAACGACATCAAGGTGCGCGCGCCATTCGACGCGCTTGGACTCGCGGAGCGTCTCGGAATCAGGTGGCAGGCAGGGAGCTAGCTCTAGAGCCCCAGCTTTCGGCTGAGGAAGTCGTTGCGGAATAGTCCATCGGGGTCATACCTCGCGGCAAGCGCACGGAAGTCGTCGAACCGCGGGTACAACGGAGCCAGCTCGTCGACGCCCGCGGCGAAGACCTTGCCCCAGTGCGGCCGCGTGCCGAGTGGCAGGAGTGCGGCCTCGATCTCGGGCAGCAGGTCGCCGACCTCGGTCGGCAGTTTCTTCCAGGTGAAGTGGAGGCCGACGGTATCCGTGTCGTAGGCGCCGCTCAGCCAGAGTCGATCTGCGGTCATCGTGCGAATCTCGCTGATCATCAGCAGAGGTGCGATCCGCGGGCCGAGCTCGCGCATGGCCGCGAGCGCCGGAAGGATGTTGCGCCGAGGCACCAAATACTCGCTCTGCAGCTCATCGCCGTTGCTTGGCGTGAAGCCGAGCTTGAAGTGGGCGAGCCGCTCGTTCCACGGGCCAGGAACCCCGCTCTGCTGCGTCGTGTTGCTCGCGGGCTGGTCCGGCAGCATGTGTCGCTGGACCTTCTGCGGAAGGGCGCCGAAGAGATCCGTTGGCGGCGCGGGCGCATCCATTCTGGATTTCAGCCAGGCGATCCCGATGCGCTCGCCAAGCCAGTCCGTGAACAGGCTGACGCTGTAGGCGCTCGAGGTGACGGTGTCGAAATGTTCCAGTGCGGCATCCCATGGAAGGTCGTCGTAGAGGTCCTGCCGCACGTCGAACGTCGGCTCGAGGTCCAGGGTGATCCTGGTCACGATTCCGAGCGCGCCGACCGAAACGACAGCGCCGTCGAAATCCGCGTCGGTGCGGGACAGACGCACGAGTTCGCCCGCGCCGTCGAGAAATTCGATGGCCGCAACCGCGGTTGACAGGTTTCCGTTGTGATCGCCGGACCCGTGTGTACCGGTCGCGACGGCTCCGGCGACCGAGATGTGCGGCAGCGACGCGAGGTTATGCAGCGCCCAGCCGCGGGCCTGAAGCTCGGTCGCGAGATCGCCGTAGCGCAGGCCGGCCGAGAAGGATGCGGTGCGGGTATCCTCGTCGATTACGAGGTCAGGCTCGAAGCGGTCGAGCGACACCAGGCGGCCGGCCGTGTCGGCCAGGTCGGTGAACGAGTGCCGCGATCCGAGTGCCCGAATCGGGCCACCCCGGAGGATTAGCTCACGCACCTCGGCCCCGTTGGCCGGTCGCTGCACCTTTTGCGCTGCAAACCTGTGGCTCTGCGCCCAATTCTGTCCCGCCGGCTGATCCTCTGAGTCGCTATACGCCATGCGTCTATTCTGCTGCGTCCATACTGGAGGAATGGCGCGGCGCAGGATGGCTTCGCGGGCGGAGTCCGAGTATCCGACCGGCAGAGAGGGCGATGCCACCTTCTTCACCCGGCGCATCCTGTACGACGATCTCGCCGTTGTCATCCGCCGCTTCCCGCCGGTGGAGGGCGCTCCGACGGATGGCCGTCCCTTCGTTCTGGTCCACGGGATCGGTGTGTCGTCGCGGTACTTTCACCCGTCGGCTGCTCAGCTCGCCAAGTACGGCACGGTGTACCTGGTCGACCTGCCGGGCTACGGCTCCGCGCCAAACCCCCGCCGCGACGTAACAATCGTCGATCACGCGAACGTGCTCGCGCGGTTTCTCGCCGCCGACGGTATCGAAAACCCCGTGCTGGTCGGGCACTCGATGGGTACCCAGGTCGTGACGCAGGTCGTGCTCGACTTTCCGCAGACGACGGACCGGATCGTGCTTCTGGCTCCGACCATGGACCCGGATGCCCGCGGCTTCTGGCACGCGACCGGTCGGCTCATTCGCGACATCGTCACGTGCGAACCGCCTGCGGTCAACGCGATCGTGTCGATCGACTATTTCTTCAGGTGCGGGATCCCGTACTTCCTGCGGCAGACCAAACACCTGTTGGCCGACCGGATCGAGGATCGACTCCCGCTGCTCGACGCGAAGGCACTGGTGATTCGGGGCGATCGGGACGGCATCTGCCCGGAACGCTGGACGCGCGAGGTTGCCCGACTGCTGCGGGATGGCAGCTATGCGGAGGTTGCCGGTCCCCACGTCATCATGTTTACCGATCCTCCCTCGGTCGCGGCAATGATCGCCAACCACGTGCACGCGTGAGCGGGGAGCAGTCATGAACTGGTTTGGGCGCCACGTTTCCACCCGCGTCGTCGACTATGCCTGGGCGTATCGGCTGAGGCTGATGGCATTGGATGGCCGCGACGCGGTCGAGCTCCGCGACGGCGAGCGCAGGCCGGTGCTGTTGCTGCCCGGCGTCTACGAGACCTGGCACTTTCTCGAGGCCGTCGGGAGCCACCTGCACAGCCTTGGGCATCCCGTGCATGTCGTGCCTGAATTTGGCCGCAATCTTCGCCCCATCCGCGAGATGGCAGAGCTCGCGCAGGAGTACCTTGTCGCCGCGGACCTGCGGAATGTCGCGATCGTTGCCCACAGCAAGGGCGGATTGATCGGCAAGACGCTCATGCTGGCGGAGGTGCAAAACACGCGAATCGCCGCGATGGTGGCGATCAACACGCCGTTCGCCGGTTCTGACTACGCCCATCTCGTGCCGATTCGAACCCTGCGTGAATTTGTCCCGACGCACGAGACGATCGTGAACCTCACCAGCAACGCCGAGGTCAACGCGCATATCGTATCTATCTTCAGTTCCTGGGATCCGATCATCCCGAACGGCAGTGTGCTGGCCGGCGCGGTCAACGTCGAACTGCCGGTCACCGGACACTTTCGCATTCTCGATCGCCCCGACCTGCTCGACCTCGTCGCACGCGCGGTCGCGGGCGCGTGATGCCCGTGTGTGACGCACTGGATTGATGCAGACTGGGCACATGCAGACTGGGCAGATTCATACCGGCAGCACCGCCCGCACACAGCGACTCGTTCTCTGGATCGCGATCCTAGCCTCGTTCGTTTCATTCCTGGACGGCAGCGTTATCAACGTCGCGCTGCCCGCGATCGCTCACGATCTCGGCGGTGGACTGACGACCCAGCAGTGGGTCGTCGACGCCTACCTGATCACGCTCGGTGCTCTCATCCTGCTCGCGGGGTCGCTGTCCGACGTGCTGGGCAGAATCGTCATCCTGCGCATCGGGCTGGTTGGATTCGGCGTGACGTCGCTGCTGTGCGCGATTGCCTTCAACCCGGAGATGCTGATCATCGCGCGCGGCCTGCAGGGAATCGCGGGAGCGCTGCTCGTCCCGAGCTCGCTGGCGCTCATCACCTCCAACTTCGACGGTGTCGCTCGTGGTCGTGCGATCGGCCGCTGGACGGCGGGCACCACGGTCGCGTTTCTCGCCGGACCGACCCTGGGCGGAGTCATTGTCGACACCATCGGCTGGCGCTGGGTATTTGTCATCAATGTTTTTCCGATCGCGGCGACCCTGATCCTTCTCGTCATGCTTGGCCAGAAGGACGTCCGGCAGCCGGGCATGCGCATCGACTACCTCGGCGCGGTGTTGTGCGTGCTCGGCCTCGGTGGACCCGTCTACGCCCTGATTGAGCAGGAGCACTACGGCTGGGGGAGTCCGATCATCCTCGTGCCATTCATCGCGGGCCTGCTCTGCTTTGCCGGATTTATCGTTCGCCAGAAGCTCGGCAGCATGCCGCTCATGCCGCTCAGTCTCTTCCGTGTGCGCAACTTCGCGGTGGGCAATGTCTCGACCGCTCTGGTCTACGGAGCGCTATCGATCGGCGGATTCATCGTCGTCATCTTCCTGCAGCAGGTCGCGGGGTTCCCGGCAACGTATGCCGCTCTCGCGACGCTGCCCGTCGGCATCCTGAACATCGCGCTCTCGTCGTGGCTCGGCACGCTGTCTGCGAAGTACGGCGCACGATGGTTCATGGGCTTCGGCCCGATCCTTGCCGGGATCGGCTATCTCCTGATGCTCACTTCAACGGACCATGTGAACTACTGGACGCAGTTGCTGCCCGGAGTGCTGCTGTTCGGACTCGGCCTCTCGGCCACGGTTGCACCACTGACCTCGACCATCCTGGGTTCGATCTCCGAGAAGCAATCGGGCATCGGCTCGGCCATCAACAACGCGGTGAGCCGCGTCGCCGGCCTCATCGCGATCGCGTTCCTGGGCCTGGTCATCGGCCCCCACCTCGACCTCGCCGGGTTCCACCGCACGCTGATTCTCACTGCGGCACTGCTGATTCTGGGCGGAGTCGTGTCCGTCATCGGCATCCAGAACGTGAAGAAGGCCGCCCCGGTGGCTGCGTCAATCCCGTCATAGCGTCAGGCCAACTCTTCCGCACCCCGTTCCAGTCCCTCACCTCAGGGTGAAAGGTGGAGGGCAGGAGCTTACGCGAGGATGCGCGACCCCGCGAAGATGAGCACGACGACGTCGATCATGGCGGCCAGGATGATCAGCCGGAAGTGCCATCGCGTCGGGCGCGCGATCATCGCACCACCGATGATCGCGATCACGATCGCGGCGCCGAGACCGAGCTCACCGGGCAGGAAACCGAGTCCGCCTGTGCCGAAGAATTCAAGAATGGATGCGGCCAGCAGCACTAAATAGGTGAGCGCACTCGACCAGCGCCGCCCGAGGAGGTGCGGAAGACCCCTGACTCCGGTCGCCGCGTCACCGTCGAGATCGGGCAGGGTGTTCGCGAAGTGCGCCGCTGCCCCCAAAAGTGCACCGACGCCGAGCGACCACAGCGCTGGCGCAGCGGGAACGGGCCGGGACAGCGTGGCGATTGCCGGCAGGGAGCTAAACCCGATCAGGTAGGGAACGATCGAGAATACCGACTTCTTGAGCCACGCGTTGTAGGCCCACGCGGCGCCTACCGCCACGACGAGCACGAGCTCCGCAAGCCAGCCGAGCGGAAGGGCGGCAACAATCATGAGGCCCGCGCAGACGAATGCCGCGTTGCGGACAGCGGTCGCACCGATCCAGCCGAGAGCGATCGGTTTGTCCTCGCGGCCGACCGCGGCATCCCGGTCAGCGTCGATCCAGTCGTTCGAAAGCCCGACCGAGAGCTGACCGGCGAGCATCGAGACGCCCAGGATGACCAGCTTCAGCGGGTCGAGACCGGCGCTGAATCCCAGTCCTATCGTGATAATTGTGACCGCGACGGACGGTCCGGGGTGGCTCGAACGCGCGAGCGCGGCCGCCTTACTGGGCATGGCGTCAGTGTATCTGGAGGTTTTGCGCAAGATCTTGCGGGACTTGCGTAGAATTGCGTCTCATGTCGCAGAGACTCGCCGAGGTAGCCCGCAAGGTCGGGGTCAGTGAAGCCACCGTCAGCCGCGTGCTCAACGAGAAACCCGGCGTCTCGCAGGCTACGCGAACCGCGGTTCTCACCGCCCTGGACGTGCTGGGCTACGAGCGTCCGACCAAACTGCGCGGCGAACGCGCCCGGCTGGTCGGCTTGTTCCTGCCAGAACTACAGAACCCGATCTTCCCGGCATTCGGCGAAGTGCTCGGGGGAGCGCTCGCCCAGAACGGGTACACGCCCGTGCTGTGCACCCAGACCGTTGGCGGCATCTCCGAGGCCGATTATGTCGATCTGCTGCTTCAGCAACAGGTTTCCGGCGTTGTCTTCGTCGGCGGCCAATACAGCCAGGAGACGGCGAGCCACGACCACTATTCGCGTCTCACCGACCTGAAGCTTCCCACCGTGCTGGTCAATGCGTCGATCGACGAACTGGGTTTCGCGACCGTGTCGACGGACGACTCTGTCGCCACCCAGCAGGCATGGAGTCACCTCATTCAGTTGGGTCACACCCGCATCGGACTCGTGCTCGGGCCCAGTGACCATGTGCCCTCGCAGCGAAAATTGGATGCCGCTCGCGCGATCGCCGGCGCGGCACTTCCGCCCGAATACATCGCCCACTCGCACTATTCGCTTGAGGCGGGGCAGGCAGCAGCGGCCCGGCTGCTCACGGCCGGCGTGACCGCCATGATTTGCGCATCGGATCCGATGGCGCTCGGAGCCGTGCGTGCGGTTCGTCGCGCAGGACTTCGAGTACCGGAGGATGTCTCCATCATCGGCTTCGACGATTCTGCGCTGATGAACTGCGTCGAACCGCCCCTGACAACGGTCCGGCAGCCGATCGAGACCATGGGCCGAATGGTGATCGAACTTCTCGTCAGCCAAATCAACGGAACAGCGTCCACTCCCGACGAGTACCTGTTCGAGCCGGAGCTGGTTGTTCGCGGATCGACCGGCCCCGCGCCAGCCATCTAGGTTCCCGCGCAACCGCAACCCCCCCGATCGCACGCCGCATTGACTGCGATTGCCCGTGCCGCCGTCGAGTAAGCCCATGCAAGATTACGTAACTTGCTTACATTTTGTTTAGTTCTTGCATCTTTCTGTCGAATTAGCTACATTCTCATCAGCCCCGCTGTTTCAAGAACGTAGCGCCGACAAGAATTGAGCCCCTCACGTGGACACTGCTGTCCTCAGCACCGGTACCGCCCAGCCCACAGCGGAATCACAGCCAACCCCGGTCGTACCGAGTTCGACCGACCCCCTGTGGTGGCGCAGCGCGGTCATCTACCAGATCTACATCCGCAGCTTCGCGGACGGGAACGGCGACGGCACAGGCGATCTCGCAGGCGTGCGATCCCGGCTCGGCTACCTGCGTGACCTCGGCGTCGACGCCCTGTGGTTCACGCCGTGGTACGCGTCGCCACTCGCCGACGGCGGCTACGACGTCGAGGACTACCTGACCATTCATCCGTCCTTCGGCGACCTGGCCGAGGCCGAGGCGCTCATTCGCGAGGCGCTCGCGCTCGGTATCCGGACGATCATTGACATCGTCCCGAATCACATCTCGGACCAACACCCCTGGTTCAAGGCGGCGCTCGCGTCACCCCCCGGATCGCCGGAGCGCGAACGCTTCTGGTTCCGCCCGGGGCGGGGCGCGAATGGCGATGAGATGCCCAACCACTGGGTCTCGAACTTTCAGGGCGACACCTGGACGCGCACAACCAACCCCGACGGCACGCCCGGCGAGTGGTACCTGCACCTGTTCACACCGGAGCAGCCCGACCTGAACTGGAACCACCCGGATGTGCGCAAGCTGCACGAGGACGTTCTCCGGTTCTGGTTCGACCGTGGTGTCGCGGGAGTCCGTATCGACTCCGCCGCTCTGCTCATCAAGGACCCGGAGCTGCCGGAGGTCCCCGAAAACGTATCGCCGGGCCAGCATCCCAACGTCGACCGCGACGAGGTGCATGACGTCTACCGCTCCTGGCGTGCGATCGCAGACTCCTACAAGGGCACGCGTGTCCTCGTCGGCGAAGTGTGGATGCCGGACACGGATCGCTTCGCCAAATACCTTCGCTCCGACGAAATGCACACGGCGTTCAATTTCGACTTCATGGCCCGGCCGTGGGATGCCGCCCAGTTGCGCGAATCGATCGACTCGATGCTGGCGGCCCATGCGCCCGTGGGTGCGCCGAGCACCTGGGTGCTGTCGAACCACGATGTGACCAGGCCCGTGACTCGGTACGGTCGTGAAGACACGTCGTTCGCATTCTCAACCAAGCGATTCAATACGCCGACGGACCTGGAGCTCGGGATGCGACGGGCTCGCGCCGCCGCGCTTCTGAGCGCCGCGCTTCCGGGGTCCCTTTATGTCTACCAGGGTGACGAGCTCGGACTTCCGGAGGCTGAGGATATTCCGGCAAAACTGCGGCAGGATCCGATGTACTTCCGCTCCGACGGCGTGGACCCGGGCCGGGACGGCTGCCGTGTCCCGATGCCGTGGAGCGGCACGAAGCCGCCCTATGGGTTTACCCCGGCGGGAGCCAAGAGCGAGCCGTGGCTGCCGCAGCCCAAAAACTGGGCGGCACTGACCGTGGAGGCCGAAGTCGCCGACAGCGGGTCGATGCTTTCGCTCTACCGCACGGCTCTCAGCATTCGGCGCAGCCATCCTGCTCTCGGCGACGGCACCATGACCTGGATTGACAGTGCGCCGGACGTCCTTGCCTTTGCTCGAGGGCTTGGCTTCGTCAGTGTCACCAATCTTTCCGGAGTTCCGGTCGAATTACCGAGCTATACCCGGCTCCTCCTCTCGAGCACTCCGCTTGAGGGCGGATTGCTCCCCACAGACTCCACGGCGTGGCTACGGACACAGCACTAGCCGCTCGGAGAAAGAAAGAAAGTACGAAAAACGAGTCGTTCGCGATTCAGCAATAACAATGTCAGTAGAGAAATGGCTCATGCACAACAGAACCTGCACCTCAAATAATTTCTGTAACTCCAAAACAGATTAGAAAGGCAAGACAATGAAGTCACCAAGAAAGTCAATCATTCTGGCAGTTGCGGGCCTCGCAGCAGCCAGCGTGGTGCTGAGCGGCTGTTCTTCCAGCGGCGGCGGCAGCTCCAACGGCAAGACCGAGATCGTCGTCGCAAGCGTGCAACCGGGCGCGAGCGCGGCTTCACTCGCGGCGTTCCAGACCCAGGTCAAGACGTTCGAGAAGGCGAACCCGGACATCATGGTCAAGGGCGAGGAATACCAGTGGACGGGAACGACCTTCGCGGCCGAACTCGCCGGCGGCACCCTGCCTGACGAGTTCGGTGTCCCCTTCACGGACTCGAAGACCCTTGCAGACAACGGCCAGCTCGCCGATCTGACGCCATACATCAGCAAGCTTCCCTACTACAGCAAGTTCAACAAGAACGTAATTTCTGTAGCCAAGGACAGCAAGGGCAAGGTCTACGGCATCCCGTACAGCCCGTACGCGATGGCCATCTCGTACAACCGTGCCGATTTCACCAAGGCAGGCCTCGACCCCGACAAGCCCCCGACAACGTGGGACGAGGTCGAGAGCGACGCTAAGGCGATCTCGGCAGCGCTGCCCGGCGTCGCGGGCTACATGCAGATGACGAGCGGCAACAACGGTGGATGGGAGCTCACTTCGGCTGCCTACACCCGCGGTGGACGCCTGGAGAAGACGGCAGCCAACGGCAAGGTGACGGTTAACACTGACATCGCAGCCGTCAAGGACTCGCTGGCGTACCTCTCGAAGATCCGTTGGACCGACAACGCAGCCGGCAGCAACTTCCTGCTGGACTGGAACGGGATCAACACCGCATTCGGTTCCGGCAAGGTCGCGATGTACATGAGCGGATCTGACGTGATCACCTCCCTCGTGCAGAACGACGCTGTCGACCCGTCGAACTACGGTGTCACGACAATCCCGCTTGAGTCGGGTGCCAACGCTGGCGTCCTCTCCGGTGGAACGGTCGCGGTTGCCAACGCTAAGGACACCCCCGCCCAGAAGGCGGCCGTCGCCAAGTGGATTGATTTCTACTACGGACAGCCGGCAGTCAACAAGGCTTCGGCCGTAACGCAGGCAAAGGCGCTCCAGGCAAGCAAGCAGGTTGTTGGCGCCCCGACGCTGCCGATCTTCGACGCCGCAACGGCAACCGCCGCGCGGTCATGGATTGCCCCGTACGCAACGCCGGACCTGCTGAAGAACGTTTCGCCGTTCACCAGCAACATCGGCACGCAGCCGATCGTGCCGGAGCCGAACAAGCACACCCAGGACCTCTATGGTGCGCTTGACTCTGTGGTGCAGGCCGTACTCACCCAGCAGAACCCTGACGTGGACTCCCTCCTGAAGGCCGTCAACGTCAAGATTCAGGCCCTGATCGACGCAGACCCCGACCAGGCCGCACTCAAGTAACACCTAGTTCAGCGAATGTAAGAAACGCAGTATTTACCCGCTGCACGATGGGTCGGCGGAGGCACCACGCCTTCGCCGGCCCGTCACTGAAACCGAAATCGGCACCCATGACTACGTCAACAGATCCCATCGCCTCTCGGCCGGTGTCACCGCGAAAGGTCGCGCGCCGTCGAGTGCGCGGAACACCCATGACCTGGGTGCGTCGCGGCGGCCTCGCCAACCTTCTCTTCCTGCTCCCGCTGCTGTGCATCTTCGGAGTCTTCTCGTGGGGGCCGATCGTCGAGTCGTTCATCATCAGCCTCCAGCACACCAACTTCATCGTGACCACGTGGGCGGACCCGTTCTGGGCAAACTTCGCGTTCGTGCTGAAAGACCCCACCTTCGGTCTGGCCGTACGCAACACCGGATACTTCGCTCTTCTCGCGCTAATCCTCGGCTATCCGGTTCCGCTCGTCCTTGCCGTCGTCATGAGCGAAGTCAAGCGGTTCAAGGGACTGTTTAGTGTCCTCGCCTACCTTCCCGTGGTGATTCTCCCCGTCGTCTCCGTGCTCCTGTGGAAGACCGAGTTTTACGACGCCGGGGCCTCGGGTGTCTTCAACACGATCCTCAGCTGGTTTCACATCCCGCCGCAGCCGTGGATCCAGACAGCCGCGACCGCCATGCCCTCGCTCGTCATCGAGGCGACCTGGGCCGCGGCAGGTGGAACGATCATCATCTATCTCGCGGCGCTCACCAATGTTCCGCCCGAGCTATACGACGCCGCAGAAGTCGACGGGGCCGGTATCTGGCAAAAGCTCTGGCACGTGACCCTCCCACAGCTACGAGGGATCATGCTCGTCACGTTCATCCTGCAGATTATTGGCACGGCGCAGGTATTTCTCGAGCCGTACCTTTTCACCGGCGGCGGGCCAGTTCAATCCACGACCACCATCATGCTGCTGATCTTCCAGTACGCCTTCCAGAGCAGCGATGGCGGCAGCAACCTCGGCTCTGCGACGGCGTTGAGCCTGATGCTGGCCGCCTTCCTTGCGGTATTTTCCGCTGTGTATTTCCGTGTGACGAGAAGTTGGAGCCAGAATTGAGTGCAACACCCGTCATCAGCCCGGAGGAAGTTGTCCTGGGCCAGCCATCCCGCGTCTCCGCCCGGTCGCTGGCTCGGTCCCGTCGCCAGAAGGCGAAGGCGAACAAGGACGCCGGCCTCGACCGCGGCATCGTCTCGGCAACCGAGTGGAAGCGCACTCAGATTCGCTTCCCGCTCGCCACCGCGCAACTGGTTCTGCTCATCCTGCTGGTGATAGTCGGACTGCTGCCAATCCTGTGGCTCATGAAGGCCGCCCTCACTCCGACACCCGACACCCTCGCAGAGCCTCTCGCCATTTTTCCGCATGGCATCACATGGTCGAACATTTCCCAGGCCTTCGGCGTGAACATCAAGATCCAGGACTATTTCCTTAATACCATCTGGGTTGCGGCCGGCGCATGGTTCGTTCAGATCGTCGTCGCGACCACCGGTGGCTTTGCCCTGAGCGTGCTGAGGCCGAAGTACGGCAAGATCGTGTCGGCATTCGTCATCGCGACGCTTTTCCTGCCGGCGATCGTCCTGCTCATTCCGCTCTACCTGACGATCCTGCATCCACTGGTCATCGGAGGCTCGCTGCTCAACACGTTCTGGGCGGTGTGGTTGCCTTCCGGCGCGAGCGCCTTCAATGTTGTGCTCGTGATGCGGTTCTTCGACAGTCTTCCGCGGGAAATCTTTGAGGCAGCTCAGACCGACGGGGCCGGTCCGTTCCGGCTGTTCTGGTCGATCGTGCTGCCGATGTCGCGACCGGTGATCGGCGTTGTGACGGTCTTCGCCGTCATCAACGCGTGGAAAGACTTCCTGTGGCCGAACCTCGTCCTGCCAGGCGGAACTGACCCGGCGTCCGTGCAGCCCCTGTCAGTGCGACTACCCGCCATTCAGGGCACGACGGAGGTCGGCCCTTACCTCGCGTCTCTTGCGATCGCGACACTCATCCCGGTCATCATGTTCCTGCTGTTCCAGCGAACATTCCTGAGCGGCGGAGGCTTCGGCGGGGCTGTCAAGGGATAGCCCTTAAATGCGCCACGGCCGTCCGAAGACGGCCGTGGTGACCATGCGCTGTGCATTTGAAGTGCCCATTGCAGGGTAAACACCGCTGTGCAAGCGACCGCAGGGACGACCGGTAGCTCAGCGCTTTTTGCTGGTTGTTCCTTTCGGGTTAGGAACCGGCCCGGTCGGGGGATCTGAGCCGTGTGGGGGATGCGCGGTCCCCCATAAGGAGGACAACACCCAGCAGGCTCAAATTATCAGCACGATTGCGATCTGGTCAAGTTGCGTCGATCCCCCTACCCGAAATTGCCGTACTGACCCATACTCACTACTGCAACGTCCCTCATCCGCAGGAGTACCCCCATTTCAGAACTCGTTGTCGAACCCGATGGTGTGCGCGCGATCCTGACGTCGGTCGCCACGGGGGTCGATCGCACCCTCGTTGGATACACCGAGTCGATTTCTGAGCCAACCGATCGCGGTTATCTCCGCGGATACCAGCTCGAACTCGCGGGTCCGGCGGGGCAGGCGGAGAGCCGCCTGGTCTTCATCGAGCCAGGACTCAGCTCCGCGCTCGCGCCAGGCGTCATGACGATACCCGTTGGCGCATCCAATGACGTCGTTGCGGTGTGGCTGTATCCCAGCGACCCCACCCTGCCTGCTCTCCGCACCGTGACGGACGTCGCATCCACGACGGCGGTGCTGGGCGACATGGGCATCGCATGGTCGCCCACCGAGGTAGCCGTCGTGTCCTATCGGCCCGGTCGACGTGCCGTGATCCGAGTCGACTCCGGCGCAGCGCGCCTGTTTCTCAAGGTTGTCGAGCCCGGCAAGGCCGAATCGATTTCGGAACGACACGAACTGTTCCGCGCGAGTGGACTCCCGGTGCCGCACCCGCTCGGTTGGTCGAGCGACGGCGTTATCGCGATGTCGAGCCTTCCGGGAATCGAGGCGCAATCCGCGGTCGAACGGATCGTCGACCACGCGGCGTTTCTGGACCAGCTCGAGTTCCTCTGCACACTCCTCGAGGGCGTATCAGCAGTCAATACCGCGCGGCCGTCGCTTTACAATCGGCTCGACTGGTATCTCGAACGGCTGACCGAACGCCTGCCCTCTGACGCTGACGCCGCACGCATCGTCGAGGTCGGTGCCGCGATAGCAAATCGGGGGGAAGAAGGATATGGCTTCGACTTCACGCCGGTGACGATTCACGGCGACCTCCATCTGGGGCAGCTCTTCATCGATCCAGAGGCGCCGAGCGAAATCGCCGGAATGCTGGACATCGACACGGCCGGTGTGGGCGATCCCGCAGACGACGCCGGTGCGTTCTACGCCCACCTGGTCGCCCTCGCCGAATCGCACGGTGACACGACAGTGTCGGCGCAGTGCTTTCGCCTCGCGGATGCGTGGATGAGTCGCTGGCATCGCAACCGAAATGCCGGGTTCGACGCTCGCGCGCGGGCAATAGCCGCGACTCACCTTCTCGGCCACGCGCTGCAGCCCAAGGCCGCCGATCAGGCGGCGTCGTCTCGCCGTCTCCTGGAGCGCGCGTACGCCGTCGTCGCGCGGGACTAGCCGGCTTGCTCGAGGGCCGCTGCGATCGCATCGGCGGTTCTCACCAGCGCGAGATGCGAGAGCGCCTGCGGAGTATTGCCGACCTGGCGTTGACCCGCCACGTCGTATTCCTCGCTGAGCAGACCCAGGTCGTTGGTGAACCCGACCAGACGGTCCATGAGCCTCGTCGCATCCTCGATCCGTCCAGATCGCGCGTACTGCTCCGCCAGCCAGAACGAGCAGGCGAGAAACGGATGCTCACCGCCGGGCAACCCGTCGACACCGCTCTCGGTGAGATAGCGCAGGAGGAGGCCATCGCGCATGAGTGTTGACTCGATTGCGCTCACCGTGCCCAGCATCCTCGGGTCGGTCGCGTCGAGGTAGCCGATCTGGGCGAGCTGCAGGAGCGAGGCGTCCACCGTTCCGCTGCCGTAGAACTGCGTGTACGCGCCGAGAACGGGATCCCAGCCCTTGGTCTCGATCTCGTTGTGCAGCTCGTCGCGGAGTTGTTCCCAGCGATCAGCCGGACCGTCCAGACCGTGGTCACGCACACCCTTGATGCCGCAGTCGAGGGCGGCCCAGAGCATGGCGCGGGAGTGAGTGAAATGGCGTTTTGGACCACGGATTTCCCAGATGCCGTTGTCGGATCGCCGCCAGTTGTCTTCGACAAACTGCAGAAGGGCGCGCTGTAGCGACCAGGACAGGGGTGTTTCTTCAATACCGGACTCGCGCGCCTTGCTGAGGGCGAGCATGACCTCCCCGAACATGTCGCCCTGGTACTGCACGAACGCACCGTTTCCCACGCGCACGGGGCCGGAGTCGCGGTAGCCCGGCAGCGTGGGCAGCTCCCATTCCGTGAGTCGGCGTTCTCCCGCGAGGCCGTACATAATCTGCACGTCGTTGGGGTCACCGGCGATTGCACGGAGCAGCCAGGAGCGCCAGGCCATGGCCTCGTTCTTGAAGCCGTGACCGATCAACACGTAGAGGGTCAGGGAGGCGTCGCGCAGCCACACGTAGCGGTAATCCCAGTTGCGACTGCCGCCGAATTCCTCCGGAAGGCTCGTCGTGGCAGCTGCGACGATTCCGCCGGTGTCCTCGTGCGTGAGCGCACGCAGGACGAGCAGGGACCGGTGAACCTCTGCGCCGTAGCGCTCCGGAACTTCACTGCTCGCGGCCCAGTTCTGCCACCACTTGACCGTGGATTTGAGTGCGGCGCCGACGTTCATCTCGGTCGGCGGCTCCCGGTGGGAGGGGTACCAGGTCAGCACCAGGTCGACCGTCTCGCCCTTCTTCACGCTGAAGGTGGCGACATGCGCCTCGTCCTCCGCCTCGAGCTTTGGTCCACGGACAACCACGGCGTCCGGGCCCGCGGCAGCAATAATCGCGTTGCCGCCCGCCTCGGGAACCTGTCGCAACCACGGCAGCGCTGCCGCGTAATCGAAGCGGATCCGCAGCTCCTCGTGCAATTCGACGGTGCCCTCGATGCCGGTGATCCTGCGCACGATATCGGCTCGCCGGTTGTCGATCGGCATGAAGTCCGTCACATCCACCCGGCCGCCTGGCGTCTGCCAATGGGTCACCAGCACGAACGTGTTCTCGAG
>Ga0193728_1000829_pt1 | contig 15393 bp, 12 predicted proteins | sample U1c1metaG_FD_143037 | JGI IMG/M metagenome (GOLD analysis project Ga0193728, IMG submission 143037) | Soil microbial communities from a riparian zone of the East river system, Colorado, United States - U1c1 | ecosystem: Environmental > Terrestrial > Soil > Riparian zone | place: USA: East River...
GATCAGATACCCCACCTCGCCCGCCGCAAGCCGCTCGGTCGGCACCATCCGCGGGGAGAAGCAGCCGATGTCGTCGATCTCCGCCTCCGTCCCCGTGGCCATCGCGCGGATCGCCTCACCCTTCTCGAACACGCCATCCACGACCCGGATGTAGGCGATCACGCCGCGATACTGGTCGAACTCCGAGTCGAATATCAACGCCCTCGGCGGGGCCTGCGGATCGCCGGAGGGCGCCGGCACGCGCCGAATCAACTCCTCCAGCACCTCCCCCACCCCATCGCCCGTCTTGCCGCTAATGCGCAAGATCGACTCCGCCGGCTCACCGATCAGCTCCGCGACTTCGCCCCCCACCCGCTCAGGCTCCGCGCCCGGTAGGTCCAGCTTGTTCAGACACGGGATCAGCTCCAGACCCGACTCGACCGCCAGATACGTGTTCGCGACCGTCTGTGCCTCCACCCCCTGCGCCGCATCAACCACCAGCAGCGCCCCCTCGCACGCCGCCAGCGAGCGCGACACCTCATACGTGAAGTCCACGTGCCCCGGCGTGTCGATCAGGTGCAGCTGATAGCTCACGCCGTCCTTCGCCGTATACAGCACCCGCACCGCCTGCGCCTTGATCGTGATGCCCCGCTCGCGCTCCAGATCCATCGAGTCCAGCACCTGCGCGCGCATCTCCCGCGCCGCGACCGTGTGCGTCAGCTCGAGAATGCGGTCGGCCAGGGTCGACTTGCCGTGGTCGATGTGGGCGATGATCGAGAAGTTGCGGATGCGCGACTGGTCCATGGGCGGGCTACAGCCTAGACACGCTAGCCTTGGAGCACCGGCGGATCGCCAACTCGACAAGGATGTATTCAGCCGCGGCAACGCGCCTGCCTTCGGGCCGGCGGCCTGTCCAGGTGTCGAGAGTGTCACGCCGCCCAGGCAAGACACATAGTCCTGGGACGTAAGTAGTAAGCGGCGATCTATGTTCGGTGCAGCCGGGCGAGCCACTGGCTCGTCCGGCTTCATGTCCCCGCAAACCGGCGGCTAAGCGCGCCCAAGCTGGGTGCGGATCAGGCGGTTGACCTGGTGAGCCTCGGGGATGTGCATCGCCAGGACCGCCCGCGCGTACACGAACAGCCCCGCGGTAGCGGCCCCGCCAACGCTGAGGATCTGGGCCGGCAGCGAGGTACCGAGCAGACGGTCGAGCACAGTCCACACCACCCAGGAAACGGCCCCCAGCAGGGCGGAGGCGAGCAGAATCCGGACGGTGATCATCGTCGTCTGGGCGCCTTCGAGGTGGCCGTTGAAGCCGATCCGCAGGCGGTGGAACTGCAGCGCGGTCATCACCGCGTTGGCCACGACCGTGCCGATGATCAGCCCCGCGATCCCCAGCGGCTTGTACAGGCCGATCGAGACGACGACATCGACGATGATGTTCAGCCCCGCCAGGCGCGTCGGTATCCACGGGCGCTGCACGGAGAAGAACACGCGCGTGAGCAACAGGTTCAACCCGCCGAACGGCAGGCTGAATGCGAACCAGAACAGCGCTTCGGAGACCAGGCTGGTGGACGTCGCGTTGAAGTGTCCGCGTTCGAACACGAGGCGCACGATCGGAGTGGTGAGCACGAGCATGAACACCGCGGAGGGAATCAGCAGCAGATTGATCTGGCGCATGCCTATCCCGATCGTGCGGCGCATGGCGCCCGCGTCGCGCCTGGCGGCCATGCGGCTGAGCGTCGGGAACAGCACCGTGGCGACCGCCACGCTGAACAGGCCCTGCGGGAGCATGTAGATACGGAACGCGTTGTCGATCGCGCGCGGCGCTTCCTTGTTGACGAGCGTCCCGAACACCGAGTTGATCAGCTGATCGAGGTTGACGATGCCGAGGCCGATCGTGACCGGCAGCATCAGCGTGAACACCTGGCGGATGCGCGGGTCATGCCAGTCGATCGAGAACTGCAGGCGAAAGTCGATCCGCCGCAGCGCGCCAAACACCATCAGCGTCTGCACGAATGTCGCCGCCAGGATCGCGATCGCGTAGGCGTAGACCTGAGTGCCGTCTTCATAGCCGCCGTGAAAGTGCGGATGCAGGAGGACGAGCAGGACGATGATCACGAGGTTCCACACCGCGGGCGCGATCGCGGGGATCGTGAAGTGTTCGTATGACTGCAAGATCCCGACGAACAGACCCGTGAGACCGATCAGCAGCACCACCGGAAACAGCACCTGCGAGAACCCGACGGTGAACGCATCGAGCGGAGCATTGAACGTGGGGCCCGTGAACAGCGGCATGATCAGGCCGGCCGCCAGGATGAACAGCGCGGAGATCGCGCCCAGAACGATCAGAATGATCCAGAACAGCGTCGACGCGAGCCGAAACGCCTCGCGCCGGCGACCCTGCTGGAGCAGGTCGGTGAACACCGGCACGAACGCCGCCGACAGCGCCGCGTTGGCGAACAGGTTGCTCACCAGGTTGGGGATCTGAAACGCGATCGTAAACGCCGAGGCGGGACCGCCCGTCCCGAAAAAGCTCGCGGCGACAATTTCCCGGCCGAGCCCCGCCACTCGCGAGACGCCCGTCGCGAACGAGACGATCGCGGTGTTGCGCGCGACCCGCCCTCCCCCGCCGCCCGACTCCGTCCCGTCGCCGTCGCCGGCCATCTGCTCGGGCTCGGGCCGACCGAGACCGCCGAATTCCTCGCCGAAGCTCGCGTCGGGTACGCCTACGAACTCCACCCGCGGATCTGCCGGGGACTCGGCCGGGTCCCGCTCGGGGGCTCCCGGATCGTCATAGGGCAACCCCTCCTCGACCGGCTCTCCGTCTGATGGGATCTCCGACAAGGCCCGCTATAGTACGGCGCTGCAACGATGGCCAACATTCATTCACAGAAGAAGCGCATCCTGCGCTCCGAGCGCGAGCGACTGGAGAATCGCCAGTACACCTCGGCGATCAAGACCTACTTCCGCCACCTCGAGGCGGCGGTGCAGAGCGGCGATGGCGAGACCGCCGCGAGCGAGCATCGCAGGCTCGTGAGCACGATCGACAAGGCCGTCAAGCGCGGCGCGATGCACAAGCACACGGGCGCGCGCCGCAAGTCACGCGCCGCCCACACGCTCGCCTCCTCCTCCTAGGTTCCCCCCGCCCGCGCCAAGCGCGGTCGTGCCTAGGAGCCCGCGGTTATGGTCTCGATCGCTCGTAGAGCCAGTGTCTCCTCGTCCAAGCCCGACATCCGCGAGCGGGCCTGCGGCAACGGCGAGCCTCCGCGGGTATCCAACTCGAGATCCGCGAGCGCACCGAGCGCGGCGCGCAACCGCTCGGGCTCGGTCTGAGCGACGTCCCGGATGAACCGCTCGGCAGCGCGGGGCGGCATCCGCAATCCCCGCCTGACCTCGGCGGCCGACTCCCCCGCCTGCAGGCGCAGCGCGATTGCGAGCGTGTCGCGCAGGCGCGAAGCCATCAGGTATGTAAGCCCGGACAGACGCTCACCCTGCTCGCGCAGGCGGATGTACGCACGCGTAGCTTCGCGAGGGTCCCCACCGACAAGCGCGTCGGCGAGGGTGTAAGCGCGGTACTGCGCCGAGTGCGCCGCACGGGCCTCGATCTCCTCCACGCTCACCCGGCCGGGCCCATCCAGTTCCAGCGCCAGCTTCTCCAGCTCGCGCAGGAGCCGTTGCTGGCGCTCGCCGACCTGGCTCACCAGCGCCGTGGCCGCCGCCATATCCAGCTCGATACTCATGCGCGATGCCTGCGCACGAGTCCACTTGGGCAGGTCCCACGGCTTGACGGTCGCCTGCGCGACGACCTGCCCACCCGCCCGCTTGACCGCCTCGTGCACGGCCGTGGGCGCCTTGGTGCGGCCCTCCTCGCGCGCGAACAGCGCCACGGTGGTGTCGGGCGGCATCGCCGCCATAGCGGGTGCGAGGGACTGCTCGACCTCGGCCTGCTTCCAACGCTCGACGCCATCCACCAGGATCACTCTCCGTCCGACCGTGAGCGTCATCGCCGCGAGCGCCCCCGCGACACCCTCCGGAGTGCCCGACTCGCCCTCCAGCGGCTCCACCCCGTCGGAGCAGCCCTCGCGCTCGGCCAGCGCGCGCAGGCCCGCGCGACGCTCGGCGACCGCGCCGTGATCGTCGCCGTGGATCAGATACGCGGGCTTGAGCTCGGCCACTGATGCCAGTCTAGGCTCGCGACCAGACCGCTACCGAACCACAAGGTTCACAAGCTTGCCGGGCACGACTATCTCCTTGACAATCTCTTTGCCATCCACGTGCGCGCGAACGTTCGGGGCGGCGTGGCACAGCTCCTTGAGTTCGTCCGGGGTAGCGCCCGACGCCGCCTGAACGCGATCGCGCAGCCGGCCGTTGACTTGGCACACCAGCTCGTAGGTGTCGCGCTCGAGCATCTCCTCCTCGGCTCGCGGCCACGGCTGCTCCCACACGCGTTCGCCGGTGAGCAGCTCGTACACCTCGGCGCTGACGTGGGGCGCGAACGGGAACAGCAGCGAGGCGGCCGTCGCGAGCGCGAACCGCTGGTTGTCCACGCTCACCTCCTCGCGTAGGCGCGAGCAGTCGTTCAGCAGCTCCATTACCGCGGCGATCGCCGTGTTGAATGCGAACCGGCGCAGATCCCCGCTGACCTTGTCGATCGCCCAGTGGGACTTACGCAGGAGGGTAAGGTCGTCCCCTCCCGGGCGATCGCCGCCGTGAGCCGCATCGGATGCGCTCGTCACCGCGGGTTCAGCCGGCGCACGATCCATGGAGGGTGGGTCCGCATGCTTTTGAAAAGCTGATGTTGTTCGGGGTGGCGCATGCGCCACCCCGCCGGGCGGCACATGTGCCGCCCGGGGCAGGGTCGCATGCGACCCTGCCGGAGGAGCCGCATGCGGCTCCTCCCCCACCCTCTCAGCAGTTTCAACCGCCAAACGCCACAGCCGGCTCAGGAACCTGTGCACGCCCTCCATGCCCTCATCCGACCAGTCCGCGTCCTGATCGGGGGGACCGATGAACAGGATGTAGCAGCGCGCGGTGTCCGCGCCGTAGCGCTCGACGATCGACGCAGGCGAGACGACGTTGCCGCGGGACTTGCTCATCTTCGCGCCATCCTTCGTGATCATTCCCTGCGTGAACAGCGCCCTGAACGGCTCCTGCGCGTCGAGGTGGCCCAGGTCGGCCAGCGCCTTGGTGAAGAAGCGCGCGTACATCAGGTGCAGGATCGCGTGCTCGACCCCGCCGATGTACTGATCTACGGGCATCCACTCGCGCAGCACCGCCGGGTCCCATGCCGCCTGGTCGTTGGCGGCGTCGCAGTAGCGCAGGAAGTACCACGAGGAGTCCACGAACGTGTCCATCGTGTCCGTCTCCCGGCGCGCATCGCCGCCACACTCCGGGCAGCTGGTACGCACCCACTCCTCGGCGGCCGCCAGCGGCGAGCGTCCCCGCGGCGCGTAGTCCTCAACGTTCGGCAACTCCACCGGGAGATCCTGCTCGGGCACCGGCACCGCCCCGCAGCCCTCGCAGTAGACGATCGGGATCGGCGTGCCCCAGTAGCGCTGGCGAGAGATGAGCCAGTCGCGCAGCCGGTAGTTAATCGACGCGTGCCCTTTGCCCTCGCGATCCAGCCAGTGCACGATCGCACTCAGCGCCTCACGGTTGCCCATCCCGTCGAACTCGGCGTTCGAGTCGATCAACGGCCCGTCGCCGGTGTAAGGCAGGCCGTGCTCGTCCCCGGTTCCCTCCGGCGGCGTCCCCTCGATCACGCGCTTGATCGGCAGCTCGAACGCGCGCGCGAACGCGTAGTCGCGCTCGTCGTGCCCCGGCACCGCCATGATTGCACCCGTCCCGTACTCCATCAGCACGTAATCGGCGACGTACATCGGGATCTGCTCGCCGTTGACAGGGTTTGTCACGGTGCGCCCCAGCGATACCCCCGTCTTCTCCTTCTCTACGTTGCCGCGCTCCTCGTTGGTCTCGTTCAGCGCGACATTTACATACTCGCGCACCGCCTGCTCGTGCTCAGTACCCTCGGCGAGCCGCAGCACATCGGGGTGCTCCGGCGCCATCACGAAGAACGTGGCGCCGAACAGCGTGTCGGGGCGTGTTGTGAAAACCGGGTAGTCGACGCCGATCTCCTCGCAGCGGAACGTCACCTCCGCCCCCTCCGAGCGTCCGATCCAGTTGCGCTGCATGGTCTTCACATGCTCGGGCCACTCGATCTCATCCAGATCGCCCAGCAGCCGCTCGGCGTAGTCGGTGATACGCAGGAACCACTGCTCCAGCTGTCTGACTTCGACCCTCGCCCCGCACCGCTCGCAGGTCCCGTCGGGTGAGACCTGCTCGTTGGCGAGCACCGTCTGATCTTTGGGGCACCACTTGACCGCCGCCTCCTTGCGGTAGGCCAGCCCGGCCTCGAACAGCTGCAGGAATATCCACTGCGTCCAGCGGTAGTAGCTCGGTTCGTGCGTGGCCAGCTCGCGCGACCAGTCGATCGAGATGCCCCACTCACGGAACTGGCGCTGGAAGGAGGCGATCGAAGCGTCCGTGGACGCGCGCGGGTGCACGCCCGTCTTGATCGCGTGGTTCTCCGCCGGCAGACCGAACGAGTCATAGCCCATCGGGTGCAGTACGCGGCGCCCGAGCCGGCGGTGGTAGTGGGCGATCGCGTCGCCCACCGAGTACACCTTCAGGTGGCCGATGTGCGGCTCGCCGCTGGGATAGGGAAGCATCTCCAGCACATAAGAACTGGTCTGCTCGCCGGCGTCGCCGCTCGCGCCCCCGCCCTGCTGGTGCTTCGCGCCCTCGTTGGCGACCTCCCAGGTGCGCTCCTGCGCCCACACCGCCTGCCAGCGGGGCTCGATCTCCTGCGGCTCGTAGCGGTTCTCGGTCATCTCCCTCGGCGGTTATCGGTCGCTTCGGGGATGGATTCCTCGGCACACCCGGGCGCGCGGCGCGATGACCCACCGTCACCCCGTGAGGGTCTCAGCGACTGCCGCCGGCGGCCTGATAGACCTGGCGGATCGAGTGCGGCGGATCACACGGTCACTCAAACCGCGAGTACGCGCGCACTCCCTCGACGATCGCCGCGGGCGCCTTCGCGGGAGAGCCCGCGTCAAACGGCGGCTGCGGGTCGTACTCGATGCCCAGCTGGATCGCCTGGGCAACCTCCTCGCCCGCGATCGTGGCGGCCAGTGCAAGCGCCATGTCGATCCCCGCCGAGACCCCCGCGGCCGTGACGATCTTCCCGTCGAACACCACTCGCTCGGAGACGGGCTCGGCGCCCAGCTCGTGCAGCTGCTCGAGCGCGAGCCAGTGACTGGTCGCGCGCTTGCCGTCCAGCAGTCCGGCGGCTGCGAGAACCAGCGAGCCGGTGCACACCGAAGTCGTCCAGGTGCTCGTCTCGTGCACGCTGCGCAGCCAGTCCAGGGCCGCTCCCCCGGCGCGGGCCGCGACCTCCCCCGGCCCTCCCGGCACCAGCACGATGTCCGGCTCGCTCGCATCTGCCAGCGAGCCCTCGGCCACGAGCGCGAGCATGCCGTTGTCGGTCTTGACGGGACCCGGCTCGACCGCCACGAACTTCGCGCTCGCGCCCGGCAGCCGGCTCAGCACCTCATACGGGCCGATCGCATCCAGCGCGGTCAGGCGGTCGTACAGCAGTATCGCGATGTCCATCGTGAGCTTCCTTTCGATCAGGCCGCAACTGCGCCGGGTGGGTGGTAGCGACGGCGGTACTCGGCCGGTGCGACGCCCAGCGCACGCAGAAACGTGCGGCGCATCGTCTCGGCGGTTCCGAACCCGCACGCCGCCGCGACGGTCGCGATCGGCTGGTCGGTGTCCTCCAGCGCCCGCCGGGCCGCCTCCAGGCGCACACACTCGACGTAGCGGCCGGGAGTGATTCCGGTCTCGGCTGCAAACGCGCGGGCGAAGTTGCGTGGGCTCATGTGCGCCCGCGTAGCGAGCGCCTCTACCGACAGGTTCCCGGCTACATGCTCGAGGGCATACCGCTGGACGTCGCGCAGCGGCTCGCGCGCTGGCTGCTGCGCAGCGAGCGTAGCACTGAACTGCGACTGATTGCCGGGCCGGCGCAGGAACAGCACAAGGTGGCGCGCGATCGTCAACGCGGCCTGGCGGTCGAGGTCCTCCTCGACGAGCGCGAGCGCCAGATCCATGCCCGCCGTCACGCCGGCCGAAGTCCACACGTGACCGTCGTGCAGAAAGATGGGGTCAGGGTCGACCTCCACCGCAGGATACCGCTCCGCCAGCTCTCCGGCCGACGCCCAGTGGGTCGTCGCCCGGCGCCCGTCCAGCAGTCCGGCGGCGGCCAGCACGAACGCACCGGTGCACACAGACGCCACGCGCCTGGCGGATGGCGCCGCCGCCCTGATCCAGTCGAGCAGAGCCTCGTCCGCGCTCGCATCGTCCGCACCGGCACCGCCGGCGACGATCAGCGTGTCGATCGGCTCCGGCGCGTCAGCCAAGCTCGCCGCGGGGACTATCTCCAGGCCGCTCGACGTGCTCAGCGGCCTCGCGCCGCTGAGGCTGGCGACGGTGACCTGATAACCCCGTTCGGAGCGCCCGGTGGCGGCGATCAGCTGCTGGGCGCCGGTGAACACCTCCAGCGGACCGGCTAGGTCCAGGCTCTGTACGCCCGGATACACGACGATGACGACATTCCTGGGTCTCACGCGTCTGTCCATGCACCGATCATGGCTCATTCAGCCTTTGTCCGCAAGGACATATTTCCAACGATTTCTGCCGCACTCCTCATCGTGCAGTTCAGCCCCCGCAACGGCATACGACGCTCAGGTCTAGGATTGCCCCGTGGAGTCCTCCGACGCCCTGCACGCCGCTTCCGAGCACGTCGCGAGCATCATCGAAGCGGCCGAACGCACAGCCGCGCAGCTGCGCGAGCAGGCCGAGTCTCGCGCGCGCGAGCGGATCGCCGAGGCCGACCGTGCCGCCGAGCATCGCGTGCAGGCAGCCGAGGAGGAGGCTCAGGAGATCTTGCACACCGCGCGCTCTGAGGCTGAGACCGCGCGCAACGAGGCGATGGCGTCGGTCGCGGAGATACATGGCGAGGCCGACGAGCGGCTGCGGGACGGCCAGCGCGTCCTGGAGGAGGCGCGCGAGGAGGCGACGCGGATCCTCGCCGACGCACGCGTGGCGGCCGAGCAGGTACATGCGACGGGCCGCTCTCAAGTCGAGGAGGTGCTTGCCGGCGCCCACGAGCAGGCGAGCCATACGACCGCCGCGGCCCAGGAGCAGGCCGGCCGACTGCTTGCGGACTCGCAGACCGAGTCCGAGCGTATGCTCGCCGCCGCGCGCGATGAGGCCGGCACCATCGTGGACGACGCCCGCCGGGAGACCGAGCGGCTGAGCGCCACCGCCGAGGAGGAGCTGACGGGCCGCCACGCCGAGGCGCACGCCCGGGCCCAGGACATCCGTGCGGTCGCGCGAGCCGAGGCGCGTGAGATCGTCGGCGAGGCCCATGCCGTCGCCCATGACGTCGTGCGCGAGGGAAGCGAGATGTCTCGCAACCTGCGCGAGCTCTCCTCCTCGCTGCGCAACAACGCCGAGCGCCTGCTGCGCGACGTGCGCCTGGCGCATGGGAGCATGACCGCGCGGTTGGATCAGGTCGGGCCCGGGGGCGGGCCGAGCGGTCGGGTGGCGCGCGCGCGAGGACGCGACGAGCCCGGCGAGGAGCTTGACGTTCCGGAGTTCATTCCTCGGAGTTAGGTCCTCGCGCAGCCGGAGCCAGATCCCCCTGCACCCATGCGACAAACAGGCACGCCTCCTGTCACGAAGTTGGCACAGAGTTGGTACATAAGACACGTTCCTGACACACAAACCGGCGTACTTTGCGTGATGGATGATCGAGCTGACCCCCAGTCAGAAGGGCGCTGCAGCTGAGGCTGAGATCGCCGCGGCGGCGATACGCCTGCGCCTCCAGGTGCTGCGCCCGGTTGGCGAGGGCGGGCGCTACGACCTTGCGATCGACATCGGGGAGAAGTTGCTCCGGGTGCAGTGCAATTGGGCCTCACGACGGGGGTACGTTCTTACAGTGCATTGCGTCACAAGTCGCTGTACGCCACACGGATACCGAAGGACGACATACACAGCCGACGAAATCGACGCCATCGCCGCTTACGCGCCCGACACTGATAGGTGCTACCTCATCCCCGTCGATGAGGTCGAGGGTCACGCGACGATCAGTCTGCGGGTTGCGCCGACGCGCAATAACCAAGCGCAGCTCGTTCGCTGGGCCAAGGACTACGAGCTGGAGGACGCGATCGGAAGGTACTGGAGCACGCGTCCGACCCTCCCCAATCTCGACGCGCAATCTAGGTTCGAGGCGGTACGATGATTCGTCTTGGGGCTATAGCTCAGCTGGGAGAGCGCTTGCATGGCATGCAAGAGGTCGTCGGTTCGAGCCCGACTAGCTCCATAGGTCTCGATTTGCAGCGGGTTGCAACGGCACATCTTGACGGTGGTCGAACCGCGCATCATGGTCGCTGCGGCACAGGGCAGTTGAGCATGGGCCTGCATCGCAACGGCGCTCGTATGCGACACGCCGACCGATCCACGTCACCAGCGGGTGTGCCTAGCGAACGGTGGTCGCTGGGTGGGGACTTCATGATGAGGCGTCTAGTGACAGCCCTTGGAGTGGCAGCAGTCGCCCGAGCTGGATCGAGAGGCGACGCCGGACGCTCTAATCTTGACGAGCTACATGGTCTGTAAGAGCGGTCGCCCGAAACTTGATCTAGACCAAGAACGGCGACTGTTCGCCGAGTCGGCGGGCACATGCCTGCTCTGCAACACGTCCCTCTTCAAGGATCTGCGCGTGTGCGGTATGTCGCTTTCAATCGCGGAGCGGGCTCACATCGTCGCCCATTCGGACAAGGGTCCTCGCGGAGAGGCCAGCCTGCCCGCCAACTCTCGGAGCGATCCGGCGAACATAGTGCTCCTGTGCCCTACATGCCATACCATCGTTGACAAGGCGCCCACCGCTTATCCTACGAACCTATTGCTCGGCAAGAAGCAAACGCGCGCGGCTGCAGTTGCACGGATCGGAGGCGTGCCTACGTTTGCAACCCGCAGCGAGGCACACCGCGCTGTTGAAACCATCCTTGATAGGAACGAGACGATCTTCCGCACCATTGGTCCAGACCCGCTCGATGGCTCCCTACCGTCAAGAGAGGCGGCGGCAAAGTGGCGCGACCGCGTTCTGGAGGACATTGTGCCGGGGAATGAGTTGATCGTCGCGATCGTCGAGATTAATCCCGATCTAACGACGAGGGTCGACCGACTGGCCGCCGAGCAACTGCGACTTCACGTCCAGGATCTCGCCAGCAAGCACCGGTGCGGCAAGGTCATCGGGCCGGCGCTTAGATTTCCTGAGGCGGCTACCTGTATCTTTGCTGGGACCGCTGATGGCTGATCTTAGGTACGGGACCGAATGGTTTGCTAAGGCCGTCAAAAATCACGAAGGTGTGACGCGGGCGTCTGCGCTGCCGAATGGTTACGTCAGGCTAGAGCGCAAAGACTTTTCGGACAAAGACCTTGAGCCCATCACCGTCGCCCCCCTCCTCGCCGATCGCGTCGATGCCACCGTAGTCAAGGCCGTCCTCGCCAATACCATTCCCACCGTGATCCTCTCGATACCAAAAGGCGTCGCACTATGACTGGGGTGCGAGAGAACTGGCAGAAGAGCACGGCTCAACAATTCACACTGTCAAAGAGCTCTACACGTTTGTGCAGGACGCCGATCCGCGCCCATTGGTGGACAAGAATGTGAGCTACATACGGGACTTGATCGACCAACACACGAGAGTGGAGTCAGTTGAGATGATTTGCGAGGCATCGATGCTCATCAAGCGCCGGGGCGACTTGAGCGACGTGATCGCCGCCATCGAGTACGAGTACGAGTTCAGCGAGGAGGCATTCGTGCGGGCGCTCAAACACCATCCCGACGCTGAAGTGGTTATAAACACGAATCCAAACGGTGGACCAACCGATGCCGCCCTCGCGCACGCAGGCTCAGCAGAGGTCCCCCTCTATGGCATAGCGGAGGTGATGAGAGCGCTTAATTTCGACGGAGCAGCGTTCCGCCGCTGTGTGCCTCGAAAACAACCGTGAGGTGTGCGCAGGTTGCGGAGACGCTCCGCTCATGATCCAGGAGCCGTCGTTTCCCCTCACCCCCATCAGCTTCTTGATCGGAGCGGCTGCAGCGTCAGACGTACCTGCCGGCACAGCGCTATACCTGTTTGGTTCGTTCTGGCGGGGCCACACCGCGCCCAGCGACATCGACGTCCTTCTCGTGTATCCAGACAGTTACCTGCACCAAGCGCACCTGCTGGCGGAGTCGGTCCGCAACGCGGCAACGCCTTATATATTCGACGTGCTGGTACTTAGCTCCGACGAGGAGCGTAAGCTCGCGTTCATCCATACGGAGCGGGCATCCAGGATCTGGTCACGTGATGCGCTGCGAGGCGCGGATGCCAGACACTAGCGCGCTTTGTCAAGCGCTATTCGCCCGCCCGGAAGCCTTACGACGCGGTTCGACTTGAGATCGGTTGGCTCCACCATATTGTTCTGACTCCAACCACGACCTCGGAAGGGGTCGTGGGTGAGTCGGCGCCCACGAGAACTCTTGTGGGCGCTGCTCGTTCCGGGCCTCGACCTGGGCGTGGCTCTGCCGCAGAGCCTCCTCGACTGCTGCCCGCGTGGCCTCGTCGGCCTTGGCGATGGCCGCCCGGCGGCGTAGCTCGTCGCCGAGGATCACGTCGAAAGGCGGAGCCAACTCGCCATGCACCGTGTAGTCCTCGTCAATCAGTAGCCGATCGAAGAATGCGAGGTTGAACTGTCGCCGCACGGTGTCAGAGCACCCGACCCAAAGACATCAGTAGAGTTGCGATAATGATCGCTGCTGTCATATGCGACCAACGTTGTATTGCGCTCACCTCAGATCGCCAGTCTATAGACGGAAGGGAATCCCGATAGAGAACATCTAGCCAGCTAGAGCGCACTATGAGCACTAGTGCGACTAGGTAGCTCGTAGCTACTTAAGCCGGAACCCGCTGACTGCGCTGACTGCTGTTTCACCCGTCGGCCTAAACGTTCCCTTTGCCGTTAGCGCCAGCCGTTTGGCATGTCTCAGTAGCCGCCTCCCCGCCACTGTGAGCGTCACCTTGACCTTGCCCGTCCCCGCTCCCGAGAACGTCAGCTTGCCGGACGCCGCGAGCACCGGCTTAGCCTTGGTCGCCTTGGCGAGTTTTGCTCCCGCTGGCACCTGATACCACTGCACGGAGAGGGTGCCCGTCTCGGGGACTGTAAAGCGCATGGTCAAGCCACCATGCTTGAGCAAAGAACCGATCGTGACCTTGCTCCCGGGTAGGAGCTGACGGACGAGCACTGCCTTGAGCTGAGCTGTGTTGGTGATTTTGGGAGAGTAGTCGCAGCACGAGACAGGCGGCAATTCGCCGCCTGATGGCTGTTCATGGTGGCCTTCTTTGGGTTGGGGTTCTTCTTTCGGAGCTGGTTCTTCTTCATGCGGCAGTTCTTCGCCTGATGGCGTGCCAACCACGGCGTTGCCCAGGACATCGACGGCGACGCACAGCGAAGCCGAGGCGCAGGCGGCCGCCGTCAGGAAGTTGTGCCCATCAACGTGCGTGGTCGTCCAGGCGCTGGCTCCGCCGAGCGGGTTGGTACTGGTCACGACGTTGCCGAATTGGTCAATGCCGACACACAGCGAAGCCGACCAGCAGGAAATGGCTCGCAGTCCCTTTTCGGGATCAACGCCGCTGGTACGCGTCCAAGCCGACGGGCCGCCGGTTGGGTTGGTCGAGGTCATGATGTTCGGCCCAGGTTCCTCCGCATCATCGAGGCCAACACACAGTGAGACGGAGGGACATGACAGACCAGTGATACTCCCGCCACTATCAATGTTATGGGTGATGGCCCAGGCCCCCGCGCCGCCGGTCGGATTGGTCGAGGTCAGCAGGTTGCCGCTGCCATCAGCCGCCACGCAGAGGGTCGTGCTAGGACATGAGATATCAGGGGAGCCGACAAAGAATCCCTGCTGACTTTCGTCGATTGGAGTGACTGTCCAGGCTTTGGCACCACCTGTCGGGTTGGTGGACGTCACCACCCGCCCGCCAACGTCAAGTGCGACGCAGAGCGTTGTAGATGGGCAGGACACGCCCAAGAACGAGATGCTGAGACTAGTTGGCGGGACGCTGACGCTCGTCGTCGTCCAAGCCCCACTGCCACCAGTTGGATTGGTACTGGTCACAACGTTGTTTGAATTATCGACACCGACGCAGAGCGAGGTGGACGGGCAGGACAGCCCCAGCATTGATCCACTGGGATCGACGTTGGCGGTACTGACCCAGCTCGCCGCCCCGCCGATTGGGTTGGTCGAAGTCAGCACGTGATGCGTGCTGTCAACCGCGATGCACAGCGAGGTCGAGGGACAAGCGACACTGGTCAGGTCATCCGAGCCGTCCACCGTCGCAATCGACCAAGCTCCACTGCCACCCGTAGGATTGGCGGACGTGACGACATTGCCAAGCGTGTCGCTTGCGACGCAGAGCGTCGTAGATGGGCAAGACAATCCGGTTATGGGGTGGCTGCCGTCCACGTTGGCTACGCTCCAGGCTTCAGCCCCGCCAGTCGGATTGGTGGTTGTGACCACGTTGCCCGAATTGTCGGCAGCGACACAGAGCGAGATCGAGGCACAGGCCACCCGAAACAAGAAATGATTGCCATCGACGTTGCTGGCTGTCCAGGCTTCAGCCCCACCAGTGGGGTTCGTGGAAGTCACCACCTTGGCGTTGACAACGTTGCCATTGACACCCACGCCTACACAAAGCGTGGTGGAGGGACAGGCGACCGATTCAATCAAGGTACGGCCTTCATCGACCTGGGTGGTTGTCCAAGCCCCCGCGCCTCCGGTGGGATTGGTGGAGGTCAAGATATTGCCATCTGACACCACACAGAGCGTGGTCGAGGGACACGACACACTGGCGTTTTGGGCTCCTTCGACCACGTGGCTGGTCGTCCAAGCTCCGCTGCCACCTGTTGGGTTGGTAGACGACAGGATATTGCCGCTTTCGTCCATCGCAATGCAGAGCGTGGTGGACGGGCAGGCGATTGCCTCAATGGTGGGATATTCGCTTTTATCAACGTTCGCCGTCGTCCAGGCATCTGCCCCGCCGGTGGGATCGGTCGAAGTGAGTACGTTGCCGCTAACATCCACTGCGACGCAGAGAGAAGTTGAAGGACATGACACCGCCGACAGGCCGTTGCCGCTATTGCTCGGATGAACGCTGGTGTTCGCCCACGCCCCAGGCCCACCCGTTGGATTGGTTGCCGTGAGGACGTTGCCGATGTCATCAACGCCGATGCAGAGCGAGC
>Ga0193728_1000830_pt1 | contig 15387 bp, 14 predicted proteins | sample U1c1metaG_FD_143037 | JGI IMG/M metagenome (GOLD analysis project Ga0193728, IMG submission 143037) | Soil microbial communities from a riparian zone of the East river system, Colorado, United States - U1c1 | ecosystem: Environmental > Terrestrial > Soil > Riparian zone | place: USA: East River...
AGTTCTTGGATCAGCACGGTCTTGCCGACGCCGGCGCCACCGAACAGGCCGACCTTGCCGCCCTTCGCGTAAGGCGCGAGCAGGTCGATCACCTTGATGCCGGTCTCGAACATCTCGGTCGTCGGCGTCAGGTCCTCGACGCGCGGCGCGTCCTGGTGGATCTGACGGCGCGGCGTGTCTGCGGGCAGCGGCTCGCCGAGGTCGATCGGCTCGCCGAGCAGGTTAAAGATCCGCCCGAGCGTCGCCTCGCCGACGGGAACGGTGATCGGCGCGCCGGTGTCGATCACCTCGAGGCCACGCGCAAGGCCGTCGGTCGTGTCCATCGCGACAGCGCGCACGCGGTCGTCGCCGAGGTGCTGCTGGACCTCGCACACGAGCACGCTCTCACCGGCGCCTGGGCTGATCCCCTCGGCCTCCTCCTCCGCGGCGGCCTTCGGCCGGGCGACGGTGATCGCGTGGTTGATCTCGGGCAGGCGCTCGCTGAAGACGGCCTCGATCACGACGCCCTGGATCTCCTCGATGCGCCCGACGTTCTGCCCACCGGCGGCGTCGTCGTTGGTGCTCTGTGGCGTGGCGGTGCTTGCCTCCATTGCGATTCGAATCTCCTCTTTTTTCTTAAAGATTAAAAATTAATTGAATATTTTTCGGTGAGGTGTGCGACCCGGTATCGCGCTAGCTGACGCCCTCGGCGCCGGCCACGACCTCCATGATCTCTTGCGTGATCTCGGCCTGGCGGGCTCGGTTCATCTGCAGCGTCAAGTCGGTGATGATTTCGCCGGCGTTCTCGGATGCGCTGCGCATCGCGGTCATCTGCGCGCCGAAGAAACCGGCCGTCGACTCGACGAGCGCTCGGTAGATCGAGATCTCGACATAGTCCGGCACGAGCCGCTTGAGGATCTCTTCTGGGTCCGGCTCGTAGCTGACGAGCGCGCGCGGGCCGTGCTGCTCGCCCTCCTCGCCGGCCTCGTCATCCTGCGGCCCCTCGGCGGCGATCGTCGCGTGCGAGAGCGGCAACAGCGTCTCGCGCGTGACTTCCTGCGTGAGCGGCGAGATGTAAGCGTTGTAAACGATCTCGACGCGGTCGAGCTGACCATCGATGTAACCCGTGATCAGGTCATCCGCGATCGAGCGTGCGTCGGCGTAGGCCGGTTTGTCGGCGAAGCCCGTGTAGCTGCCGGCCGGCTCGTGGCCACGGAAGCTCAGCGAGGAGACGCCACGGCGGCCGGTCGCGTACCACGTCGTCTGCTGTCCCTCCTCGCGGTACTGATCGGAGATACGCACGCCGGCGCGGATGATCTGCGAGTTGAAGCCGCCGGCGAGACCGCGGTCGCCGGTGACGAGCAGCAGCCCGACGTTGTCTGTCGAGTCGTGCTCTGAAAGCAGCGGCAGCCGCGAGGCCTCGGCGCCGGCCGCTTTCGCAGCCTGGCGCGTCATCCGCCGCAGCGCGTCGGCGTACGGGCGCAGCGCCTCGATCCGCTGCTCGGCGCGGCGCAGGCGCGCAGCCGCGACCATCTCCATCGCTCGCGTGATCTTCTGGATGTTCTTGACCGACGAGATGCGGTCCTTGACGTCGCGCTGTGAGGCCATGTGCTTACGGCGGCTGCGCTAGGCGGCCGCCGGCTCCTCCTCGCGCGCTGCCGAGTCATCCGAGTCATCGGCGCCGGCTAGCGCCTTGCCGTCGTCGCTGCGCAGCGGCGCGTCGTCGTCGAGCGGCAGACCCTCCTCGTCGAGGTCGTAGCCGAAGTCCCCGGCGAACGTCGAGACGGCGTCGTTGACAGCCTTCTGCGTGCCCTCAGACCAGTCGCCGCCGGCGATCTTCTCGCGCACGTCGGAGTGCTGTGAGTGCATCCGTTCGACGAGCTCCGCGAGAAACTCGCCGACGCGCTCGACCTTCAGCCGGTCGAGGAAGCCGTTCGTCGCGGCGTAGATCTGCACGACCTGGTCCTCGACGGCGAGCGGCGCGCGCTCGTTCTGGTTGAGCGTCGCGACGAGACGCTCGCCACGCGCGAGCGTTTTCTGCGTGTCGGCGTCGAGGTCGGAGCCGAACTGCGCGAAGGCCTCGAGGTCGCGGAACTGCGAGAGCTCGAGCTTGATTCGCCCGGCGACCTTCTTCATCGGGCCGATCTGCGCGTTACCGCCGACTCGCGAGACGGAGATACCGACGTTGATCGCCGGCCGCACGCCCGAGTTGAACAGCGCCGACTCGAGGAAGATCTGCCCGTCGGTGATCGAGATCACGTTCGTCGGGATGTACGCCGAGACGTCGCCGGCCTGCGTCTCGATCACCGGAAGCGAAGTCAGCGAGCCGCCGCCGAGGTCGTCGTTGAGCTTGACCGCGCGCTCGAGCAACCTCGAGTGCAGATAGAAGACGTCGCCAGGGTAGGCCTCGCGACCAGGCGGACGGCGCAGCAGCAGCGACATCTGCCGGTAGGCGTAGGCGTGCTTTGTCAGGTCGTCATAGACGACGAGCGCGTGCTTGCCGTTGTAGAGGAAGTGCTCGCCCATCGCGCAGCCTGCGTACGGCGCCATGAACTTGATCGGCGCCGCCTCGTCGGCGGGTGCGGCGACGATGATCGTGTTCTCCAGGGCGCCAGCTTCGTCGAGCGTCTGCGCGAGCGCGACGACGGTCGCCATGCGCTGACCGATCGCGACGTAGACCGAGACGACGCCGGTGTCCTTGTTGTTGATGATCGCGTCGATCGCGATCGCCGTCTTGCCGGTCTGGCGGTCGCCGATGATCAGCTCTCGCTGGCCACGGCCAATCGGAATCATCGCGTCGATCGCCTTCAGGCCGGTCTGCATCGGTTCCTTGACCGGCTGGCGCTGGACGACGCCGGGAGCCTTGAACTCGGCCGGGCGGCGCTCGCTCGTGTCGATGTCGCCCTTACCGTCGAGCGGGCGCCCGAGCGGGTCGACGATGCGCCCGAGCAGGGCGTCGCCGACGGGGATGTCGAGCAGGCGGCCGGTGCGCTTGACCGTGTCGCCCTCGGAGATGTGCTCCCATTCGCCGAACAGCACGGCACCGACGTTGTCGGACTCGAGGTTGAGCGCGAGGCCGGTGACGCCGTGCGGCAGCTCGAGCAGCTCAAAGGACATGCAGTTCTCAAGACCATGCAGGCGTGCGATGCCGTCGGCGACGGACAGCACGGTGCCGACCTCGGTCAGCTCGGCGCTACCGCCGTCGAGTCCCTCGATGCGGCTCTTCAGGATGCTGGTTATCTCATCTGGGTTGATCTGCATGTCTACTCCTAAGAGGCTCCTTGGGCAACGTGCCTGCGCAGCTGCTCCAGTCGGTTTCGAATAGAGGCGTCGAGGATCGAGTTGCCGACCCTCAGCACGATGCCGCCGAGGATGTCCGGGTCGACGTGCGCCGCGAGCTTGACCTTGCGCCCGGCGCGCTCGCCGATCCGCCGCCCGAGGCTCTCTGTCGTGGCCTGATCGAGCGCGATCGCGCTCGTGATCTCGACGGGCAGCAGCTTGTTCTCGCGCTCCCACATGCCCTCGAACTGCTGGCGCGTGCGGAAGATCACGGGCATCCGGTGGTTCTCGATCAACACCTTGAGGAAGTTCAGGAAGACCTCGTCGGCGCCGTCGAGGATCCGCGTCAGCGCGTCCTGCTTCTCCTTCGTCGAGAAGTACGGCGAGAAGAAGAACACGGCGAGCTCGCGGTTCGAGTCGAGCGCGTCGGCGAACTGTGAGAGCTGCTCGCGTAGCTCGTCGAGCTTGTTCTGCTCGCGAGCGACCTCGAACAGCGAACGCGCGTATACCTCAGCCAGCTCGTCCATTAGTTGTTCGAGGCCCCCGAAGAGATCGAGGAGAAGTCGAGCTCGTTGAGCGCCTCCTCGACGAGGCGCTTCTGGTCGTCGGTGTCGAGCGTCTTGCGCGTGACCTTCTCTGTCGCGAGCACCGTCAGGTCGGCGACCTCGCGGCGGATGTCGTCGAGCGCGCGTTTGCTCGCCGCCTCGATGTCGCGCTCGGCGCGCTCGGCCGCTTCGGCGAGAATCTCCTGGGCACGCTCTTTGGACTCGTGCTTGTGCACGTCGGCCGTCTGACGCGCACGCTGGACGATCTCTTCGGCCTGTGCGCGCGCCTCCTTCAAGCGCTCGCGATATTCGTGCAGCAGCTCGTCGGCCTCCGTGCGCGTGCGCTCGGCGGTGTCGATCGACTCTTCGATGCCACGCTTGCGCCGTTCGAGCGCTTCAGAGATACGCGGAAAGGCGAGCTTCGAGAGCAACACCATCGTGATCCCGAAGACGAGCAGCGTCCAGATCATCAGGCCGATGCCCGGCTTGATCAGGAAGCTGCCCTTCGACGCGGCGAGCACGACGGAGATTGGCTGTACGAGAGCGGCGGGCATCGCGCTAGACGATGAACGCGGCCAGCAGGCCGGCGACGAGGCCGTAGAAGAAGCAAGCCTCGGTTAGAGCGAAGCCGAGCCACTGCAGCTGCGTGATCTCGTCGCGCATCTCCGGCTGACGTGTGATCGCTTCGATCGCCTTGCCGAAGATGATGCCGATGCCGACGCCGGCGCCGACTGCGCCGAGTCCTCCACCGACACCTAGTCCGATCGACTTGCCGGCCTTGGCGACTTCTTCGGTCGCTGCCGCGAGGACGGTGATTAGGGCTATGTGCACGACTATTGACTCCTTTAGTGGTCTTCGGCGACCGCGCCGCCGAGGTAGATAGCGGTGAGCGTGGCAAAGATGAACGCCTGCAGAGCGGCCACCAGGCCGACCTCGAAGGCGAACAGCAACACGCCGAACGGCAGCGTGAACCAAGCCAACGCGGTGACCCCGAGGATCACTGCGAGCGCTCCGGCCATGAACAGGATGATCAGGTGGCCGGCGAGGATGTTGGCGAACAGACGAATCGTCAGCGAGAGGATCCGCATGAAGTTCGACAGCACCTCCAAGAAGAAGATCGCGACGGCCATGCCGCCCTGCACGCCGCCGGGAACGAGGCCTTTGAGATAGCCGATCGGACCCTTCGCGCGCACGCCTTCGAACGTGTAGGAGCAGAACACGGCGAGCGCGAGCACGAGCGGGATCGACAGGTTCGCGGTCGCGGCATACAGCGAGAACGACGGGATGTGCAAGCCGGCGACGTCGATCTTGTGCTCGGTATTCGTCGGCAGCGGGATGTAGCCGATCAGGTTCGAGAACATGATGAAGAGGAACAGCGCGCCGACGAACGGGAACCACTTCGCAGCCATCTCCTCGCTCATCGCGCTACCGGTGATCTGGTTGCGCATCAGTTCGTAGAGCAGCTCGACGGCGGCCTGGACCTTGTTCGGTCGCTGCTGCATGCGCCGCGCGATGTAGATCATGCTGACGCTCGTCGCGATCGCCGCGAGCACGAGATACAGGACAGCCTTGTTGATCGAGAAGACGCCGAGGTGGACCCAGTTGTCGAGCTTGAACTCGTTCTGCGGTTCGTAGGCTTTGTTGCGCGTCCCGTGCAGGCCGTAGATCGCACCGAGCACGACGATGCCGGCGATCCACACGCCCACGAGGATCAGAAGCGTTCGTTTGGCGCTGCTCTTCTTCTGCGTGCTGGTTCCCCCCTCGATGGCGTTCATCGCCGGACTGCACCTGCCTCGCTCGGCGGGAACCCAAACTTGTGCGCGCTCATGACGTGCTCGCTCTCCCGGGCGTGCCCGTCGACCCCTGCAGGGGCCCTTCGCGCGTGATGAACGACATCACGAAGTAGACCGTGAAAGCGGCGAGCAGCAACGCGGCGGCCATGATGCCGTCATCCTTGCTGACGACGCGCGCGAGGATCACGGCGAGCGCGACGAGCCAGATCCGACCCATCATCCCGGCGACTTGCAGGCCGGCGCGGTACTTCGGATCGCCGACTTGGCGAGCGCGCGCGTACATGAAGATCGTTCCGAGCCGTGTGAGCAGCCAGGCGAACGCGCCGATCAGGTAACCGGCGAGCGGCAGGCCGCCGGCGAGCACGAACGGAGCTGTCGCGAGCACCAGGCACACGTCGAGGTAACGCAGGGTGAACACGTCAGCTCTGGGACCCGGGGGGTCGTCCGTGGCACGTCGTCCACAGGCGCCGGCGCTGGCGCAGCGGGGTCCCGAGCAAGACGACGCGGCGCGCCGGCGGACAACTGCGCCGCGCGGCACGAGCCGGGTGTGAGGCGAGCCTCGCCGCGACACGTCCGCTGGGGTGCCAGAAGCACCGCTCGTAGGCGAGCTGGCGCGCACGCGGCATGAAGCGCGGCCGCAGCTTTGGCGGCTCAGAAGGCTGATCGCTGGCAGGGCCGCTCAGGCGCAAGGGATCCTCGTTGGCATCGAAGTCAGTCATATACGTGGCGCCACCCTACAGACCCGGCAAAAACCCCGCCCGCACATTCGCGGGGGGTGAGCCGGCGCGCCCTCCGACGCTTCGGGGGGCGCCTCACAAGCATCTGCGGCAGCCCGTCTACTGTACCCGGTCTTGCACTTCGTAACAACTTTGTGACATACGTAACGCCGGTTTTGCGGGATTTACGCGGCGCCTCGACTCTCGCGCCAGGCACGCCGGGCCTGTGCCAGCGCCAGCTTGCCAGCCAGCCGATCGGGCGAGCCGACGAGCGCTACCGAGAGCGCGAGTGCGAGCAGGCCGCCGACGATGTCAAGCAGGAAGTGATTGCCCGTCGCGAGCACGGCGAGCGCTGTCATGCACGGGTACAGCACAGCGAGCACGCGCACGAAGCGGCGCTCGCTGGCGCGCCACAGCACGAGCGTGCACCAGCCGGCCCAGGCCATGTGCAGCGAAGGCATCGCCGCGAGCTGGTTTGCCTGCGAGGCGAGTGCGCCTGTGTGCCATGAGCCGAACGCGCCCGTCGCCGCGACGACGTCGGTAAAGCCGTCGAGCATCCGCGGCGGCGCGACAGGAAACAGCCAGAAGACAACGAAGCCGATCACGTTGACGAGCACAAGCGCGTTGCGCAGCGGGCGGTACAGGTCGGCTCGCTTCCACCACAGCCAGCCGAGAACGCCGAGCGTGACGATGAAGTGTGCATTGTCGTAGTAGTCAGAGAGGACGAGCCCGAGCGTGTGATGCGCGGCCAGCCAGCGGTCGAGCGCCAACTCCGGATCGATCTGCAGCACGCGCTCGACGTGCAGGATCCCGCGCGCGTTGCCGAGCGCGACCGACAGGCGCAGCGGCGCGAGGTTCGTAACGGCGTCGTAGAGGAACAGCAGCCAAGCGATCGCGAGCAGCTCGACCCACCAACGCGAGCGCGCCGGCGCAGAGGCGTGTTCGCCCGCGCCGGCTAGGCCGGCCGGGCGCAGCGTGGCGGCTTGAGAGCCGCTCCGTCGATCGATCGCGGCGCTGGACAAGCGTTCGATGTTACCCAGCCGCTCAGGGGGAAACCGGCTCGAGACCGCGCTCGGCGAGCGTCTCGAGCACGAGCGGCAGCGCGGCGACGGTTCGCCGCCATGAATCCGGCGCGGAGTAGTCGTCGGCGTCGTGCAGCAACAACACTGAGCCCTCGCCGGCGCCGGTGGTCACGCGCGCATGGATCGACGCAGCCGTCGCGCGCTTCTCCCAGTCTCTGCCCCAGTGGCTCCACAGCAGCGTGCGCCAGCCGCGCCCGCGCGCGAGGCGCAGCGCGGCAGTGTTGAGCACGCCGTACGGCGGGCGATAGAGCTCCGGCGCGAGGCCAGTCGCCTCGCCGATGTTCGCCTCGGCGCGGGCGATGTCGCTACGCACCTGCGCCGGCGTCAGGCGCAGCAGGTTGCGGTGGCGCTGGCAGTGCAGGCCAATGCCGTGTCCCGCCGCGACGATCTCGCGCGCGAGTGATGGGTTGCGCTGCACCTGCTCGCCGACGAGGAAGAACGTCGCGTGCACGCCGGCGCGCGCAAGCAGCTCGAGTACCGCCGGCGTGCCTTGCGCGTGAGGGCCGTCGTCGAACGTCAGCGCGAAGCCGCGCCCGCTCGCCGTACGGTCCTCGACGCCGAGCGGCGCGCGCAGCGCAGGCAGCGCGGCCGCAAGACCCGGAAGCAGATAGCTGGCGAGGGCGACCGAGGCGACAGCACCGGCGATCGGGCTGGCCAGGGTGCGATGATCGTGCTCAGAAATGGTCGATCTCGTGCTGGGCATAGGAGCGGCCGTCGCCGCGTCGACCCTCTACAGCCTAGGGATCGCGCTGCAGGCGCTCGACGCCAAGGAATCGCCGGCCGGCGAGCACCTGCGCCTCGCGCTCGCCTGGCGCCTCTTGCGCCGCGCGCGCTGGCTGCTCGGCACGGGGCTGTCGATCCTCGGTTGGCCGCTGCAGATCGTCGCGCTGCTGCTCGCGCCGCTCGTCGTCGTGCAGCCGGCGCTCGCCGCTGGGCTACTCGTGCTGATGTTCCTCGCGCAGCGGATGCTGAACGAGCACGCCGGGCGGCGCGAGTACCTCGCGATGGCCGCGATCGTGATCGGCGTGATCGGCGCCGGGCTGACAGCGCCGCCGCGGATCACCGGCCACGGCTCGGAGAATCTCGCAATCACGCTCGTGCTGCTCGGGCTCGGCGTCGCGAGCCTGCTGCCCTATGCGCTGCGACTGCTGATGCACCCGCCTGCAGCGCTGACGATGGTTGGCGCTGGCCTCGCCGGCGGTTGGAGCGGCGTCGCGACGAAGCTCGCCTCAGATGACCTCTCGCGCGGTCATCTCGGGCTCGCCGCATTGTGGGGACTCTCAACTGCCGCCGCGTCAGGCGTCGGCGTGCTCAGCGAGATGAGCGCGCTGCAGGAGCGACCGGCGATCCAGGTCGCGCCGGTCGTGTTCGTCACTCAGACGGTGATCCCGATTGTTGTCGCGCCGCTGCTGTTCGGCGAGAGCTTCGCTGACACACCGCTCGGAGGCGTGCCGCTGTCGGCGTCGCTCGCGCTGCTCGTTACCGGCGCCGCGCTGCTCGCGCGCTCGCCGCTGCTCGTCGCGCTGATGGCCGGAGAGCGCGTCAGCCACGCGAGCGGCTCGGCCCCGAGCCCCCGTTCACCGAGCCGCGAGATCAACCGTTCGAGCCCGAGCACCGACGCCGGGGACCCGTCGAGCTCGACGACGAGCACGTCGCCGGCCCGCGTCGTGCGCTGAGGAGCCGAATCGGTCGAGCTCAGTCGCTCTGCGCCGCAGACGGGCGTCGCTCCGGCCGTTCGCGCGAGCACGAGCTGGCCGACCGTCAGTCCGCCGGGCGGCTGCAGGAAGTAGAAGTGGTGAGGAAGACCGAGCGCTCGCGCCTGCGCGTGCAGCGCGCCGCGCGTGCGTACCCAGTGGAAGATCGAGTGGCCCGTCACTTCCGGCACGAGCTCATCGCCGAGTGCGCGCAGCCGCGCGATCGTGCTCAGCGACGGCACGCCGCCATCGTCGGCGAACGACACGTGAATGCCGCGTTTGGCCAGCTCCGAGGCCACGAGCGAGACGTCTGCGGCTGCCGGCACGTGCACGATCAGGCCGACATCCGGCTGATCGGTCTTGACCTGCTTGAGCGCATGGACATGCAGGATCGTGCTCGCGATCGCCGTGACGTCGTCTGTCGACATCATCCACGTGCCGATGCCGAGCAGGAGCACGAGCTGCGTCGCGAGTGCGACCGTGCGCAGGCGCCAACGCGGGATCGGGCGCACACGACGCGGGACGTCGAGCACGACGTCGGCTGCAGCGAGGTCGAGTGCCTGGTTGCCGTTCGCGGCGAGCGGCTGAGCGGGGGCCGTCGCCGCCGTCGCTTCGGGCCGCGCGGCGAAGCTCGCGCGGACGTGCTCGCGCAGCTCGGTCGTGTCGTTGGCGAGACGAACGAGGTCGAGCGCGGCCATCGCGCGCGTATTCACACGCGCGTGCCCGACCGGCAGGCCGTAGGAGACGACCGGCGTTCCCGCGGCCATCGCCTCGAGGCACGTGACGCCGCCCGTGGAGTGCACGAGTACATCGGCCGCTGCGAGCAGCTCGGGCATTTTGTCGGTGAACTCGTAGACGTGCACGCGCGGCTCGGAGTCGAACGTGCGCTGCAGCTTCTGCGCGAGCTGCTCGTTGCGCCCGGCGAGCACGACGATGCTGCTCGCCTCGGGCACGCGGATGAACTCGCGCACGGCGCCGAGCACGTCGCCGACGCCCCAGCCGCCGCCCGAGACGACGACCATCCGGCCCTCCTCGGACAACCCCAGCGTGCGGCGAGCCTGCAGCGGGCAGCGCTCTTTGAGGAACTCCTCGGAGATCAGGAGAGCGACTCGCCGTACATGACCATGTGCATGTCGATGCCCGGCTGCGCCCAGAAGAACAGCCCTGTCAGATCGGTGATCGTCGCAACCGTCGGGCAGCGCACCTCGCCGGTGCGTCGCAGCCGCGCGAGCACGACCGTTACGGCGGGATACGTCGAGACGACTACGTCAGGGTCGTGTTCGGCGATCGTTCGCGCGAGCGGCCGCGAGCCGAACAGGCGCAGCAGCCGCGTCGCGACAGCGCGAATCGGCGGTACATGGTTGAGCAGTCCGTAGATGATCGTGTACGTCCACGGGATGAAGCGCAGCTGCACGCGATAGCCGTCCTCGACGACCGGTTTGAGCACGCGTCCCATCGCGCCGAGCCCGTCGATCACGGTCACCTCGGTCGGTTGCGGCGCGGCTTTCAGCTGCGCGTCGAGCGCGCGCGCAGCCGCAGCATGGCCCTCGCCGACGTCGGCTGAGAGGATCAGCACGCGGCGAGGCCCAGGTGCCCTGGGCGGCGGAGATTTGCGGTGGCGAGGACGCATAGAGAGGATCCGGCGGGCACCCGTGCCAAAGGCGCTTAGGGGCAGTCGCACATGCACTTACCAGAAACCTGTGGCAAGCGTTACATGTGCTTGGGACGGAATTCTACATTTCCCACCGCACGCCTGCTTGCGAGTAGACGTAACAATGAGGCGATGCCGATCGCCCCGGCCCCGTCGAGCGCGCCGATCCACGCCGCCAGACACGGACATTCCTCCGCGCGCTATCGCCGTTCCTCGCCGAGCTCAGCCGAACGCCCGGCGGGCCTCGTACGTGCGCTCGGGCTGCTCGGGCTGCTCGGCGTCGTCATCAGCGTGTTCTTGACGAGCGCAGGCGTCGCCGTCGAACCGTCGCAGTACGTGCCGGCGCGCAGCGGTGGCTGGCCCGGCTGGCTCGCAGGCCCGTTCGAGGGACTGGGCGTGAGCATCGGCTCGAGCGGCTTTCAGACGCTGACGCTGATCATGTGCGCGAGCTACGCGCTCGTGCTGCTCAGCGCCCGCGCGCTGCCGCTCAGCGCGATCGCCGTAGCGATCCTCGCGGCGCACGCGATCCTGCTGCTCGGGCCGCCGCTGCTTTCGCAGGATGTCTTTGGCTACATCGGCTTCGCGCGACTTGGCGCGCTGCATGGGCTCGACCCGTACACGCATGTCGCCGCGCAGGCGTCCGGCGACGAAGTCTTCGCGTTCGTCGGCTGGCCCTATCAGCACTCGCCTTACGGGCCGCTTTTCACGCTGCTCAGCTACGCGACCGCACCGCTCGGGCTCGCTGGAGGGCTGTGGGCGTTCAAGGCGCTCGCCGTCGTCTCGAGTCTTGCAGCGGTCGCGTTGATCGCACGTGCCGCGGCGCGTCTTGGGCATTCTGCGCGCTGGGCGGCGGCGTTCGTCGGGCTAAACCCGGTGCTGCTTGTGCTCGCCGTCGGCGGCGCACACAACGACACGTTGATCCTACTCGCGCTGGCGGGCGCGCTGATGCTCAGCGCCGGCGCGAGCGCGCGCTTCCGCGCGGCTGCGGCGACGCTCGTGGCGGGCGTCGCGATCAAGGTCACTGCGGGGCTCGCGCTGCCGTTCCTCGTGCTCGGCGCACGCACGGGTCGCGAGCGGCTGCAGGCGCTCGCCGGCGCGGCGATCGGCCTGCTCGTGCTCGGCGCGATTGCGCTCGTCGCCTTCGGCAGCCATGCGCTCGGCTTCCTCAGCGCCGTCGGCGAGCAGCAGCAGCTCGTCGCCGTGCACAGCGTGCCAGCCGAGACAGCCCGGCTCTTCGGTCTCGACGGCACGCCCGGCTGGTGGCGGAACATCTTCGCGGCGCTGTTCGTGCTCACGCTCGCTTTCGCGCTGTGGCGCACGGCGCGTGGCGCCGACTGGCGCGTCGCCGCCGGCTGGATCACGCTCGCGCTGCTGCTGTCGACTGCTTGGCTGCTGCCGTGGTATGCGATCTGGCTGCTGCCGCTAGCGGCCGTCAGCGGCAATCGGCGGCTGCGTGCCGCCACGCTGCTGCTCTGCGTGTACGCCGTCCTGATCCACCTGCCGCTCGCCGAAGGGCTGCTCACGCCGCCGCGCGTCCTCAGCCACGTGCGCGTGCGCACCATCGTTCATCGACACCGCATCGATTTCTCCCGTTTCGAGGTGACGCGCGACCCCCTGCTCGATCTCCGTCGCTGAGGCGTCCGGGCGCAGCAGGCGCAGGCGCATCGCGTCGAGCCGCCTGAACTTGAGGATCTCGAGCACGTAGACGAGATACACGCTCGCCGCTGCGACGATCAGCCCGAGCCCGATCATCACGAGCGTCCAACCGGTGTAGAGATGGCCTTTGTGGTCTGAGTACGGGACGAAACGCAGTGCGAGCGCGAGCCCGGCGAGCATCAGCGTCCATGCGTAGAGGTAGGCGATCGTGCGCCGGCTGGAAAAGCCGATGCGCGCCATTCGATGATGGAAGTGCTCGCTGTCGGGACGGTAGAACGGCTGTTTGTACTTCAAGCGCTTGAGCACGACGAACGTCGTGTCGAGGAACGGCACCGCGAGCAGGATCAACGGCAGCACGAACGAGACAACGGCGGCCGTCTTGACGGCTGCCTCGACGGTGATCACGCCCATCAAGAGGCCGAGCAGGTTCGCGCCTGCGTCGCCCATAAAACTGGACGCAGGCGGGAAGTTGAAAATCAAGAATCCGAGCGCAGCGCCGGCAGTCAACGCCGCGAGCACGCCTGGCTGCTGGCGGCCGAGATCGAACGCGATCACGGTCATCGCGGCGGCGATGATCGTGCAGACGCCCGCCGCCAAGCCATCGACGCCGTCGGAGAAGTTGACGACGTTCATCATCGCGACGAGCCCGACGACGCTCAGCACCGGCCCGGCATTCGTGACTCCGGCGTTCGGAAACGCAAGCGTGCCGACGAACGGCAGCGTGATCGCCTTCACGGCGACGCCGAAGTGCACGACGATCACGGCCGCGACGATCTGTCCGGCGAGCTTGACGACCGGCGGCAGCTCGAAGCGATCGTCGACTGCGCCGACGAGCGTGATCACGCCGGCTGCAAGCAGCACGCCGTGCCACAGCTCGTGTTCCTTGCCGAAGCCGGCAGGCAAGAAGGCGAGCCCGGCGATGAGCGAAAATCGCAAGGCCGCCGAGCAACGGCGTCGAGCTCTCCGAGAGGCCGCGCTCGCGCGGCTCGTCGATCGCCCCCACAGCGCGGGCGAAACGCATCGTGAGCGGCGTCAACAAGGCCGTCACTGCGACGGCAAGCAGGAAGGCGTATAGAGCGTCTAGCTCGGTTGGATGCGCCATCTAACCGGCATAGCATCGCAGGCGTGGAGGTCGGGAGTGTCATCCCCTCAGCGCACGCCGATCACGAAGCATCTGTCGCTGTTCGTCCCGCACATGTGCGGGACGTCGGTCGGCGCATGCGCCGACCGAGAAGTGGCGCATGCGCCACTTCTGCGATTGGCCGCATGCGGCCAATCGGCGGGGCGCGCATGCGCGCCCCGCTTCAGACCGTGATCGACTCTGGACTGCGCAGACGAGCCGCTCAGAAGACGTATTCTTCAGACCAGGGTTTGGTCAGCGCGTAGTTCAGTGACGAATTGTCTGTGCCTTCGACGTACGGCAGTTTCCCGGGTTTGCCTTCACCTTTGGAGAGGCTGACGTCTTCGGCGCAGGGGATGATGTTGTTCGCCCACACGTTGTGTTTGAACACGACACCCTTTTCCGTCCACGTCGTGCATTCGAAGTATTCGTAGGGCACCTTGCCGAACGTGCCTTCAACGGTGAAGTCGCTGAATTTGGAGATCGGCGCCTCTTCGAGGCTGATCACGCCATTGAGGTGGTCATCGATCAGGTGGATGTGTTCGCCGTAGGTCGTCGCGAACGGTCTTCCGTTGTGGGACCCGGCTGGTTCACCGTTGGCGCCGGAGGTGTCGATCGGATCCGCCATCGAGTCTTTCTGCAGGTAGATGCCTTCGAGCGTCGCCGATTCTTTTTTGACGCCGACTTCCGACTGCTGGACGAACACGTCGTAGACCGAGTTTTCGTAGAAGACGTCGTTGTTGACTTCGACTTCCTTGCCGGCGAAGATCGCCAGGCCCTCGGTGTGGCAGCTTCCCAGGTTGTACGACTGCACGCCGTGGATCGTGTCGTCTGTGATGAAGACTTTTTCCGGCGGCTGGTGCGGCACGATCTCCCGGATGCTGTTGTTGAACCCGCCGTAAGGACCGCCGCAGCTGGAGCTCGGACCCCACGTGCTTTCGGTGATCCGCACGTTCTTGCCGCCCGACACGTTGAAGCTGCGCCCTTCAACGCCGTGCAGTAAGACGTTTTCAGGATCGGGTTCTTCGGGCGTTTCGTCGTAGTCTCCGACGACTACGTCCTGCAGCTTGCCGCCGCCGAGTTTTTCGATCGTGATGTGGCCATCGCCGAGGTAGACGGTGCCGCTGAAGTTGACTGCGCCTGTTCCTAATTCGGCGCGGAAAAGGACTTCTGTTCCGGCTTCCTTTTCGTTTTTCCCACGGACGATCTGTTCACCGTAGGTCCCGGCTTTCATGTTGACAATATTCGCTTCTTTGTTTGTCGAGTGCGTGTAGGCGTACTTCATCGTCAGGCACGGAGCCGCTTTCGTGCAGGTCCCGGTGTCCGTGCCGGCGGTTGACAAATACAGTTCATTCGCGGCCAGCGCCGACGGGGCGAAAACGCCCAGCGCGGCGAAGGCCAGCATCGCTGCGAACCTTCTCATGGAGTTCCTCCTCAGCTCGGGACCGCGAGCCTACATCCGCGACACGCACTCAATGGGAGCGCGACTCGACGGCCGTCAGGAGGGCGTCGGGACGCGCAGTGACTCGTAGAGCGGGTAGCGCTCGGCGATCTGCGCGACTCGCTCGCTCAGCTCGCCGGCGCGCGACTCGTATTCGGGCGTCAGTGCGCTCGCCATGATCTTGCCGACCTCGACGAAGTCCTCGTGCTGCAGCCCGCGGGTGGCGAGCGCAGGCGTGCCGATGCGCAGCCCTGAAGCCTCCATCGGCGGGCGCGGGTCGAACGGGATCGCGTTGCGATTGACGGTGATGTCGATCGCGTGCAGGCGATCCTCGGCTTGGCGGCCGGTCAGCTCCGGCTCGGAGTCGCGCAGGTCGACAAGCACGAGGTGCACGTCGGTGCCGCCGCTGAGGACCTTCACACCGTGGCCGG
>Ga0193728_1000831_pt1 | contig 15380 bp, 11 predicted proteins | sample U1c1metaG_FD_143037 | JGI IMG/M metagenome (GOLD analysis project Ga0193728, IMG submission 143037) | Soil microbial communities from a riparian zone of the East river system, Colorado, United States - U1c1 | ecosystem: Environmental > Terrestrial > Soil > Riparian zone | place: USA: East River...
CGATTCAAAATGTGCAGCTCGCTTGGAATAACTTCGATATCCCCCGTTGCGAGCTTCTGATTTTCCGTGCCCGGCACGCGCGGCGCGACTCGGCCACTGACTTGAATCACATCTTCGCTACGCAATGTATGCGCTTGCTTCGCAAGCTCGGCGTTTTCCTCAGGACGAAAGACAACTTGCGTCAGCCCTTCGCGATCGCGCAAATCGACGAAGATGACGCCGCCATGATCGCGCGAGACATGCACCCAGCCGGCGAGCGTGACTTCGCGGCCGATGTCCGTCTTGCGAAGCGAATTACAGTCGTGCGTGCGATACATGTTCTTTGTCATGTCGAGCAGAGTCGAAACGCCTCTCGGAATAAAAGGAGGCCCTGCATCTTAACACCGCTCGTCAGAAAACGATGACAAATTACTCCAATCGAGCACAAGTTTTTCCCTGGTTACCGGATTTCACCAGCTCGATGGCTTCTTTAAATTCCCTAAAAGGGAAAGCGATGAGTGATGACCGGCGAGATGTTAAGTCCGCTTCCGCTGGGGCGGACCTCCACGTGCGACGGGGGCAACGGCAGGCAGCCTCTGGGCAACTGACCGCGATCCTGCCTGATTAGGCTTGGCAACTATTACCGACTCTCGACAACCAGTCGCGATGCGGATCTGTTGATTTCGAAGTGGCCACTCACCTTGCGGAGTTGAGAGGCCTGCTCGTTAAGGCTTGAAGTGAGGGCTTGAATTTCCTTCTGCTGTTGTGCGATCGCCGACTGGAAGTCCCTTTGTTGTTGCGCCACGGTAGATTTTAGCTGCGCGATAGTCGCGTCCTGTTTCTGCCCGTTGCGGTGCTCTTTGAGAAACTCGTTGAGCAACATGGCGTTGACCGCGTCGTAGCGCACGGTGTAGATTTCGCCGTTCTCGTCGCGTACCACCAGGTCGGGGTTTACCTCGGCCACCTCCTCGGCAATTAGACCAAATTGCGCCGTCCCTGTGCTATCGCTCTTGTAGTGAAAGCTCACCGGCTTAAGCGCGAGGATGGATTCGCTGGCCCGCTCCATCGCTTTAATCTCTTTCTTGTACCGCCGCGAAGAACTGGATGTGCCGAGCTGGCCAGCGGAGTCTATCAGCACCGGTACGGCGTTGGCGTTTGCCGTTGTGACCCCACGAATGTGGCCGATAAAGCAGCTGTTGCTCACGTTCGCACCATCGGCGCCGATAGCAATAACGTTATTGGCCGTCGTAACGTCGATGCCGGCAAAATAGCCCAGCGCGATGTTGCTGCCACCGGTTGTGTTGTTATAGAGCGCGTAAACACCATTGGCCGTGTTGGCGCCGCTCGTGGTGGTGCTATGGAGCGCTTGATAACCGGTAGCGGTGTTGAAGTTGCTGACGGTGTTGCTCAAGAGCGCCTGGTAACCGTTGGCCGTGTTGCCGACGCCGGTTGTCTTGCTATACAGCGCCTGATAACCGCTGGCCGTGTTGGCGCTGCCAGTGGTGTTGCGATAGAGGGCGGCAAAACCGCTGGCCGTGTTTTGCTCGCCTTCGGTGTTGTAATAGAGCGCAGCATAACCGTTGGCAGTGTTCCAGTTGCCTTCTGTGTTGTTGGAGAGCGCATAAGCGCCCACGGCATTGTTGTACCACCCGATGGTATTGCCATAGAGCGCATAAACCCCATTCGCGGTGTTGTTGCTGCCGGTGGTGTTGCTGAACAAGGCCCGAACACCCGTTGCCGTGTTGCTCTTGCCGGCAGTGTCGTGATTGAGTGCTTCAAAACCAAGGGCCGTGTTCCAGACGCCGCTCGTAAGGCTGAAGAGGGCATTAGTTCCCTCAGCCGTGTTGCCCCCCGGATAGCCTCCGTCCGGCGCCGGGAGAACCGCTTGCGCTCTTGGTAAAAGCGCAAAGCAGACGAGCACCAAAGGGATAAATAAAAAACCCCGCGTCCCGCAGCGACCGAACGAGCGGTTAATCAGATTTATTATTAGTTGAGTTGTCATATTTTTGTTTTCTACTTCCTATTGAGTTTGGGTTGTTTAACTGGGTTACTGCAATTCACCTAACTCATCGTTGAGGACTACTTGCGGCGCATGGTTACTCACTTCAGGTTGGGCGCTCACCTTCTCGATCTTCGAATCCTGCTCTTTGAGACGCGCATTGAGTTCCGCAACGGTCGATTGGAAATCCTTCTTTAGCTGGGTGATCGTCGCCTCTTGTTGCTCCACTTTGCGATGCTCTTTGAGAAACTCGTTAAGCAACATCGCGTTCACGACGTCGTAGCGCACGGTGTAGATTTCACCTTTAGCATCGCAAGCCACCAGATCGGGATTGACCTTTGCCACCTCCTCGGCGACGAGGCCAAACTGTGGGATTCTCTTGGGATCAATTTCGTGCTTGTAGCGAAAGGTCACTGGTTTGAGCGCAAGGATCGCTTCGCTCGCCTTGTCCATGCGCTTGATCTCGTCCTTAAAACGCTGCGAGCTCGGGGCCACGCCAAGCTGACCGTCGGAGTCTACAACAACTCCTGTACCTGTCACTGGTACTGCACTGACTCCAGCGATGAAGGCGCGCGTCTGAGCTTCCACGTCGCCGATGCGGATCGTGAAAGCCTCGCCGGCAACGCCATTGTTGCCGATGTCAATATTGAAATCGCCCGTCGTGAGGTTGAAACCTGCTGTAGAGCCCACTGCGATGTTGTTGTTTCCGGTTGTGTTATTATCGAGTGCTGTAACACCATCTGCCGTATTGTCGTTGCCGGTTGTGTTGCTAACGAGCGCAGCCTGACCGTTGGCCGCGTTGTCGTGGCCGGTTGTGTTGTGGAAGAGTGCAAAAGCACCGTTGGCCGTGTTCTCGCTGCCGCTTGTATTGTTATAGAGCGCCTGACAACCGTTGGCCATGTTTTCGATGCCTGTGGTGTTGTGGTAGAGCGCAGCAAAACCAGTGGCGGTGTTCGCGTCGCCTTCGGTGTTGTAATAGAGCGCTCCATAACCGTTGGCAGTGTTATAGTTGCCTTCCGTATTGCTCGCGAGCGCATAGGCGCCAACGGCATTGTTGTACCACCCGATGGTATTGCTATAAAGCGCATAAACACCATTTGCGGTGTTGTTGCTGCCGCTGGTGTTGCTGAACAGGGCCCGAACACCGGTCGCCGTGTTGCTCTTGCCGGTAGTATCGTGATTGAGTGCCTCAAAACCAAAGCCGCTGTTCCAGACCCCGCTGGTCAGACTGACCAGCACCCCGCTGCCTTCGGCTGTGTTGCCATTGGGCAAAATGGTCTCCGGCTCCGCGGCTTGCACTCTGGGTAAAAGCGCAAAGCACGCGAGAGGGAGGGCAAGCGGGATGAGAAGAAAACCGCGCCGCCGCAGCGAGCGGTGAGGCGAGTTCTTGAGCGGAGCAATTGTTTTTGTGAGTCGAACTGGATGTTTCATAGCGGGTTTCTTTTCACCTGGTGGTTTAACCTGCTTGCTACAGGTCTGAAAGAGGGAGGAAACTCCCACGGCAAAGCGTCCGCGCCAGATCCTGCTTGAGCCTTGGTTATGCCGAGCGCGAGAAAGGCCAGCGGGAGGGGCGACGAGCATTGATGAGGTGGTTCGTGTTTTCATAATTTCCTTTCCAGGTTGTGACATCTATCCGGCGCGTCTGTTTCTTCCCGCCGGCATAAATGTGTTTCTATCTCCTAAAGCGTAAATCCGGCTTTGGACCCGCCACGACTGCGCGAGATATTTTTTGGACAGCCGCCCTCCAGCCGTTCCAGCCCACCAGGTTTCTTCACAACCGCGGATTACGCGGGTGAATCGGATAAAATAAGGGGTGCGACAGAACAGGATACCGCTTCAGTTATTCCGCTTATCCCATCCATGCCATCCGCGTTATCCGCGGTTCGACTTCAGCTCTATGATTATTGACGACCATTCGCGGTGCCGCTTTGCTCAGTTCAAGGTGATCGCTCACCTTCTGGATTTGCGCTGCCTTGTTCTTTGAGGCTTGGCAGTGAGTACCTTTTCCACGCTTTGGTCTGCCTTACTCCATATCATTCCTCTTACAAGCTATTTACTCGATATACGGCAAGAACACAGTTGTTTTGCCATCGCCGACGTTGTGCACTTCTTGTGTAGCGATGAAACCAGGATGGTTTCTCGAAGCGCCTTCGACCATCAACTCCACGCGTATCGCCATTCGCTGCCCTTCTGCGAGTCCAAGCGGCCCGAAGTCAAAAGACGAAGCCTGGCCGAGCTCTACCCTGCGGCGGTCTGACTGCGCCAGTATATTGCCCTGACTGTCGAACACCGTACACCACCAGGTTGTTCCGCGCTCCTCTCCGGTATTGACTACGTGAGCACTGGTGGCCTGACCCTGTGCGAGGCTAAACATCCCTGTTTGTCTAATGATCGCGATGACAGCCTCCGCCGTACTCGCGCCCCCGATTGTCCAGATGGTTGCGATAGCCACAGCTATCACCATTGCGATGCGTTTCATTGTCGTGTTTCGTGTTTTCATAATTTTCTTTCTTAGGTTGTGACATCTGGCCGGCGGGTCTGTTTTTTTCGCGCCGGCATGAATGTGTTTCTATCTGCTAAAGCGGAAAGCCGGCTTGGAACCCGCCACGACAGCGCAGTTTTTTAAATCGGCATGCTGCCATGCTGTAAAAATCCATCGACTGTGTTAGAATTTGCGGCGTCGAACAGCCTGTATGACGACGCCCCCGCCAGCGCAACAAGAAATCACCCAACTGCTCGGCGAGTGGAGCGGCGGAGATGCGGGAGCGCTCGAGAAGCTGATCCCGCTGGTGCAACCCGAATTGCACCGGCTGGCGCACCATTACATGAGCCGGGAACGCGCCGGCCACACGCTGCAAACCACCGCGCTGCTCGACGAAGCCTACCTGCGGCTGGTCGATAATGCCAAACGCAACTGGCAGAACCGCACCCACTTTGTCGCTGCGGCCGCGCAACTGATGCGGCGCATCATGGTTGACCACGCGCGTGAACGCCACTCGCTCAAGCGCGGCGGTGGCGCGCGGAAAGTAACTTTGGACGAAGCTGCGTTCGTGACGGAAACGCGATCGGAGGACTTGCTCGCGCTTGACGAAGCGCTGGAAAGGTTGGCCGTGCAGGACCCGCGTAAGAGTCAGATTGTTGAACTGCGCTACTTCGGCGGCTTGACAGTCGAAGAGACGGCTGAATTCCTGAAACTGTCTCAGCGGACGGTGGAGCGCGAATGGAACATGGCCAAGGCGTGGCTTTACCGGGCGCTGAGCGGGGAAGAACCGGATGAAAGCTGAGCGCTGGCAACAGATCAACGATCTGTTCCAGTCAGCCGCCGAGTGTCCGCCCGAGGAGCGGGCCGCGTTTCTCGATGAAGCTTGCCACGGCGACAAAGGCTTGCGCCACGAGGTGGAGTCCTTGATCGCCTCTTATGAGCGCGCGAAAGACTTTATCGAATCGCCGGCCTTCGAAGTTGCTCCCGAACTTCTAACTAACGAGAGGGCCGGAGCATTGGTTGGAGAGTTAATTAATCATTACCGGATCGAGTCGCTCATCGGCATCGGCGGAATGGGCGAGGTCTATCTGGCGCGAGACGAGCGACTCGGACGAAGGGTTGCGCTTAAGCTTCTCCCAGAGCATTTGACGGCGGACGAGACACAGCTCAGCCGGCTCAAAACAGAGGCGCGCGCTGCCTCGGCCTTAAATCATCCGAACATTCTGACGGTTTACGAGATCGGTGCGGAAGGAAACCGGTACTTCATCGCGACTGAGTTCATAGAAGGTATGACTCTGCGCGCTTCGCTGGCGCGTGGAAGAATGAATGTGCGCGACGCGCTGGAGATTGCCGTCCAAGTGGCCTCGGCGCTGGCTGCCGCGCACGAGGCCGGTGTCGTGCATCGCGACATCAAGCCGGAGAACATCATGTTGCGACCAGACGGATATGCGAAGGTGCTCGACTTCGGGATTGCCAAACTCACCGAGCAACGGCCGGCGTCAGACGATCATGACATCGGAACAAAGGCGGTGCTGGAAACGCGACCGGGGCTGGTGCTAGGCACGGCGCACTATATGTCTCCGGAACAGACGCGCGGCCAGAGGGTGGACGCGCGCTCGGATATTTGGAGCCTCGGCGTGGTAATCTACGAGATGGTCGGAGGAATCGCGCCGTTCCAAGGCGAGACGCCGAGTGACTGCATCGTCTCTATTCTAACGACGGACCCGCTACCCTTATCCGATGTGTTATCGGATGTGCCGGTGAAACTCCAAGCCATCGTGCAAAAGGCTTTGTGCAAAAACAGTGATGAGCGTTACCAGACGATCAAAGAGATGCTCGCCGACCTCCGCAATCTCAAGGGGGAACTGGAAGCGGAAGGTTCCTCGTTGCAGACCAAAGCGCGTGTCGAGCCTATCGTCAGCAAAATCAAACGTCACAAACGCGGTGTGTTACTAACCCTAGCAGCTGCGATGTTGGCCGCGGCAGCGTTTGCCTACTCTTTTTACTTCGTCGCTCCGGCGCGATCACCAAATGACAAGTCGATCGCCGTCCTCCCGTTTGTCGATCTGAGTCAGGCGAAGGATCAGGCGTACTTCTGCGATGGCATCAGCGAGGAGCTTCTCGGTACACTCTCAAAGGTCGAAGGCCTGCGTGTGGTCGCTCGCACGTCGTCGTTTTCCTTCAAAGGCAAGAACGCTGATGTTTCAGAAATCGCACAGAAGCTCAACGTGCAGAATGTGCTCGAAGGAAGTTTGCGCCGGGATGGCAATCGCATTCGCATCACCGCGCAGCTGATTTCGCGCGAGGGTTTTCATGTCTGGTCTGACACTTTCGAACGCGAATTACAGGGTGTCTTTGCCGTGCAGGATGAGATTACGCGCGCGATTGTAGATGCGTTGAAAGTGAAGCTAGGCAGCGGCCCGCGCGCTTCGGCGCAGAGTAGCACTGAAGCTTACGATCTTTACCTGCAAGGCCTCTATTACTCGAACAAGAGCGGCGAGGAAGACTTGCGCAAAGCTCTCAGTTTGTTCCAGTGGGCACTGGATAAGGATCCCCTGTCTACACGAGCCTGGACCGGCATCGCGAAAGTTTGGACCTGGCTGGCCGATGCTTATGTAAAGCCGCTGGACGCCTGGCCGGCGGTGAAAGGAGCTGCGTTGAAAGCCATCGCGCTCGACGAGCGAGATGGTGAAGCGCATGCCTATCTCGCCGAGACAAAACGGCTGCTGGATTGGGATTTTGCAGGTGCGAATGCGGAATTAAAACGCGCGCTCCAACTCGATCCTAACTTCGCATTCGGTCACCTGCTGCTGTCGCATTTCAACGCCCTGCAGGGCCAGCTCGAGGAAGCTCTGCGAGAAGGAATGGAAGCTAAAAAACTGGATCCCCTCTCGCCTGGCATTAGCAACGCTGTTACTGGCCTTTACCTGGACACGGGCCGTTTGGATGAGGCGCTAGCGGAAGCCCAGCATACGCTTACTCTCGACCCAGGTTATCTCTACCCCGGTCTCGCTTATGGTCTCGCGAAAGTCTATCGGGAGAAGGGCATGTTCGATAAAGCGATCGCGCTCTACTCAAAAGAGCAAGAGGCCACGCAGCTTCCAAGTAGCGGTCTGGCCATCACCTACGCGCGGATGGGACGACAAGCCGAGGCGCGGCACATTGTTGATCAGCTCGCGGAAAAAGCGCGAACCCAATATATTGCGGCAGATTCGATCGCGGCCATTTACGCCGCCCTGGGCGAAACCGATGAAGCCTTCCAATGGTTGGAGCGCGCCTACGTTGAGCACGCCTGGGGAGTCCCCAACATTGCAGTGAGTCATGAATTTCGTCCGCTGCATTCTGATCCGCGTTATGCCGGTCTTTTACGTCGAACTGGTCTTGATCCTGGGAAGGCGCTCGCCTGGCAACCGAAAGAGATCGTCACGGTTTCGCCGAAGTCGATCGCAGTTCTGCCGTTCGAAAATTTAAGCGAAGAGAAAGCGAATGCCTGTTTTGCCGACGGCATTCAGGAAGAAATTCTCACCCGCCTCTCGAAAATCGCTGACCTAAAAGTTATTTCGCGGACTTCGACCCAACGTTACAAAAGTACCGCAACGAACCTATCTGAGATCGCGAAGCAACTTGGCGTCGCGCATATTCTCGAAGGCACCGTTCAGAAAATGACCGATCAAGTTCGGGTCAATGTTCAACTCATCAATGCACAAAACGATTCGCATCTTTGGGCCGACAAGTATGATCGCAAGCTGACTGACATCTTTGCGGTCGAAAGCGAAATCGCCGGCAAAATCGCCGACAGTTTGCAGGTGAAATTGAGCGGCGCCGAGCAAAAGGCACTCCAGGCATACCCCACTGAAAGCACCGAAGCGCATCAACTTTATCTGCGCGGTCGTTACGTCATGGAGAAACGAACGCCGGCCGATCTCAACAAGGCGGCGAACTATTTCAATCAAGCGATTGCCCAGGACCCAAACTACGCGGCGGCCTATGCTGGTCTCGCTGATTGCTATGTGCTTCTACCGCAATGGAAGCAGGGACCGGTCGCGGAATACCTTTCCAAAGCGAGAGCCGCGGCGAACAAAGCGTTGCAGATCGATGGTAATCTCGCAGACGCGCACGTCTCACTGGGGATGGTCGCGTTCGGCGAAAAGCTGGATCTACGCGAAGCGAAACGCGAGTTTGAACGCGCCATCCAGTTGAATCCAAACTATGCCTTGGCGCACTACTGTCTGGGATATGATGTACTGCTCGCATTGGGGAATCACGATCGGGCCATCGCGGAGTTAAAGCGGGCGATTGAGTTGGACCCCGTTTCCAGCGTCATCAATACGAACCTCGGATGTGCTTATATTTTGGCGCGTCGTTATCCGGAAGCGACCGCACAGCTCCGCAAAACGATAGAATTGAACGCGGGCTTTGCCTACGCTCATGCTATTTTGGGAGAAGCGCTTGAACTCAACGGACAACTGGATGACGCGTTCACGGAGTACGAGAAGAGTTATAATGCTGGACACGACTTTCGCGGACTCATGATGATGGCGCGCGTCCACGGGTTGAAAGGCGACCGGGCAAAAGCCTTGCAACTGTTCGAGCAGGCCAAACAACTCAACAGCCCTGACATTTGGGCCTTTGGATTCGCGATGTTTTATGTCGGCTTGGGGGACAGAAACGAAGCGCTCAATTGGCTTGAGCAAAGCTACCGGCAAAAGGAGTTCATCAACGTATCGACCATTAAAGAGGACCCGCTTTTCGATCCACTGCATGGTGATCCGCGTTTCGAAAAGCTCGTCAATCAAATCATGTCGCCAGACATGATTCCGGCGGTAACGACATCGATTCCGGAAAAATCGATTGCCGTCTTGCCCTTTGAGAATCGCAGTGAAGACAAATCCAACGCTTATTTCGCAGACGGCGTACAGGATGAGATTCTGACTCGTCTTTCCAAGATTGGAGATCTGAAGGTCATCTCGCGTACCTCAACGCAGCGTTATAAGAACACGCCTCTAAGTCTGGCTGAGATTGCGAAACAACTCGGTGTTGCGACTCTCCTGGAAGGCAGCGTCCAGAAAGCAAACGATCAAGTGCGCGTCAATGTGCAACTAATCCGAGCCGCTAACGATTCCCATCTCTGGGCGGAGACTTATGACCGTAAACTAACTGACATCTTCGCCGTCGAGACAGAGATCGCGAAAGCGATTGCGGAGAATCTTGCGGCGAAGCTTACTCACACGGAAGAGCGCGCAGTTTCGGTCAAACCGACCAACAATCTGGCTGCCTACGAGCTTTATCTGCAAGGCCGTTACTTCTGGAACAGACGCGACCGTGAAGGATTTCGGCGCGCTATCGAACTATTTACCAAAGCGACTGAGTTAGATCCGAATTATGCGCTTGCTTACGCCGGTATAGCCGACACCTACGCATTGTTGCCAATATATGGATTCGCCTCGGCCAGAGATTCATTTCCTAAAGCGAAAGTAGCTGCACTCAGAGCATTGCAGCTCGATGACACTCTCGCCGAAGCGCACGCATCCTATGGCAATGTGCTTTTGTCCGACTTCGACTGGGTTCGTTCCCGTCGCGAGTTCGAACGGGCCATCGAGTTAAATCCAAACTACGCAACCGCGCACCAGTGGCTCGGGTCGGATAATTTGATGGATAGCGGCGAACTGGATCGCGGGCTGGCGGAAGTACGCCGCGCACGCGAGCTTGATCCGCTCTCTCCTCTCCTTAATACCATTCTAGGTATCGCTCATTACACGAGGCGCGAATATGCCGATGCAGTAACGCAATTTCACAAAGCTCTGGAGATTGATCCCAACTTCCTGCTTGCCCATGCCATGCTGGGGCAAACGCTGGTAATGCAGGGCGCGATTGATGAAGGCATTGCCCAGGTGCAGAAGGCGCGGCAGATCAACGGTGATGTCGGCGGACTCAGCATCCTTGGCTACGCCTACGCCAGGAAGGGCGATCGCGAGCAGGGGTTAAAATTCCTCGATCAGCTAAAGGCAGAATCGCAGAAAGAGTTTGTCCCTGCGGTGGACTTCGCCTTTCTCTACATTGGGCTTGGCGACAAGGAGCAGGCGTTAGATTGGCTGGAAAAGGGTTACGAGGATCGCTCAAGCAACATTATCAAAATCGACCCGATTTGTGATCCTCTTCACGGCGATCTGCGTTACGAGAGTCTGGTCGCGCGCATTTTTTCCGAGAAACCCGCCGGCGCCGACTTCTAGTTTCGAACCGCGGATTAGGCGGACAAGAAGGATTGGCATTTGGAAACTAGGAATCCAGAAAGTCTTGTTTGCTTACTTTTAGTTTGTTTCCTGGTTTCTTGGCTTCCAGATTTGATTTGTGGCCGAAGCTGATTCGGATCCGAAGGTGGAGATCGCGCCCGTTCTGACGATGGACGTGGTGGAACACTCGACGCTGCTTACCAACGAGCAAAGTCGATTGATGGGCGAGCTCACTCGCGTGGTCAAAGAGACACCGCGATTTCTTACTAGCGACCATTCAGAAAAGCGGCGGGCCGCAAGGTGCTATCCACGCCACGATTGCGCAGATGTATGCTGGAGTCGGCCACAAACCAAATGCGCTGCGCGAAGCGAAGCGTGCAGTCGAATTAGAAGGTGATGACACCTACTGCGCTCCTGCCGCCGAGGAAGGGCTCGCGATCGTCGAAGTTCAAACCGGTGAGCAGCTAGCGCAATAGCCCGACTGCCAAAACTTCTCAGCGCCCATTACTTGAGCTGGTTCACATTCGCTCCATTGACTCCTTCGCTGCTGCGTATCGATCCGGTGTGGGATCCCCTGCGCGACGATCCGCAGTTTCAAAAGCTGATCAAAGAAGTGAAACCGCGAGATCGCAAGACTCCTTCGCGAAATGGACGCGCAATTGGGTGCCGCTGAGCTGAGTCCCATGGGAAGCGAACCGCTTCCCCTACAGAGAATCCGTGGCATCCGCGGAATCAGCGGTTGTTTTGAGAGATCCTTCGACTTCGCTCAGGATGACAAATTACTCCAATCGAGCACGATCTTGCCGGAGTTGCCGGATTTCATCAGCTCGATGGCTTCTTTGAATTGCGTGTAAGGAAAGCGGTGCGTAATCACCGGTGAGATGTCGAGGCCGGACTGGATGAGCGCGGTCATTTTGTACCAGGTTTCATACATCTCGCGTCCGTAAATTCCTTTAATGGTGAACTGGTTGAAGACGACAAGGTTCCAATCAATGGCGGCGCTGCCGGGCATGATCCCGAGCAACGCGATTTTTCCACCGTGAAACATGTTCGGCAGGATGTCGGCGAACGCTTTTGGACTACCGGACATTTCGAGCGCAACATCGAAGCCTTCCTTCATCTCGAGTTTTTCCATGGCGCCGGCGACCTTTTCCGTGCGGACATCAACCCCGACAACATTCTTGGCCATTTTGCGCGCGAGATCGAGACGGTATGGATTAACGTCGGTTATAACGACATGGCGGGCGCCAGCTTGTTTGCAGATTGGGATGGCCATGCAACCGATTGGGCCCGCGCCGGTGATGAGCACGTCTTCGCCCACGAGATCGAATGAGAGGGCGGTGTGAACAGCGTTGCCGAGCGGATCGAAACACGAAAGCACGTCGAGAGGGATCGACGGATCGGCGTGCCAGCAGTTTGATTGTGGAATCGTGACAAACTCAGCCCAAGCACCGGGGCGATTCACGCCCACGCCTTGCGTATTCGGGCAGAGGTGACGCCGCCCAGCGAGGCAATTGCGACAATGCCCGCACGTGATGTGACCCTCGCCGACAACAAGATCGCCGCGCGCGAACCCTTTCACGTGATCGCCGGCGAGATCGACAACGCCGACAAATTCGTGCCCGATCGTCATGGGCACCGGAATCGTTTTTTGCGCCCAGGCATCCCAGTTATAGATGTGGACGTCGGTGCCGCAGATGGACGTTTTCACGACGCGGATGAGGACATCATCTGCGCCGACTTTGGGAACCGGAACTTCCTCGAGCGACAGTCCCGGTTCGGCGCGGCTTTTCACCACGGCCTGCATCATTTTTTGCACGACAGGAGATTATGCGAAGCCGTCTGTGAAGTCGAATGTGACGAATGCGTCAAAATAGGACTGCGCGAATCGGCGCTTATCTGCGCTTGCGCCTGATTCGTTCCTTGGGAATGATGCAAAGCCATGCCCGTAACCCTTGAGCAAACCGGTACGAATGCGGTTACGCCTCGATCCGTTTTCGTTTTGCGATTCATCAGCACGATCGCGCTCTGGTCCATCGCGCTCGTCATCGCGTTCTCTGGATTCGAAATCCTATTCTGGCTTTTGATCAGCGTCTTCGGACTGATCGGGCTCCTGGAATTTTACCGGATGCTCGATCACAAAGGTCTGCCGAATTTCAAGATTACAGGAATGATCTGCGGCGCTGTCATGCTGGGCGGCAGTTTTTATTACTTCTCCAAGATTGGACCGGCCGGTTCCTACGATTTCGAAGTCGCGGTATTGCTCTTTTTTTTGCTTACGGTTTTCGCGCGGCAGATGTTTGCGCGCCTGCGCGATGACGAACCGTTGCAAACGATGGCTTACACTTTGTTCGGCCTGCTTTATGTCCTTTGGCTTTTTAACTTCATCACAAAGATCGTTTATCTTACGCCGCGCTCGAGCGCTGGCGTCGTGACAGGACAGTTCTATGTCTTGTATCTGATCGCGGTCACAAAATTCAGCGACATGGGCGCATACCTGACCGGCAGCGCGATTGGGCGCCATCTCATGGTTCCTCACATCAGCGCAAAAAAAACCTGGGAAGGTTTTTTCGGGGCGCTCGGGTTTGCGCTGTTTTGCAGTTTGGCGCTGTACAAGCTAATGCCGGGCCATTTGTCCGCCCTCAGCTGGACACATGCGACAATACTGGGATTACTTCTCGGGTTCGCAGCGGTCATCGGTGATTTGGCTGAATCCATCATCAAACGCAGCACGGGTGTAAAGGATTCGGGGAACCTGCTGCCGGGAATCGGTGGTGCGCTCGATCTTTTGGACAGTCTGCTTTTCACGGCGCCCCTTTTGTTTTTCTATCTGCGATTAGTAATTCATGTTCCGTAAAGAGCTTCTTACAGAATTGACGAAATGATCAGAATGGAACAGGCGACGAAACCGTATAATTTATGCGGCGAGGTAATCGGTGCGGCGATGAAAGTGTACTCAGCTCTCGGACCGGCATTTCTCGAGTCGGTTTATCAAAATGCGCTGATTCGGGAACTACGGAAGTGCGGATTCAAAGCTGAAGCGGAGAGACCGAATCAGCGTTCAGTCCGGAATCGAGCGCCTGGAGTTTAAGGAAAAATTCCGCCTCCCGATTCTGTCGAAAAATGAAACGTAAGCGTGTCGTTATTCTGGGCGCGACCGGATCGATCGGGGAAAGCGCGCTGAAAGTCGCGCGCGACATTCCGGAACGGATGGAGATCGTCGGACTGGCGGCGAACCGCAACGCAGAGAAATTGGCGGAAGCCGCGAACAAAGTGCGGCCCGAATCGGTTTGTCTGGTCGATGAGACAAAGATCGACATCTTGCGCAAAGCGCTCGATTACGAGCCGCGGATTTTTGCAGGCGAAGAAGGACTGCGCGAAATCGCGTGCCTAACTAATGGAGAGATGGTGCTGGTTGCGATTGTGGGGACCGGGGGATTACGACCGGCGCTCGCTGCGATTGAAGCCGGAAAGGATCTCGCGGTGGCAAGCAAGGAAATTCTCGTAATGGCAGGCGAGATCGTGATGCGCGAAGCGCGTGAGAACGGCGTGCATGTTTTACCAGTGGACAGCGAACACAACGCGATTTTTCAGTGTTTGGAAGGCAAGGTTTTTGAAAGCAGAAAACGTCCAACGTCCAACATCGAACATCGAACATCGAATGCAGACAGTTGGATGTTGGACGTTTCCGGTGTGCGACGCATCATTCTCACCGCGTCCGGTGGACCGTTTCGTGAATTGGCGAGCAATAAATTCGATTCGATCACGCCGGAGCAGGCGCTCAAACATCCGACCTGGAACATGGGGCCGAAGATCACAATCGATTCCGCGACGCTGTTCAACAAAGGGCTGGAGATGATCGAGGCGCACTGGCTCTTCGGAGTCGAGATGAAGCGCGTCGAAGTCGTTATCCATCCGCAAAGCATCGTGCATTCAATGGTCGAGTTCGCAGATGGCTCGACGCTCGCGCAATTGAGTTATTCGGACATGTGCTTCCCGATTCAATACGCGGTGACGTGGCCCTATCGCGTCCCGAACACGTTGCCACCGCTCGATTTTTCGAAACTGTCGAAGTTGGAATTTTTCACGCCCCGCTACGGCGATTTTCCCGCGCTGAATCTCGCGCGCCGAGCGGGCGAGGCTGGTGGCACGCTACCTGCCGTTATGAACGCAACCAACGAAGTGGCGGTCGCAGCATTTCTAGATCGACAAGTGAGTTTCCCGAACATCTGGCAGATTGTCGAAGGAGTGATGAACCGGCATGCGAGCGTTGCACATCCTGATCTCGATGCGATATTACAAGCCGATCAATGGGCGCGGGCGGAGGCGACGGGGTGCATAAAATCCTTGAAACGTTAAATCGTTAAAGAGGGTTAAAGCGCCAAAACGTTTGAACGAATCACGCACCAAACTAATCACTAGTCACTACTCACCTTTCTGATGCTTCTCCACATCGCGCGTGTCGTCCTGATCCTGTTCGAGGTACTCGTCCTCTTCAATCTGCTCATCGTCGTCCACGAGCTCGGGCATTTTCTGGCAGCGCGCTGGCGAGGGCTTTACATAGAAAAATTCGGCGTCTGGTTTGGCAAACCGCTCTGGAAAAAAACGATCAATGGCGTCCAATACTCGCTCGGTTCGCTTCCCTTTGGCGGGTTCGTCGCGCTGCCCCAGCTCGCGCCGATGGACATCA
>Ga0193728_1000833_pt1 | contig 15374 bp, 13 predicted proteins | sample U1c1metaG_FD_143037 | JGI IMG/M metagenome (GOLD analysis project Ga0193728, IMG submission 143037) | Soil microbial communities from a riparian zone of the East river system, Colorado, United States - U1c1 | ecosystem: Environmental > Terrestrial > Soil > Riparian zone | place: USA: East River...
GCGCTTTGTCCCCGCGGCGGTGTTGGTGGATGAGCGCGCTGAAGTCCTCCATTCCAGCGGCGCCATGGAAGCCTTTCTTCTTCCGGCGCATCGATCAGGCGACAGGGAGCTATTGTCGCGTTTGCCCAAGAGTATCCGCTCGCAACTACTGCCGGCCGTTCGACGCGTCCAGCTCACTCAGCGTCCGGTGTCGATCAAGGGATTTACAAAGGCCGGGTCGGGTGAGGTGAGCCTTGACGTTTTGCCGGTGCCCATGGCCCTTGGTGATGCGCGCAGCCCCCGGTATTTAGTCACCTTTCAGGCGAACTCTTCAAACAACGCGAGAGGCAAGGCTCGAGCGGTGCACAGTCAACTGCAGCAGGAGTTGCGGGCGACGCAGGAGGATCTGCAGAGCGCCGTCCTTCAGTTGAAGAGCTCGAATGAGGAATTGCGTGCCTCGCACGAAGAAACGATGTCGATTAACGAAGAGCTGCAGTCGATGAATGAGGAGCTGGAGAGCTCGAAAGAGGAATTGCAGTCGGTGAACGAGGAACTGAACACCGTCAATACTCAGTTGCAAACCAAGGTTGCTGAGCTCGAAGTGGCCAATACGGATTTGCGCAATCTCTTGGCGTCAAACGAGGTCGCCACCTTGTGCCTGGATGGCTCCCTGCGCATCAAATGGTTCACGCCGGCCGCTCACCGGCTCTTCAATTTGCTGCCCAGCGATATCGGCCGGCCCATCGCAGACCTGAGTTTGACGGCCACGGACTCAACCTTGATCGAAAGCGCCAAGTCTGTCTTGCAAACTCAAGCTGCACGATCATGCGAACTCAACTACAAGGGGGTGCATCTTCGCCGTATCGTGCCCTATCGTGCAGAGGGCGCTCAGATTGCGGGAGTCGTTATCAGCTTTACCGATATCACGGAAGCTAAACGGGCGGCGCTGTTGGAAATCGAGGCAAAAGTGGCCGCCAATGAGCAGCTCGAGGAACGTGTACGCGAGCGCACGAAGGAGTTGGGGCGGCTCGCGCGCGAGCTTGCCCTAGCCGAGGTGCGCGAACGGCAAACTATCGCGCGGGACTTGCATGATGGCCTAGGTCAGGAATTAAACGCAGCGTCCATCAAACTTGATGCGCTGCGAATCGATGCCACCGGAATCTCTCAGCCGGCGCTCGATGAAATAGCGCAATTGCTGGAGGGTGTGGTGCGAGAAATGCGCAGCCTGACTGCGCAATTAAATCCGCCGGTTCTAGACCAGCTGGGCTTGGTGGCGGCCATCGAATGGCTGAGCGAGGAGATGCGCAGGACCTACCAATTGGAAGTGCTTCTGAAGGATGATCAGGCGCCTAAGCCGCTGGATGCCATCACCGCATCGATTCTATTTCGCGCAGTGCGAGAGCTTCTCATCAACGTGGCGCGCCATGCCAAGGTGAAGATTGCGCACGTCACCACACGGCTCTCTGACGGCCAGCTGACCCTGAAAGTGTTGGATCAGGGAGCTGGATTTGCTGCTTTCGGCTCCTCTTCAAAGTCTCCTTTTGGTCTCGGACTTGCGACCATGCGCGAGCGAATCACCTATATCGGAGGCACGTTTCAAATCAGGAGCGATCGCAAGCGCGGTACGACAGCAACAATTCAGGTACCGATGCGGCCACCATGAAGCCCGTCCGTATTATGCTGGTCGACGATCATCCCCTGATTCGCGAGGCCATCGCGCATCTCGTGGCAAGCGCCCCGGAATTTGAACTCGTAGGCGAAGCGGCCAATGGCAAAGAGTGCTTGGAGCGCATAGCGGACCTGCGGCCGGATATCCTGGTTCTCGACATCGCAATGCCGGATATGAATGGTGAGCAGGTGAGTCGTGAGCTTCGGCGTCGCTATCCTGAATTGAAGATCATTGCCTTGAGCGGTTACAACGACCGTCAGTTTGTGCGTGCGATGACCAGGGCGGGGGCCAAAGCGTATGTGGTCAAATCCGCGTCGGGGCGCGAACTGATCCATGCGTTGCGAGCGGTGGCGAGCGGCAAAAACTATTTGTCCCCGGAAGTCATCGAAGCGGTCATGACGCTCTGGGAGGATTCAGCCCCCAGTGCCGGCTTATCGCAACCTGATAGCTTGGGCAAACGGGAAAAAGAAGTCTTAATACACATTGCCCAGGGGCAGCGAAGTGCGAGCATCGCGACACAAATGGGCATCGCGGTCGCAACCGTCGAGGCACACCGCCGAAACATTCTTCGCAAATTGCAGCTTCACAGTGCGGCCGACCTCACTCGCTATGCGCTACGCCACGGCCTGATAGATCTTTGACCGCCCAATCGCGGGCGCTCGTAACATAACGCTTCGTGACCTGCGACAGACAGCGTGATTTTGCAGCGGCGGCGTTGCCAGAAATCGAAGATCGCACCAGCATGCTTCACGGGGTCATTCCTTCTGGGTGCGTCGAGCTAGGGGGTACTGTATGCAACATAGCGGTAGCGGTAGTGGTCCATCGGTCGGATGGACGTTTGCGTCCATTCCATTTCAAGCGGCGCCTGGCATCGGGTGGCGGCTGCACATGTCGAAAATTGCAGCAAAGATTCAGCCTGCGCGCGCACCGCTATGCCGATCGCATGGCTGAGAATCGTCAGTTGGCTAGGATAGGGAGGATCGTATGAAGTCCATGCTGTTCATTTTGGTGGCTCACTTGCACGCGGGCGGCACTCAGACCGTTGCCGCGTATTCGAGCCTGGAGCAGTGCAGGGATGCACTCAGAGTAGCGACGACGAACGTTGCTGCGGACTACAGCTGCGCGGCGACTCCAGTGGAGGGGAGGTGGTCGCAAAAGGATTCGCGCTACTTGATGGTGCGGGATTGACCGGCTAAAACCCGTCAATCCGCGGCACTCATACCGTCGTTCGTCCGCGAAACTGCCGGGCCTGGCGCCGCTGCTGCTATTCTAATGGCGCCGGAACCGCAGTAGGAAAGACGCCATGCCGCCGAAGTTGTCGTTTTTATCCCGTATTCGCCGGCTTATGCTCGCTGTTGCCTTGCCAGGCGCCTTGTCGGCTGCTGACCTCCAAATCGAGCACGTAACGATCGTGTCTGCGGAAAGAGGCAGTCCGATGCGAGACGCTCGCGTGCGTGTGCATGATGGCCGCATCGTCGCGATCTCGAAATCCAGGGGCGCTCCCGTTTCGTCAAACCCAGACACGAATGTGATGAATGGCTCTGGGCTGTTTCTGACTCCCGGCTTGATCGACAGCCATGTTCACCTCGGTGCGATCCCTGGAATGACACCTGAGCAGGAAGCCCAGCACCCGGACATCGGCAAAGCCGCGCGGGATCAGATCCCGCGCAGCTTCTTGCTGTTCGGCTTCACGACACTGATCGATTTGATTTCGACGCCGCAAGAGATGGCGCTCTGGAAGAGCCACGACGTCGTCCCGGACACATATTTCTGTGGTGGCGCCGCGCTGATGGATGGCTACTCGATGAACTATGCCCCGAAGCCGCAACGCTATCAGGCTTGGCCCTATATGCTGATCGAACCCGGTACGCAGGCGCCCGAGGGTATCGATCCGGCAATGCACACGCCACGGGCCGTGATCTCGAGAATGAGGGCCGATGGCGCGATCTGCGTGAAGACGTTTTTTGAGCGCGGTTTCGGCGCAGTTCGGGATCTGCCGGTGCCGAAGCTGGAAACGATTCGCGAGGTCGTGAAGGCCGCGCATGACTCGGGGATGCCCGTACTGATGCACGCCAACTCGGACGAGGCTCAGAGATTCGCGCTCGATGCGGGCGTTGATGTCATCGCCCATGGACTGTGGAATTGGTATCAGGAACATTCCACATCGAGCGAGGTCACACCGGGCATCAAGAAGATACTGGACGACGGAGTGGCGCAAAATATTGGCTGGCAACCGACCATACAGGTGCTCTACGGCATCCGAGATCTGTTGAGTACCTCGTTTCTTTCAGACCCGCGACTGTCCCGCGTTTTGCCGTCGAACCTGATTGATTGGTACCGGTCCCCCGAGGGCCAGTGGTTTCGTATGTCGTTGTCGCAAGAGATGAAGCTGCCCGCCGACGCGAACTCAAGTGAGCCCGAGCGTGTCCTAAACGAGAGATTTTCCCCGGTCCTAGAGCGTGTCAAACATGCGACGGCGTACATTGTCGAGCGGCACGGCCGTATCCTTTTCGGCACCGATACACCGAGTGCCCCGACCTACGCCAATCCACCTGGACTCAATGGCTGGCTGGAGATGCATCGGCTCATCGATGCGGGTGAAACTCCGGCGCAAATATTCAAGTCCGCGACGCTGACGAACGCACGGGCACTGAAGATGGATCGGGACATCGGTACCGTGGAGGTCGGAAAACGTGCCAATTTGCTGCTTCTCCGGCAGGATCCGACCCAGACGATCGACGCCTATGCCGGGATCGCGAAAGTAATCCTCAACGGCCGAGTATTGGACCCTTCCCAATTGGCGGCTGACGCAACACACTGACTTTGACGGACTCGATAGTTCACTGCAGAATCGTGCCATGGGTTGGCCGGCGCGGACGGCATTCTTTGTTGCGCATTTCGCTGCGATTGCGCTCGGTTCGGCATTGCTGATATCCCGGGTGCAGGCCGCCGGGGGCTGCACCTTGGGCAAGGTCGCGGAGCTGCCCATAACGATGGCCGGTACGCGCCCGCTGATCACCGCGAAAATCAATAACCAAGAAGCGCGATTTGTCTTGGACAGTGGCGCGTTCTTCAGCATGATGAGTACGGCGACCGCCGCACAATTCAACTTGAAATTGAAGAGGGCTCCGTTCGGCTTGACGGTTCAGGGTATTGGCGGCTCGGTGAGTCCCGAGGTCGCGACCGTTAAGGAGTTCGGTATTGCCGGCGCTCTCATCCACAACGTCGATTTCCTGGTGGGCGGCAGCGAGGTCGGCGGTGAAGGGCTGATCGGGCAGAATTTCCTGGAGCAGTGGGATGTGGAATACGATTTTTCCAAGGGCGTCGTGCGACTGTTCAAGCCCGGCGGCTGTCGGAAATATCGGTTGGCTTATTGGGTGACTTCCGGGCAGCCGTATTCGGAGATGGAGATTCAGTCGGTGGCGCAGGCGCGTCTGCACACCATCGGCGTCGGCTATGTCAATGACCAAAAGATACGCGTCATGTTTGATACGGGTGCATATACGTCGGTACTTTCGTTGAAGGCGGCTGCCAAGGCCGGAATAAAGACCGATTCTCCCGGCGTCGTGGAGGCCGGGTATAGCAGCGGCATCGGGCGGGGCACGGTAAAAAGCTACATTGCTACCGCATCGAGCTTCAAGGTAGGCGACACCGAAGAGATCAAGAACGCCCGATTGCGGATTGCGGACATCGACCTGCCGGACGCGGACATGCTGCTCGGATCCGATTTCTTCGTATCCCACCATATCTTCGTCGCGAACAGCCAGCACAAACTATACGTGACCTACAACGGCGGTCCGGTCTTCAACCTGACGAAAACAACTCCGGCCGGCGCGGCCCAGGCGGCCGAACCCCCGAAACGTGAGGCGCCGAGTGACGGTCAAGTCAGTGCTGCGGCCGATGAGCATGCTGATCCGGACGCGCTCGCGCGCCGTGGTGAGGCGTCTGCGGCGCGGCGCGATTTCGAGCACGCGCTCGCCGACTTGTCGAAGGCCATTGAATTACGTCCGGGCGAGCCGGAGTACTTGTATCAGCGTGCGATGGCGTACCGCCAGAGCGGGCAGGCTGCCCTCGCGCTGGCGGATCTCGATCATGCGATTACTCTCAATCAAGATTTTCTGCGCGCCTATCTTCCCCGTGCGGAGATTCGGCTTCATGAGAAAAATGTTGACGGCGCTATTGCGGATCTCGATACCGTGGATCGACTGGCTCCGAAGCAAGCTGACGTAAGGTTCGTGCTGGCCGAACGCTACGAAGTGATGGATCGATTTTCACAGGCGATCGCGCAGTATGATCTGTGGATCCAGCATCATCCGGTCGACTCAAAGAGGGCTGTGGCGCTTGGGGCGCGTTGTCGTGCCAGTGCCATCGAGAATCAAGATCTCGCGGGCGGGCTCGCGGACTGCAACAAGGCGCTGAGCCTGGCGGACAAGAAGAATCCAAATTACGGCCATTTGTTCGAGAATCGCGGCTTGCTCGAGTTGCGCCAGGCGAACTACGAGAGGGCTATTTTGGATTTTGACGCTGCGCTGAAAACGATGCCTAAAAATCCTTTCGCGCTTTATGGCCGCGGTGTCGCGAAAATACGGAAAAACAAGACCGCGGACGGTGAAATCGACATTGCGGAAGCCGTGAAGATAGCGCCAAACATAGGGGCGCCATTCAGCAAGCGAGGCCTCGCTCCTTAGCGGCATCCCAGCCAACTGCGCCGTAGTCGATCAGCTCTCGAAGAACCCCATCTTGACACCGGCCAGCTGTACGACATCGTTGTCGTTCAGGCGACGCGCCTGCGGTCCGATCGGCACGCCGTTGACCTGCGGATAATCGTTTTCCTTGCCGCTGTCGACGTGCACGATGAAATAGCCTTCGGCACGGCGGGTGATTGCCGCGACCTGAACGCCGGGGCGCCCGAGCGTCGTCAGCGCCTTGGTCAGCTCGAGCTCTCGGCCGGCGAACGCGCCGCTCAGCACCTGCAGCTTCGCCTTGGGTAAGGCAGTTGCATTATCGGGGACGCTGGGCCGCTTGGACGCGACGGCCTTGGCGGCCTGATCCACCGCTGCGGTGACCTTCCGAATACGGTCCTCACCCTGCGAGCTGGGCGTAATGACCATGGTTTTTTCGAACTCGTCTTGCTCGACTTCGCCATCCTGGCTGTCGACGAAACGCAGTTGGTGATGGCCGACGGTGATGACATCGCCGTGCTGCATCGCATGCTTCTTGATCAGCTTGCCGTTGACGTACGTGCCATTGGTGCTGTTCAAATCCTCCAAGAAGGAGTCATTCAGAATGTTGATGATGAGCGAGTGGTGGCCGCTCACGGCCGGATTGTCGATACGGATATCGTTGTCCGGGAGGCGCCCAATGGTGTAGCGCTCTTTGTTCATGTTGTATTCCGCGAGGACGTTACCGTCCAAGCTGAGCATCAGGCGTGCCATTCAAACTCCCATTCGCTAGCCGAACCATCCCAAGATTTTGTCAAATATACGCCGGTGAGCCGGGAACGGCTCCTCGACGCGCGCCATAATCACAGAGACATTATCCCGGCCGCCATTGTCGTTCGACAGCTGTATCAGCTGCTTAGCAACCGTATCAAGATTAGCACTAAAGGTGCTGATTGTTAAATGAATGTCTTCGTCCTCGATCATGTCAGAAAGGCCATCCGAACACAGTACGTAGTAGTCACTTTTCTGCGCCGGCTGCTCGTGGATTTCGACTTCGACATTCTGCTCCACCCCGAGCGCCCGTGTAACATAATTCTTGTTGGTCGCCCGCTGTGCTTCCTGCTGGGAGTAGAAGCCCCGGTCGACCAGTTCCTGCAGCAGCGAATGATCCAGGGTCATTTGCTCGAAGCGGTTGTCCCGCAGGCGGTATGCCCGGGAATCGCCGACGTGGGCTATGGACACCTTGTTGTCATGGAACAAGCAGGCCACCACCGTCGTACCCATGCCCTCACATTGCGGCTGGGTCTTGGAGGTGTGGTAGATGATTTTGTTGGCTCTGTGAATCGCGTCACGCAGGATGATGCTGGGACGCGTGAGTCCGGACTCCGGATCCCGGACCGCGAGGTCCTCCCGGACAAAGGCGTCCCGGACCAGATTGATGATGGTCTTGACCGCGATGCCGCTCGCAACTTCTCCCGCGTTGTAGCCGCCCATGCCGTCGGCCAAGACGAAAAGTCCAATATCGGCCTCGCTGCCGATCATGTCCTCGTTGTGCTGCCGCCATCTGAGCGCCTGAGTCGTACCGTGCTTCAGGATTCTTGGCCAGCGCCCGATCGATCACGCTCTCGACGCAGGCGGGCAAGTCCGGGCGGAATGCACGCAGCGGCGGATGGGGCGCTTCGGCGATCTGCTGCATCAGGCCGGTCATCGAATCAGCAGTGAACGGAAGTTGGCCGGTTAACAATTGAAATAGGCTAACACCCAGGGAAAACAAGTCCGAGTGACCTGTCACAGTTCGTCCCTCAAGCTGCTCGGGTGACATAAACGACGGCGTTCCGAGAACTATGCCCGTGCGTGTACTGCCGGCGCCGCTCAAGCGCGCGATTCCAAAATCCGTGATTTTCAACACATCGGTGCTTGGGTCGTACATCAGGTTTGCCGGCTTGATGTCGCGGTGTACGACCTGCTGTTTGTGGGCAAATCCCAGTGCTTCGGCGGTGCGGGCGATGATCTCCAATACTTTACGCGGCTCGAGCAAGTTGTTCGACTTCGCGTAGTCGCTCAAATGCCGGCCCTTCAAATATTCCATCGCGATGTAGGCCAGGCCACGCTCTTCACCCACATCATAAATGGTGACGATGTTCGGATGATTGAGCCGGCCGGCGGTTTCGGCTTCGCGAAAAAAACGCGATCGCGCCTCGACCAGCTCGGCGTCGCTGAATTCGCTGGCGAGCGGGATGGCCTTGATGGCGACCATGCGATTGATGGCCGTATCGCGTCCGAGGTAGACGATGCCCATCGCCCCGCGGCCGATTTCGCGCTCGAGTTGGTAGCGGCCAAGCCGCTCGGCCTCCGGCACGGCGGCCGGGGCCGGACGCTCGCTCGGCGCGGCCCGCAAATTCGGCGTGGTAGCGCTCATGGAAGCCTGGGCGGCGGCCGCGCCTGCGGCCTTCGGTTTGCCGCGCTCGGTGTCCATGAGACGCCGCAAGCGGGCGGCGACATCTTTATACGTGCTGTCGAAGCGCGCCAAGTGGCGATAAACAGCCGTTGCTTGCTGGAGGCGGCCCCGCTGCTCCAACTGACCCCCCAGGATGTACAAGTCGCTCAGCACCGTGGCATTAGGCTTGCGGCCCTTGAGCTCGGCAAAACGCTGCTCGAAGTTGTCCAGCAGCCGCGCGGTGTCGGTGCCCACCGCGGACTTCGGTCTCGGCAGGGGTAGGGCCGCAGCCGGTCTGGCGCGCGTCCACATGAATAAGACGCTGCCGGCAGCAAATAGCGCGGCGCCGGGAATCCATAGCCAATTCCAGGTGTGCAGATTTGCCAGCAATCTGAGCAAAAGGTCAGCTGTGAGGATCCCGAAGCCCATAATCGCTGCGATCAGTCCAAATTTGCTCATGCAATAGACATAATCAGATTCATGAAGCCGGGCAGTATAGGTGATCGGGCTGCATTATCGGCAAGCCTAAATTCACATATCGGTGCTAAAGGAGCCCATGGCGAAGTCGAAAGAGGTTTTTGTTTGTCAGAACTGTGGTGCCGCTGCGCCAAAATGGCAAGGGCAGTGCGCTACCTGCGGTGAATGGAACACGCTGGCTTCGGAGACTTTAGCCGCCCATCCGCGCAAGCAGAACTCCGCCGGGCGGAAGCAGATCGATGCTTCATCATCCTTGGCCGCAGAGGCGATCACCGAATCTCCCCGACTGACCACGGGTTCGACGGAACTCGACCGAGTGTTGGGCGGCGGCCTCGTCCCTGGCTCGGTGACCCTGATCGGCGGGGATCCGGGCATTGGAAAGTCGACCTTGATGCTCCAGGCCGCCGCCGCCCTCAATGGCTTGGGCGCGGTGCTGTACGCGACCGGCGAGGAGTCGTTGAAGCAGGTTGCGCTTCGTGCCCGGCGGTTGGGGCTCGAAGCGGCCACGGCTCGGCTGATCGCCGAGACCTGCGTGGAAGACATTGTCGCCGCGGCATCGAGTCTCTCGGCTCATGCGCTCATCGTGGATTCCATTCAGACCATGCACTCCGAACGAGTGGAAGCGGCTCCAGGCGCCGTCTCACAGTTGCGTGAATGCACAGCGGAACTGGTGCGCTTCGCCAAGGCCAGCGGCACCGCCGTGCTGCTGGTGGGTCATGTCACCAAGGAAGGACAAATTGCCGGGCCTCGCGTGCTCGAACACATGGTCGACACGGTGCTGTACTTCGAGAGCGATACGGGCAGCCGCTATCGGGTGCTGCGCTCCGTGAAGAACCGATTTGGCGCGGCCAATGAGATCGGGGTATTTGCGATGGTCGAGCAGGGATTGCGCGAGGTGACGAATCCTTCGGCGATATTTCTCTCGCGGCATGCCGAGCCGGTCCCGGGCAGTGTCATCACCGTGATGCGGGAGGGAACGCGTTCGCTGCTGATCGAGGTACAGGTGTTGGCTGATTCGAGCCTCGGCGCCAATCCGCGCCGCGTTGCCGTCGGCATCGACGGCAACCGCTTGACCATGCTCCTGGCCGTGGCGCATCGCCACGGCGGCTTGCTGCTGCAGGGACAAGATGTCTTCGCCAATGTGGTCGGAGGCGTGCGCCTGGCCGAGACCGCAGGCGATCTGGCCATCGTGATGGCGGCGCGTTCGAGCTTGAACGATGCACCCGTACCGAATTCCTTGATTGCGTTCGGCGAATTGGGGCTCGCCGGGGAGATTCGTCCCGTGCCGTTCGGCGAGGAGCGGCTGCGCGAGGCTGCGAAACATGGCTTCAAGTCGGCCGTCGTTCCGGAAGCGAATGTGCCGAAACGGCCCCCCGAGGGAATGACCGTGCGTGGCGTCACGCGCTTGAATCAAGCCTTGGACGCGTTCTAGATCGGGTCTTGGCCGCTCAAGGCGGCGTGGGCAGCGGCGGGCGGATGCGTACGGTTTTGATGGCGTTGTCGCCGGTCTGCAAAACCTCCAGCATGTAGTCCGCCATTTTCAAGGTGGTGCCGGGTTCCGGAATGGTCTCGAGGAACTCGACGATCAACCCATTCAGCGTTTTCGGTCCGTCGGTCGGCAGGTTCCAGCGCATCGATCGATTCAGCGCGCGAATCGTGGCCGACGCGTTGGCAACAAAACTACCGTCCGCTTCTGCGTGCACATCCTTGTGCATCATGGTTGCCGGATCGGTGGTGAATTCGCCGACAATCTCTTCCAGAATATCCTCGATCGTCACCAGCCCTTGAATGTCGCCGTACTCATCGACGACGAACGCCATACGGCGCTTGTTGCGCTGAAAATTGAGCAATTGCGTGTTGAGCGTCGTGCCGGAGGGAACGAAGTACGCCTCGCGGGCGCCGGCCGCGGCGGCCAAGGCGTCACGGTCGAGATGCCCGCGCGCCAATTCATGCACGACTTGCTTCATGTGCAAAAGCCCGATGATGCGGTCGATTTCTCCTTGGTATACGGGCAATCGAGTGTGCTGGCTCTGGCGCAGTTGTTCCAGTATTCGATCCCAATCATCGTCGATGTCGATGCCGACGATCTCATTGCGAGGCACCATGATGTCCTCGACCGTGGCGTGCTCCAGATCCAAAATGCTGACGAGCATTTGTTGATGGCGCCGCGGAATCATGGCGCCGGCCTCCGCGACAACCGTGCGCAACTCTTCACTGCTCAAAGAGTTGGCCGCTACCTGCCGCGATACGCCCAACAGCCGCAAAACGCCATTGGCCAGCAAATTCGTGGCCCAAACAAATGGATAAAACAAAAACAGCAGCGGCGTGTAGATAAAGGCGGCAGGCAGAGCCAGGCGCTCAGGATGCAGCGCACCGAACGTTTTCGGCGCAACCTCGCAAAATATCAGCAGCACGAACGCCAGCAGCGCGGCACCGAAAGCCACAAAAAACTCGCCCCCAAGGCGCAAGGCGATGAAACCCACCAACATCGGCGCCGCCACATTGACGAGCGTGCTCAGCAACAGGATCAGGCCGATCAGGCGATCGGGGCGCGCCAGCAGCGTCTCGGCCAAACGCGCCGCGCGGCTTCCTTCACTGGCGCGATGGCGCAGGCGATAGCGGTTGATGCTCATCAAAGCGGTTTCGCTGCCGGCGAAAAACGCGGCGAGGACGAGCAGCCCGGCCAGTGCTGAAAACAATAGACCTAGGGACGGGTGTTCCATTCGTGGTGTAAAAAGGGCTAGCCCCAATGCCGCCCGAACAAATACTCGAGAACGAACTTCACGCCGAAATAGGCCACCGCCAAGATCCCGAAGCCCCATAAAGTCCAGCGTACCGCGGATCGCCCGCGCCAGCCGAAGCGCAGACGCCCAATGAGCAGCACGCCGAACAGCAGCCACGCGATGAGCGACAAGACTGTCTTTTGGACCAGGTTCTGCGTGAACAAGTTGGTGACGAAGACAAAGCCGGTAATCAGCGCCAGCGTCAGCAGCCCAAATCCCGCTGCGATCAGCCTGAACATGACTTTTTCAAGTGCATCGAGCGGCGGCAATGCACTCGGAAGATCGGCGATGCGGCGCGTGCGCAGGCGCCGATCGAGGAACACCAAAAGAATGGCGGTGACGGCCGCGGCAAACAGCAGGGCGGCCGCGCCCATGGACAGCAGAATGTGCGCGGTCAGTTCCCAGCCGGCGGTCGCTTCGACGTAGCTGCGCCCAACCTGGCCTAAGCCGGTGCCGACCGCCGCGCCGACCGCGGCGCTGAGCATCAGAATGGCCCCGAGCACGCGATTGTGCTTGTCGATCGAAATCAAACAGGCCAGCACCGCGAGGGTCCAGCCCAGCAACGACGTCGCTTCGAGCAGGCCGATGGAGAAGGGGCCGTTGAGGCGCATCATGAGCATGATGGCGTCGCTGTGGCCGATGATGGCGACCAGAATCAAGATCCACGCAACGGGTTCCAGCCGCGGCTGTTTTACACTGCGCAACATGGCCCATGCGCTTGCGGCGTAAAGGAGAAACAAATTGGTGGCGAGAATCACGGCTGGCCTAATGAGTGACGTACCGATCATGACATAAGTATACTAACCGCACTATGTTTGACCGCTTAACTGCCAGCCTTTCCACGGCGCTGAAGTCGCTTTCCGGCCGCGGCCGGCTCACCGACGACAACATTTCCGACACGGTGCGCGAAGTGCGCCTCGCGCTGCTCGATGCCGACGTCGCGCTGCCGGTGGTGAAGAGCTTCACGGACGCCGTCAAAGCGCGTGCGGTCGGCGTTGAGGTGACCAAAAGTCTCACGCCCGGACAGGCATTCATCAAGGTCGTCCACGAAGAACTGACGGCGCTGATGGGCGAGCCGAGCACGGGTCTCAACCTGCGAGCTCAGCGGCCCGTCGTTGTGATGCTCGCCGGCTTGCAGGGCGCGGGCAAAACCACCAGCGCCGGCAAACTTGCGCGCTGGCTGATCGAGAAACAAAACAAAAAAGTGTTGATGGTCAGCACTGACGTCTATCGCCCCGCGGCCATCTTGCAATTGCAGACCCTGGCGGAGCAGATGGGCGCGGGCTTTGCGCCCGCGCTCGCCACCGAGGCGCCCGTGGCCATCGCCAAGCGCGCGCTCACGGAGGCGACGTTGCAAGCCTACGATGTGCTGCTGCTCGACACCGCCGGACGGCTGCACATCGATGCGGAGATGATGGCAGAGGTGAAGGATCTGGAGGCGGCGATCCAACCACACGAGCGCCTGTTCGTGGTGGACAGCATGGCGGGCCAAGATGCGGTGAATGCCGCCAAGGCATTCAACGATGCCCTGAGTCTTACGGGCGTGATTCTCACCAAGGCCGATGGCGATGCGCGCGGCGGTGCGGCGCTTTCGGTTCGTCATGTAACCGGCAAGCCGATCCTGTTCGTGGGCACGGGCGAAAAATCCGACGCGCTGGAGCTATTTCAGCCCGAGCGCATTGCTTCGCGCATCTTAGGGATGGGCGATGTGCTGTCGCTGGTCGAACAGGTTCAAGATCAGGTCGATCAGGAAAAGGCAGAAAAGCTCGCCAAAAAGATCAGCAAGGGGAAATCCTTTGATCTGACGGACTTGCGCGATCAGTTGAGTCAATTGCAGAACATGGGCGGCATGGCAGCTTTGCTCGACAAGCTGCCGGCCCAAATGCAGGCCAACGCGGCGGCAGCCGCCGGCGCCGTCAACCCCAAGACCCTGAAGCGCCAGATGGGGATCATCGACTCCATGACGCCTCGCGAGCGTCGGCGGCCGGAAATGATCGACAATTCGCGCAAACGGCGCATTGCCAGCGGGGCAGGGGTGCCGCTGCCCGAGGTCAATCGGCTGCTGAAGCAGTTTGACCAAATGCAGAAAACCATGAAAAAGATGGTCAAAGGCGGAATGCTCAAGAATATGATGCGCGGGATGGCCGGTCGGATGCCGCCCGGCGGGTTCGGTCCGGGCGGATTTGGCCGCTAAGAACCCCGCAACACAAAGCTTTTGTTGCTCTCAGGCCCTGATTGTCATTACAATTAGCGGCTTGGCAATCGCAAGGTGAATTATGGTGACGATCCGTTTGACTCGACGCGGCGGCAAAAAGACGCCCTTCTATCACGTTGTGGTGACCGACAGCCGCAAGCGCCAGGGCGGCACCAGCCTCGAGAGCGTCGGCCTGTTCAACCCCGTGGCGCGTGGCGCGGAAGTCAAGTTGCGCTTGAACGTTGCCCGGATCGAGCATTGGGTGAGCAAGGGTGCTCATATGTCCGATCGCGTCAAATTTCTTCTCACCAGCTTCCGTAAGCAGGCCGCGTAAAGGCTTCAGGGCACGATGAGCGGCGAATCATCGGCGCTCATCCAACTGGGTTTCGTAGGCGCCCCGTTTGGCGTCCGAGGTTGGGTCAAGCTACGGTCACACACAGATCCCCCCGAACGCCTGCTGGAACATGGCAATTTGCAGATTGGGCGAGAGGGTGCGTGGCGCAGCTATCGCATTGAACAGCGCGGCCGCAGCGGGGGCGCGCTAACGGTCAAATTGGCCGGAGTGGAGGATCGGGATCAAGCGGCGGCCCTGACCGGCGCGCAGATCTGCGTACCGCGAGTGGATCTGCCACAGCGGGACGATAAGGACTTCTACCGCGCTGACCTGATCGGCTGCGAGGTGGTCAATCTGGCCGGCGTGGGTTTAGGTGTCGTGCAGCATTTCGTCGAAACCCCGGCGCAGGCCCTGATGGTGGTGCGCGGGGAGCGTGAATATTGGGTGCCGGCGGTGCCGCAGCATCTTCGACGCGTGGATTTACAGGCGCGCCGGGTGGTCGTGGACTGGGACGCCGCAGCGGATTGAGTATGCGTATTGCGGTGGTGTCGCTGTTTCCGCAGATGATCCGCGAGGCGCTGAACATCGGCGTGGTTGGGCGGGCATTGGAGCGCGGTATTTTTCAGGTCGATTGCTTCGATCCGCGCGACTACACGGCCGATCCGCACCGGACGGTGGATGACCGCCCTTATGGCGGTGGACCGGGAATGGTTTTGAAGGTGGAGCCGGTGCGCAGCGCGGTGCGCGACGCGATGCGGGTTCTGCCGCCGGGCAGCCGGCGCGTCTACTTGGGCGCGGACGGAAGCAGGTTCGAGCAAAGCAGGGCGCGCGAGGCTTGTG
>Ga0193728_1000834_pt1 | contig 15373 bp, 8 predicted proteins | sample U1c1metaG_FD_143037 | JGI IMG/M metagenome (GOLD analysis project Ga0193728, IMG submission 143037) | Soil microbial communities from a riparian zone of the East river system, Colorado, United States - U1c1 | ecosystem: Environmental > Terrestrial > Soil > Riparian zone | place: USA: East River...
ATTGGCCGGTTAATGAAAAATTTTGACATGAATTACCTTCCCGCCGCGCTGGTCGTTGTAGCGGCTGCGTTTGCAACGGCAGGTTGTTCATGCGGATTGATGGCAGCACCTTCACGGAGCTTCTGGAGATTGTCGACGATCACCAGCGCCCCAGCAGAGACACCGGAATTGACAACCCAATTGGTGCCAATCTGGGGACCGAGCGTGACAGTTTCAACGTGAGCTTTCCCGTCCGGCCCGGCTACATAGATTTGCTGCATCCCCTGGAACTCCGAAACGGCGATTTGCGGGATGAGCAGGGCGTTGTGGCGAACTTCGGTTTCTGCCTTGATACGGCCGAATTGTCCGGGACGCAGGAGGTTTCCGGGATTAGGAAAAGCGGCAGCAATGCGAATGGCGCCGGTTTGGTTATTCATCTGGCGGTCGACGAAAGCGATGCGGCCCTTCCTTGGAAAGGCCTCCCCATTTGAAAGGGTGAGTGTCAGAGGTATTGCAGAAGCGTTTTCCAGCAGATCTCCGCCTTTGTGCTTGGCTTGCTGCGTGAGCGCCAGGTACTCACTGTCGCTGATCGAGAAATAAGCTTTGATAGGATCAAGCTGAGAGACAGAGGTCAGCACCGATTGTGTATTGACCAGGTTACCGACCTGCACCGTCGCCTGTCCGGCTACACCGGTGATGAGTGATCGAACGTGGGTAAAACCAAGATTCAACTCCGCGTTCTCAACCGCGGCCTGCGCGGCAGCGACCGAAGCTTGTGCTGATTGGACCGCAGCCTCGCTCTGCGCTTTTTGTTGAATATCGTTATCGAGCTGACTTTGCGCGATGGCGCGTGCTTGCGCGAGAGGAGTATTGCGATTGACGTTGATCTCTGCGAGTTGGAGTTGTGCCTGGGCCTGCTGCACTTGTCCCTTAGCTTGTGCGAGTTGGCCTTTGGCCTGATCGAGCGCGGCCTGAAATGGACGAGGATCGATCTCGAAAAGCACCTGGCCCTTGGAAACTTGTGCGCCTTCTTTGTAATTCTGCTTGATCAGGTATCCGTTCGCCTGCGGCTGAATCTGTGCGTTGACGTAGCCGTCCAGCGTTCCGACCCACTCGCTGGTTAGGGGCACATCCGTCGGCTGAATCTTTACGACCGAGACGGGCATTGGCGGCGGGGGGCCGGCAGCCGAGGTGTTCTTGTTGCCGCACCCTGAGAGCAATGCGATGGCGACGAGCAGCACTGTGGCAGTGCATCGAGACCTCAGTACCTTGCTAATTGAGATAGCTGTAACACTTGTCGGCCGCGCGTTCATAACCCTCCCCAACAACACTGCGAGACTTTTTGCTAAGCTCCGCATCTTTAATGGAGCCGCAACCTGGCGAAATTTGATAAGACCCAACTCTCAGTTTGAGGGTGGCAGCTACCGCAGGAACCCAGCCGGCGCTAGCGAGCCTGCGATGCCGACATTCACAAACGAGGGTCAACTCCCAAATTAGATTCACGCCGGATGTTTTTATGTACATCGATCTCGCGTCTTTAAAATGCCCCGGGGAATGCCAGACGCCCTGAGTGCCACAATATGTCGTGAAGGTAGGGTAACGAGATAGGCTGGATCGGACTTATGTAAGGGCGGGATTGGAATTCTAGATTCTTCTCATTCGAATATTGATTTACTTTCGTTATATAGGAAGCTGACAAGCCATGGACGAAAAGCAAATCGCCGCGGAATCCGCGGTTGCGCTGGTAAAAAACGGGATGGTTATCGGTTTGGGTTCAGGATCGACGGCCGAAATTGCCATCCGCATTCTTGGCGAAAGAGTGAAAAAAGGGATGGAGGTTGTAGGCGTCCCTACTTCTCGTAAATCCGAGGAAATCGCTCGCGCGTTGGGCGTGCGATTGGCGACACTCGAGGATTATCCTGAACTCGATCTAACGATCGATGGCGCCGACGAGGTGGAACTCGGCTCGCTCGATCTGATCAAGGGGCGCGGCGGCGCACTGCTGCGTGAAAAAATTGTGGCTAGTTCCAGCCGGCAGCTGATCATCGTGGTGGATGAAAGCAAGATTGTAACCAGGCTTGGGTCACACGGTGAGGTTCCGGTCGAAATCGTTTCGTTCGGATGGCAGTCGACGGCGCGCCGACTAGAGAAACTTGGGTGGAAACCAGTGTTGCGTTCGGAAGCCGGCGGCGTTCCGTTTGTGACCGATGGTGGCCACTACATTCTGGATTGCTCGTTTGAAAAAGGTCTCTTGCTTCAATCGAGAGCGGAGCAGTTGCACGACACGGTGGGCGTTGTCGAACATGGAATGTTCCTGGGTATGGCTACTCAGGTGCATGTCGGGAGCGCGAACGGTGTTCGCGTACTGCGGAGGAATGCCGACAATGTTCAGCATTAAGGCGAGGCCAGTTAATAAGAATCCCTCTAGAGGCAGGTATTGCATGAAATCGAAGGATTTGGTTCGCAGGTTTTGCCTGGGTTTAGTGGCTGCGAGCGTTGCTTTTTGTGGCCGACCTGTACTTGCGCAATCCAGCGACACGCTGGAACGGCGGATCAAAAAAGTCATGGATCGCCCGGAATTTGCTCATTCGCGCTTCGGTCTCGAATTCATCACGGCCGACACCGGTGAGGTGATTTACAAATTAAATGCGGCGCAGCTTTTTGTGCCGGGTTCGACCACGAAGTTGCTAAGCGAAGGCGCCATGCTTGAAGTCCTCGGCGCAGAGTATCGCTTCCACACAAAAGTCTATCGCACCGGGCCGATCGGAAAAGATGGGACCTTACAAGGTGACCTGATACTCGTGGCTAGCGGCGATATGGATTTGTCGAATCGCATTCAGCCCGATGACACGCTCATCTTCGAAGACGAGGATCACTCTTACGGCGGTCCTGACAGCAAGGGATTGCCCGGCGATCCGTTGGTGGTGATGCGCGATTTCGCCAAACAGATCGCAGCCAAAGGCATCAAGCGCGTCAAGGGGCGGGTACTCGTGGACGCTTCGCTTTTCCCCGAAGGCTACCGGGAGCTGGGAACCGGCGTAGTCGTTTCTCCGATAGTGGTCAATGACAACGTCGTTGATGTGATCATCAGTCCGGGAGCAACTGAAAATTCTCCTGTGCAATTAAAGATCGCGCCGAAAACCGCCTACGTCACCATTGTCAACGAAGCAACCACAGGTAAAGCCGGTTCCAAAGCGACTGTTGATTATGGCGACGATAAACTTAATCCCGATGGCTCGCGGACGGTAACTCTCACCGGCAGTTTTCCCTCCGATGGAAAGCCAGTGATGGCTGTTTACCCTGTTCCACAGCCCACCCGTTTTGCCGCAACCGTGCTCGTGGAAGCTCTGAAGGAGCAGGGCATATTCGCAGCTCTCGCCGCTCCTACAGATCAGTTCGACTTTAAGGCGCTGGCCAAAAACTACACCGCGGAAAATGTGGTGGCGGAACACGTTTCGCCGCCGTTGAAAGAAGAAGTGAAGATCACGCTGAAGGTCAGCCAGAACGCACATGCCAGTTCCATGCCCTATCTTCTTGGGGCGCTGGTCGCTCACAAGGATGCGGACATCGATCAAGCTGGCTTCGATGTCGAGCATGATTTTCTTAGCAAGGCGGGTCTGGACCTCAGCGGCTCAGCGCAAAGTGACGGCGCCGGTGGCAATGCCTATTTTTCGCCAGACTTCATGGTTCAGTACCTTCTCTATATGTCGAAGCAGAAAAACTTCAATGATTTTTATCGCGGGCTGCCGATCCTCGGAAAAGATGGCACGTTGGTGAAAATACAGGTGAATTCGCCCGCAGCCGGACACGTGCACGCAAAAACAGGAACGTTCAACCTGTACGACGCCCTAAATAAAAAGATGATGGTGACCGGTAAAGGGCTCGCCGGCTACATGGATACCGCCAAGGGAGAACACTTGATCCTGGCGCTTTACGTCAACATGGTTTCGGTCCCGCTCGATGATCCTGAGGCGACGCAAAAAATCGCCGGCGAAGCATTGGGAGAAATTGCGGCAGCCGCGTACGACGCACTGTTGCCGAAGGCCCACACGCTGGCGCAGGAAAATGTTTCCAGCAGTGGTGATTTCGATGTGCTCATCAAGAATGGCCACATCATCGATGGATCCGGAAATCCTGGGTCTCTGGAGATATTGCGATTCGGGGCGACCGCATCGCAGCGATTGGAAATTTGGGAAGCGCTCATGCCAAGCGCGTGATTGATGCCAAGGGACTGGTGATTTCACCAGGATTCATCGACATGCTGGGACAATCGGAAGCGGCATTGCTCATCGATAATCGCTCGCTCAGCAAGCTGGCACAGGGAATTACTACCGAGATTACCGGCGAGGGCGGATCGATCTCGCCGCAAAATGACCTGACTCTTGCCGCGCTGCAGCCCGCACTTGACCATTACAAATTAAAGGTGGATTGGACCACGCTCGACGGATATTTCCAGCGGCTCGAAAAATCCGGGACGCCATTGAATATCGGTACCTACGTTGGAGCCGCTCAAGTGCGCGAAGCGGTGATCGGGGATGTCGACCGCGCTCCCACCCCCGCCGAACTCGATAAAATGAAGTCGCTTGTTGCTGAAGCCATGCAGGACGGCGCTTTCGGTTTATCCACCGCTCTTATTTATCCTCCTGGGCATTACGCCAAGGCGGAAGAGTTGATCGAGCTGGCCAAAGTCGCCTCCCGGTATGGCGGTATTTACGGCACGCACATGCGCAGCGAGGGCCAGAGCGAGCCGCAAGCAATTGCGGAAGCGTTGCGCATCGGAAAGGAGGCGCAGTTGCCGGTGGAGATTTTCCACCTAAAAGTTTCCGGCAAAACACGCTGGGGCAATATGACCAAAATCGTCGCTCAAATCCAAGCCGCGCGCGATGCGGGGCAAGATGTAACCGCCGACATGTATCCGTACATCGCGGGCGGCACGGCGCTGGCTTCCAGTCTTCCGCCATGGGTGGCTGACGGCGGGATGGAAAAACTTTTGCAGCGCCTTCACGATCCGGCAATACGCGCCAAGATCAAAGCAGAAATGGCCACCGACCATCCGGGATGGGAGAACCTTTTCTTCGATACGGGGGGAGGCAGTGGCGTGATGGTTTCCGGCGTGGAGAATCCCGAACTCAAAAAGTATGACGGCAAAACCATCGCGCAAATCGCGGAAGCACAAAAGAAATCACAGCTCGATGCGCTTTTCGATTTCATCATTGCCGATAAAGGACAAACCGGAGCGCTCTACTTCATGGCCAGCGAGAACGACTTGGTCTTTGGTTTAAAGCAACCGTGGGCCAGTCTCTGCCTGGATGCCGGCGAAATGTCGCTCGATGGACCTTTATACGAAGAGCACACGCACCCGCGCGCTTTCGGCGCCATGCCTCGATTCCTGGGACGCTACATTCGTGACCAGCATTTGCTACCGCTCGAACAAGGCATTCGCAAAATGACATCTCTTCCGGCGCAACGCGAGCGTCTGCGAAACCGAGGCTTGCTCAAGGAAGGCTATTTCGCAGATATCACGGTCTTCGATCCGCTCACTATTAAGGATACGGGTACTTATACGCAACCGACACAACTTGCCCAAGGCGTCAAATATGTTTTCGTAAATGGTAAGTTGGAATTCGAAGATGGCAAGTTGACCGGCCAGATAGCTGGGCGAGCACTTCGAGGACCGGGCTGGAAGCAGCACGAAATTACTGCGAACTGACCAACAGAATTCTTGCATAATGCATACAAAACTAGTTGAACAGCGTCGGCTAGTTAACGGTTAAGCGGTTCTCTCTGTAGCGAACGCGAGGCGGTGAGCTGCACAAGATCAATCTTGTTTCAGCAACGGCGATGAGTGGCACTACTCCTTTGAGCAAATTGCCGTTCGCCATTGAACAGCCTAAAGCGCGAGGCGACTACCGCGTTTAGCCGCGAGTGGTACAATCATCCGGTGGAAGTCATCGTCAAAAATCGGGATATTCTTGGCGGAACTCCTGTGTTTCGCGGAACGCGAGTGCCTGTCCAAACGTTGTTCGACTACCTGGCAGGCGGAGAAACACTCGAAGACTTTCTAGAGGGATTTCCTACCGTATCGCGCGAATCGGCCGTCGCTGTGCTCGAAGAGGCAAAACAGCTTTTGCTCGCACGTCCATAAATGCGCGTTCTGATCGACGAATGTATCGATGAACGATTCCGGAACTCTTTGGCCCGAGCATGATTGCCAAACAGTTCGTTACGCTGGGCTGGCCGGACTGAAAAATGGCGAGCTCCTTGTTGCGGCGGAGACGGCCAAATTCGACGTTTTCCTTACGGTCGATCAAGTATCGAATATCAGCAAAATTTAACCGGTCGAAACATCGCAATTATCATTTTTCGCACGAAATCAAACCATCTGAAGAACCTCTTGCCGCACGTGCGCGCTTGCCTCGCCTACATTGAATCCATTCAACCTGGTTCAAATTGTTAGAATCGAGGGTTAGGTGAGCCGAAGTCAGGACCTACGTCCACCCCTCTGAGTTGATCCTTTACCTTGAATAAACTCGTGTCATTCTAAACATATTTCCATAGGATTGAATGCCAGTTGGTGTTGAGTTATGCGATCAAGCTCATTGGACGATCTCGATCGGCCACAATTTATTTCGTTGGTGCGAAATTGCTTAAAGCCTGGAGTCCCTTTCTCACTTTCCTAACGGCGTTGCCCGCGGTCAGTGGGCCTTCATCTGGACTGGCCCTTGCCGCAACCGCGGAGAGTTACAAAGTCAGCGCGAATCAGTTGCAGGATACATCTCGAGAGGCTTCCACCGGTGAGCAGACGGATGCCTTGCTTCAACGAGCGAGGGAATTTCTGCAAAAAGGACTGTTGAAGGATGCCGATCGCACCGTCCGGGAGTACCTCGACAAACATCCCAATTCGGCAGACGGCCACTTCCTGCTCGGCTATATTCTCTTTAAAGAGCAAAAGGCGGAAGCGTCCCTCGCAGAATACACGGAGGGTGCCAAGTACCATGATCCAGTTCCTTCCGATTTGAAGATTGTCGGGTTGGACTATGTTTTGCTAAACGATTATTTGGATGCCGATCGATGGCTCACCCGCTCCGTTGAAGGAGATCCCAATGATTCGGAGAGCTGGTATTACCTGGGGCGAACAAAATACAACGAGAATCGGTTCGAAGAGGCCATCCACGCTTTCCAGGAATGCTTGAAGCTGGATTCCAGGAATGTCAAAGCCGGGGCTAACCTGGGGCTGGCGCTGGAAGGATTAGGTCGAATAAACGAAGCAAAGACAGCCTACCGAAACGCGATTGCACAACAACGTAATGGCTCTCCGAAGAACGCGGAACCTTTCATTGACCTAGGCAATCTGCTGCTGGAACAGAACCAGATAGAAAATGCGATTGCTCAACTTTCCGAGGCGCGCGAGATTTCGCCGCAGGAATCCCGTGCGCGCACCAGCCTTGGGAAGGCGTACTTGCGCTTGAATAAGCTTGAAGAGGCACAGCAGGAACTGGAGAAAGCTGTTTCCTTGGATCCCAACAGCGCGGGTGCCCACTACTTGCTCGGGCAGGTTTATCGGAAAAAAGGATGGATCGAACAGGCCAAGGCACAACTTGACCGCGCTGCTGCATTGAACGAACAAAAGCCCCCTGCGGCGAGGCATGATAGCAGCCCATAGAGAACAATGCGACCAGCTATTTTGCCGGCACGCTTTCGGCCGGCTCATCGATCTGCAAAACCTGATCAGCGCTCACCTGCCGAAGTATTTGAACAATTCCACTAGGCCAGCGGATTTCGAGCGACTGGCCGAACGTTTCCGCGCCGAGTCCGAAGTGGACACGCTTGTCACTAGACGACAGATAACTACCGGCAATGGACACAGCAGCGACTTGCGTGCCTTTCGCCGTAACGAGTTTCACCTCTGCTCCGATCGCATCACGATTGCTTTTATGACCCACGAGTTTCAACGTAAGCCAGTGATTCTGAGTCGGCGTCTCGTTGTGGAGGATGTAAGTTGGTCCATCATTGGTGGTGATGACAGCATCCACGCGTCCATCATTATCAATATCTCCAATGGCCATGCCGCGCGCCACCCAGGATTGATGGAAGACGTGGCCAGATTCCGCTGAAACATCGACGAATCCGGAGCCGGTGTTTCGCGCCAATAACATCGGCTCGCGATATCGAAGATTCGGAGTGGTCAGCTCGATGGTATCGAGATCGTGTCCCTGCGCGATCAAAAGATCTTTCCATCCATCATTGTCGTAGTCGAGAAAGCGAACTCCCCAGCCGGAATGCAGCAGTGTCATCCGGCCCAGTCCAGAAGAGAAGCTGCTATAGGCGAAGGTGCCATCGCGACTGTTCTCGTACAACGCATACCTTTGATTGGCCAGATCGGTAACCAGGAGATCGGGAAATCCGTCATTATTATAGTCCGCGAAATCCACGCCCATTCCCGCGTAGGTGCGACCGTCGCCATCCAACGCCACCTGAGAAAATAGCCCGACTTCTTCGAACGTACCATTTCCCTTATTGCGATACAGGAACTGGACCATCGAATCATTAGCTACGAAAATGTCGATCTTTCCGTCGCGATCATAATCCGCATACGCCAGCCCTAATCCTTTGCCTGGCTTCGACAGGCCGATTTTTTCTGAAACCTTCGTGAAGTATCCCTTGCCGTCGTTGTGATAAACCAATGGCGCGATGGGTTTGAATAAATCCGGATGGCAATACGCACGATGCCCTTCCTTGTGTTCACCGCACCACACCTCGGTAAAATCCCATTGAAGATACCGCAGTACCACCAAGTCCAAATTCCCGTCGCCGTCGAGATCTACCCACGCGGCGCTGGTCGACCACCCGCTGCTGCCGACTCCAGCTTTTTCGGTAACGTCTGAGAATGTACCGTCGCCGTTATTGTGATACAGCTTGTTTCCGCCGTAGGCCGTCACGTAGAGATCTTCATATCCGTCGTTGTCGTAATCGCCCACGGCCACGCCCATTCCATATCCAGTGCCCTGCAAACCCGCTTTTTCTGTAGCGTCTTCGAAGCCGCCGTCTTGTTTCTGGTGATAAAGCCGATTCCAATATTCAGGGCCGGACTTTTGTGGAATTGTGCCTTTTGCCGTGGGATCGCCAAGTGGAGCGCCGTTCACCAGGAAGATGTCCAGGCGGCCATCGTTGTCGTAATCGAAGAGAGCCACGCCGGCTCCCATCGTTTCCAACAGGTATTTTCTGGAAGTGCGTGACGCCAGGTATTGAAAGCGAAGGCCCTTTGCCGCGGTGACGTCAACAAAGTGTCCAACGGTTTTCTCGGCGGCGGGCGTGGCGCTTTGAGGTCCCTGCTGTCCCGAGCGAGCATCAAGAATCAGAATGAACAGCAGTATAATTATGACCTGGCATTTTGGAGTGAGTGGCAAAGCAGGTTTCATTATTGGTTAGAGCGAAAAACAACAGATTATCAAACAGTGTGCGTGCGACTGATGTACCGACTATTCCTGTCGATGCTGACTCGGCGCTGCACGCCACACAAAGGTGGCCACCGATCCGGCCTGAAGGCTCGACGAAAAATACTGGCCTTGCCATTCGACGTTGAAAGACATCGGCTCATGGCTGCCATTGAGGACCAACAACACAATGGAGCCGTCAGGATTACGGAAGGCAACACTTTCCAGGCTACCCTGTTCGAAAGTATTCGATTCAATACGGTAGGCGCCAGGAACTACAAATTTGCTGACGTGAGCTTCAGCAACGTAGTCTGCGGTCATTTCGGTCGTGCTCGGAGAGGCGGTGTCCGTCACGGTGACCAGCGCGCGGCAATTTTTGCATCCGCCGGTGTGCGGCCCATGGTCTTGATCCAGCGCCAGATTCCACAGCACCACGCTCTTTGCCCAATGGCGCGTCGAATTAATGATCAAGCGGATCTGATCTTCGAGAATTCTGCCGGTTTGCCAGTCGCCGCCGGAACATTCCGTCATCCAAATACCTTTATCTGGAAAACGGCTGTGCAACTCTTCCTGCGCTGCCGGTGTTCCTCCATAGCAGTGCGTGGCAATTCCCACAGCGAAGTTTGCGGCTTTGGGGTCCGACAGCACGGTGATGGGATAATCGATAAAATTCCAGTTGTGATCGAAAACCATGATCTTGGTTTTCAAATGTGCATCGCGAAATGCGGGCCCGAGATTGTCTCGCAAGAAGGTCGTTTGTTCTAAAGCGGACATGCCCATTCCAGGATAGTCTTTTGGAATATATAAAGGTTCGTTTTGCATGGTCACCGCGTAGATCGGAATTCCGGCTACCTGGTATGCCTGGACAAACTTCACAAAATATTTAGCGAACGGCCCGTACGCGGTAGGCAACAGATGTCCGTCAATCAAGGAGTCCGAGGTCTTCATCCACCCGGGAGCACTCCATGGCGTTGCCACGATTTTCAGGCGCGGATTTATCGCCAGAGCTTCCCGCAGAACGGGAATGATGTAAGCCTGATCATGAGCGATGGAAATGTGCTTCAGGTCCGGATCAGTTTCTCCAGCGGGAAGATCATCGTAAGTGTAGTCATCGAGCGCAAAATCACTTGCTCCCATGGGCTGCCGGATCATGCTCAAGCCAATCCCATGAACGGGATCGAAGAGCTTCTGCAATATTTCCTTACGTTGTGGTCCATCGAGCTTGTTGTAGAGCAGCCAGCCCGACGAGTCTGTGATGGAGGCGCCGAATCCGTCTATTACCTGGTAGGTTTTTGAGGAATCAACTTTGATGGTGAGGGCCGGTAATCGAGCAGATCCGAAACTGAGGGCATCTTTCTGCAGAAGAGATTCCTTCAGATCGGCTGTGGACTCAAAAACTTCCACTTTGAGAGGCCTATCAGAAGCGCGTCGGACCTTCTTCTGAACATTCTGAGCACTTGCCGAGCCGGGCAGGAGCGCTATACCCAGAGCAAGCACCGATAATCGAATAGCGAATAGTGACATCAGTGACTCTCCCGGACAAATCCTATGAAACGACGGCAATCAATTCGTTCAAGGCTGTTGCGCGGGACTCTCCCGATCGGTCTCTTGAATCTTGCGCTTCTTCTCATAAAGCTGCTGCTGCTGTGCGTTGGACTGCTGTTTCAAGCTCTCGAATTGTGCGAGTGCCGCCTTCGCTTCATCCATGCGATGCAGCCGCCGGTATACATTTGCCATCTGATAGTAAGTCTGTGTCTCAATTTCCGAATCCGGATGAGAAGTGAGAACAACCTTGAAGGATGCGAGGGCTTCCTGGTCATTTCCAAGTTGCATTTGCGCGCGTCCGAGATAGTAATGGGCGTCCGGTAAATTTGGATTTTGCTGTAACGCGGATTCGATCAGTTTTTTTGCTTCTTCAGGCCTGCCGCGCTCCAGTTGCAGAGTCCCCAATTTATATCGCGCGCCACTATTGTTAGCGTCGATATCCAGTTCGGCCCGGTATTGAGCATCCGCAGCTTCGATTTGCCCGGCGTTTCTATATTCGATTCCCAATTCTTCATGCAATCCGGGCTGCCGCGGCGCGAGCTTGATGGCCGCTTCATATTCGGCGATGGCATCGGTATGGCGATCGGATTCCGCGTCGGCCTGTGCCAATACCTGATGGACACGCCAGGAATTAGGGTCCGCCTTGAACATTTTCTCGTAACTGTTTTTGGAAATCAGAAGGTGGGCGCGGCCGCGGTCGTAAAGAATGTCGACATTTGTGGGATCGAGTTTTGCGGCTTTGTCCAATGCTTCAGCGGCCTCTTCCGGTCGCTCCTTAGCGAGTTGCACTACCCCCAGCCACATCCAGGCGTTGGCGTCGGATGCGTAGAAACTGGTTTCCTTGCGTAATGCCGAAATGGCCTTATCCAAATTATTTAACCGATATTCGGCAATGCCCAGAAACAGGTTTGCACCGCGCAAGCGTGGTTTAATGGCTAGCGCTTTCTGGAAACTGGCTATGGCCTCTTCATTCTTACCTTGTTCCTCGCGCACCAGCCCGAGGTTGAGATGCGCCTCCGCAAATGTTGGAGAGGTGTGGATTACAGAAGAAAATCCTTCCGCGGCATCATCAAGCCGTCCCGAGCGCATGGCTTCCGTGGCTTGACGAAATTGGTCGTTAACGCCTTTGTCTTGTCCCTGCGCGACTTCACCGCCGCAAAGCAGAAGAGCCAGACAAAGCATAGCCGACTGAACGATTTCTGGCGGCAAACGGAAAGAAGAGTTCCTGCGCAGGAAGACGGTAAATGTCAGAAGCTTCTTCATTTGCACTTCAAGATTCTAAACCTCGACGACCGCAAGAGAGAAGATACCTTGCGCCTTCCGTCTTGTGGGCCTGCAAGCAGCTTGGCCGTCGCCTGAAGGAAGAAGTGAGCGTCTTAGAAATCGTAGCGCAGCGTAAACTGCACGTTCCGAGGCCCATTTATAGTGCCAAAGCTTGTTCCGAAGGTGGAATCCTTTGGGCCAGTATCTGGCCGTTGAAAAGCGTGCCGGTTAAAAGCGTTGAAAAGCTCAGCCTTGAACACCAGGGAATTGTTCTCGAACAACCGCGTACGCTTTATGATAGAAAAATCCTCATTAAAATACATCTGGCTGCGTACTGACCCGACGATGCGAGGCATGTTTCCAAAAGTGTAACCGCGCGCTGCGACCAGATCCTTCGCATTTGGATCAATGAACGCGGCGCAATTCCAATACGTCGCCACGCCGGCAGGAGCTGTGAATGTCCCGTCACTATTTTCCGTGCAACCAGTCCCGCCCTTAAGAAATACATGGCCTACATCAAATGATGACGCGGTTGAACTGAGTAACGGCTGACCGGGTACGCGGTCGAAGCGTATGCAGCCGTCGTATGCCGGGACGCCTGTCGCACAACCAAAAGCCAACGGCTGACCGCTTTGGTAGCGCTGCACTCCGCCGATTTGCCAGCCACCCAAAGCTCGATCTACGATTCCGCCCTTATCTATGAATTTTTTACCTTTGCCGACCGGCAGTTCGTAAACGTAGCTGAGCACAAAGGTATGCGGGATGTCTTGATAGCTGAGACTTTTCTCGTTCTTCAAGTTGTAGGAATTCTGAACGCTGCCGCCGCTGGAAAATGACACGAACGCCGGCAAAGCGCTGTCAGCATCCGTCAACGTCTTCGAATAAGTGTACGAGGCCAGCAAATTGAGGCCGTTGTGGAATCTTCGTTCCAGCTTTGCCAGCAAAGCGTTGTAGGTGGACTGCCCCAGATTTTCCAGGCAGCAATCCGAGTTGATGGACTGGTACTGCGGAAATGGCCGCAACGCCTGTGCGATACTCCCGGGGTTGTAGAGACTCGTAAATTGCTGGAAGGGTGGATTGATCCCAAGAGTGGTTGCCGTAGAGCTATCAATATTTGCGTTCAGTGCAGCGCCCAAGGAAAAGAAGCGAGGATTCAGATTGTTGATTTGCGCCAGGGACGAACGTAAACGGGTCCCGTGCGTGCCGACATACGCAATACTGAAGATCAGGTCGGTCGCGAATTGGTGTTCGAACTCAATGTCCCAGTTTTGAATCATACCGGGGCGCCCATAACTCGGAGCCAGATATGTAACTCCGCCGAATCCGCCGCCGCTCCCACCGTTATCTTGAGCTGGATCGAGGTTAGGCGGGGGCGGAAAACTTGGAACCCCTGAATCCAGAAGCAGGGCCGGTTGGAAAGGCGCGCTGAAACTGGGGGACGCGGTGAAGCCGTCGGTCAAGGCTTGGCCGAAGTCACCGTAAGTTAGCGGCGCGTAGTAGATGCCGTAGCCTCCGCGAACTACGGTTTGACGGATTTTGCCGAAGAGCGCGTCTGGAGAGTATGCAAAACCAATACGTGGAGCAAAATCTTTGTGATACGTGCGAGCGCCGGAAGCGCTTGTTCCGCTGCGACCTGGGCCGGTCCCACCGAAAATCAACGCTCCGGGCAGAAGCGACCCATCGGCCAACGTGGCGCCTGGATTGGGCGCGTTTGGATCGAAAACAGACTGGTTATTTGCTGACTCATGGCGCGGCGTTTCAATGTCGTACCGGAGGCCTAAGTTCAAAGTGAGATTTCGGCGAACCTTGAAATCGTCTACGACGTAAGCGGCGTAATAGTTGGAGACAAATCGTGGCTGGTGGGCGCGCACCGCTAACGAGAGGGTTGCGGGAGCGCCAAGAAGAAAACTGGCGAATGCATCGCCGGTGCTCGTACCTTGGCCAGGCTCCGCAGCAGTTTGGGCCACATCGAAACCGATACTAGGAGTTTGATGCGACTGGTCCACTACGGAAAACTGAAATGCGCGCCAGTCGATACCAAAACGAACGTTGTGCCTACCATGGGTCCACGAAACGTTGTCGGAAACCACTAGACTATTGACCACGTCGCGGTCGGCATTTGCGGATCCCAAGGAGGTGAGACCCTGAACGTCACTGGTGATAGCGCTAAAGGTGATTGGCGGGAATGTGGGTCCACTGGCGCCGGTCAAACCCAGGGTCTTGTCCCAATCCGTTCCATTCACGGAGGTCGCGGTGCTATTGCTGTTTACCCGATTGAGCCCAACGTTCAAATGGTTAAACAACGTCGGACGGAAGAAGTAGTCCCATCCCACACGCGCGTAGTGACTGAAAAACGAGGAATAAAAGGTGGTATCCACTGGATTTGGCAGGGAGGGCGAACCGTTAATGTTTTCGTTGTCGCGGCTGCTATAAGAAAAGAACACTTTGTGCTTTTGCCCCAGATTCTGGTCGATGCGGAATGACATGGTTGTTGCCAGAATCGGGTTATTCGACGTGAAAATGAAATTATTCTTAAATGCGTTTGGATCCGTAGGCTTCGGAATAAGCGCCAAAATATTCTGGGCTACGGTGCTCTGCAAGGGCACCTGATTGCCTGGAAATGCGGTGCGGCATTGTACCCCTCCTACTGTTTGCGTGGTCGCGGGATCAAATATCTGGCCCGCAAAGATTGTGGAGCCGTCGCAGGGGTTTATGCCCAGAGGCGTAGTCGTCAATAAACCGGAAAAGTCTCCGGCGCGCTCCGCGTTGGTTGGGACGGTGCTGGTGTTCGTAGAACCTTGCGTTTGCCGGTACTGTTCCCAGGAGAAGAAGAAAAATGTCTTATCGTGTCCGTTATAGAGCTTTGGAATCCAGACCGGCCCGCCGAATACGCCGCCGTAGTCGTTTTTCCGGTCGAGATTTCGTGGCTGCGCTTGAAGATTGTTGAACCATGAATTTGCGTTCAAAGCTTCGTTGCGAAAAATATCGTAGGCAGTTCCGTGATAGGAGTTAGTCCCAGACCGCGTCGCAAAGCTTTCGACGCCGCCAGACGTGCGGCCGAACTCTGCTGTCGCCGTGGAGGTTGTCACCTTGAATTCTTGCAAAGCCTCGACTGAGGGAGCGGTCTGATCGAACGCCGATCCGCTATCTGC
>Ga0193728_1000835_pt1 | contig 15362 bp, 11 predicted proteins | sample U1c1metaG_FD_143037 | JGI IMG/M metagenome (GOLD analysis project Ga0193728, IMG submission 143037) | Soil microbial communities from a riparian zone of the East river system, Colorado, United States - U1c1 | ecosystem: Environmental > Terrestrial > Soil > Riparian zone | place: USA: East River...
CAAGCTGACTGCTCATAGTGTTGGGATGATGGTCAATCAGCTCTTGGACAGGCCCCTCTTACGCTTGGCTGATCTGGCTCTCTAGCTCATCTGTCAATTCACAACTCGCACAAAGCGTAATAGAAACAAAGCCTAGTGGTCTTAGGAAAGATTGTGTGGTTACCCTATAGCTTTTCAAGAGTTAGAGTTAGTATAGGAGAAGTTTACGTGCCTGCACAGGGGGAAACAGGGACAGTTCTGATGTCAGGGACCCAATCCCCTGGCAATCGCCTTTTGGGAATGGGTCCCCAGAAAGGACGGAAGATGGAACTGTTGCAAAAATCCAGCTTTTTGCGTTCGTCAGGCGGCTTCGTTCTATTTGAAATGTTGGCCCTGCTCTTGCTTTTACTTTTATTGGTTCTGGCCGATCTGCTGTGTTATCAGCAGGCATTGTTGGTTGTATTGGATGAACAGAGGCCGGTCATGCTACCTTGTCTGTGGGTAGTGAAACTGTACCCTTAGGTTTGATTGGCGACCCTGTCTCTCTACAATTTCCTCTGCATGACCCAGTCATCCATGAGTATCAGTTAGATGGCACCGATAGCACAAACAACTTTATGCTTGACACAACCTATCTCCATAGTATTGCTTCTTCTCCATATTATCTCTTCCAATCCTGGATGCGTAACCTGGATGGAACGAGTCGCTGGTCTGACCTGCGTGTCTCCTCTAATCGCCTTCTGCTTGCAAGCAAGGATTGGCCTGCAAATGGTGAATCTATCTCGTTGCAGGGAGCAACGAGACAGTCATCTTCTGCTACTTTGCATCTGCAAGTCATGCTGCGCCGCCCAGAAACGCCGATGACGGTCAATCTCATTATGGCGGATCACTCTATTATCCAGATCACGCTGGACCGCAACGATCGCACGATCAATGTCATGCGTGGTTCCCATGCCATTGCCAATGCTTTTTTCCCGGTCGATGTTCTACCCTTTGCTGCGATGGTCATTGATACTCTTCTTCGTACTATAGCATGGGCTGTCGTTCTCCTTATGGTAGTGCTTGTTTGCGAAGTTGCTCTCGTTTTCATTCGTTATCTCTGGCTGCCTCCGTCGCGTGCACTGCCAGAAGCACCAGTCCAAGAAGAAAGGGCGCAGATCGTCCCTGACATGATTGAGTCATCACCTTCTACAACAAATATCTCTCCATTTGCAAGTTTGGTAGATATATGCTGGATGGCATTTATAAAGGTCTGGCGCAATTTGACTAGGGCATTGCATTCTATCGTCTTGGTTGTGCTTCTGGCTTCGCTGTGCTTTGTTGCGTGGATTGCTTCTGTACAGTATCATGCTGAGCCACACATCTATGATGCCAGTGCTTATCTCTTCGCCGCTAAGATGTATGCTAGTGGTCACCTTGCGGTACCAGCTTTGGCTGTCCTGGATCGCTTTTCTGGTCCATTCATGGTCCAGTATGGCGGCCAATGGTTTGGGCAATATGTTCCTGGTACAAGTCTGACGTTGGTCCCTGGGATTTGGCTGGGAGTTCCCTGGCTTGTGGAGCCAGTCCTCGGCACGTTTGCTCTACTTGGCATTGGCTTGATCGCGGCGCGGCTGTTTGATCGTCGTGTCGCTACTCTTGCCATTCTACTGGGTGCCCTCTCGCCATTTTACAGTTATCTTGCGGCGAGTTATCTCAGTCACACTGTGGCTCTCTTTTATCTGACATGGGGATTGTGGGCACTCTTGCGATTCTCCCAGGGCGAGGCAAGGTGGAATCTGCCCCTAGCTGCGCTATTTTTCGGCATGGGCTATCTCACGCGTGACTTGCCTGCGTTGCTCTTTGCCGCTGTTGTCTTACCTAGCATAATGCTACTCTCTTGGCGGCGGGTGCGTGATGATTGGCGGAACTGGATTATGCCGGGTATCTTTTCTCTTGCTATCGCCTGCGTGTTTTTCGCCCTTATCCGGCAATTCAATACGGTGCTTACGCATAATCCGTCAGTAACGCCGCGTTCACTTTTCTTTGCTGGCGATCACTGGGGATTTGGTGCTGGTGTTGGTTTCTATGGGCAACATACGCTGGCGGCTGGTCTGGTGAATCTGGACGAATTATTGACGATCCTGGCTATTGATCTCTATGGCTGGCCCTTCTATCTGACACTAGCCTTTTTTGTGCTGCCCTTTCTCACCCGGCGTGCTACTGCTGCTGATTGGTTATGCCTAGTTTGTCTCATTATTCTCACGGGTGCCTATGTTGGTTACTTCTATCATGGTATCTATCTTGGCCCGCGTTACCTCTTCGAAACCCTGCCATAAAACGTCCTTTCTGGGGACCCATCCCCTTTGAGGGGATTGGGAGGAAAGAAAGCGGCCCGCAGGCCGGAAAATCCTTCCTCATGCACTCCTTTGGGCGTACCCATAGCCGTCCGCTCGTTGAAGCTTCCGGCAATACTTCTTGCCAACATCAGTAACCGATCCTTTCTCTGTGGCAATGGTAAAAGACCCGCTTGCTTTGGCTGACATTCTGCCAACATGCGTCCCAGCACGCTTCAAGTGTTGTGGCACAATGGCTTTCACGATGTCGCCCGTCTTGAACCCGTGCTTGGGATGTTTCTCCTTGGGATCGGTACGAGGAAAACCAAACTTTGTCATCAAGCACATTTGCCGACATCCGTGCCCATAAGCCGTGATTGCCAGCGGTCGCACACCAGTCACCAGCAAAACCTCTGGAGTGGATTTGCCCACACAAACCGCATCACGCCAATGGGTTTTGGGAAGTTCACGTGTGGTCCGGTTGTACTTGGTGAGCCCGCCTGAACCGCATTCGATCGGCAGTCCTAACACCTGCAATCGCCTGAAAAGCTCCCAACGTGTCGCGTTTACAGCGGCGGCATCTTTCAAGGGTGCTTTAGCTTGGGACAGGATCTTTTTCAGCAGATCCGGTTTCTTCTTCAAGAAAACGGCAATGTCCTTCGTTCCTTTGGCCGTATTGCACTTTTCACAAGCCAGACACAGGTTACTTACTCTGTTTGAACCAAGCTTGGCACGCGGTACAATGTGTTCGACTTGCAGAGGGATGTTTTCCTTGCCACAATAGGTACACTTGCGTCCCCACTTCTCTAACAGGTACTCGTGCAGTTCATATCCTGCTAATGTCCCTTGTTGGTACTCAACACCACGTATCTCAGCATTTTCTAGGAGCTGCATGTCGAATTTGACCAACTCCATGCTGATGTTCGTGATATGACAAACCCGCATGAAACGTTGCACCCAAGTGATGACGTTGGCTATTCTGCTCTGCAAAGAGGGAGGCAACCATCCCTTTGGTCGGCTTCTGTTCTGCCACCTCGGCTTTCTGTATCGCGTGCGGCGGTTGCGTCTGCCTCTACGCACACCGCGCCTATCGTCTAGGTCTGACGTAATTTGCTGTCCCCTGTGTGCCAGTTCGGCTGCAAAGACGACTTCGCCCGACTGGTCGTTGACGATCGCGATGCCAGTAGTCTTACTCCCAGGATCAATCTTGATCCGTAGGTCTGCAACAATCGGAGCATCAATGGCAACCTTCAAAATGATCGTAAATGGTGCTCTTTTAAAGATTGCTGCTTTCCCAGAGTCAAGCAATGTTCTTGCACGACCTGGATTAACAGGGTTTAATTGTTGTTTGTTGGTGTCTAGTACGAAGACTTTACTCACTTTTTGTTTGCTCCTTAGAGCCTCTGGTTTCCCAGGTGATGGTAGCCTTGACGATGTTAGAAAGCGGTTTTGATTGGAAGCCTCACTGGCACTAACCCTCGTAATCCTGTTTAAAGACTTCCCGTAGAGCATCGGGCTGGCTTCGCACCCTATGGTACCTAGTTTCGCCTCTAACGTAGCCCCGTCAACCCTCCGAAGAGAGCTGGTGGCCGGGTCTGGACAGGTGAAGCTCGGAGCAATCCGTTACCGGATCACTGCAAGCCCATCCCCTTCTAGGGGATTGGGTCCCTGACTTCTACTTATGCTCACTGCTCGCGGTATCATGACCTTGACGGCCGCTGGCTGCGCTGCTGGGCATAAACTCTATTGTCATCTCCAGACGAACGAAAGTGCTTCTCTGCCCAGAGCGACATTGAGCATCCCTACTGCGATTCTGATTATCTTACTGGTGCTCTTGAACCTCCTGTACTTTCTGCCGCGCCAGATTGTACTCTATCAAGATTATACAGGTCTACCGAGTAGTTATCATATTGATATTGCGGCTGTCTATCACCCACCACTCCATAATGCTCTTGTTATGACAAGTGATTATACCATCTATCAATTTGTGCTTTTTTCACTGAATGATCCGTTCTTGCATAATGATGTTATTTACGCCTGGGCCAGCAATACGACTGACTACACCGAGTTGCAGACTGCTTTTCCCGGCAAGCAGCTCTATCGTCTTGATATTGCCCCTGATGGGTCGGTAGACTACACGCCCATTCAGGCCAAGAACCACCACGTTGCATTGACAGGTTCGCTATAAGTCTGACAAACTATAGATGATATTATTGACTTCCTGTGATTAGACATCACACTTACAAGCATAAGAGATTACATCTGTAAATCCTGAGAATATGCTTGTATATTGCATTTCTCCTTTTCAATACTACCCAATTCTCTGCAGAAACCCCTACTCTTACGCATATTCTTATTTAGTTCCTCTAGTGCACTCACCCAAGAAACCTTCTTTATCGAAGGTTGTCCCTAGTTCGTATGGCCAGGACCCCTTTTTGAGGATTATCATTTTTTCACCTCTCTAAGATTAACAATATCAGCTATGTCCTTATTGTCGGAATGTAGCATCATTGCAGCTGTGTTTGGTCCATTTTCGTGTTCAACAATGGAGACTAATGACTTTGGATCAAGTGTATGCGTCTTACCAAACGCAATTTGAGCAGGTCCAAAAGAGTTATTTTGCATATTGACTAGTTCGGACTCACAACTGCTATGTCCTATGATACATAGTTTGCCAAGCTCTCGTTTTGTGCCTAATGTATCAGTAAAATAGATGCCGTCTGGAACACTAAAATCCATCTGGAACACGGTATATTTCTTTCGATTATTAGTACCTGATTCTTCCATTTCTAACGTCAGGTCCTCAACACTCATGTTCATAATTATATCGATCAGCTCACGAACTGTAAGCACATCAATTCCTTCTCGATCATAAAGCTGCTGGTTAAAGTTCAACTCCAAAGTATTTGTCTGGTTATCTTCCTGCATAAATATGGCAAAGCAAGCAGTTGGCTCTGTTGTCCATTTCCGAACTATTATAGCGGGTATACCAACTAACGCGTTCCAATCAGCTCGAACTGCTTGGCCTAAAGTCATCGTCTCTATACCCAATGTTCCTGCCTTTCTGCGTGCAGCTTCCGAAAAACCGGATTGTGAAACCAGAATAAGCTTGTCTGTTGGTAGAGTCTCATGTTTAGCTGCCATCTGCTCAACCCATTCCACGCTGGCAACTCTACCTCGTCCTTGACACTCAACTCCAATCATGAGTGAATAATCGCCTATATGTGCATCAATAACAATGTCGACTTCACGATTAGCATTCGATGCTCTGTCGTAAAGAAACTTGGATTCGGTAACCGTTGCACCTTCTGCAAGTTGGTGATGGATAAGATAGACCAACTTTTGGAAATCATTTGAGCGTTTTGGCATGAATGCTCCTTCTCTTGTCTTCTTGAATAGAGTATTCTTACTGCCTACATAAATTCTGGAAGAGGTAGGATAAGAAATTTCCTGTCATCAACAGTGTATCATTTCTGATGGGCATAAGCCACATGGCTAGTATATCGTGCCAATCAACTGACTCTCGCGCAAAGGCTCATACTAACTTGCTTTCTGAGAAGCAATCTTCAAGTGAGTCAGTGAGCGGAGTTGATCCCTTGAGCATTGCACCACTGAACGCAGATTGGTATCAATCCTCTTGGAGCCAACGTTGGAGATATGGCACGACCGCCTGCTCCAAACGCACCATTGCGTCAATCATCTGGAATTGGACTGCCGACCAAGAGGCTCGATCTAACTCACGCAAGCTTGGGCAAGCAATCGTACAGACAAGTGCATGGTATGGCGAAGAGTGCTCTGGACTATGTGCGTCCTGTAGCCAGATCAATGGTCCTGCAAAAGCGTCGTTAATCTGCTTCTGTCGACGGACAAGGCTGTTGTAGATACGCTCGCCATCGCTCCGCAGAAGGGCGAATTCTACTTGCGCATTTGGGATGTTATACTCGAAGCGGTAGCGGAAGCTAAACCCAAGTCGGCAGAACTCGACAAAAGAGCGTCGGGTCGGACTCCGCATTGAGAATCCAGTCTGGCGATTTGACTGGGGAAGCAAACTTGCCCAGAAATCATGATAGGTTTGTCCAATGTATGACATTTGTCTCTTCATGCTACACTTACATTTGTGCTCTCGCGAGTATACCTTTTTCCTCTCACTCTGACAAGCTTCCTGAGCAGTCACGCTTATTATAATCATTTGAAGTTATCTGAATAAGCACCTTCATCGCTTCTTCAGGACTCATGTGCTTTTTCAACTCCTCAAATTGACTGGCTATATTACTATATCTGACAAAAAAACTAACTTTTTACTCTAGACTCTCTTTCTTAAGCTCTCTCACGATTAAGATACCTTCACATGCAGAAGATTCTCCTTTGATCCGTTTTTCCAGTATGACAAAGGTTATATAAATATCGAGATAGGCATCTATGATACTTCGATATATGTCGCTTTCTTGCTCTTTCCACCACCAATATTGTAGATGGCTGACCAGCATGCGTGCAAAGTAGCGAATGTAGCGTCGAAGTGCTGAATTTCTTCTTAACTCTAAACGGTTTTTAGAAGCATACTCAAGGTAATCTGTAAAACGATCTGTCAATTGCTGGACATCAGTACTGGTGTAGTTTTGGGTAAGCTCGCAAGCAATTGTTTGAGCATGAATGAAATACTGAGTTATGTTGTCGGCCTTGGTCTGGATGTGCTTAGCAACATCGCTATTATAGGCTGCAAGATCTTGGGCAAGATTCTGAGCGTAATCGAGAGCCAAATTGCTAATTTGAGTTGAAGTATCTTCAAATGCATGTCTGAAAGTACTATTCTTAACAATATTAAAAACACTATCAAGATTAAGTGTAGCATTATGGTTAATAGCATTGGAAAAAGCTTCTGAAAGACTATAAGCATGAGTAAAGAAAAGGGTGCAATTACAGATATTCTCAATAGTGTGAGCACCAGCCCGAAAGTGCTTGATCTCAAGTTCAAGTTGGTCTTTCTTTTGCTTGGCGCTTGCAAGCTGTCTCCGAAGAAGGTCTATTTTCTCAGTGTTATCTTTGTCCTTATTCTTAAATTCGGCTTCATGTTTGCTCTCCTGCTGTCGAGCAAGCTCAAGTCGGTTACGAATTTCGATCTCTTTTTGCTCTGCGTTTATAAGTTGATCCTCGCATTCTACTTTTCGTTTTCGAGCCTCTTCGAGTTCGCCTTGGAGGTTTTGCTCAAGCTCTCTGTTTTTGTTGAAAAAGAAGCGCTTGTGTGCATTCTCTAATTGAACGTGAAGGGTAGAAACATGTTGTTCATCTCGTTCCAGTTGGGCTTGGCGTTCTCTTACATCGCGCTGTGCTTGGCTAAGTTGCAATTCGCTTGCGGGAGAGAATATTTCCCGTTGGGCTTTTGTGAACTCCGTACGTAGAGAAGTATTGATTGCAAGTTCATATTTAAGTTTATCTTGAATGGTAAGGACAACTTGCTCAGCTTTTTCAAGATCTTTTTGAAGGGTTTGGGCGTGCGTCTGGATGAGAGTTTGAACAGATTGCAGTATACGACAGAGTTCTTGGTCAAGCTCACAAGCATGTCGAAGTGCTTGAGCTAGCCTAATCTCCTTATAGAGGATATGATCGCTGGAACGATCAGGGTTAAAGGAGTAATTAGAGAAATGCTCCTCATCCTGCTTGAAAGAGTGGTCTAGGCATTCTTGTGTGATATCGCTCGGCAATGGTTGGACTGCTGCCCAGGAAGGTTTCGTATCTGTGCTAATCCAATAAACAGCAGTTCCTGTTGCTCTACTTACCTTGTCTACAACATCTTCTTCCTGTTCATTAGATTTTGGCAATCGATAGTACCAGTTACCCTCCTCACGAGCTGTTAACCACTCACAGAAAGCTAGAGCATCTGATCGGCGCACTCCCAGGACAGGCTTAAGTCCAGTACCTAAAGGAAACGAGAAATCTGCCCAATGATCAGGTTGGTAATACTTCCCTTGTGTTTGCTGTTCATCAAGAAACAGTTGATATTCTATATGCGTCACAAATGAGATGTCTATGACCACTTGTTCGTTTGGTAGTCGCATCCGATCAAATCGGCGGGCGAGCAATACCTCTGCAATAAGCTTTCGGTGCTCAAGATTAGAACTCTCAATATACTGTTCAATTAATATATTGAGTTTATGTTTGACATCTGCTCGTACGTCACGAGCATCATCTAGGCAGTAAAAAGCAAGTTTCAAAGCTTCAATAGAGAGAGGTGTTATAGCCAAACAGGCAGAAATGATAGGAGTAGCATCTGCCTGTGCACAGTAGAGTCGAATGGTTTCGTGCCACCAATCAAGCTCAATTTGCTTAACGAGAACGTGTCCTAGCCCATTTTCGCAGATTTGTACTGCTGCAAGATACTCCTGAAAGGTTTTGTGAGCAAAGGCATAACTTCCCTGCTCTTTCTCCAGAAGCAGCCCGCTTATATTCTCAATACTTTGAAGGAACTTTTTTGGAGTCATCTGTGTACTCACTCGTTGTAAAGCTTCAGTGATTATCTGCTCTGCTTCTTCGCGTGAGATATCCAATACTTTTCGTTGCATCATGTGGTAAGCTAATTGTTGCAAGACAAGGATCCGTTGGTCTGCACGTAGGTCTTGCACAATTCCACGCGCTTCCTGTCTCTTGCCAAGAAAAACTTCACAGATCTCCTTATATAAGATAATCCGAGTACCAGGTAGCGAGCCTCGATAACGATGAATTGTTGTAACCATCGTTAGGAGCAAAGGATTAAAGACAAGGGCAAAGAGTGCAGGAGTTTCACGCAATCGCCGAAGTAGATCTTGTGTTCCTTCTTTGGCTTTCCTTCGTACACCCGGATCATCTCGCGCTGTGCTTTTAATCTCGTTGGCAAGATACCAATCGTTGACAAACCTTGTGACTTGTTTAAAGGTGAAAGGTTGGACTTCTAGGATAGTGACTTTGCGCAAAGGATTGCTACGATAGCCAAAGGGGCGAGAGGTGACCACAAAGCGATTCTTGCCATAGATGGTCATCTGCCGCTCAACCCACGCAACAGTCTGCTGGCGAGATGTGGTATCTGCAACTTCGTCAAGCCCATCAAGCAGGATGAGACATCGTCCTTTGTCCAATTGTTGCTCGATCCATTCAGGAGGCATCGGGTGTTCCAATTTCCTAAGAACATGGGTGTGTACCGCTTTAGCAAGTGTATATTCAGGTATCTCCTGAATAGATAGACTATGATCGCGTAGAAAGAGCAGCAAGGGGAGCTTATATGGGAGAGTTCCTAAGTGGTGAAACCTTCGAGGATACAAGAGAGCTAGCCCAAGATGTTTGAGAAGAGTTGTCTTCCCGCTCCCCGGTGCTCCAAGTACTACAAGGTGTTCCTCATGCAGCGGCTTCGCTTGAAGGTATTCCCAGATAGTATGGCTCCCTGTACGAAGCTCTATCGGAAAGCGAAGGGGGTCTGCAGACGCTTCATGAGGGACCTTAGGATTAACGCGGAGTTCAACAAAAACGTGCTCAAGGTCCAGCGTACAAGTTCCTTGAGTACTGAGTCCTTTTACATCAAGGTCACGGTGCTCTTCAAAAAAATAGCGACGATAATGGCGATAGTAACCTAAGAGGAGGTTGCGAACGAACTGATCGAGGGCATTAGCCATGCCTTTGATCCATGGCTCTTCTACCTGCTGCCTGATCTTGTTGATAATGGAGATGATGAAAAGGGCAACTTCGTAAAAAGCAAGGAATACAATGGCTAGTGAACGATTGTGCGTCAACGACTGGACAATAGGAAATTGTATCGCAAGCGCTGGAGGAGCGATTGCCCAGGCAAGCCATCGCAGGAGAGACCAGAAATTAAAAGAGGGAGAGTTACCGCTCATAAGATCCTCCTACCAAATAGTTAAGATACAGCGGTAGCAAACCATTTCCTAAATGAAAATCTTTGCAAGGTTTTCTTCCTTTCTTGCACTTATGTGAGCAGAAAATAGGAGATACACAGGAAGTACACGGAAAAATTCTTGATCTCCTTTCATTGTCCAAGTACATAGTACAATATCTGCTTGGTATTCTTCAACATAATCGGGAGAGACAAATTTAGTAAAACATCACAAATGAGTGAAAAACAAAGGTAGAAGTAAAATATTTTCAATTTCTTATAGTCCATTGTTATAGGACATTAGAGCATTGCTTCTTGTGTGTAGGGTCAGGTGTGGACCTTCGTAGCGTTCATTCTGTGATTCTGTTATCTCCAGAATCAAGTGGAAGACGAGCTTGCTTTCTGACCTTTGTGTGGCTGGCGTGGTCCATAGAGACGCTCGGCAAGTGCTTCGACTGTCCCCATTACCTCTTTGATCACTGGCTTTTGCTGGAAAAAGATCACCTCACTGACAGTCTCTCGAAAGGCATCGGGAGTCAGTTTGAGCCCTTGATATACTAATAAGAGAAGATTTTGACACTGGGCAGCTCGTACTTTGGCGACTTTTCGTTTGAGATACTCTGGATGCCAGAAACCGACTAGCTCGATGATAATCTGGCGGTTTTCGTCATCTTTATCGACGAGCACAAAGTCGGGCACCATCACGGTCTCTCCTAACAGGAGCACGGTAGTCTCGCGCTTGAGTATCCAATGGCTTCTTTGGCCTCCGAACTTCTCCTCGAACTCTTGCGCAAAGTTTCGCTCTAGTGCAGAGTCAAACTCTCCACTTTTCTTGAAGTGCGTGTGAAGCGAACAGGTTTCATTCATGTGATATGTCATGGTGCCTGGAGCTTGTGGGGGGTGCACCTGTGCGATCATCCGCCATTGCTCACAGAGTAAGACGGCGGGGAGAAATGCCGCAAACTGGCGGCCATAGCGTATGCTTGATTTGACGAAAGGGGAAATTGGTCCATCCAGATCAATGCGATAGCCCCCTCCACGTAGCTCCTCAGCCCAGAACATCAGCTTGAAAAGCTTGATAAATTTCCAAATATCTTTGTATGAGTCAAATACATCAATTCGCACATGGGAAGCCCAATAGAGCACACCACGTGCTAGCTCTAGATTGTAGCGAGCAAGAACATCAGCTGGGGTCCATGTTGGTCCTGGATCGGTGAGTAGGTATGTTACAGGCCGATCGGCAAAGAAAATGAGGTCTATCTGGTCTATGCCCATCCCGATCTCTCCTGCAACCAGCTGGAGGGCATCCTGGCGCGTCTGGAGGTGAAAAAGATCAGGGGAAGAGAAGACTGGGCCAGCTGTAAAGAGCTTGGCTCGCAACTCTTTTGGAGGAAGAGGAGTCGAAAGTGGCGTGAAGGTGGCTGCATCAAGTAGGATTTTTGCTAATCCACGTATGAGCAGGTAATCGATGCGATCACCCTCATACTGTTCAAGACTGCTTTGAAAAGCGGCCAGGGGCTGGCCTGCCATACTTTGAAGCAAGGTGAGAAGGTCCTGGGCAGTATGCAAGGCGGAGGCGTCCTGCTCGTCAACCATCTTGACAGACAAGCTTCTCCCCTCCCATTGCAGACGTGGCCTGATGAGATCGGCTGTTAACATGACACCTCCACATCTCGTCGGGCATGCCGCCTCTGTACCTTGCCCTCTTCAGTTGTTCCACGAACGAGTATTTCGTAAAGTAGCGCCTCTTTATTCTCGGCTTTGCGTAATACTCTGCCTAGCCGCTGGATGTATTCGCGTGCACCAGATGTTCCCCCCAGCACGATGGCTACTTTCGCTTCAGGTACATCAATCCCTTCATTGAGAACTCTCGATGTAATAATAGCTCGATATTTTTTCGTTTGAAAACCGTCAAGAATGTCTTTGCGCTCGTCCGCAGATGTTTCATGAGTAATCGCAGGGATAAGGTACTGCTGCGAGACGCGATACACCAGGGCATTCGATTCTGTGAATACCAGCACTTGATCTGTCACATGCTCTTGCAAAAGTGTCTCAAGCACCTCCATTTTCCCCTGACATCCAGCTAGGAGCCGTCCTATTCTTTGACGTGCAAGCAAGGCCTGACGTGCTTGGCAATCTGTTGCAGAGAGACGCATAAGTTCTTTGAACCAGTCAGCGCCATACCTTTTGATAAGCTGCCGTTCGCGAACGAAATGGATGTACATTGCATAATCTGTCTCGTAGGCTCGTCGCTCCTCCTCGGTCAAGACAACTCGGATACGCTGGGTTCGATAGCGTGCCAATTGCTCTCCAAGCAAGTCCTCAATTTGCTTACAATAGGCAAGGGGTCCACCGATCAGATCATCAACCCTCCATCGCCCTGCTACCATCTGTTCCTGCTCAGTGGGATAAGTTGCAGTCAGTCCAAGACGCATGGGAGCTGGAGCCATAATAATGGCTTCTCCCCAAGAAGGAGCTGGAGCATGGTGAACCTCATCAAGAATAATACACTTGAAGGTATTCCCATATTCAGCAAATAAATCACCGGCAGAATGGTAGGTCGTTATTGTGATAGGCAACACACGTTTTTCCGCACCGTAGTAGACACCAATCTCAGTATGAAAACTGTGTATTGCTCGCCTATACCATTGGTGGAGGAGATCTATGGTTGGGCACACAATAGCGGTTGAACACTGTGCACGATGAATGGCTTGAATAGCCAGAAATGTCTTGCCCGCGCCCGTTGGCAAGACGACGCTTCCTCGGCAGGATAGAGATTCCCAGGCATCCAATGCTTCAAGCTGATAGGCATGGGGCTCACGGGGATCATAAAGGGCAAGATCGAGTGGCTCCCAACGTGGGACTTGATCGCGAATGCCTTGGCTCTCAAGAATGGGTTGCACATGACAATAGCGATAGCCCTCACACCGGAAGCGCTCCTTGATCAGTCGAAATGGAGGTGGCAAGTCCTGCTTAGCTGCCTTTTCCCCATAGATGACAAGCGTTCCGCCTTGAAATACGATGAAATTTCTACTCATGGTCACAAGATATCCAATCCAAGCAAACGAGCTACCTGTCATCTATAATACCACACTCGATCCAGAAAGCTTCTATACTTTAGCCTTATTATTCCCCATATCTTCCTGGGGCCCTTCGTTCTGAGGTATCAAGACTTCAGCGAAACGCTGTAGGAAGTCCAGGGGTTTGCAGGAACGATTGAAAGGAGGGAATGTGAAGCGGTCTTGAAAATGCCTGTTGATAGACCCATTCCAAGAATAACTTCTGATGTGTTTTTTGCTCGCCTTTGGCAGGAGGATTCACAGTTATGAAACGCCGTCCTCTCGGTCAAAACTTCCCTCCGCGAACTGCTGTAATTGACCAAGGGCAATGGCGGCTTCCCGCTGAACCTCGATATTATTCTCAGCATCAAAGAGAGTTTTGAGCAGGGCAGGGATGACATCAGGATTGCCAGCCCCTAGTTGACCAAGGGCAGTGGCGGCTACCTGCTGAACATCAGCATCAGCGTTAGTGAGGGCTTTGAGCAGAGCAGGGACGACATCAGGATTGCCAGCCCCTAGTTGACCAAGGGCAGTGGCGGCTGCCGAGCGAACCTGCCAGTGGGTGTCTGTGGCAGAGAGGGCTTTGAGCAGAGCAGAGATGACATCAGGGTTGTCAGCCCCTAGTTGACCAAGGGCAATGGCCGCTGCTATACCAAGCTGCCAGTCAATGTTAGCGTTAAAAGAGAACTCTCACCTTCTACGAGTGGATTACCATGCTGCTATACCAAGCTGCCAGTCAATGTTAGCGTTAAAGAGGACATTGAGCAGGACAGAGACGACATCAGGATTGCCAGCCCCTAGTTGACCAAGGGCAATGACCGCTGCCCGCTGAACACCAATGCCAACACCAGAGAGAGCCTTGAGCAGAGCAGGGACGACATCAGGATTGCCAGCCCCTAGTTGACCAAGGGCAATGGCCGCTGCCCGCTGAACATCAAAGCCATCAGCATTAAAGATAGCCTTGAGCAAGGTAGGAACGATATGAGAGTTGTCAATTCCTAGCTGGCCGAGGGCAGTGGCGGCTGCAACACGAACCCGCCAGTTAGTGTCAGCGTTAGAGAGGGCTTTGAGCAGGGCAGAGATGACATCAGGATTGCCAGCCCCTAGTTGACCAAGAGCAATGGCGGATGCATGCTGAGCATCAAGGCCATCAGTGTTAAAGACGGCCTTGAGCAGGGTAGGAACGATATGAGGGTTGCCAATTCCTAGCTGGCCGAGGGCGGTGGCGGCTGCCCGCTGAACATTAGCGCCAGCATCAGAGAGGACTGTGAGCAGGGCAGAGGTAACATCAGGATTGCCAGCCCCTAGTTGACCAAGGGCAATGGCGGATGTCCCCCGAACATACCAGTCGGTGTCAGCATTAGAGAGGACTGTGAGCAGGGCAGAGATGACATCAGGATTGTCAGCCTCTAGTTGACCAAGAGCAATGGCGGATGCCATGCGAACTTGCCAGTCAGTGTCAGCGTTAGAGAAGGCCTTGAGCAGGGCAGAGATGACATCAGGGTTGCCAGCCCCTAGTTGACCAAGGGCAGTGGCGGCTTCCCGCTGAACATTAGCGCTAGCATCAGAGAGGGCTTTGAGCAGAGCAGAGATGACATCAGGATTACCAGCCCCTAGTTGACCAAGGGCAGTGACGGCTGCAATGCGAACCCGCTGGTCAGTGTCAGTGTTAGAGAAGGCCTTGAGCAGAGCCGGGACGACATCAGGGTTGCCTGTCCCTTTTCTGGCCTTTGTTCGCTTTATCCAAGTGTGCTTTTCCATTTACTAAAGACCTTTTATGTGTTTGCATCTCTTAGCATAAGCGCCAAATGCACAAGTCCCCCAAAGATGAAAATAAGCCCATATATCCTACTATTTACTGGATCTCTCGTGAATATCTCTTTCATTACAACATTCCTTTACTATTGAGGGTGTATATATATAAACAAGTAAAATAGGTATTCACGCAAGATGCGTATGCACCTTTTTAAAGGATACCCGCTAGAGATGCTCTTTGGAAGTGGGAAAGAGGGACAGTTTTCAAAAGTTATGGTAGCTGAGGCCATTTCCTAACCCCCAGCAAGCTCTTGAGAGCCGGGCCAAACCTACTCTATTTGGCAGAGTAAGGTAAGCTGTCTCTTGACGAGGCTAGTCCCCTCGTCAAAGGAGATCAGC
>Ga0193728_1000837_pt1 | contig 15339 bp, 13 predicted proteins | sample U1c1metaG_FD_143037 | JGI IMG/M metagenome (GOLD analysis project Ga0193728, IMG submission 143037) | Soil microbial communities from a riparian zone of the East river system, Colorado, United States - U1c1 | ecosystem: Environmental > Terrestrial > Soil > Riparian zone | place: USA: East River...
TATACCGATCCGGCCGTGACCGAGGATCGCCGCGCCGCGCTGACGACGTGGCTGGTGAACGAGCGCGACAGCTACGGCGACGAGATCGGACTCCACATCCACCCGTACTGTAGCTTTGTCACCGACGCAGGCCTGACCTGCATCACGGATCAATCCACGGTGTATCCGGCCGGCGATACGTCGGGCTATACGATCCGGTTCAACGCCTACGATCGGCCATCGGCGAATACGCTGTTCCAGCACGCGCGCGATCTGTTCGCGGCACGCGGGCTCGGCACGCCGATGACGTTCCGCGCGGGCGGCTGGACCGCGGACGTCACGACGCTGCAGGCGCTCGGCGACCAGGGCTTCATCGCGGATAGCTCGGCGCTCAACTGGGCTCGGATCGCACAGTGGAAGGGCTACGAGCTCTACGACTGGAACATGATGCACTGGGCACCGATCGACGATACGAGTCAGCCGTACTACCCGAGCGATTCGGATATCACCACGACGACGCCGGGCAACGACATGGCGCTACTCGAAGTGCCCGTCAACGGCGTGATGATGGACTACCTGACGTCAGACGACATCACGACCTTGTTCGACGAGAATTGGGACGGCACCCCGCTGGCCGCGCCGCACGTGTTGATGACGGGCTTCCATCCGTCGACGACGCTGAACGGAACGGATCAGGCGCACATGACGGCACTCTTGAAGACGGCAGATCTGCACCTGTCGAGCTCGGGGCTCGGCCCCATCGTGTACATCACGTTATCTGCGCTGATTCCGGTCTTTCCAGCGCAGTAGAGATTGCAATTCTCGATTACTCATACTACTCACACATCGATGAGTGACTTCCAAACCGAGATGAATCGCGTTGTGGGCGACTTCGTGGCGCAGATTACCGAGCTCGCCAAGCGAGCAGCCATCAACACGCTGGAGAGTGCACTCGGCGGTGGCAAGGGCGGCGGCCTCTCGCTGTCGGTCGGGCGCGGTCGCCGCAAAGGCGCCAAGCGCACGTCGGCAGATCTCGACCAGCTCGGCGATGACTTCCACGCGTACGTGTTGAAGAACCCGGGCCTGCGCATCGAGCAGATCAACAAGCAGCTCGGGACGACCACGAAGGATCTCGCGCTGCCGATCCGCAAGATGATCGCGGACGGCTCGCTCAAGACCAAGGGCGAGAAGCGCTCGACCGCATACTTCGCGACCGAGAAGAAGAAGTCGAAGAAGGACTGAGCAGTTGCTCGACACCATCCCGCGGCGGGTGCTGCGCCAAGCTGTCGAGCGACCGTCGACGATCGCGTATCAAGCGAAGGTCGATGGCCGCTGGCAACCGACGACGTGGCGCACCTACGCCGAGCAGATCCGCACCGCGGCGCGGGCGCTGATCGCGCTCGGGCTGCCGGCGGGCGGCAAGGTCGCGATCCTGGGCTTCAACCGCCCCGAGTGGGTGATCCTCGACCACGCCGCGATGATGGCGGGCGGTGCGCCGGCCGGCATCTACACGACGTGCTCGGCCGAAGAGGTCCAGTACATCATCCATCACTCCGAATCGCGGATCGTGCTGGTCGAGAATGGCGACCAGCTCGCGAAGGTCAAGGCGCACCGCGCGCAGCTGCCGCTGGTGAAGTGGATCGTGATGATGCGCGGGGCGACAGCCACCGGTGCCGACGTGCTGACGTGGGACGACTTCCTCGCGAAGGCCGAAGGCATCGCCGAAGCCGAGCTCGACCAGCGGATCGACGCGATCGAACAGGCCGACGTCGCGACGCTGATCTACACGTCGGGCACGACCGGTCCGCCGAAGGGCGTGATGCTGTCGCATCGCAACCTCGCGTGGACCGCGGGCGCGTTGCTCGATATCGCGGGCCGGCCGACCGACGACGTGTCGCTGTCGTACCTGCCGCTGTCGCACATCGCCGAGCAGATGTGCACCGTGCACATGCCCGCGACCGCCGGGTCGACGATCTACTTCGCCGAATCGCTCGACAAGGTCCCCGAGAACCTCAAGGAGGCGCGGCCCACCGCGTTCTTCGGCGTGCCGCGGATCTGGGAGAAGTTTCACGCCGGGCTCGCCGGCCGCCTCGCGCAGGCCACGGGCGTCAAGAAGCGGCTCGCCGATTGGGCGCGCGGTGTGTGCTCGAAGGTCAACGCGCATCGCGATCGCGGCGAGTCGATCCCGCGCGTGCTCGAGCTCCAGTACAAGCTCGCCGACCGGCTCGTGATCAAGAAGGTCAAGGCCGCGCTCGGCTTCGATCGCGCCGTGCGGCTGTATTCCGGTGCGGCGCCGATCGCACCCGACGTGCTCGCGTTCATGGCGAGCCTCGATCTGCCGATCGCAGAGATCTACGGCCAGTCCGAGGACTCCGGTCCGACGGCGTGCAACCTGCCCGGCCGCACGCGGATCGGCACCGTCGGCCCGGCGCTGCCGGGCATCGAGGTCAAGCTCGCCGACGATGGCGAGATCCTGATCCGCGGCCCGAACGTGTTCCTCGGCTACTTCAAGGAGCCCGAGGCGACCGCGGAGACGCTGGTCGACGGCTGGCTGTGCTCCGGCGATCTCGGCGCGTTCGACAAGGACGGCTTCCTGTCGATCACCGGCCGCAAGAAAGAGATCATCATCACCGCCGGCGGCAAGAACATCGCGCCGAAGAACATCGAGGCGATGATCAAGACCTCCCCGCTCGTCGGTGAAGCGGTCGTGATCGGCGACCGCCGCAAGTACCTCACCGCACTCGTCACGCTCGACGAGGCCGCCGCGAAGCAGCTCGGCGACGGCGAAATTCGCGCCGAGATCCAGAAGACGATCGACGTCGCGAACCAATCGCTCGCGCGCGTCGAGCAGGTCAAGAAGTTCGCGATCCTCGCGAAGCCGTTCGGCATCGACTCCGGCGAGCTCACGCCGACGATGAAGATCAAGCGCAAGGTCGTCGCGCAGAAGTTCGCGCGCGAGATCGACCAGATGTACGCGGACGAAGCGTAGTGGCGCGGCTCTGGCGCCGCGACCAGTTCACGACCGGCGGCGCACCCGGTGCGATCGCGTTGATCGCGCTGTCGCCGGTGAAGCTGCCCGATCCGTTACCCGTCTCGCGCAACCAGCACGGCATGCCCGACGATAGCGAGGGCGCGGGCGCGATCGGGTTGGTCACGCGCGATCGCAGCGAGGATCCGGCGTGGTTCATCGATCAGGTCGTCGCGCCGTTCGCGGATCTGATCGCGAGTGACCTTGGCCCCGACGTCGCCGCGACCGCCCTCGCGACCGAGCACGCGTACGTGATCGAAGGCGAGGTCGAGGACCCCGAGGACCTCGGCCACGTCCAGGCCGCGTGGGCGCTCGCGAAGTGCCTGTGTGAGCAAGGCGCGGCGCTGGTCGTCGATGTCTACGCGGCGCGGGCGCACCTCGGCGCCGAGGTCGCGGCCCTCGCGCCCGATCGCGAGCTCGACGTGATGCACGAGGTCACGCTGTTCTTCGACGAGACCGACGCCGGCACGCTCGCCGCGTGGTCGCTCGGCCTGCGCAAGTTCGGCCGTCCCGAGATCGTGCTGCTCGACATCGCCCCCGACAAGGCGACCGAAACGGCGCTGCTGTTGCGCGACATCGCGGCGACGCTCGCGGCCGGCGAGCGGATCGAGCCCGGCGATGGCGTCGGTGTCCCCGACGGGCGCAGGCTCGTCGCGGAACGCTTCGATCCGGCGACCGCGCCGGTGGTATCGATCGAAGGCGACGCGTTGCTCCTGCGTTAGTGCAATACTGCGCGCATGAGTGGCTTCCACGGGCGTGTGCTGTTCGTCGATCTCACCGCACGGACGCACCGGGTGGAGACGATCGATCCCGCCGTCTATCGCGACTACCTCGCGGGCTACGGGTTGGGCGCGTGGTTGATGTGGAAGCACTTCCCGCCCGGCACCGATCCGCTCGCCCCCGAGGCGTGCTTCGCGATCTGCTCGGGCCTGCTCACCGGTATGCGCACGCCGTTCGCGAGCCGGATCCAGATCGTCGGCAAGTCGCCGTCGACGGGCACCTGGGCCGATTCGAACTCCGGCGGCAGCGTGTGCACGCACCTGCGCGCGGGCGGCTACGACGCGCTCGTCGTGACCGGGCGCGCCGCCGTACCGACCGTGCTGGTCGTGCGCGACGACGAGATCGCGTTCGAGCCCGCCGGCGAGCTGTGGGGCCAGGAGATTCCACCGACGTTCGACGCGCTCAAGGCGCGGTTCGGCGGCAAGCGCGACGTCGGCGTGTCCGCGATCGGGCCCGCGGGCGAGAAGCAGCAGCGCATCGCCTCGGTGATGAACGATCGCTACCACGCGTTCGGCCGCCAGGGCTTCGGCGCGATCTACGGCTCGAAGAATCTCAAGGCGATCGTCGTCGCGGGCAGCGGCGAGGTGCCGGTCGCGCGGCCCGCCGAGTTCAAGGCCGTGTGCAAGCGGATCAACGACGAGTACAAGCGCGACCTCGGCCTGATGACGCGGATCTTCGCGTACTTCATCAAGGCGAAGAGCTGGCTCGGCTGGATGTATCGCATCATGGCGCGGCTCGGCATGAAGGCGCAGACGCCGGCGGCGGCGATGCGGCGCGCGTTCTCGCGGCGCGGCACCACGCTCGCGGTCGCGCTATCCGTCGAGAACGGCGACGCGCCGATCCGCAACTGGACCGGCGTCGGCACCGTGGACTTCCCGATCGGCAAGCGCGGCATGAAGGTCGACGGCGCGGCGGTCGAGAAGATCGTGACGAAGAAGCTGTCGTGCGGCGACTGCCCGATGCCGTGCAAGGGCCGCGTCGACATCAAGTCGCGCAACCTGCACGACGTCCGCCGCCCCGACTACGAGACGCTCGTCGGGTTCGGCGCGAACCTCTTGAACGACGACCTCGAGCTCGTCACCGCGTGTCACGACGCGTGCAACCGCTACGGCATCGATGCGGTGAGCTCGTCGATGACGCTCGGCTGGGTGTGCGAGGCCGTCGAGAAGGGCCTGCTCACCGCCGCCGACCTCGACGGCATCGACATGCGCTGGGGCAACGGCGAAGGCGCGCTCGCACTGACGATCAAGATGGGCACCGGCGAGGGCTGTGGCGCGTGGCTCGGGAACGGTGTCCAGCGCGCCGCCGAGCACGTCGGCAAGGGCACGGACGCGTTCGCCATCCATGTCCACGGCGGCGAGCCCGCGTATCACGACAGCCGGTTCACCTCGCTGATGGGCGTGACGTACATCGCCGATCCGACGCCGGGCCGCCACACCGCGGGCTCCGCGTCGTGGAACGAGACGTTCGGTGTCGGCTTGTCGCTGCCGAAGGCCGCCGACAAGAAGGACTACACCGTCAAGTGGAAGGGGACCGTGGGCAAGGGTAAGGCGCAGGCGCTGCACTCGAACGCGCACCAGGCGATGAACGGCCTCGGGCTGTGCATGTTCACGATGCTCACCGGCAACCTGCCGTGGACCGAGCTCGTCAACGCGGTGACCGGGTGGGACGTCGGCGATGCCGACCTCCTGAAGTGCGGCGAGCGGATCCAGAACCTGCGCGCCGCGTTCAACTGGCGCGAGGGCCTGAAGCCAGGCGACTTCAAGCCGCACCCGCGCATGCTCGGCGAAGGCGATGGCAACCTCGGTGCGGGACCGTTGCGCGGCGTGCGCGTGCCGCTGCCGATGTTGCGCGACGACTACTACTCGGCGATGCAGTGGAACCGCGACAGCGGCATGATCTCGAAGGCGCGCGCGACCGAGCTCGGGATGGCGGACCTCCTCGCCGGGTACGTCGCTTAATGGGGATCTTCGATCGGCTCCGCGGCGACCAGATCAAGATCCACATCTTGATCCGCGGCCGCATCGGCGAGGATTGGAAGGACATCGACCAGCACTTGAAGCTGCCGAAGGGCACGACGCTCGAGCGCTTCGTCGAGGTCGCCGAATCCTCCGGCATCCCGATGCGCGCGGCGCTCGCGAATTCGCCGCACCTCGCCGAGACCCTGATGCTGAACGGCGAGCGCTGCCCGTTCGAGGACAATCGCACGCGCGTGCTCGCCGACGGCGACGAGCTCTACATGCTCGCCCCGCTAGCCGGTGGCTAGGTGCCGATCAGGAGCGCAGCTAGCATCGCGCCGTAGATCCGCACCATCGAACCGAGATCCTCGTCGGTAAAGCGCAGCTCGCCGCCAAGGAAGTAGTCGCGGCCGTAGCGCAGCTTGTTGAAGTAGGTGGGTTCGGCCGCGTTGCCGGTCTCGATCGGCAGATAGCCGGGCGTGGCGAAGATGTCGTCGACGCCACCGCTGATGTAGATCGAGCGAAACACCTCGATCGCGCCGGCGAGCTTCACGCGCGGGATGTGCGAGAAGCCGCCAAACACGTCGGCGGAGAACCGCAACCGGCCGCTGCCGAGCAAGAGGTCCGAACCGACGCCGAACGTCGACTCCTTGATGCCGGCGCGCAGCTGGAGCGGACCGAAGCGCTTGCCGAACTCGAGCGTGAACCGCAGGCTCTCCTGGATCTCCTGGTAGCGGTTGAACTGCTGGGCGTTCAGGACATCGGTGAGCTGATCCTCGGGCAGCCCGCCCTGCCCGCTCTTCGAGAACTCGACCAGGTAGAACTTGTCGTTGTGGCCGCGCAGCTCGGCGCCGACGTAGAACTTCGGCACGCCGGAGAACACGTTCCACTCCGCGCGCACGCCGAACCACGACTTGAACGGGTCGAGGCCGGCCGCGGCGCTCCGACCACCCTCGCTGAGATCGTCGAGTTGCTCGCCGACCTCGGTGTCGTTGATCAGGCGGCCGAGCTGGCCCTTGCCGTCGTCGCCGCGGCCTTCGTTGACGGCCGCGACGACATCGCCGATCTGCTGCAGCGTCGGATCGACCTTGTCGATGCCCTCGCGCGCGTTCTCCATGCCGTCGTGAAGCCCGGTACGAATGTCCGCCATCTGGCGACGTGCGCTCGTGATGCCGGAGTCGACGCGATCGAACCAGCCTTTGACGTCGGGCTTCGCACTCGCGATCGCGTCGGCCGCGCGCGTCGTGCCGTCCTCGAGTCGGACCATCGCGCGGTCGGCCGATTCGATGGGCTGTGTGATGTGACCCTCGACGATCCAGCGGTCGGCGCCGATCAGCGCGTCCTCGAGCGGACCGCTCGCCCACTTGCGGCCGGCGAGCGCGAAGTCGTGCACCGTGTCGAGGCCGCGATCGATCTTCGGCAGCGTCCGCGCGACCGCACGCAACGTGGTGTCGGTCGAGCCACCTTCGATGACGTGGATGATCGGTTCGCCGGACTTCAACCGGCGCTGGGTCGGCGCGCCTTCGCCGTTGCCGCCTGGGATGATCTCGAGATAGCTATCGCCGAACGCGGACTCGGCCTTCTTCGTGATCCACGAATCGATCGGGATGTCGGTCGTATCGACGAGCTGCAGGTCGACCCGCGCGAACGTGCCCTCGATCGTCAGCCGGATGACCTCGCCGACGCGCACGCCGGCGATCATCACGGGCGAGCCGGTCGCGAGGCGCGAGCCATCGCGGAACCGCGCGTACGTGTAGAAGTGCCCGCCGAGGTGCGTGGCCGGCATTTTCGAACGCACCAACGCCGCCACCCCGAAGATGATCGCGGCGAGCACGACGACGGACACGATGCGCGAGATCCAGCGCACAGCCGACTCTACGCCGAATTACTTGGTCGCGCCGCGACGCAAGTAGAAATGGATGCCGCGCTGCGGATGCGACAGCCGGATCGCGATCGCCTGGGCGCCGCCCGACGGTGGTTGCACCTTCGCGTGGAACCGGCGGGTGTTCGGATCTGTGATCGGGATCTCGACGGCGTCGACCTTCGCGGTCCACCCCGGCAGCGCCGCGCCGCCGACCTCGATGTCGTCGCCGAACGGAGCGCCATCGATCGGCGACTCGATGTAGACCTGCGCCGCGGTCTGATCGAACGTGATCTTCAGGGTCGTGACCTTGTCCTGCTTGCCGTCGGGCTTCTCGAACCAGAACGTGTAGCTGGCTTCCTTCAGCTTCTTGCCGGGGATTTCCACCACCGGCGTCGAGCTCTCGAACACCTCGTCGCTGCCGCCGGTCGCGAGGTGCAGCTTGTAGCTCGTCGCGGTGCCCTTGTAGTGGACGTCGACGTTCGGGATCAGGCTCTGGTACGAGATGTCGTAGACGCGGCCATCGGCGTCGATCGAGTTCTTGCTCGGCTTCGGCGGCAGCGGGCGGCGGCCGGAATCGGTGACCACCACCGGCACAGCGCAGCCGCCACGCCCACGAACCGCTCGCCAGCAGCATGTTCGCGGTCTCCTTGCCCTCGGAGACGCGCGGCGTGCGGAACCGAGCATCGTGATCCATGTCGACGGTGCCGCCGCTGGGGCACTTGCTGTTGAACGCGAACTGCAACGCGGTCGAGCCCTTCGGATCGTGGACGACGAACGACTTGGGCGCGTCGCCGACGACGATCTTGAAGTCGAAGTAGCGCGGGATCACGACGCCGGGGTTGATCGTGCCGGCCTTGAGCAGCGTCGCACTCTCGCCACCCGCCATCTCGAGCGATGAATTCGCGCCGACCAGCTTCGCGCCACCATGCACCATCGCGACCTTCGCTTCGCCGCGCGCGTTGACCTCGATGCGCGCCTCGGCGGCGGCGTCCTTGGTCCCCGCGAGGTCGACCTCGCCGCCCGGTACGCCGACCTTGCCCTCTTGCTGCGCCGGGACGGTCGCGGTCGCGGTGCCGAGCTCCATGCCGAGCAAGAGGTTGTCGCGGATCAAGATCTGCGACGACGCGCCCGACAGCTCGAGCGACGCCGTCCCCGACACGAGCACCGCCTTCGCACCGGCCTTCTTGAGGCGCAGCTTCGCGCCGACGGCGATCGTGCCCTTGCCCGCGATGGGCGCCCAGGTCTTTGCGCCGGGCGCCTGGATCTCGGCGCCGGTGCCGGTGATGTCGTACGCGACGTCTCCCGCGGAGACCGCGGCATCGGGCGGAGGTGCGGCATCGACGACGCCGGCATCGATGGCGGTGACCGCGCCGAGCTCGAGCCCGATCGGCTTTCCGATCACGAGCTCGCTGCCGTTGATCTGCGCGTTGCCGATCAACAGCTCGACATCGTTCGCGGTGATCCGGACCTTGCCGCCGGGCGCGACCTTGACGTTGCCGATCTCGAGCCCCGCGGTCGATGCGTTGATCACGTCGATCGCACCGAGCTCGACGACGACGTTGGTCGCGTTGTTCTTGCCGGCGCCGAACCGCAGCACGGTGTGCGGCTGCATCTCGAGCACCTGCGAGCCGGTCAGCGTGATCTGCGCGGCGCCATCCGCGGTCCGCGCCGCGTCTCCCATGTAGAACAGCGCGCCGACCAGCGCTCCTTGCCACGCGCCGACGCCGGGCTGGCGCTCGACCGGGCCATCCGCCTTCGTCAGCTCGGCGATGCCGCCTTTCTTCTTACCGCCGCACGCCCACGACAGGCACGCGACGAGCGCGAAGATGGCGAGCTTGCGCATGTCTCACTTGTGAAGATCGATGTTCTTGATCGCGACGCCGTTCGGCTCGATCACGACATCGAGATCCTGCGACGCGAACGATCCTGCCTTGACGGTGATCTTGTACGTACCGGGCGCGAGGTCGATCGTGAACGTGCCGTCCGCCGCGGTCTCGGCCTTCGCGTTGCCTGGCGACACCGTGATCGTGGCCTTCTCGACCGCCTTGCCGTTCGGCAGCGAGTGGACGACGCCGCGCAGCTGACCGGGCGGCAGCATCGGCTCGAGCTTGATCGGCGGCACGGTCGTGCTGCCCTCGTCGAGCTTCGCGATCGTGGCGGTGCCCGGCTTCTTGCCGTCGACCGCGACGCTCACGGTCGCGCTCGGCTCGTCGATGCGGTGCAGCGCGGGCTTGCTCTTGGTCGCCTCGGCTTGCGTGCCGATGCGCACGGTCTTGAACCCGTACTTGCCGGTCTGATCGGTCGCGACCGGATCGACCGTGACGTTCGCGAGCTTGATCGACACCTTCGCGCCGACGACGGGCTTGTCGGTTTCGTCGACGACGCTGCCGGAGATGTCGGCGCTGATCGGCGTCTCGACCGCCGGGCATCCTTCGGCCGTGTACGCGCAGCCCTTGAACTGCGCTTCGTTCCTCGAGTTGCCAAACTGCGCCGAGATGCCGATGCCGGCGGTGAACACCGGCTCGTACGGGATCAACGGGATCGCGTTCGCGGTGACCTGCGCCGCGGTGATGTACGGGACCTTCGCCATCTCGGCAAACACGAGCAGCGCGAACTGATCGCTCAGGTGATAGCCGCCGCTGATCCCGCCGCGAAACGTCAGCTTGCCGTCGGTCAGCGCGGCATGGCCGGCCTTGACCGTACCATCGGAGTTGGTCGGCGGATCGCCGAGGAACGCGTCGAGCGACGCTTCGGCGCCGAACCACGCCTTGCCCGCGGGGATCGCGAGGTGCGCGCCGCCGAACACTTCGTTGAAGTCCGACACGCCGAGCGACATCCGATCGGCGAGCGACAGCGACTCGACCATGTCGACGCTGCTCGCGCTGTTGTCGAGCTGGTAGCCGACCTCGAACGACAGGATGCCGGGACCGGCGGGCAGCGACGCGAGCGCGCGCACGTCGACCGAGATCGCGGAACCCGCGATCGACGGCGCGTCCTTGCCGGGCACCCAGATGCCGAGCTGCGCGCCGAACCGCGCGGTGCCGAACGCCTTCGCGACGCGGCCGATGATGTGCGGGTCGCCGACGATGCCGGTGTCGTGGCCCATCGGCGCGTTGTTGTGGCTGTCGTAACGGCCGTCGAGCGACAGCCCGATCGAGAACAGATCGTGGACGCCGAACGCGACCGCGATCGAGCCGAGCGCGCGGCTCATCGTGTGATTCGCGGCGAGCGCGGCCTTGCGATAGCCGTAACCGTCGAGCGTGATCAGCTCGAGCGCGCCTTTGGGCAGCGTCTCGGCATCCGGAACGTAGAGCCCGCCCGGCATCGCGCCGTAACCGACTGCTTGCTGAGGCGCGCCGGCTTCGGCATTCGGCGCGACACTGGCCGCAAGATCGGCCTGTGCAAACGCCGACGTTGCGCCCATCAGCAGCACGCAGCACGTGAGTCCCCAGCGACGCATTACCGAAAGTGTACGGGCCTGGCCCGGGTAGTTTCCAGTGTAAGGCGCCGTTTCGTACTTCAATAACGAAGCCAGCGCAGCAACTCGGACATGCTAGGGCGCTTACCGTACATGAGGATGCCGACCCGGTAGACCTTCGCCGCGAACCGCGAGATCACGATCATCGAGACGAGCAAGATGCCGAGCGACAGCGCGACGTCACTCGGGCCGGCGCCGCCGAGCAAGTAACGCAGCGGCATCAGCATGGGTGACCAGAACGGCACGAGCGTCAGGATCTCCGCGGTGTGGCCGCGCGGATCACCGGTCACCGCCGTCATCGAGACCATGCCGATCACGAGGAACATCGTCACCGGCAGCTGCGCCTGCTGCGAGTCTTGCTCCGACGCCACCATCGCGCCGACCGCGGCGTACAGCGTCGAGTAGAACAAGAAGCCGAGCACGAAGAACGCGAAGATCACCACGAAGTCGGCCGGCGAGAGCGTCGGCAGGAGACCGCCGCCTGACACGCCGAACAGGCCGAGCAACTGCTCGTGATACGAGAGCGCGAGGCCGCCGACGATCAACCACAGCGAGATCTGGGCGAGCCCGGCACCGCCGACGCCGATGATCTTGCCCGCCATCATCGAGCGCGGCTTGGTCGCGGCGACCATCAGCTCGACCACGCGCGACGACTTCTCGGTGACCACGCTGCGCATCACGTTGATCCCGTAGAGCGTGATCACGAAGTACAGCAGCAGCGAGATCATGTAGCCGAGGAAGAACAGCGCGCCGCCGTTCTCCGCTTCGGTCACGCCGTTCGTGTGGAGCGTCGTCAAGTGCGGTGGCATCAGCAGCGCCGCGACCTGCAGCTCGCTCTGATGGAGCTGGTCACCGAGACGCTGCGCGACGATCACGTGGTTGAGAGTCACGCGCAGCTGGACCTGGATCGTCGTGTTCGTCGCGTTGTCGCCGCGATAGACGATCTCGCCGCCTGTCAGGGCATCCTTCGGCACGCGCAAGAAGCCGGCGATCTGCTTGTGCGCGATCTGCGTCATCAGCTCGGCATCGGGCGTCGACGCCGGGACGATCGAACCGATCCAACCCTCGGCGTCAAACGCCTTGGCGATCTTCGGGCCGAGCACGCCGGTCTCGTCGGCGATCTCGATCTTCGCGCCCGCGGTGCCGCGCGAGGCGAGCAACACCGGCACCACGATCAGCGCGATCATCAGGATCGGGCCGAGCACCGTCATCGCGACGAACCACTTCGTCCGCACGCGCTCGAGGAACTCGCGCTTCGCGATCACGAGGGCTTCACGCATGGTCGGCCGTCCTCTCCGCGATCGTCGCGGCGTCACCACCGACGCGGTCGACGAAGATCTGGTGCAGCGTCGGCACGACGACCTCGAAGCGGCGCAACGACACATCGGCCGCGACGAGCGCCGCGAGCAAGCGCTGCGGCGCGACCCCGTCGACCAGCTTGACCTCGCAATCGGCGATGTCGCCGGCACGCGGCGGCCGTTGCTCGACGACGAGCGTGGTATCGGCGATCGCGGCCTGCGCGCGATCCTTCGACGCGTCGTCGGCAAACCCGAGCGCGACGAGCCCTTCGCTGTTCGCGGCGCGCTTGATGTCGCGCAGCTTGCCGTCGAGCACCTTCTTGCCGCGCGCGATGATGCACACCTGATCGCAAACCTTCTCGGCCTGCTCCATGCCGTGCGTCGACAGCATGACCGTGCGCCCGGCCGCGCGGATCTCCTCGACGACCTCGCGCAGGACATCGGCGTTGATCGGATCGAGGCCGCTCCACGGCTCGTCGAGGATCACGAGCGCGGGCTCGTGGATCAGCGCGGTCGCGAACTGGACCTTCTGCTGCATGCCCTTCGACAGATCCTGGACCTTGTTCCTCGTCCACTGCGCGAGCCCGAGCCGCTCGAGCCACTTCTGCGCGCGCCGGCGCGACTCGGAGCCGGACAGGCCGCGGAGCTCGCCCATGAACGCGACCATCTCGAGCACCTTCATCTTGGGATAGAGGCCGCGCTCCTCGGGCAGATAGCCGATCTGCGAGGCGGCATCCGGCCCGGGTGCGTGCTTGTCGAGGATCGTGATCGTGCCCGCGTCGGGCGCGATGATGTCGTTGATCATCCGCAGCGTCGTCGACTTGCCGGCGCCGTTCGGGCCGAGGATGCCGTAGACGACGCCGCGCGGGACCTCGAACGAGATGCCGTCGACAGCGATGTGGTTGCCGAACTTCTTGACGATGCCTTCGACGCGAACCGCGCTGGTCATGATGGGGTCAAGTCTCCGAGCACCGCGCGCTCGAGCACCGCCATGCGGATCGCGACGCCCCAGCTCACTTGTTGCAAGATCACGGCGCGCGGGCCGTCCGCGACCTGCGGCGACACCTCGACCCCGCGGTTGATCGGACCGGGGTGCATCACGATCGCGTCGGGCTTCGCGTACGCGAGCGTGCGCTCCGACAGGCCGAACGTGCGCGACAGCTCGCGCGTGTTCGGGAACCGCGGCGCCTCGCCCTCGAAGCGCTCGTGCTGGACGCGGAGCATCATCACGACATCGGCGCCGTCGAGGCCGTCCTCGAGCCGCGGGCAGATCCGGACACGCTCGCGCGTGAGGTCGCCGCCGATCGACTCGATGCCGCGCGGCAGCAGTGTCCACGGTGCGACGAGCCGGATCCGCGCCCCGAGCTTCGCGAGGCACAGGATGTTCGAACGCGCGACGCGCGAGTGCGAGATGTCGCCGACGATCGCGACCTCGAGCCCCTCGACGTGGCCCTTGTGGCGGCGGATCGTCGCGGCGTCGAGCAGCGCTTGGGTCGGATGCTCGTGCTGGCCATCGCCGGCGTTGATGATCGCGCAGCGCGACGTCCGCGCGAGTAACGCCGCGGCGCCGCCGTACGCGTGGCGCACGACGACCACATCGGGATGCATCGCCTCGAGGTTGCGCCCCGTATCGAGCAGCGACTCGCCCTTCGTCGTCGACGACGACGAGCCCGAGATGTTGATCGCCTCGGCCGACAGCCGCTTCGCCGCGAGCTCGAACGACGTCCGGGTGCGCGTCGAATTCTCGAACATCACGATCATCACGGTGCGCCCGCGCAGCGACGTCAGCTTCTTGATCGGCTCGTCTGCGAGGCTCCAGTAGCGGTCGCCGTGATCGAGGATGCTCACGATCTCCGCGGCGTCGAGATCCGCGATGCTGACGAGGTGGCGTGGGCCGGCCGGCACGCGGCGGGTATACCACTGGTGTAATCTCGGAGCGTGTCCGGAGATCGCATCAACCGGATCGGTCAGGTGGTCGGCGACCGGTTTCAGGTCGAGGCGCTGATCGGTCGTGGAGCGAGCGCCGAGGTCTATCGTGCGACCGACCTCGAGACGTCGCAGCCTGTCGCACTCAAGATCCTCCGGTTCACGCACATCTCCGATGCCGTCTCGCTCGCCCGCTTCGAGCGCGAGGGTGAGGTCCAGGCGAAGTTACGCCACCGCAACATCGCCGCGCTGCTCGACTCCGGGATCACCGACAAGCGCGAGCCTTACCTCGCGGTCGAGATGCTGCGCGGCAAGACGCTGCGCGGCGTGATCAAACAAGAAGGCCGCCTCGCTGCGCGGCGCGCCGCGAGCTACGCGTGGCAAGCGCTCAACGGGCTGGCCGCGGTCCACGCGCAGGGCGTGCTGCATCGCGATCTCAAACCGGCGAACATCATGCTCGAGGCCGGCGAAGGCCCGATCGATCGCGTCGTCTTGATCGACTTCGGCTTCGCGACGTTCGAAGGCAGCGCGAAGCTCACGCTGCAGGGCACCGTCGTCGGCAGCCTGACGTACATCGCGCCCGAGCGCCTGCGTGGCGAAGCCTCCGATCCGCGCGCCGACCTCTACGGGATGGGTGTGATCCTGTTCGAGATGATCGCCGGGCGCCCGCCGTTCGTCGCCGAGGACGACTTCGAGCTGATCGACTACCACGTCAACGTCGAGGCGCCGCGCCTGCGCGACTTCGAGCCCGCGCTACCGGACGCGTTCGACGATCTCGTCGCGCGCGCGCTTGAGAAGCAGGCAGCGGAGCGGTTCGAGAATGCGCAGGCGATGGCCGACGCGCTCGAGCTCGCAGCACGCGGCCTCTAGTTACACGCGCCGGTCGCGCAGTCGCACGCCGCGGGCGTCATGCCGTCGCTCGCGAAGCACGTTTGCTTCGCCGCCTGCTCGCCGAGCAGGAACGCTTCGACCATGCGCAGCGCCGCCGGCTTGCGGTTGATGCCGGAGTGCGTGCCGTTGTCGACGGT
>Ga0193728_1000838_pt1 | contig 15337 bp, 19 predicted proteins | sample U1c1metaG_FD_143037 | JGI IMG/M metagenome (GOLD analysis project Ga0193728, IMG submission 143037) | Soil microbial communities from a riparian zone of the East river system, Colorado, United States - U1c1 | ecosystem: Environmental > Terrestrial > Soil > Riparian zone | place: USA: East River...
GCCGAAAACGAAACGCTTTCGCCGATTTATGCGCTTGACTCGCGCGGCGGAGCTGAACCGAAGAAGGTTGTGGCTGAAGGATTCAATACCGGCGTCTCGATGAGCCACGATGGAAAGATCATGGCGTTCGAGCGCACCAGCCTGACGATGCCGGCGGAGGTGTTCGCAGCGGCAGGAGATGGAACCAAGGCCCAGCAATTGACGCATCACAATGACGCTTTGCTGGCCCAACTCGATATGCCTGCGCCGGAAACCTTCTGGTTTGAAGGAGCCAATGGCTCACGGGTGCAAGCCATGCTTATTCGACCGCCGAAATTTAATGCCGCAAAAAAATACCCGCTACTTGTGTTGCTGCATGGCGGGCCGCAAACGATGTGGTCGAATGCCTGGGGTTATAGATGGAATGCGCAGGTATTTTCCGCCGCGGGTTACGTGACGCTGATGATCAACCGCCACGGGTCAACCGGCTACGGCCAGAAATTCACCGACGAAATCACTGACGATTGGGGAGGCCAAGCGTATACCGATGTCATGAAGGGCGTGGATTATGCGCTGGCCAACAATAAATTTATCGACGGCTCGCGGATGGCCGCCGCGGGCGGATCTTACGGCGGATTTATGGCCGACTGGATCGCTACGCACTCCGGCCGCTTCAAAGCAATCATCAGCCACGCGGGCGTTTACGACCAGACCTCGATGTATGCGACCGAAGAGTTGTGGTTTGCCGAGCACGACATGCAGGGAACGCCATGGAGTAATCCGGAGAGTTACAAGAAGTGGTCAGCGTCCACGTTCGCGGGAAATTTGGGAAAATACAAGACGCCAACGCTGGTGATCGCCGGGGAAAATGACTTTCGAGTGCCCTACACGCAGTCATTGGAATTTTTCAATACGCTGCAGCGGGAAGGCGTGCCGTCCAAGTTAGTAATATTCCCTGACGAAGGGCACTGGGTGCTGAAACCCCAAAATTCGCAATTCTGGTACAAAAATTTTCTCGACTGGCTGGCAATATATTTGAAATAGGACTTCGCACCGTTGCGCCAATCAGGCCGTGGACAGGCGATGAAACGCGCGACGCGCGAACCTAAATAAATAAAAGATCAGAAAACCAGAGAGAATCAGTAGCGCGCCAACCACGACCGTGGTGGTCAGCGGATGGGCGCCGGCCATCCAGGTAAGCCACACCGCGAGCAAATCTTCGCCAAAACTTAAAATCCAATTACTGAACGGCTCGGGACTGGTGTTTACGGCTGCGCGCGTCGACGCTTTCGCGCTGTGCGAAGTGAGCGCGACACCTCCTGCAAGTAATGCGGCCGCCCATCGCCATTCCGGCGATACCTCGCCGACCGAAGCATAAGCGAGCAGCGCTGCCGCGGGCGGACGAATGAACGTGTGGACGGCATCCCACGCGGTATCGATGTATGGCACTTTGTCGGCGAAAAACTCAACCAGATACAGGACCGCCGCAATTCCCAAAACCAGCGGATGCGAAAGAATCTGCAGCGATTTTGAAAGATGGATGAACCCAAACCGCTGGAGAAGTCCCAGGGTGAGGATCGTGGCGTAGAGATTCAGACCGGACGAGTATCCAGTTCCCAAGACGGATCCGAGGGCATTCAAAATATTCATAGCACGCTTGCGGGACGCGGTTGGAGTTTAGCAAGCAGTTTGACGTTGTTGTAGGGGAGGCCAGCGGGGTGGCGATGAAATCCAGACAGGCTTGAGAAAATGGCGCATCTCAATATTTCCGCCCAGAGCGCCTTCGGCAGCCCAGTCGCACAGGCCGCCCGCGCAAAAAAAAACTGGCCCAAATTTCGGGCCAGCTTGACGGACATCTACTACCTCAACAGCTACAAATGCTACCTACCGCGAGCTACAAAGGAATTAGACAGATCCAGCGCCGCGGCTCTTATCCCGCCGGGCGTTTTCGTCGCGCTGCGCAGCGTTATCGTCGGAGAATGAATTACCCCAATCGTTCACTTGCCGTTCGGCTTCATCTTTTGCGATGCCGTAGCGTTCTTGTACCAATCCTACCAACTGGTCTTTCTTGCCACTCAGCGTTTGCATATCGTTGTCGGTGAGTTTTCCCCACTTGGTCTTCGCTTTGCCTGAGTACTGCTTCCATTTGCCTTCGATTTGATCCCAGTTCATGAAGCCTCCCTATAGTTCTTTGATTGAGTCACTCAAAAATGCCGGGCACTCGTTAGAGCAGACCATTTCGTTAGTGAACAGCAAATACAGCATTTGGTTTATATATACGGGCTGGCTCTTGTAGATTTGATCCGGAAAAAGTTGGTACTTTTTTTGGCGATCCCTCGCGCCACAAATGGGCGTAAATTGCTACACGATGGAACCGCTCAGGCTAAAGGTTTATAGGTATGGAGCCTTAGTCGCTCATCACGTACAAGTAACAGAATTCCCCGGTAACCTCATGTTGAACACCCTGAGGTGCCCGTGTGATGAGGACCGGCAACGGCTGCGAAATGTTCAGAATTGCGCGGCGCTGACGGAAGGATGGTAGATGAACGGACGAACATTCTTCGGCATCGCCCTGATTGTGATTGGCATCATCGCGCTGGTGTATCAGGGGTTCACCTACACGACGCACAAGAAGGTGCTCGACATCGGGCCTATACAAGCAACCAAAGAAGAGCACCAAACCATCCCGGTTCCCCCCGTAATTGGCATCATTGCGGTAATCAGTGGAGTAGCGGTTCTAGCGCTTGGGCGCGGCAAGTAAAATTTAATGGAGGAAACAAAGATGAAGAAATGGACAATTGCAATGGCGGGAGCGCTGGCGTTTTCAACGCTGGCTGTCGCGAGACCCGCTAGTGAAAAAGAAGAACGAGAACGCGTCGCGAACGCCGGAAAAGTAATGAAAGAGATCTTGGATGTTCCCGACGATATCCCCCAGGATGTTTTGGATAAGGCCCGCTGTGTAATTGTGTTGCCGTCAGTTGTCAAGGCTGCGTTCGTTGTCGGTGGCAGCTATGGCCGCGGCGTGATGGTTTGCCGCCGGGGCAAAGATTTCTCCGGTCCCTGGGGCGCGCCTGCCATGATGGCCCTGGAAGGCGGCAGCGTGGGGTTGCAAATAGGTGGTCAGGCGACGGACTTCGTAATTCTAGTGATGAACGACCGCGGAATGAACAGCATGCTGCACAGCAAGGTTAAGCTTGGCGGCGACGCCAGCATCGCGGCCGGTCCCAAGGGCCGCACTGCTTCGGCGGAATCGGATGTAACCTTGCGAGCTGAGATGTTGAGCTATTCTCGCTCTCGCGGAGCGTTCGCCGGCGTATCGCTGGAAGGTTCGACCCTGCGGCCTGACGGCGGAGCCAATGAGAAGCTGTACGGCAAGGGCGTAACCGCGGCCGAGATCGTGGAAGAAGGAAAGCGAGAAGGCCCTGAAGAAGCCCGCGAGCTTGATTCACGCTTGCAGCAGGCATCACCTCATCTCCAGAAGTAAGCGTACAAAAGAATAGGGCGGCAACCTCTGAATCGCGAAAGGGCGGAAAGTTTCCGCCCTTTTGCTTTTAGGTCGAAATCAATCTCGCTGTCACCGTACGATAGCTGGCTCACAGCGCGATCATGGTTTGTTAGCCTACAAAATCCTCAGCGGCGAGGTACACGTTCCTCTGTATTGTTCATTTGAGGGCCAGCCTCTAACTTCAAAATAAGCTCCGGCAAGCAAAAGCGGAGAAGTTCCTACTCTCGTAGTTTGTCCCCGACCCGGGAGTGATCACAAATTTAGGGGTTGCTCGAGGAGCCGTCACATGAAAAAGGAAGTGTTATCTTCGGAAAACAAGTTGATCGCCATGGCGCGGCGTGGAAACCACGAAGCCTTCACCGAATTGGTGCAAAAGCACTCCGGCAAAATTTATGGCGTATCGCTGCGCATGTTGAAGAACCGCGAAGACGCCGAGGATAACGTACAAAACGTCCTGGTAAAGGCCTACTACAACATCGGCCGCTTTGAGGGCCAATCACAATTTTCAACCTGGCTGTTTCGCATCACCATCAATGAAGCGCTCATGAAATTGCGCCGCCACAAACCAGAACGGTTTGTGAATCCCTCGGACACCGCGCAGGACAGTGGAACGTTCGCAAATTATCCGGAGATTGAAGACCACCGCCAAAATCACGAGCGCGAATACATCAACCGGGAGCTGGCCAGTAAAGCGCTGCAGTGTCTGAATCCTTCGCTTCGCCATACCTTCGTGCTGCAGAAAGCAGAAGGATGGACGAATCGCGAACTCGCGCGGGCCATGGGCATCACTGTAGAGACGGTGAAATCGCGTGTTTTTAGAGCCAGGACGCGCTCGCGACGACGCCTCGAAATGCTCGCTCGTTATCGGCCCTTAGCGGCGTACAACGCCTAGTCGACTCTCGGCCGTTTGTAGCCACCTTCAGACCGCGCTGGTTTCCATTGGTTCGCGGTCGCTCGTACACTCGGAAACCGGGATCGTCGCGCGAATTGCCGTGCCCCGCGTGCGTTGCTCAACTTCCAGGGTTCCGTCCAGTTCAGCCAATCGCTCCCTCATCCCCGCCAAACCAACCCCAGTAGCCGTGCCGGAGCGAAAGCGCGTCAGGGCTTCCGGGGAAACTCCTTTGCCATCATCAATAACAGAGAGAACTACGTGTCCCGTTGAGCAGGTAAGAACAACTTCTATGGACTTAGCGCCCGCATGGCGGTGAACGTTGGTCAGTGATTCCTGCAGCACGCGGAACAAAGCCAGCTCTACCTCTTTTGGCAAACGGTTGGTGATGCAGTCGAGGTCCAGGCTAACCGTTAGAGCGCAACGTTTCGCGAACCCGTCCGCATACCAACGTGTGGCCGATTCAAGTCCGACCTCGTCCAGGAGCGGGGGATGCAGCAAGTGTGAGATGGTCCTAACCTCACTTATGGAACGCTCGGTTAGGTCCGCCGTCTCGGCCAACAACTTTTCGTGCGCGGGAGACAAATTCGCGCGAGTGCTTAGTAGGTGCTCCAGGTTGATTTTAAGGCCCACCAGATATTGCCCAACGCTGTCGTGCAATTCTCGCGCGATTCTGCGCCGCTCGGCATCTTGAAGATCCAGAATGCGCGCGCTAAGTGCGCGCGAGGAGCGAACGTTTTCGCGCTGGTCCCGTTCTAGGTCCTGGGTTCGCACGATCTCTCTGCTCAACAACCGGAAGTTGTAAGCAAGAAAGCCGAGTGCCACGAACAGCGCCAGGCAAGAACAAACGCGGTGCGCCAAAACAGGCGATTCCAGGTGCCCAAACGCTGGCTCAGAAGTTTGATTTCCTCTTCGTCCATGCGACGCACTATGCCTGCCAGTTGTGATTCCTGTGAAGCGAGCTCGCGAATTGCGGCCGACTTGGCGAGTGAACTGGAAGCTGGCGTTGCACCAGACTCCGTGATGCTTTGCAGTTGGGCGATGTAATTCTTGGACAAAGACTCGAGTTCGCTCAAACGCTGTTGCTGTCCGGGATTGTCCGCGGTTAATTTGCGCAGATGTTCAGTAGCGTCTGAGATGTACTGCGAATGTTGGCGGAAAAGCTGCCGCTGGGATTCGTCTCCAGATATGCTGTACGCCATCGCGCTGCCGCGAATTTCGGCTAACTGGGTCTGAAAATTCTGCAACTCACTGCGGACGTCGTACGTGTGCAAGACCCAGGCGGCGCTGTTACTCACGCCGCCCTGCGTAAGATAGGCGGCCACAGCTATGACGGCGAGGATAAAAACACCAAAAAAAGCCGGGATTAGAGAAACAGGACGGACCGGACGAAACTGCGGCACCTTTTCGTTCGCGGCCGACGCGACATTATCCTGGATCATTGTTCCCCGACGAGGGAGTCAAATCAGCAGCCGATGAATCCAGACTACCTCTTTGGTATATCACACGTGGCGAACAGAATCGAACATGTCAGATATGCGACACACTAACACCGGGTACGGAGCTTCGCAGCCACGCTCCGGGCAGACTATTTAACGACGGGAAGAAGTGGCCTTCTGTCCCTTGACTTCCATTTCGTTGACCACCTGCTTGACGTTTGGCACGCCAGTGGCGACTTGCTCGATGGCAGAGCGGCGGCTTGGCGTTCCGGCGTCACCCTTTAAAGTAACCACGCCGTTTTTGACGTCGTAGTGGACGCCTTTATCCAGTTTGCGTTTTACTAGAGCGGCATCGACGTTTTTTTCGATCGCTTTGTCGAGGTCGGAGTCCACCGCTTTGGCAGCACTCTCATCTCCGGGAGGGCGAACTGCGATGGTATTCGCTACCACCTGGCCGGCAGCGGCGGACTTTGCGAGCGCTTCGGCTTGCGCCTTATCGCTCTCGGAAGCTACGGTGCCCGTCAGGCTGACCACGCCTTTCTCACGATCCTGAGTGACGCTTACATCTTTGTAACCGGACTGATCCAGCGATCTCCGAACGCTGTCCGTGACATCCGGCGATTTTGTAGGCGTGTCCGAGCAGCCCAGCAACCCCCCAAGCAGCAACACAGGAACGAGGGCCATCATTAATCTAAGCGATTTCATATCTCTCCTTAAGGTACGCGAGTTCTGAGGCATTCAGCCGGAATTGCATCAACACTTTAACGGGGAGTCCGGCTGTGCCCGGTACTGTGACCTGCTCTCGCGTAACGCTCAATCGGGGAATACCCGTAGAATCGCGGATGACTAAGGGTAAGAAGAAATTCAGCGAAAAACTTTAGACCGCGGCCGGGGATAGCTTCCAGACAGGTCAAACTGCAAAGGCCCTGCAGGGCTACCGTGTGCAGTCACTCCCGCGAGGGACTCCGGCCGGCGGCCTTCGGTGACGAGAATAATTCGATCGCGTGGAGGGCAGAATCCGGCAAAGACCCTAGAACGACGGATTCTTTTCTTACCTTCCTCTTACACATTTCTTGAATTTAATCGTGATACAACATCGACCATAAAGGGCGCACCTACCGCGATGTACCGATTGTTCGTAGCCGCACGGTAAGCGATACTGGTTTCAGCGTTCCAGGAGGAACTGATGCCGTGTTTGCACGCCGCAGAACCAAACTGGCCTGGTCCGGAAGAACCTGTGCCACAACCTCCGCAACCGGAGTTGCCTCCCAAAAAACCTTCCGAGCCGGAATTGCCAGCGCCGGACCCGGAGCGCGCTCCCTTTCCCGGGCCAGGGCCAACGGATCCGGGATTGCCACCACCAGTGAGCATGTAAACGGAGGGTTGAGTATTAAAGGCGTTAATACAACCGCGCTACACGAGAAAAAATCGACGCAGCTTCTTGGCCGTCGAAAATCCGTTCCGCTTACAGCTTCGGGGGATCAATCCCCAATGCCGTGGCCAACGCGATTTGATGATCCTGTTCCTCAATAAGGATTTCGCGGATCAACTCGGCGGTGGCAAATTCTCCAAGCTGTTCGCACTGGCGAATGCGCAACCGATAGTTCTTGATTGTTTCGTTCTCATTGTTTAGATCTGCACGCAGCATCTCTTTGTTATCTTCAGTGGACTTGACGGGCTCAGGTTGCACCGTGGGAGTGCCGCCAAGATAATCTATCTGCTTGGCGATGGTGAGCGCGTGCTGTAATTCTTCGCCGGCGTGTTTTTCCAGTTCGCCAGCAATGTTCATGTACTCGGCGCCTTTCAGCACCTGGGAGTAAACCACGTAGGCGATAATCGCTTGGAATTCGCGGGCCAAATCTCCGTTCAAGCTCTTGATAAGATCTTCGCGCGTCCCGGTGTCGGCTGGCGCGGCTTTCTGGTTAGCGGGGGGCATATGAATCCTCCTGGAATTCGGTAATACGATTTTGCAGCTCTAGTTTGTATGCGTACAAATGAAAAGTCCACGGCCGAAGCGCTTGCGTCCGGAACACAAACAATTAGTTGTTGTTGCTGAAGATGGATTCTCTCACGGCGCGAGCGTCGATCGCCGGACTTACGTAAGTGCCTTCTCCAATCACCACATTTAAAGCTCGTACGAGCTCGTTCTCTGCATCCGATTTCAATACGTAACCTCTGGCTCCCGCCCGAAACGCGCTGCGCACAAATTCCGAAGAAGAATGCAACGTGAGCAACAATACTTTAGTTTCCGGAAGCACGTCGTGGATAATGCGCGTTGCTTCTAGGCCATTCATGCCGGGCATCGATACGTCCATGATGACGACCTCCGGCTCCAACTCGCCGGCAAGCCGAATAGCATCTTGCCCGTTGTCCGCTTCACCGCACAGGTCCCATTCGGGATAGGTGCTCAGAATCCCCTGGACACCACGGCGTATCACCGTATGGTCATCGACAATTAAAACGCGTGGCATAACGCTCCCCACAGTGACAGACAGCAAGCTGCAGAATCTCCGGACTGACGGATCAAATGTGCTTCAGTGATTCGCTTTATTCCCGCGGGCATTTTTTCCCGTAATCCTTACGCCTCGATAATCTGGTTTCTAACCGCGTAACGAACTAATTCGCTTACTGAATGCAATTCAAGCTTCCTCATGATATTTGCGCGATGTGTTTCCGCGGTTTTCACACTGATTCCCAGCGACACGGCGACTTCTTTGCTGCTCTTCCCCTCCGCAAGTAGTTGCACTATCTCCCGCTCGCGTGAAGTAAGTCGATTGCGAATCACCGCGTCAGGATCCGGTGAGGCGGCATGGGGGCGAACAAATCCATCGAGCAACATATCGGCCGCTCGTGCCGTAAAAAACGGTCGATGGTTGGCCAGCGCCTCGACGGCGGCAACTAAATCACGGTCGGCGTCGGATTTCATAATGTAGGCGCGCACGCCAGCCTCGACGATTTCGCGAACGAGCTGGTCGGAAAAATGAAGCGTGAGAATCAGAATTTCTGTCTTCGGAAGACTCTTGCGAATCTTTCGAGCAGCTTCCAAGCCATTCAAATCCGGCATGCTGATGTCCATTACCACCACGTCGGGTTTCAATTGCTCGGCCAGCGTGACGGCCTCACGTCCGGTCTTCGCCTCGGCACAGACCTCCCACCCGGACCGCGAAGCCAGCAATTCTTTGAGACCACGCCGGATGATGTCGTGATCGTCTGCTACGAGAATGCGCAATGTGGTTGTCTCCTGTTCGTAAAAAATCAGTCCGAGAAAACTTACGGGAAGCGCCTTGCCAAGCGCTAAAACGCAATGCCGTTGCGAGAATCTGCTCAATGGATAATTGTCCGCATCCCATTGAAAAGACATACTGTTTACGCTGTATTGGAGGGACTTTGTTTCCCCACAATCAGCGCGTCTGGGCCGCTTAAACGTAGCTGAGTATTTAACTCGACTTGAAATACACGGTTACACGGATTGTGTTGGCTCCGCTAAAACGGTTCAATGCGCCAGGGAGGCACGTGATGATTATTCTTCTGGTTGTACTCGTGGTTCTCGCTCTTGGATCGGCTCCCGCATGGCCATACAGCCGCGGATGGGGCTATTACCCCAGCGGCGGCCTCGGGCTTGTGGTTGTCATTCTGGTGATATTGCTGTTACTTGGAAGATTTTAGAGCAAGCCGTAAAGGAGATTTACGCAAAGGCGCGGATGCTTACTGGTTCCCCTCGCCGGATTCAAACTAGTTTCTATCAGGAGAATCCGGCGTGGCCACACCTTCGAAATCCACAGTAGTAAAAACTCCTAAAAATAAACTCGAACCCATAGCTCGCGGCGTGAGTGTGCCTGCCCACGATCCAGATTCCTTCGCCGAGAACATCGCCTTAGTAGGACCCGGCCTTGTTACCGGCGCTTCCGACGACGATCCCAGCGGCATCGCTACTTATTCGCAGGCTGGAGCGCAGTTTGGCTTTGGCACGCTATGGTTGACGCTTTTTTCTTATCCGCTCATGTGCGCGATCCAGGAAATCAGTGCGCGCATTGGTCGCGTGACGGGAGTTGGAATAGCAGCAAATATCCGCAAAATGTACCCCCGACCGGTCGTTTACGCCATCGTGGCCATGCTGCTGTTTTCCAGCATTTTTAATCTGGGCGCCGATCTGGGAGCTATGGGTGAATCGGCTCATATGCTTTTTGGAGGCCCCGCATGGGTCCACCTGCTGCTGATGGGGTCAGTTTCCATCCTGCTGCAAATTTTTGTGCCCTATACACGCTACGTGAAATATTTAAAATTTTTAGTTTTGTCGCTGATGGCCTATGCGGTGACGGCGTTTCTGGTACACATCGATTGGACGGCTGCTCTGAGGGCCACCGTAGTGCCGCCGATAAAAATGTTCCACGGCGATTACCTGACCATGGTGGTCGCGGTGTTAGGCACGACCATCAGCCCTTATCTTTTTTTCTGGCAAGCTTCGCAGGAAGCCGAGGAAGTGCAGGTTCGGCCCGAAGAACAACCGCTGAAACGTGCCCCTGCGCAAGCCCCCAGACAATTGCACAGAATTCGAATTGACACCTACGCGGGCATGGCAGTGTCTAACGCGGTGGCGTTCTTTATCATGTTGACGGCCGCGGCCACGCTGCACGCGCACGGCAATACTGCCATTCAAACTGCGACGCAAGCGGCCAGCGCGCTCGAACCCCTAGCCGGCCGCTTTGCCTACGCGCTTTTTGCTGCTGGAATTATCGTAACGGGTTTGCTGGCCGTGCCGGTTCTAGCTGGGGCTGCGGCCTATGCCGTGGGTGAAGCCATGCAGTGGCGGGTTGGGCTGGAAATCCACCCGGGACGCGCCACAAAATTTTATATCACGTTGGGCGTGGCAACGCTGGTGGGTTTGGCCTTAAATTTTGTAAACTTCGACCCGATCAAATCCCTGTTCGTTGCGGCGGTAATCAACGGATTGTTAGCCGCCCCCGTAATGGCCTTGATGATGCTCATGACCCGCAGCCAAAAAATTATGGGTGAGTTCACCTTGCCGTTTTATTTACAGATCGCTGGATGGATCGGGACGATCGCCATGTTTGCTGCTTCCGCAGCTTTCTTAATTTCAAGCCTTAAATAAAAACCGCCGCTGGCCTCTGGAGCGCAACGGCGGTTTTTCAATCAAAGTTAAGGCGTTTTACGACGTTTTTACCGTTAGCTCGTTCTGTACCTTGTCGTTTCCACCGGCGGCTTCCGAAGCCTTCGCTCCGATGGCGTTCTTCTCATCCTCAGTGTGCACCGGACCTTTTAGGGTGACCATGCCGTCCCGCACAATGACCTTGATGTTATGAGCGTAGGTAGAAAGTGAAGAGTCGCTGGCGATGGATTTACGAATTTTTTTGGCCAGTTCGCGATCGGCAGGATTATTTGTCTGCTGGTCGGCAGTAGTTCCACCCTTCCCGTTGTCTCCTTTGTTATTTCGAGTATTGTCCGGTTGGGTCTGTTGATCCGACTGGCGCGCGAGAGTGGAAATACCCGTCGCTGAAAATCCAGCTATTCCCAAACCCAGAGCGGCGATTTGCAACGTCTTGTATTTTATTGTCATAGTTTTTGCCCTCAGTTGAATAGTTAATGCGTGAAAGTGGCCGTGGAAGAAGGTAGCTCTGCTGGGCTTGCACCGCCATACACGGTCGTATGTAGTCCTCCCACGAGCGCAACGTAGGACTTGGCACAGTCGGGTAAACCCCCATTTTATCTGCAGCGAACCCCGTATTGGTTTGCCTGCATGGCTGAAACACACTATGGGCGCGCCCTAACAGGGGCTAAAAAAAGTCAGCGTAAGAATTGAAATAATTTTTTGCGTCAGAATAAAAATATTTAGGGAGAATAAAAATGGCTAAAAACAAATCCGTATTCGGAATCTATTCGAGCCGTAGCGGCGTTGAGAATGCAGTCACCGCGTTGAAGGATTCGGGCTTCCAGCACTCCGACGTATCTGTACTATTGCCGGAGAATCTCGGCAACCGTGAACTAGCTACAGAGAAAAACACCAAGGCACCAGAAGGCGCAACAACCGGAGCAGGCTCCGGAGCAGTGATCGGCGGAACCCTTGGCTGGCTGGTTGGTATCGGCGCATTAGCGATCCCCGGCTTGGGCCCCTTCATCGCAGCTGGACCGATTATGGCGGCCTTGGCAGGCGTTGGAGTTGGTGGCGCTGTTGGTGGAGTCACCGGCGCTCTCGTAGGTATCGGCATTCCGGAATTCGAAGCCAAGCGTTACGAAGGTCGCCTGCAAAAGGGCGGAATTCTCGTATCCGTGCACTGCGATACTTCCGAGGAAGTGAAACGCTCGAAGGATATTCTGCAGCGCACCGGCGCGGAAGATATCTCTTCTGCGGGTGAAGCGTCGGCCGATGTGAAAGACAAAACAGACGTGCGCGACGTACCGTCGACCCGTAAGGCCGGAACCGGATATTAATTCCACAAGGAATTCGTAACGGTTTCTGGATATTCAAGCTCCAAAAGGAGGCCGTATGTTCCTGGTGCTGTTTATCATTTTGCTGCTTTTGTGGCTCGGCGGGTTTCTGGTATTTCACGTTTCCAGTGCGCTGATTCACCTACTGCTGTTGTTCGCTGTGATTTCGATTATCGTTCATTTCTTTCAGCGCAGAACAGTCGCCTAAAGAAACAGCAAGAAAATTAAGGCTTAAGTGGCGGTTCCCACGAACCATGGGAGCCGCCATTTTTGCTTCGAGCTCTACAGTTAAGCTGAGTCACGCGAATCGACGCTATCCAAACAGAATAAGCCTGGGTGATAGACACTGGGTGCCCCCGAGTGTAAGATTTTTTTTTTCCTGGATCCAAGAGTCCTTGCGCGGCAATTTAACCCCATCTCGAATTTCTTTAGTCGCTCGCGCCGTGATTGCCGCCATCATGGCGTGCTTGTTCAGTATTTACCCGCTTATTGCACGCCAAGCTGTCGTCGACATCCATGGCTCGGCCGATGAACTGCTCGCGCAAGGCCACGGCAAAGTATTAGTTTTGATTTTTGTCCGTACCGATTGCCCAATTTCCAATCGCTACGCCCCGTTGGTGCAAGAGATGAGCAACAAGTACCGTCATCTAGCTTCGTTTCGCCTCGTTTTTCCGGACAAAAACGAATCGCTCGATAAAATTCGGCGTTATCTGCAGGCATACAGCTACCGATTAGGCGCGATTCGCAACGCGGACCATGCACTCGTAAAAAAAACCATGGCCAAGGCCACTCCCGAAGCGGCAGTCTTTGATGTCAAAGGAGAACTTGTCTATCACGGGCGCATCGATAACCTCTACGAACATATTGGAAGAGTCCCGCCGGGCTGCTACTACTCATGAATTGGCGGATGCCATCGAAGCCGCTAGCAAAGGTCTCAAGCCGCCGATGTCAACCACGGACGCGGTTGGATGTTTTATCTCGGACCTTGAATGATTCGGGGAATGACTCGGGCTGGATACGCAATGTCCTTAGCTACCTTGTCGGTAATTTTATTATTTTCTCATTCGGTGAATGGCCTCGCGGCGCCCAAATCTCCACAAGAAGTCAACAAAGACAATTCGCAGGTTACATTTAACAGAGATGTCGCTCCTATATTGTTTCAATATTGCGCCGCATGCCATCGGCCCGGCGAATCGGGTCCCTTCTCATTGCTTTCCTATAAGGACGCCAAATCTCATGCGCGGCAAATCGCTGCCGTGACGCAAAGCAGGTTCATGCCTCCATGGCTGCCTGAGCCCGGCGCATTCAAGTTTGCGGATGAGCTTCGACTCTCCGACACGCAAATCGCCACGATCGCTCATTGGGTGGAACAAGGCGCGGTGGAAGGCGCGGCGTCCGATCTACTACCCAGTCCGAAATTTGCCGAAGGTTGGCAGATGGGCACGCCCGATCTAGTCATCAAGGCGGAAAAGCCGTACCAGCTCCCTGCCAGCGGCAGTGACCAATACTGGAATTTTATCTTTCGCACTCCGGTAAATAAAACCCGCTGGCTTAAAGCCATCGAAATCAGGCCAGGCGATAAGCGCGTGGTGCATCATGCGAATGTCCTGGTGGATCGCATGGAGTCCGCTCGTGCGCAGGAATCTTCACCGGGAGCGGGCTTCGGCGGCATGGAAATTAAAATTGAGGCCGAAGCGTTTGATCCCGACAGCCACTTCCTTTTCTGCAAGCCGGGGACAGCGCCTTACAGTGAGCCAGGCGGCATGGCTCTGCGGCTTGATGCCGGCACCGATCTGGTCCTCAACATTCATCTGCAGCCGTCGGGAAAAACAGAGTGGATCCAGCCGAGCCTGGGTCTGTATTTTACCAAGCAACCAGCGACACGTTTCCCGATGTTGCTACAACTTGAAAACGACCGGAAGCTCGACATTCCCCCCGGAGAGAAAAACTTTTTGGTTACCGACGAGTTCACACTGCCTGAGGACGTGCAGTTGCTGGCAATTTATCCGCACGCACATTACGTCGGCAAGGACCTGCAAGCCTTTGCGAAGTTTCCGGACGGTACGCAAAAATCTTTGATTCACATTCCGGCGTGGGATTTGAACTGGCAGGCAGTCTTCCGTTACCAGGCACCCGTGGATTTGCCCGCGGGAACGGTGATTTCCATGCGCTATCGCTACGATAATTCCGATGAAAATATTCGTAATCCCAATGTGCCGCCAAAGCGGATGGTAGGAGGCAATCGCGCCAGCGATGAAATGGCGCACCTGTGGCTGCAAGTTTTGCCGCGCAGTAATCCGGGGGACACCGCTGATCCGCGAAGAATTTTGCAAGAAGCCATGGCGCGTCACAACGTCGACAAAAATCCAGCTGACTTTGAAGCCCACTATAATCTTGGCGCGATGTTGCAAGGACGCGGCGACTTAGCCAGCGCGGAAAAACAGTACGCGATGGCGCTGAGCATTCGCCCTGGGGACGCCACCGTGAATAATGCCATCGCCGGAGCGAATCTGGCCGCCGGTCACCCCAATGTAGCCGTCGCATATCTGCAAACCGCGCTCGGTTCGCGGCCTGATTATTTTGACGCACACTACAATTTGGGTACAGCACTGGGCATGCAGAATAATTTCGCGGCAGCGGTAGAAGAATTTCGCGCCGCTGTGCGCATCAATCCGCAGGATGCCAACGCGGAAGCAAATCTTGGAGCGGCGCTTGCGGAATTAGGAAACTGGAAAGAAGCGCGCAAGCACTTGGAAAAAGCGCTGGCCATCAATCCTAACCTCGCCAATCCACGTGAAAATCTGGAGCAAGTAAAGCGCGAGCAGTGACAGACGACCAACAATAATCGTGATTAGACCAATGATCAACGCGGCCGATCGATCCGTTGCGCTTGTTTTTCGGCCTTCAGCGCCAATTCCATCGCGTAGAAGCAATGCTCTTGATTCATGGCCGTATCGGTGCGATCCAGCACATCGTTGATGAGTTGTTCCCCATACGGCAGCGGCGTATCCTGACAATCGATATAACGCGTGCCTTTCTGCTCCACCTGGAAAAGAAAACTCCCAAGATTTCTTCCCGCGA
>Ga0193728_1000839_pt1 | contig 15334 bp, 20 predicted proteins | sample U1c1metaG_FD_143037 | JGI IMG/M metagenome (GOLD analysis project Ga0193728, IMG submission 143037) | Soil microbial communities from a riparian zone of the East river system, Colorado, United States - U1c1 | ecosystem: Environmental > Terrestrial > Soil > Riparian zone | place: USA: East River...
CTTCTTGATCCAATTCGTCTCACCGGATGACGGCACTGCTGTAATCGCAGAGTCGACGCCACATACCGGAGGCAATCTGAATGAAGTGGGAAAGGTTAAGCCGCACTAATCGCGCCTAACCGGTCCTCCACCGTCGTTAGTGACACGGGCACGCACACCCACTGCGTGCCCGTGCACGTTTTATCCAGCTGCGAAGCACGAAGCTATTCAGCATAGAATGATCAGAGTCGTCAGTGTCTCGAACCGTTTTTTATTTCACTTACGCCACTCGCGAGACGCGATGCAGCGTCACCCTCCGAATCTCCTCAAATCCCAGCCGCAAATAAAGCTCCGCCGCTCGTCGGTTGGCGCTGGCTACATGCAGCCACGACACCACGCCTTCCTTGCGATGTTCTCGCACCACCTGCGAAATAATTCCCGCAGCTAATCCTCGTCCGCGAAAAGCCGGATGTGTGCACACCGCACTAATCTCCGTGAACCCCTCCAGCTTCAGCCGCTCCCCGCCCATCGCAATCAATTCGCCCGAGGCAGATCGAACGCCATAATACGAACCCATCTCGCACGTCCTCTGTCGAAAGAAACCCGGGAACGCCAGCGTCGTCAGCGCCACCATCTCTCCGGCATTCGTATCCGCCAGGTTTACTATTTCAATGTCCGAATCCGGCACGCTAACGCCGTCCGGTAACACCATCTGAAGGCATTCTAAAGTTTCCTCGCGAACGAGCCCCGCAACCTCCAAGTACTCCTTCCCAATAATCCACACTGACTCACCCGCCTTGAGTAACGAGGACAGCTGCAGCATCGGCTCAACCCCCGGCGCACGAATCGCCGCCAGCGGGCCGACATCCGCGGGGTAGCGGCATGCATCTCCGGTGCATTTCGCAAACTTCTGATGCTTGCTATGCAGAGCGTGCCACGTCGGATTCGCAAAAAGTTTTTCAGGCAAATCATTCATTTGCACACAGACCCGGTTACAAGAATTCCGCCACAAGCCTGGCGATCCCTTTCGAGTTCACAGGTTTGGTGATTCTTTCGCAACAACAAATCGCGCGTGTCACCTGCAACGCATAAGATGAACGTGTGACTCCTTCCAACGTGGCGCCATCCCAGGCCCTCAACGAGCGCGCGTTTTATATAGCTCTGATGCCCAATCGCGGCCGAACTCGCTTTCTGCGCGGTGTAATTCGGTTCTTTCTGTTGGTCGGTGTAATCCTCTGCCTTTCCGTTAGTATGAAGGTCTTTGCTGAATTTCACGCCCGCCATAGTTGGCTCATCGCGAAGGGCGAAGTCCTTGCCGCCCATTTTAATGAGTTCTATGGCGGCTCCGCACGGCAGCATTACCCAAACTACTATGTCGAGTACGAAGTCCGTTTCGCCGTTCCTGTAAATGAATGCCTCAGCGGCACAATCTCCAGCGACGCTCTGGAACATTTCCCTTGCTGGGGAACCGTCCGCACGCGCAACACTAGTTCTTCATTGACGGCGAATGATTGGCTGACGCGTTATCGGCTCAATTCGTCGGTCAGAATCTTGCATGACCCGCACGGGCCGGGCGTCAAAATAGCGGGTGAGTCGCCCTGGCTCGCCTATCCTTGGACAGAAATCTCCGTCACGTTCGCTTGGATGGCCTTTAGTCTTACATTCCTCAACATCACGCAACGCCGGCTGCAATACCTGGAAACCCGGTCCGACGATTACGACGAATCACCACCACAACCTCCACGACCGAATGATTTAATTGATTTGAAGCTCTCTTGATTCGTTTTCTTTTTTGCAGCCCACAAAGCGAGAATAAGCAGGCCGCGCATGCCGATCAGCGCGTCATGCGGTTTATCAAGTACTGTCCGAATATATTGGATTCGTGTGGATTTTCCGCGCTTCGGGCGTTACTGTCTGGATTCACAGAGGAAGCCCATGTCTCCTAAACGGCGCCTCCGTATCGTCAGTTTAACTCTCCTAATATCCCGGCCACTTTATCCCTGCAGCATAGTGATAATCGGAGGATATTCACCTACGACGGTGAGACAGTTGTCTGGAACGGTCGTTGGCAGCGGGCGATTTGACCTGATGGGAGATACTCACGAAAAAGAAAGAAGTTCCGTCACTGTGGCTGGTGCCACGATATCTGTCAGGACTCGGACCGACACCGCCATCTTCAAGAAAGGTGAGATCAAATATCCTCGAGGTATGAAACATTCGTCGGGGAATCTGAAGGAGTGGAAGTGCGGAAATGAGGTGTCGGTCGCCACTGCAGACCAAGCGGGTAACTTCGCGATTATCGGACTCCAACTCGGCAAATATTGTCTCGACATAACCGGCCCACCGCAGAAGGACAATGAATGCAGTTCCTACGGCGCAGAGTCAGGCACGAAAGTATGCATTCCGCTGCACGAGTCGTTCATCATTAACGTGATTCCATCTGCGCTAAAGACCAAGTTAATCGCCGACATTAGCCCGCGTTACCCGGACTGCAGTGGCGGCAGTTCCCGCAAACTGACACCGCAAGACTGAACCGCAAATTCTCTGTGCAGCCTACAACAGCGCCGGGACCGCTTTGGAATTTGTAGGCGACACGGAAGCAACCGCTGGATCAGTGCATGGCTACGAAGAAAGAAGAAATGTCTAATCGGCTCCCTTTAAGTTAAACCACTTGCCTGCATCGAAGTAGTGGATGCCAGATGCCTTTTCCACGAACGCATCATTAATTCCTTGATGATCGATCGTCGGCGGTTTGTTTCCACCATAAGCTTGGTAATGGCTCAGAATATATGCCCGGTCCACGCCAGAGATCGCTCGGGAGTATGCGACAGCGTCCCCGCCAGTAGCCTGGAGTTCGTCAGGTTCACGCGCAAACTCTGAGGGATTCCGGACCGACGCGTTCCGAAAGACGAGAATTGTCGAAGCTTGATTCACCGAACATAATACCGCCCAGTCGGTTTGTCCTTTACGCGTGAACTCTCCCTTGATTACATTGTGTGGCTGATTGTTTGCCGATACCTGAGGCACGGTGCATCCACGACGTTCGAGTTCGCGCCGTATGTTCGGGGGCAATTCCGCAAACGCTGAAGGCGCAAGTCTTCTTACCCGAAAATCCACCGGGCGAAATTTTGTTATGGGTTCTTGCGAAGGTCGGGCCAAACTAATACCCGCTGTCGAGCATACGAGCGCTATCAGAGCTAATCGCCGATAGCGATACAAGATCCTCTCCATGGCAGACTGAGCATAGCAAAGCGGCATAGATTAGTGCCGGCGCCTGACCGCAATTTGTCGGCACCATCATAAATGTGCAAGAATGGTTTTTACGAGGCACCATGAGCGTATCTCTCGGTCAAGGCGTAACCCTCACCAAGCCCGACGACTTCGGCAAGCTGCTCGAAGACGAAGGCGTAATTTTCGCACAGCTCGACAAAGCCGTGAACTGGGCGCGCAGAAGTTCCATCTGGCCGCTCGGTTTCGGCTTAGCCTGCTGCGCCATCGAAATGATGTCCATGGCCGCCGCGCGCTTCGACGTGGCTCGTTTCGGCGCGGAAGTTTTCCGCCCCTCCCCGCGTCAAGCCGATCTGATGATCGTTGCTGGCCGCCTCTCGCAAAAAATGGCCCCCATCATTCGCCGCTTGTACGAACAAATGCCCGAGCCCAAGTGGGTCATCTCCATGGGCGCCTGCGCCACCTCCGGCGGTGTCTTCAATAATTACGCCATCGTGCAAGGTTGCAATCAGGTTATTCCAGTGGATGTATACGTTCCAGGATGTCCTCCCCGCCCGGAAGCGCTCTTGTACTCGATTCTGCAGCTTCAAAAAAAGATCGATGCGGAAACGGGTTCCTTCAAGCGCGCTTTAAATTTGGACTGACGCGCTTTCGCTAAACCTGCGCTCTGCGTCACGCCATCGATCGGGCTTGGAAAATGGCGAATACCGAATCTCCGAACACAGACGCTACGCGTCGTTACCCTCGTGTCAAAGCACCCGAAGGCAGCCTTGTCGGTTGGCAAGTAGGAATCAAGCGATCCGTCTCCCGTCCCGAAGACATCGCCCTCGGGGGAATTTTTATCCGTACCCCTGATCCGCCCCCGGAACGTAGCCTCGTTAAACTAATTCTCTCCACCGGAAACGTTGAAGTGCGCGCGCGAGGTGTCGTCCGCCGCGTCGCCCCGCGTCAAGGTATGGGCATTGAGTTTACATCCATGAACCAAGATGACCGCGGCCGCCTCAATGGTTTGCTGCGCCCTCTCCTGGAGCGCCAACGCACCAAGACGGAGCGCCCCGCTTAGCCTCTACAAAATTTTCGCACCAGAGAAATATCTTTCTACTTCAGCGATGTAGCGCCTCTGCAAATTCCACAACCGTCGCAATACCGCCGCTCCACTGCACCTTTGCACCAACGCCTCGATGTTCTTTGCCTAGATAACCCATGCCTAAAACGCATGGCGGAAACCAAGATCGCGCAGCACGCGTAACGAATCCAACCGCCTTTCCATCCACAATAAGCTCTGCGCCGTTTTCCGGCACGCCTTCCCCATCAAACAACAACTCCACCCGCCGCCGGTTCACCTGCCCGCGCGACCGCACCCGTTCCACGATTTCCTGCCCGGTGTAGCAGCCCTTCGTGTAACTGATATGGCTCGACTCCAATCCCGCTTCATGCGGAATTTGTTTCTCGCCAAAGTCATATCCAAACCACGGCACTCCCATCACCAGTCGCTGCGCGCTCAGCGCTTGGTATCCCATCGGCCCGCCGCCGTGCCGCTGCGTCGCTTGCAGCAGAACCTCCCAAAGTGCCTCAAGCTTGTCGCGCTTCACAATAAATTCGCCGCCGGCAAAACGCCTCACCATTCGGGAGGGAATTGCCGCATCAGAATTCTCTGAACTTGTTTTGCCCGCGGTCGTCCCCTCACTCGTACGCGAACTTACGGTGACATCCGCCCAACCAAGTTGCGGCATGGAATCTAAATCCACGCCCGTAAGTTCTTTCATCGCGTCCGCCGCCCGCGGCCCTTCCAGCGCCAGCGTCCCAAATTTCTCAGCGTCATCGCTGAACGTAACGTCATCCATGATGATGTACTTCTCCAGTACTTCCGCCAGCCGCTCTCGAATCATCAAATAAGAAATACAAAAAAGCTTCTCCGCGTCGGCAAACGCCTCAATTTCCGCCAGGATCCGCCCCTGCGCATTCAGCAGCAGGGAAAGCACGCCCTGCCCATTCCCCAGGTCCGTAATATTGTTAGTGAGAATCGCGTTCAAATAGCGCGCCCGGTCAGGCCCGGAAAACGTGAAGTACGCCCGGTAATTTTTATCGATCAGCGCCACACTCTCGTTCGCAAACCGCTGCTCTTCCCGCGGATCCCCCCAATCATCCGGCAACGCGCAACCAAACCACACCCCTAGGTTCGCGCCCGCGCGTCGATGCACACTCGCGAGCGCCGTCTCGATTGTTGCCTCAGCGTTCTGCATCCCCAATGCCTTACTCAAGCTCCACAGCCTCACATACAGTTTAGCAAACGAGTCGTTTGTGGTATGGCTCAGCCAACCAAAAATGGGCAATGATAGACTCCATCGCTAGCCTGGCGGCGACCGGATGAGGGATATCAAAGCAATACTGACCACGTTGTTTATGGTGTACGCCGTTTGCTATGGGGTTACACGGCGTCATCTGAATTTATCAACACCGTTGGGAACGGCACGCACATTCGCGTTTTTTGTGACCGCATTTGGCCTGTGCACATTTTTTGCGCCGCTCGCAAGTGCGAATCCAGCCGTTTTGGGTAGGACAGGATGGTCTGGTCTTGACATCCTCAAGCATGTATATGACGGATCATTGCGATTTTCGCCTGTTGCCTTTGATGTCCTCTCAACTTATTTGCTGATGCTATTCGCTATTGCTGCTCTGTGCCTTCCTCGTCCAAGAAAGCCATTGCTGGCTCTGAGCGTCCTCGGCATTATTTGCAGTTCTTGGGCCTTAGAAATGGGTCACGATACGCTTTTCGATTGGTTCAGCAACCCCGGAAGCACGCCTAGGACCGTGAGCTATGGTCCTGCGATGTATGCAATCGAAATAGTGATGTCAGTTTTACTCCTCGTTTCAGTGAACGGGGCTGAGGATTAGGTTCAGTAGCGTCGGCAGCGCCCATCGAGGCAGAAATACCGTCGCAACGCGACGGCTGCAATTCAAGATCTTCGACTCAACGGCCTGCGCTCCGCGAAGACCCAAACTTTTCGAATTGATATACTTAATTTGATGAGCGAGATCAGATGACTGAATCACAGCCCGCTAAAGCAAAAGAAACCGCGCCGCACGAACTCATCCACATCACTCTTCCCGTAGGCCTGCTGCAATGCAATTGCACCATCATCGGCGATCCGCTCACCCGCGAAGCTCTCGTCATCGATCCCGGCGATGAAGTAACTCGCATAATGGATTTACTCGGCCGCCACAAGCTCACTGTAAAAGCCATCGTCAGCACTCATGCGCACATCGACCATGTCGGCGGACTCAGCAAATTGCATCGTTACACCGGCGCGCCCGTTCTCATGCACCCCGAGGATTTGCCGCTCTATCAAGCCATGGAAATGCAAGCCGCGTTTCTGGGCGTAGCCGCGCCCGAGATCACCAGCATCGACAATTTGCTGAAAGAAGGCGACACCCTCCGCTGGGGCACCTACCAAGCCCACATCATTCACACCCCCGGACATACGCCAGGCAGCGTCTGCCTCTATGTGCCGCGGGAAGCAGGCACCGTCACATTAGTCGCGCCCCAACTTTTCGCCGGCGACACTCTTTTCGCAGGCAGCATCGGCCGCACCGATCTATGGGGCGGCTCAATGCCTCAAATCATGGACTCGCTACGAAGTAAGCTTTTGCAATTGCCCGACAGCACCATCGTCTACCCCGGCCACGGCCCCGCCACCACCATAGGCACCGAACGCCATTCCAATCCCTTCCTCATCGCTTAGCTAACTCTCGAGAACGCCAATTTCCTATCGCGATTCTTGGTAGTGGATCAGTTTCCTGTGCCGCGCTAATCGGGCGAGCGAACGCAATTTGACCGCTTGCCATGGTGACGGAGCGAGATAAACTGAAAAGGAGATGGCCGCCGTTCCGTATAAGGTTTACGTCGTTGTTGACCGAGAGTTCGGAGAAAAGCTAGCCAAGCTTGAGCGGGGCATACCTGTGTGGATAATAGACACGTCCGCTAACAAGCTCGTGGCCCAACGCTTTTGGAATGCGCGTTCGGATGAGAACCATCTTACAGGCATCACAACCTTCAGCGACCTGAACTCTTTATCCCCGGAGGAAATGTTGCTGGGTCACCTCGACACGATTGAATTGCATCATGGGTCTCTCTCGGCCAACCCGCCGTATACCGTTATCGAAGTTTTTGGTATGCAACTTACCGCTAAAGCGAAAAATGTACTTTCCGAATACGGCTTCAACGCCTTTCAAATCGCCTTGACGGGATTCACGGCTAGCCGGGTCAAGGCGTTGGATTAAACGCGAGCCACTATTTAACTCCGTCAGCTTCCTTCTTCTTGCGCAATTCTTCCATCACCGATTGCAACAATTCCTTAGCGTGAGTCAACTCCATCGAAATAATCCGCAGGTCCATCGCAGGTACCATCGGATTTCTGTTACTCGTGCAGTACACCCCGTGCTGCCCCACAAGCACCAACGCATTCGTCAGCCGGTCCAGCGAAACCGCCAGCCGCCCGCGCTCCAATCCAAACATCTGCTCATAGCGTTCCAGTTCTTCCCGGTGTTCTGAAAATGCGTTCATCATTCCTCGAATTCGCGATTTGCAGGTCGCGGCTTTAGCCTGCCCGCCGAGGCGGGCCGCGCCGTCATAGTTGCTTTACGGGGGGCTTCAGCGCCTGATGTCTAAACTGATCTCCCCGCGCTCCGTAGCAAATCGGGCACACAGCCCCGCAGCAAACTTTACCCTACACCCGCCACATACCATAATTTGCTCAGCCCGCAATGGGATTCAAAAAATTCACCGGGCTACGCGGTTGATTTCCATGTTAAACAGTTCTTTAGCGCCGGCTACTAGGCCGGCTGGAGCGGCAAGAATGCGACGTTCCGATTTGGTACAGCACAAGGACAAAGACAAGGGCGGCATCACCCGCACTTCTCAAATCGTTTTTGGCGAACGCCAGCATCTCCTCCGCGTTCTTGACTCGCTCGAAGGCACTTCGCTCCAGATCGCCCGCATGCAACAGGAGCGCCGCATTCTCGAAGAGCTCATTCACGCCCGCACTCGCGAACTAAACCAAATCAACACCGCGTGGGACGAAAAAATCGGCCTCGTCCTCAGCGCCGACGCAAAGCCCGACATGCTTGAAAAGCTCGTCAAACAAGCTCCCGAAGAGGATTTTTATCTCTTGCGGCTCATCAGCGAACACCCGCGCGCCAATTCGAAAACTCTGAACAAACTCGCCAAGCACCCCTACGCCGCCATCCGCGAGAATGTCGCGCGTCATCCCAACGCCGATGCCCCCACACTAACGTGGCTCAGCAAAGATCGCAGCCAGCCCTTGTGGTATCTCGTAGCCTTCAATCCCAACACCCCCACGCCATTGCAGCGCCGCCTGCGCGATCGCCTGAAACGCCTGGGTGAAACCCAACCCTCCAAATAATTTTCAATCATCAGCTTTTTCCATAATCCAGCATCGTAATGAATAATCTCTCGCCGATCTTTCGTTCCATCCCTCGCAAATAAAGCCACCAAAAAAGTCACGAATTTTCCAACCCAATCGCTGCCAAACCATGCATCATGTAACTAAACATTTTCTTTATCAGGTTATGACGGAAAAAAATAACGCTCTCTCGCGCGGCATGCGATTCGTGCGTACCAACATTTACTTAATGTCCGGGATCTCTGCCGCAGTCATCATCCCGTGCTTCTGGCATCGCCACATCGAAGCCGGCGACCTCCCCAGTCACGCTTTCAACGCCTGGCTCGCTACTCTGATCCAGCAGGGAAGAGCCCCCGGCCTTTACCTCGCTCCGCAGTGGTACAACATTCTCTTCGATCTTCTTCTTTTATATTCCGCCAAGCTCTTCGGTTTCGCAGCTGGCCCCAAAATTGTCGTTGCAATCGCCGTGCTCATTTTCTTCTGGGGAGTTTTTTCTTTCGTCGCCGCCGTTACCGAGCGCCCACCCTGGATCCTTACCCCCTGCATCGCCATGCTCGCCTACGGCTACACCTTCAACATGGGCTTCTTCAATTATTACCTGTCGATGGGCCTCGCCTGTTTCGGACTCGCGATTCTATGGAAGCAGCCCCAACGCTCTGACTGGCTAGCAGCAATTCTTGTCTTTGCCCTCGCAACCTTCGCCCATCCCATCGGCCTGCTGTGGTTCGCTGGGGTGCTCGCGTACATGGCCATCAGAAAAAAAATCCGCTGGCCCTGGAGGCTCATTCTCCCCGCCGCCATCGTCGCCATCTTTATCGCAGGGCATTGGTATCTGGAAAATTGGTCGGACTTTGAATTCAGTTGGCCTGAACGGCCCTTTTACGTTTTCAACGGTTTGGATCAGTTTGTCGTCTACAGCACCCGCTACCGTTCCGTCGCCTACGCTCTCCTCGCAATTTTCATTTTCTGGTTGGCCAGCGAATATTTTCAGCGCCGCGAAGCGCCCACCTCTTCAAATCCCTTTTTTCTCTCGCTGGAACTATATCTCGTGGCTTTCTGCGTAATATCACTTCTCCCGCAGAATCTGCGCGGTGGCCCTTACTCGGCTTGGATTGGCTTGCTGGTCTCCCGTCTGACGATCATCGCCGCCATTTTTGCCCTCTGCATCCTCAGCACTCTGCGGCCCAGCAAACCCGCTGCGCTCGCCACATTAGCGTGCTCAATATTTTTCTTTACCTTGCTCTATCGCGACACCGCCGCGCTCAACCGTCTCGAAGCAAACGCCGATTCCCTCACCGCCGCACTTCCCTTCGGCACCCTCGTCATTCCAACACTCGCTTCTCCACCAGATTCACGTATTCAGTTCGTCCATCACATCGTCGACCGCGCCTGCATCGGCCACTGCTTCACCTATTCCAACTACGAGCCTTCCTCGTTCCAATTCCACGTCCGCGTCAATCCCGGAAGTCCACTCATTTCCTACTCATCCGCCGATGCGCAGGAAATGGAAGCAGGGAACTACGTCGTCCGCGCCGGCGACCCATCCTTCGTCGACATCTACCAATGCAGTCCCACCGACTTCACCATCCTCTGCGCCCGCACCCTAACTCCCGGCGAACAAACAGGTGCCCCCGCAATTAAATAGACATGTCGCCAAATCAAACAAATGCGGAGGGTGGCCCAGGCTTGCTCTTCAGCCTGGGTCTTGGTTGCCGTTCTCTATGGGTTTCTTACAGTCTGGCCGTCGATCGACTTCTAGCTTTTTTTACTTCCCAGCCTGTCGTGAACTACCTCGATGCTTGTTTCGAGTTCGTGTTCGACCACGCCGGTGAACTCGTAAATGTTCGTTTCGTTGTGCCTTCTCGTTCAGAGCGGCTTGGACAAAATAGGCTGACCGCGTCATACCGGCTTCTTCCGCCAACCGGTCTATTCTGTCGATTTGGCTCTCTCTCGCAGTGATGTTCACCCGGACTCTCTTCTCGGAATCAACGTTCACGAGAATTGCCACGGCATTTTTCATGGCCGGGTCGTCCGCGATGTCATCTAGTGTGGATGGCGCCAGTATCGTTTCTCCGTCCTCGATCATCCCCGCAATGTGCAACGCCAAAGCCTCCTCTGCATTGCGTCGAGACTCTTCAAGAGTCTTACCCGCAGTTATGCAGCCGGGAAAATCAGGAAAACTCACCCCGAAATCCGATTTGCGATCTTTGTGAAGATAAGCTATGTAATCCATTTATCACCTTAGTCTGAGTCCTGTCTGTTTTTCGATGCTTTTCAGTGTGCCTATCGGTATGTCCCGCTTCGGGTACGGCACCGTGACTCGACCTTTTTTAGTGGGGTGTTTAAATTGCTTGTGATTTCCTTCGTGATTATCCTCATACCAGCCATCGTCGGTTAAACGCCGTACGATCTCCCGGCTGTTCACAAGTTACTTACACACTTTTTACACACTTCATAAGCATAGGTTATTGGTTGCGGACCGTCAAGAGGAGACACACGACCAAGCTAAAATGGAGCTCACCTGCTTGTTTGAAAAGCCGTTCACGCGCTTACGACTACAAATTGATGTGCCCATAGCGGCGTGCCACAGACCGTGCGGCGGAAGCCAGCGAGCGTCCCGTGCCCCTGCGTTGCCAAACACCAGGAATCGCTAATCCACAACTCGGGCAAGCCCCGTTCTTCAAATTATTTTCCAAAACGTTGTGCCACGACCGCCGTATCAACAGCTCGCCGCAACTCGGGCAAGCGGTGTTCGCCCCTTCGCTGAAAATGTTGCCTTCATAAACGTAGTGTAGCCCCGCATCAACCGCAATTTTCCTGGCGCGATGCAAAGTCTCCGGAGGCGTAGCCGGCTTATCCCGCAGCTTGAAATCCGGATGAAAAGCCGTGAAGTGCAGCGGCACATCCGGCCCCAAATGCTGCATCACCCATTCCGACAACTTCCCAATTTCCTCGGCGCCATCATTCAACGTCGGAATCAACAAATTAGTCAGCTCGAACCACACCGAAGTCTCATTCTTCAGCCACTGCAGCGTGTCCAGCACCGGCTGCAGATGCGTCAGCGTGATCCTTCCATAAAAATTTTCCGTGAACGCTTTAAGGTCGATGTTGGCGGCATCGACGTGATCGTAAATGTCGTGGAACGCTTCGCGCGTAATATACCCATTGGAAACCATCACGGTTTTCAAGCCGTGATCCTTCGCCGCTTTACAAATATCTATGACGTACTCGCCCCAGATGGTCGGTTCGTTATAAGTAAAAGCAATCGATTCGCAACCATGCTCGATCGCCAGCTGCGGCACATCTTCAGGCGCAACGCGTTGCGAATGCACTTGGTCCTGCCGCGATTTGGAAATGTCCCAGTTCTGACAAAAAAAACACCCCATGTTGCAGCCCGCCGTGCCCATGCTGAACACCCGGCTGCCTGGCAAAAAATGGCTCAACGGTTTTTTTTCGATGGGATCAATCTGCAACGCAGCAGGCGAGCCGTAGCCCAGGCTATAGAGCTTCCCTCCGCGATTCACGCGGATGAAGCAAAACCCGGCCTGCCCCGCATGTATGTGGCAATGACGCGGACAAAGGTAGCAGTGCAACCGGCCGCCCGGCTCCGCTTCCCACCAACTCGCTTCGTGAAGTTGTTCGGTTTCCTGGAGGATGGCTAACTCTTTCACGGCGCCCCCTTCCAGCAATGATTATAGCGCGTCTATCAGCCGTTGTTTGTGCGCATAGCGTGCCCGTTAGCCGTTGTTCACGCCAGCGAAATTAATTAGCGATGGACGCGTTGCTCCCGCCGCCGCTGTCCCACCCACTCGATGAATTCTTCCATCTGCGCTCGATATTTCCATGACAACTGGCAAAATTTGCGAGCATCCAATGGCGCAGCTTCAGGCCCAAAGAAAGTTTCAAATCTCCACCGAATGTACGGACTGTTCCACGGATTCAGCCGATATCCGCGGGCAATCATCCAGTAGTAGCGAAGCGCCTCAATCATTTAGTTTGTTGTCCTACTCCCGAAGCGCCATCCACTATCCTAATTCCCAGCCATCGGGACTGACACATGTTCATGCACCAGCAGCCAATTCGAACCGCGCTTTTCCCAAATGCTCGTGTACCGCAGCTCCGCCTCCATCACTTTGCCATCTTTGGTTTTCTCATAGAAGTGCATCGGCACGGTCGTCCATGTCACATTGCTGCGTCGTGTGACTTTCAGATCTTTTCCGGCGGTTAGTTTTACTTCCGCAGCGCTATCCAACAGCGCTTTGTGCACCCCAGGAACGTACTCTTTCCAACCGTGATAGGAGAACGGTGTCACGTCGTAAAAAATCAGATCGTTATCTTGCGCGTAGAATTTCGCAGCATTGTCGGTGTTCCCAGTACTCCACGCTGCGCAGTAGTCATCTGTCAATTTTCGGAAGATAGCATCGTCATCGCCTCGCTTTTGCGCGCGCGCCACCCCAAATGTAAGCAGCACGACACCTAGCGCAAATCCCGCGCATAACAACAAACGAGCCCGTGGCCCTTGGCTGGAACGAACCGGTAATGAATTGCGTGCAATAAACATGAGCATCCTCCGCGGACGGCGCTCATCGAGGAAAAACGCCGTGTGAATTGCGAATAACCTAATGCGCTAGGATGAATTTTGCAAGGGGGACGTGAAGGCCAGGTGAGATAGTCAGTAGAAAGTCAGGCAGTCAGACGTCGCACCCAGATGCGCGTGGTGGCAGGCTTACCAAGGTGCAGTTTCTTATTGTTGGCGCGCAGCGTCATAGTCTCGTCGTACTCGCGCTTTAAAACATCCACCCTGGTCGAAGGCCGCAAATGCAATCCCTCAAGAAATTCCAGGAATTGCCGGTCCTTCTCATAAACACAAACAATTTCTCCAGACTCCGTGGCCCGCAGTTCCGCCAGCAGCACCGCGCCATGTTGCCGGAGCTTGGCAATCCCGCCGCGCATCGGCACTCCGTGAGGGCAACTCTTCTTATTCCCAAAACGCTTCAGCAACAGCGCCTCCACCTCCGGAGAAATGGCATGCTCCATGCGCTCCGCTTCATCGTGCGCTTTGGCCCACGATAACCCGATCACTTCGGTAAGCAGCATCTCCGCAAGCTGATGCCGCAACGCTAGCCGCTCCGCCACCGCGCGCCCCTTGCGTGTCAGGTCAATCCGCCCGCTGCGCTCCACTCGCACGTGCCCGTCGCGTGTCATCCGCTTTAGCGCCGCCGTCACCGCCGGTGGAGTAACCCGCAGATCTTCCGCCAACCGCGCACTGATCGGCGTCTGGGCTTCCTCGAGCATCTCCCAGATCGATTTCAGATAATCTTCCTGCGATACGCTGGTTTTATCCCGCCGCATTTATTTCCCGTGATCCCGGCTAACTTTGCCGCCAGACTTTAGCACCGCATCTCCCAACTCCGCACCTCTCAAACGCGCCGCCAACTCCGAAACCCGCCGCTGTATGTCTTCATAGATTGTCTGATAAAGAACCGGATCGCTGCCATAGGGATCCTGCACATCCCAGTCTTCCACTTTTCCGTAATCCATAAACGCGCGCTCTTTAGCTAAGCCACTCATGTTTATCACCATGTCCGCGCTATCCCACACCGCGCGCGTGATAGGCGTGGAAGACAAACCGTCGATGGAATAACCGTTCGCCGCCAATGTCTGCATCGTAAGCATGGGCACGTACCCCAGAGGCGAAAGCCCGGCGCTGCATGACTCGACCACATCCGCAGCATCACGTCGCGCAATCGATTCCGCCATCGGGCTGCGGCAAGCGTTGCCCAGACAGACAAAAAGAACTTTCTTCCTGCGGGATTTTTCCTTTGAGGTCGGCTGTACCGCGGGCTTCTTCACGTGGAAGACTTTGCAGTCGTTAATTCTCGCTTGCTGCGCTCCGGTTTAGCTACCTTTGGTTTCGCGCCATTCGCTTTACTTGAATCATGACCGGATTCCGCGGCAAGTTTCAAAAAATATTCATGCACCGTAGTGTCAGAAGTCAGTTCAGGATGAAAAGTAGTGGCCAGCAATCGTCCCTTTTGCACGATCGCGGGCTTTCCCGCATGTTTGGCGAGGATTTCAATCCCCGGCCCGGTGCGCTCGATGATCGGCCCCCGAATAAAAACCATCTCCAGCGGTTCATCCTTCAGCGTGGACTTTGCGGAAAAAACGTCGCTCGCGATCTGCCGCCCGTAACCGTTGCGCAAAACGGTCATGTCCAGCAATCCAAGCGAGTCCTGCTTCGGATTCTCCACTTCGCTGGCCAGCAAAATCGCCCCCGCACAGGTCCCAAACACCGCGTGTCCATCCGCGACAAATTTCTTGATCGTTTCGGCAAGCCCTTCTTCCTGCAAAAATTGCAATTGCGTGGTGCTTTCCCCGCCAGGAAGAATCAGCCCGTCGCACTCGTCCATGTCGGCGGGCGTGCGCACTTCCACCGTCTCTATGCCCATGCCCTCAAGCATCGCAGCATGCGCCGCAAAATCGCCCTGAACCGACAGAATCCCGATTTTCACTCTCTAATCCCCGATGCTTCTGATCGCCGATGTGCTAATCACGCTGATGTACTAATCGCCGAATGATAATTTTTGCGGTCCGTCGCAACGTGCCTCACCACCCGCGCGTAGACATCATGTCTTTTTCTTCCATCTGCCGAATGTCCAGGCCCTTCATCGCCTCGCCCAATTCCTCGTGCGCTTCAAGCACCG
>Ga0193728_1000840_pt1 | contig 15325 bp, 18 predicted proteins | sample U1c1metaG_FD_143037 | JGI IMG/M metagenome (GOLD analysis project Ga0193728, IMG submission 143037) | Soil microbial communities from a riparian zone of the East river system, Colorado, United States - U1c1 | ecosystem: Environmental > Terrestrial > Soil > Riparian zone | place: USA: East River...
CGACGCCCGCGCACAAGCCCTGCCACACTGGATCGACTATTACAACGAGCGCCGCACCCACTCAGCGCTCGGCAACCGGCCACCCCGAGCCCGCGTTCGGGACGTCACCGGGCACAACACCTAGCACCACGATCAGCGGAACAGTCACGCGAGGGGCGTCGGTGAGCATCAATGGGCGTGTCGTACGCGTCCACTCTGGACGCTGGAGTCGGACCTTGGCCCTACACCTCGGCAGAAATAGTGTCGCCGTGGCGGCCACGATGTACGGTCGCGCACCCGACAGCAAGTCGATCAAGGTAACGCGAAAAAGAAGCATGGCTGAAATCGAAGCGCGGGCCGTGGCGGTCGCGCTCAGGGCCGAAGCTAAGAAACGAAAAGCCGCCGAAGCCGAACAACGAAAAGCCGCCGAAGAAACGCCGGTCTGTACAAACGGAACGTACGTGAATTCGGCCGGAAGCACGGTATGCAGTCCCGAGCAGAGCACTACGGCCCCCGCTGGAGCAACAGCTGAATGCGGAGACGGCACCTATAGCTTCAGTGAATCCCGGAGCGGGACTTGCTCACATCACGGCGGCGTAGCGAAGTGGCTCTAGCCAATCGCGACGAGCTGACGCTTGAAGTCCATTCTCCCACTGTCCGAGCGCGATCGCCGAGAGCAACCGGCCCCGCTCACGCGATGTCAGCGGCCCTCGTGTGTGCCGCGCCCAGTCAAGGCCGCCAAGTCGCTGCGGATCGGGAGCGTTCCGGACACCGTCACGAGGCTCGGTCGCGGAACTCATCCGCCAATGGTAGTTGTGCGTAGCGTATTGTCCTCGCCATCTATCGCAAGGAGGTCACTATGGCCGATTCAACCACTACTCCTACTCGCCTGGTCGGCATCGAGGATCTCGGCGAGCAGCAAGTTACAGTCGTCGAGACGTCGCACGGCGCGCTCGCCGTCGGTGTCAGCGGCGGTGAGCCGTTCGCGGTTTCAAATCGGTGCCGCCATCTGTTCGCCTCGCTCGGGACAGGACACGTTGCCGAGGATGGATGTCTTGAGTGCCCGTGGCATGCGGCTCGCTACGACGTACGCACTGGCGCGATGGTGCGCGGCCCGCAGGGTGCGTTTAGGCCCTTGGCGGGCCTTGTAAAGGGTACAACAGGCGCCCGAGCGCTCAAGACGTTCCCGGTCGTGCTGCGCGATGGTGCGATCTGGCTGGAGGGCTAGCGACGGGCTGCCCGCCTCGGCCGTCAGCGCTTGACGATGTTGTGAATGTCCATCAGCTCCGGCTCGCCCGGCTCGATCCCCACCTCGGCCAGCACCGGCATGAGACGCTCGCCAAACGCGTCGAGCTGCTCCCGCGAGTCCCAAATCTCGCTGACCCGGAGGTTGCCGTCGGAGCCAAAGCAGACGTGGTAGTCGAGTCCGTCGGGCGGCCAGTTGCCTTCCTGCTCAAGCCTTCGCACAGACTCGTCATATTGCTGAGCGGTCAAAGATGCGGGGGCGAAGCGGATAAGGACGCTCATAGCGAAGATCCTCCTAGCTCGGGTGAGTCTGACTCTAGCCCGGCGACCGAGGCGCGTCAACAAGTATTTCCGAGGCGCCTCCCAATCAGGCGCAGCCCAGCCGCAGCCGGACGGCGGGTCGATGGATGAGACACGCCGTCCCCCGCTACCGACGTCATCTGCAAGCATGCACCGCGGTGAGAAGATGAGCTCAATCGCGCCCGACGGGGAGCCGATCACGCCGGCTGGGCTGGTGGCGCTCGAGGCCGAGATCGAGGAGCTCGAGACCACGGGACGGCGGGCGATGGCTGCGCGGATCCTCGCTGCTCGCGAGCTCGGAGACCTCAGCGAGAACGCCGACTATCACATCGCCAAGGAGGATCAGGCGCACCTGGAGACGAAGATCAAGCGCCTGCGCCAGCGCCGAACCAACGCGCTGATCGTCGAGACGGACGCCGCGGATGCCACGTTCGGATTCGGGAGCACCGCCGAGGTTTTGGACGAGGAGAGCGGCATGGTCCACACCTGGACGATCGTGGGCTCGACCGAGGCGGACCTCGCCCGGGGCCGGCTGTCGGCGCAATCGCCGGTCGCGACCGCGTTGCTCGGTCGCGGTGTGGGGGAATCGGTCGACGTGCGCACGCCCAGAGGCATCCGCAGCTATCGGGTGCAGCGCCTCATTGGGTGAGTTCGCCCAACGCGCTCGCGCGAGATCGAGCACCTGCCGAGCCTGTAACGGCGCTCAAGGCGCCGGCGGACGCTCGGGTGCCGGCGCCCAGGCGCACGCGGCGGCGCGGTCGAGCAGCAGCCGGCGCTCGCGCGCGTTATGCGTGAGGCCGGCAGCGCGCTCGAACTCCGCATGCGCCTCCTCACGGCGGCCGAGCCTCGCGAGCAACTCGCCACGCACGCTCGGCAGCAGACGATAGTCGCGGAGCGCCGGCACGGCGGCGAGCGCGTCGATGAGCTCCAGGCCCGCCTGCGGGCCGAACGCCATCGCCACCGCCACGGCGCGGTTGAGCTCCACCACCGGCGAGGGCTGCAGCTGGGCCAGCGCGTCGTACAGCGCCGCGATTCGCTCCCAGTCGGTCTCCTCCGCCGTGCGTGCGCGGGCATGACAGGCGGCGATCGCCGCCTGCAACGTGTACGGCCCGATCGCGTCACCCGCCGCACGAGCCAGCGTTTCGGCGCGCTCCAGCGCTGACAGACCGCGACCGGCCAGCAGCCGATCCCAGCGCGCGCGGTCTTGGTCGGCCAGCAGCACCGGCTCTCCCTCGGGGTCGACGCGCGCACCGAACCTCGACATCTGGATCTCCATCAGCGCTACGAGACCGTGCAGCTCCGGTTCCTCGGGCGTCAACGCCACGAGGATGCGGCCGAGCCGCAGCGCCTCCCGGCACAGCTCCGGTCGCATCCAGTCCTCGCCGCCGCTGGCCGTATACCCCTCGTTGAACACCAGATACACGACCTCGCACACCGATCCGATGCGCGCCTTGAGCTCATCCCTGTTCGGCAGCTCGAACGGCACCCGCGCCTCGGCGAGTGTGCGCTTGGCGCGCACGATCCGTTGTGACATCGTCGCGTCGGAAACGAGATACGCCCGTGCGATCTCGCGCGTCGTCAGTCCCCCGAGCATCCGCAGCGTCAGCGCCACGCGCGCCTCGGTCGCCAGCACCGGATGGCACGTCACACACATCAGCCTCAGCACGTCGTCCTCGATCTCCTCCTCGCTCGCGAGCTCGATCCCCGGCTCGCCGGCTGCGATCTCGAGTTCCCGCGCGATCTGCTCCTGCTTGATCTCCAACCGTTTGCGCCTGCGCAGCTGGTCGATCGCGCGGTTCTTGGCGGTGGCCATGAGCCAGGCGCCCGGGTTCTCCGGAACGCCCGACCCCGGCCACCGCTCCAGCGCGACCACGAGCGCGTCCTGCGCCATGTCCTCCGCCAGCCCGACGTCGCCCACCATCCGCGACAGACCTCCGATCAGCTTCGCCGCCTCGATCCGCCACACCGCCTCGATCGCCCGCCGACTCTCCAACCCATCGGCCTTGCGAACGGTCGACTCTTCGTGGTGAGGCGGCACGCGAGACCGCCTAACGCGCGGTCGTCTGCTCGGGCGGGTCCTGCGAGAGCCTGCCCGCCTCCTGAACCTCGGGCGGAAAGTCGGCCATCTCATACACCTGGCGGACCTCGATCGTGTCGCCGTCGGCGCCCGGGCAGCGCGACGCCCACTGCACGGCCTCCTCCTTGGATGCGGCTTCGATCATCCAGTACCCGCCGATCAGCTCCTTGGCCTCCGCGAACGGCCCATCGGTCACGCTCGCCTTGCCGCCCGCGAACGACACACGCGCGCCCTTGATGGGCGACTGCAGCCCGTCGAGCGCCAGCAGCACGCCGGCTTTCGTCAGCTCCTCGTTGTACTTGCTCATCGCGCCCACCGCCTCGGCGTCGGGCGTCCAGCTCTCCTCGTCGATGTTCGGGACGTTCGGCAGCATGATCATCATGAATCGCATTGCACTGCTCTCCTTGTGGTTGTGGATTCGACGTCGGGCGTCCGCTCGGATCTCCCCAGTCTGAACCCTGCTCTTACCCCTGCGACGAACGACCACTCGCGATTTCGACATTCCCTCTTAATCCCGCTGAGGAGATCGCGATCTCGGCAGCCCCGGTGCGCTCTGACACAATGATCCCCATGCGCCGGACGGCCATCCTGCTCGCGCTCGTCCCGTTCTGCGCGCTGCTCTCGGCATGCGGCAAGGGCGCCTACACCGGCAACGCCTCCACCGCCGGAGCCACGGCCACGCATGGCGCCGAGGCTCCCCACAACCGCTCGCCCAGCCATGCCCGGGCGCTGGCGTTCGCCCGCGCGGTCAACCTGATCGCGACGGATGTCCCGGGCTTCACCCCCTCCCACAAGCAGAACGGCGAATCGCCTGCCGAACGACGCCTGCAGCAGCAGCTCCGCAGCTGCGGGGGCGCGGCGGGTGGACGCGCCCTGCGGCACTCGCGGGGTACGCTCGCCGAAGCGAGCTCCCCCAACTTCGAACTTCATCGCGGCGCGCTCGCGTTGACCGTGAGCTCGGAAGTCAGTGTCGCGCACACTCCCGCCGAGGCCGCAGCAACGCTCGCGGCGATTCGCAGCCCGCGTCTACGCGCATGCTTCTCCCACTACCTGTCGTCGCTGTTGAAATCCCAGCACTACCCCGGCGCGACGGTCATCGGCGTCTCGATCGCCTCGGGAGCGCCCCCCGCACCCGGCACGACCGGAGGCTTCGGTTGGCGGGTCACCGCGACGCTCGCCGTCCGCGGCCTCCACATCTCCTTCTACTTCGACATTCTCGGCTTCGTCGACGGCCCCGCCCAGGTCACCCTCGACAGCTCGGGCACGGTGCGACCGTTCCCGGGCAAGGCCCAGGAGCAGTTGTACTCACAGCTGCTCGCACGTGCCCGCTCGCACAGGTTGTGATGCAGGGCCGCATGCGGCCCTGCCCGAGGCCGCACATGTGCGGCCTCGCCGAGCGGCGCATGCGCCGCTCGGTAGACGCGCCGCATGCGGCGCGTCTCGGGACCGCGCATGCGCGGTCCCGCCCGGTGGCGCTTGCGCCGCCGGGCACATCAGCAGCTTGTTCCTAGGTTCACAACCGCATGCGCGACTGACCATTCTCGAGCTCCAGCAGTAGGCGCTTTCGCTCCAGCCCGCCGCCGTAGCCGGTCAGCGACCCGTCGGCGCCGATCACACGGTGGCAGGGAACGATCACCGCGATCGGATTGCGTCCATTGGCGAGACCTACCGCGCGCGCGGCCGATGGCTGGCCCACACGGCGCGCGATCTCGCCGTAGCTGACGGTCTCACCGTAGGGAATCTCCAGCAGCGCTTGCCACACTCGGCGCTCGAACGGGTTGCCATTCATGCCGAGGGGCACATCGAACGCGATGCGCTGTCCGGCGAAGTACTCCGACAGCTGCCTCTGCACACTCGCAAATGGCGCCCGGGAGGGCTTCCAGCTTGAAGCGATCCTCATGGGCTTGCGCCCCTCCTGCATATACAGGCCGTGCAGAGCGTGATCATCGCCGATCAACAGCAACTCCCCGATCGGGCTATCGACGCTCGTGTATCTCAGCGTGTGCGAGGTGGAGGTGCTTGCCGGGCTCGCCATGCGCCTCACGCCGCGAGCCGATCGGCATCGCTCGCGGGCGTCGATACGGGCCGCGCCTGCCGGCATTGATCGGGGTCGAACATCACGCCCACAGTGGCACACCTCGGCCAACCCGAACAGTTGCGATTCGATCTCACGTTTCGTCGTGGTATCCCGTTCTATCGACATGGACCGCTCAGACGTGCCCTTCTCCTCGGTCGGCGACTCATGCGCGGCCTGGTTCTATCCCGCGGCGGGCAACGCCTCCCTAGCGCCGATCGTCGTGATGGCCCACGGCCTGTCCGGTACGCGCCGGGACGGGCTCGGGCCGTTCGCCGGGCGTTTCGCGGCGGGTGGGATCGCGGCGCTGCTGTTCGATCATCGCGGCTTCGGGGACAGCGCCGGCCGGCCGGATCTGTTTCGCCCTGGCCGTCAGCTGGAGGACTGGCGCGCGGCCATCGCCTGCGCCCGCTCGCTGCCGGGCATCGACCCAGAGCGCGTGGCCACGTTCGGCTCCTCCATGGGCGGGGGCAACGCGCTGGCCGCCGCGGCCGAGGATTCACGGGTCGCGGCGGCCATCAGCCAGGTTCCGTTTCTCGACATCCTGCACCAGGCGCACCGGCCCCCTCCGCGGGTCGCCGCCGCGGCCCTGTTCGCCGCGATCCTCGACCGGCACCTGCCCGCGGTCGGTCAACCGCACGAGGCCGCCCTCATCAACGCGCCCGGCGCCGAGGCCGGCTGGCGCCACGTGGTCGCGATCGGCGAGGACTCGCGCTGGCGCAACCGCGTGTCCGCCCGCTGGCTGCTGGAATTACGACGTCCCTACAACCCGGGTCGGCACGCGTCGCGCCTGCACTGCCCCTGGCTGGTGTGCGTGGGCGAGTCCGACCGCGTCGCCCGGCCCGGCCCCGCGATCGCGGCCGCGCGTCGCGCCCCGTTGGGTGAGCTCGTGACCTATCCCGGCGTCGATCACTTCGACATCTACGACGGCCCGCAGCACGAGGCGGTCGTCGCCGACGAGCTCGCCTTCCTGCGCCGCCATCTCCTGTCCGGCGTTACGACATCGGGTTGATCAGACCGATCACGTGGCCCTCAGGGTCCTTGAACATGCCGAGGATCATTCGCCCCATGATTTCTTCCGGGCCCATCATCCGCGATCCGCCGAGGCTCTCCGCCTGGGTGAGCGCCGCCTCGACGTCGGGGACGGTGACGTAGAACGTGACATGCCCCTCGTAGCCCTCCGGCGCTGCCCCGATGCCGCCGCCGATGCCGCTGCCGTCGGGCGCCAGGTTCTGCTCGCGCGAGACGACCCCGTAGTTCATCGGGTTATCGGTGTTGAACTCCCACCCGAACAGGCTGGAGTAGTACTCCCTCAGCTTGTCCGCGTCCTTGCCCATGATCTCGAAGTGCACGACCGGCTGTCCCATGTGCTCATCCTTTCGGTCGGGTTGCGTGTCGATGGCTACGACTACGCCACTCCCAGACTACTGCTCGATCGCCGAGCCACGCGGCCGCGACCGCCCCTACTTGCGCTTGGCGCTCTTGGCCTGGTGCTCGATCACCTTGCCGAACGCGGCCTCGAGCTGGGTTGTCATCCGCTGCTTGAACAGCGCGAGCAGCGCCTCGGAGGCGATCGGTCGCAGCGAGCCGACGGCCTTGATCAGCTCATCCCAACTCTCATCCGGCTGGCCGGCCTGCTCGAACGGCTCCCACAGCTCCCTGAGGAACAGCTTGGTGAATGCGCGTGAGATCGATTCGCAGTCGCGGCTGACCCGCTCGACGAGCACCAGCGCGGCGTGCAGCGGAATGCCGAGCGCCACGACCTCCTCAGCGTCTCGCATCAGCGCCGGGCTGGGGACTTCGAAGCGCCCGTCGCCCAGCGGCACGAGCAGTTTGAGCTTGCGCACCCGCTCGATGTCCTTGGCATCGACCGTGCCGAACCGCTTGTTCAATTCCTGAGCGGTGATCATCTCCGGGGCCTCGGGCTCGAACGGAGTGGTCACCGCGATGCGCAGGCCGAGCAACCGCTCGGCCAGACCGTCGGACCCGCTCAGCAGCCGCTCGATCGCGGCGAGATTGAAACCATCGGCCTGCAGGTCGAGGATCAGCCGCAGCCGCGCCACGTGCTCTGAGTTGTAGTAGCCGATCCGCGCCCGCACCTCGGGCGGGGGCAGCAGTCCGCGCGTGTGGTGGTTGCGGATGTTGCGCACCGACATGCCCGCCTCGGCGGCCAGCTGCTCGACGGTGAGGTCGTACCCGGAGGAGCCCTCGCTCGGCTCGCCGGATCGCCCGCTCGGCTCGTCGGATCGTATGGTTGTCTCGCTGCTCGCTCGTGCCATCAAAACTTAGGTTACCATTATCTATGTTCCCTCATTTGAGGTAACATCATCTCGCGTCATGACTCTCATCACCCTCCACAGCCACGTGCTCGGCTCCGCAGGTGGCGCCCGTGGCTGAACGGGGAGCCGTCCCGCGCGTCCCCGCGGTTCGCCGCCGAGCGCTCGGATTGATCCGCTCGTTCACCTCGCCGCTGCTCCCCGACGACTACCTGGAGCTGATCAACCCGCTGTGGTCCACACGCGAGCTGCGCGGACGCGTCGAACGCGTCGAACGCGAGGGCCCCGACGCGGTTACGGTGCTGATCAAGCCCGGCTGGGAGTGGCCCGGCCACCGGCCCGGGCAGTATCTGCGCCTGGGCATTGAGGTCAACGGACGCCATCACTGGCGCGCCTACTCGCTGACCTCCGAGCCGGGACGACCCGACGGGTGCATCTCGATCACCCCCAAGCTCGTCCGGACCGGCGCCGTGTCGCCGTTCCTGTGCGAACGACTGCGCCCGGGCGCGATCGTGCGCCTCGGCGGCATCGAAGGCGCCTTCACTCTGCCCGATCCCTTGCCCCGGCGGCTGCTGTTCCTCAGCGCCGGCAGTGGGATCACGCCGATCGCGAGCATGCTGCGCAGCCTCGCCGCCCGCGGCGGCTTGGAGGACGTCGTCCATGTCCACAGCACCCGGACCACCGAGCAGTTCGTCTTCGCCCGCGAGCTGCGCCGGCTGACCGGCGCTCACCCCGGCTATCGTCTGCACGAGTGGATCAGCGCCGAGCACGGTCGCGTAACTGCGGAGCGCCTGCACGAGCTGTGCCCCGACTGGGCCGAGCGCGAGACGTTCCTGTGCGGGCCGGCCGGGCTGCTCGAGGCGATGATCGCGCGCTGGGCTCGCGACGGCGACCCCGCGCGGCTGCACGTCGAGCGCTTCCAACCCGACGATCATGTCGGCGACGGCGAACGCGGCACGGGCGGCACGATCCGCTTGCGCGTAAGCGACCTCGACGCCGTCAGCGACGGCGAGCAGCCGATCCTCGTGGCCGGCGAGCAGGCCGGCGCCACGATGCCCTTCGGCTGTCGCATGGGCATCTGCCACACCTGCGTCGGGCGGCTGCGCTCGGGCCGTGTGCGCGACCTGCGCACCGGCCGCGTCCACGGCCAGCCCGGAGAACTGCTGCAGACCTGCATCAACGCGCCCGAGGGCGCCGTCGAGATCGACCTCTGACGTTCCCCTACACCCCCACGCTTCTGCACCGCCCTTTTCACAGCTACCCAAAGGAACCCCATGTCTGCCACATACACCGACCCCCCCGCTGCGACGACCGATCGAGGCTTCGAGGAGATCGAGAGCCCGATGGCGCATCTCAACGCCGAGCAGCTCGACGAGCTCGGGCGCGAGCTCGACGCGATCCACACCGAGGTCTTCGCCGACCTCGGCGAGCGCGACTCCCGCTACATCCGCTCGACGATCCGCCTGCACCGCCACCTCGTGCTCGCCGCGCGCGCGCTGCTGCTCGGCTCGCGCCGGCGGCCGCTGTGGTTCGCCGGCACGGCCGCGCTGTCGCTGGCGAAGATCCTCGAGAACATGGAGATTGGCCACAACGTCATGCACGGCCAGTGGGACTGGATGAACGACCCCGACATCAACTCCCAGGCATGGGACTGGGATACCGCCTCCCCCGCCGACTCCTGGCGGCACTCTCACAATTACGAGCACCACACGTTCACCAACATCCGCGGCCTCGACCGCGACCTGGGCTATGAGATCATGCGCATCGACCCCCACCAGCCCTGGCGCCCGGTCTACCTGGGTCAGCCTCTCTACAACCTGCTGCTGATGGGCTTCTTCGAGTGGGGTGTCGCGCTGCACGACCTCAACTGGGACGCGATCGGCACCGGCGAGAAGACCAAGGCCCAGGTGATCTCAGAGCTCAAGGGGGTCGGCGTGAAGGCGCGCAAGCAGGTCATCAAGGACTACATCGCCTTCCCCGCGCTCTCCGCGGCCGCCTCGGCGCTGGCGTCCGCGGCGTCCGGACGGCGGGGATCGCGCGCGGAGCGAAGCAGTTTCAAGGCGACTCTGACGGCGAACTTCACCGCCAACATCGTCCGCAACGTGTGGGCACACTCGATCATCTTCTGCGGACATTTCCCCGACCAGACCTATACCTTCAGCAAGGCCGAGGCCACCGAGGAGACCCCTGGCGCGCGATACGTGCGTCAGCTCGTCGGCTCCGCGAACATAGACGGCAGCCCCCTCTTTCATCTGCTGGCCGGCAACCTCAGCTTCCAGGTCGAGCACCACCTCTACCCCGACATGCCCTCCAGTCGCTATTCCGAGATAGCACCCCGTGTGCGCGACATCTGCCACCGCTACGGCCTGCCCTACAACACCGGGCCCCTGAGCAAGCAGCTCGGCACCGTTCATCGCACGATCCTACGTCTGGCGTTTCCAGGCGGCAAGCCGCGCCGCAAGCCCGGGCCCTACCGGCCCGATCCCGCCTGAGTAAGAGCCCTCCGGCGGTCGTGAAGGCAGGCTGACCCGTCACAACATTCGGTTAGGCGTCCACGGACGCGGTGCACCCCAACTCGCCCGCGGTGAGCTGTCGCTCATACGGTCCCCGACCGGTGAGGCACACCGCGCCGCAGCGGGCTGCCAGATCCAGCGCTTCCGCAGGCGCCATGCCGGCGCCCAGCCCATAGGTGAGCCCCGCGGCGAACGAGTCGCCGCAGCCGTAAGAATCGACTGCTTCGCCCGGCGGCAGGGCGGCCGGCCACGAGCCCGATCCGCCGTCGCGCTCTCGGTAGGCGCCCCCATGTGCGCCCTCGGTCGAGACGACGAGCTCGGCTTCGTCCCCGGCGGTGATCGCCTCACCGCGCTCGATCGCGTCGTTCGCGCTCAACACCAGTGCGTCCAGCGCGACGCCGTGCCCGAGAGCATCGGTCGCGCGCGGACTGGCCACGAGCACCCGCGCCGCGCGCGCGGCGCGCAGAGCGTCGGTGTCGCCCGCCGTGAAGTACACGGCATCCATCTCCGCCAACTCGCTCCACGACAGCTCCGCGTCGCTCCCCAGTGGCTCCAATCGCGGACCGAACGTCACGATCGTGCGCTCGCCCGCGTCGTTCACAAGCGTCGTCGCCGTTCTGGTGGGCTCAGCGCGCCGAGCCACGCGCACGTCCACCCCGAGCTCGCGCAGGCGCTTCACCGATCGGCGGCCATGCTCGTCATCCCCCAGGGCGCTCACGAGCACGCATGCTCCCGCCAGCCGTGCCAGCTGCACGGCAGCGACGGCGCCGCCCCCCGCGGGCTCCTCGAACGGGTCGCGCGCGTGCACGATCTCTCCAGCCCGCGGCATCTGCGACACGCGCGCAAACCGCACCCACTCGACATGTCCCACCACCGCCACCCTGGGTTGGTGCCTGTGCATGGGCGGGAGTGTCACACAGGCTTGCGCTCGCGACCTCCTAGCCTGAGTGCCATGCACGTTGAGCTTCTGTTCTGGGACGGCTGTCCCTCGCATCCGCGCGCGCTCGCCGACCTGCGCGCCGCGATGGCCGACCTCGGGCTTGATCCGAGCACGATCGCGATTCGCGAGATCGATACGCACGAGCTGGCCACGCGCGAGGGGTTCGTCGGATCGCCGACGATCCGCATCGACGGGGTCGACGTCCAGCCGACCGAGGAGGAGCCGTACGGGCTCGCGTGCCGCGTCTACCATCGCCGGGACGGTCGGGTCTCCCCGACCCCCGATCCAGCCGATCTGCGCGACGCGCTCCGGACCGCCACTGCTCACACAACCACCCTTCAGACCGACCCCACCAGGAGGAGATGAGATGACAGTTGCGATCGGCGCTTCCGCCCCGACGTTTGCGCTGCCGGACACCGAGGGAACCATGCACACACCGGGCGACGCGACCGCCACCGTCGTCGTGTTCACCTGCAATCACTGCCCCTACGCGCTGGCTTGGCACGATCGGATCATCGCGCTCGCGCACGACTACGCAGCCCGCGGCGCACGGGTACTGGCGATCAACTCCAACGACGCCACTCGCTATCCGCGCGACTCGATCGAGGCGATGCGCACCCGGGTGCAGGGCGGCGAGTTCGACGACGTCCCCTATCTGCGCGACGAGTTCCAAGAGGTCGCCCACGCCTATGCCGCCGAGACGACGCCCGACGTGTTCGTACTCGACGCCGCCGGCCTCCTGCGCTATCGCGGCGCTCCGGACGCCGACTACGAAGACCCATCCCAGCGCGCCGCCTACCTGCGAGACGCCCTCGACGCGATCCTCGACGGGCGCGACCCTGAACTTACGCAGACACCGCCGGTGGGTTGCTCGATCAAGTGGCTGCAGTGACCGCGCGCCCGGCGATCCCGCCGAGTTTGCGTTGCGAGGAGCGTCTGTCCGTCGCAGGCTGAGCCTCAGCGCCCCAGCGTGCGCACCAACTCGCGGGCGCGCCCGCGCAGCTCGCCGAGCAGCTCGCGCACCTCCTGCAGGCCGCCACGCAACTCGGCGTCACCGACCTCGATCGGCAGCATCGAATCCTGCAGCGCCGCCAGCTCGCCATCGGCTCTGCCACCCGCCTCCACCGCGGCCTCGACGAAACCCTTGACGCCGGTGGACGGTGCGCCTTGGGGCGCGGACTCGAACGTGTGACCGGGCAGATCGTAACGCTCGGCAAACCCCGCATACGTGCGCTGGGCCCTGCCGTAAGCGCTCTGCACGGGCCGGAACAGCTCCTGCTCGAGCCGATCGGCGGTCCGCTCGTCGAGCAGCTCATACGCCTCACCGAGCGCCGCGAGCGCCACCCCGATCTCATCGACCGCCCGCGCGAGGGCGTCGAGCAGCTGCTGGCGTCCATCCGCGGTGGTGTAGGTCATGGGTCCAGGTTATTCATACGTTCGCGTCAGGGCTAGGATCACCCGATCATCGGACGGCGAGCACAAGCGACATGACCCTGCGGCGACGGGCGGCCACCGCCGCCTGTCCGTTCTGCGGTGGCCCCGGCACGCGCATGCTCGACGCGTGGGATCGTAATCGTGAGAGCACCCGGGAGCGGTTCACTTACGCCCGGTGCCGGACTTGCGGGACCGTCTTCATCGTCGATCCGCCGGCGGATCTCGGTCGCTACTACGCCGAGGATTACTACCAGTTCGACCCGGACGGAGAACCGGCGTGGAAGACCGACGAGTCGCGGCTGCGGGCCGCCGCCTATCGCGTCGATCTGCTGCGATCTCACACCGCGCCGGGGCGTCTGATCGAGATCGGCGCCGGAACCGGGGCGTTCGCGTCGGCGGCCCAGTCGGCGGGTTATGAGGTCAGCGCGATCGAGATGAGCGAGCGCTGCTGCTGCTATCTGAGCGAGCGCGAGGGGATCGAGGCGATCTGCAGCGATCGCCCGCTGGAGGCGATCGCCTCCTTGCCGCCGGCTCGCGTGGTCGCGCTATGGCACGTGCTGGAGCACTTGCCGCGTCCGGGCGAGGTTCTCGCGCGGGCAGCGGACAAGGTGGAGCCCGGCGGCGTGCTGGCGATCGCGGTTCCGAATCCCCGCTCGTTGCAGTTTCGCGTGCTGAGGTCTCGCTGGGCTCACCTCGACGCGCCCCGGCATCTATGCCTGATACCGCCTGCGGCCCTGATTGGCCAAGGCAGGGACCTCGGTCTGACGCGCGTGGCGCTGAGCACCAACGATCCCGACGGCCTGGAGTGCAACTTCTTCGGCTGGGTCAGTGCCCTGAGGCGCCGTCCGGCGGTGGGTCCGACGCCGGACCTCGTCAGCCACACGGCCCGCGCGATCGAACGAACGCTGGCGCCGCTGGAGCGCACCGGCGACCGGGGTTCGGCTGTGACGATCCTGATGCGCAAGGAGCCCTAGGAGTGTCGGTGGCCGACGACGCTCCGGCCGGCGACATCCTGTCCACGACCGCTGCGGGTCCGGCGGCGGCACGGGGCGGTGGGCTGCGCGTCGGTGGCTACATCGTCGGCGCGCTGTTCAGCGTCGTCTCCGCGTTGTTGCTTACCCGACACCTCGGGGTGGTGCAGTTCGGCGAATACGTCACCGCGCTGTCGCTCGTGGCGATCGTCGGCGCGCTGTCGGACCTGGGGTTGACGGCCGTGGGGGTGCGCGAGCTGTCGATGCGCCCACCCGCCGAGCGCTCCTCGCTCGCGCGCGATCTGCTCGGGTTGCGAATCACGCTCACGCTCGCGGGCAGCCTCGCGATCGTGATGCTCGCCTGGTTGGCCTACTCGCCGACATTGGCCGCCGGCGTTGCGCTGGCGTGCGTCGGTCTGCTGTTGCAGGCGACCCAGGACAACTTCGCGCTGCCGCTGCTGGTCGGCCTGCGGCTCGGCGCGGTCTCCGCCCTGGAACTCGCCCGTCAGCTGCTTACGACCGTGTTCACGATCGTGCTCGTGTTCGCGGGCGCCGCGCTGGTCCCGTTCCTGGGCGTGTCGATCCCGGTCGGCCTGATCGTGCTCGTCGCGACCGCGATGCTCGTGCGCAACACACGCGCGCTGACACCCACGTTCAGCCTCAACCGCTGGCGCAGGTTCATCCGGCCGATGCTCCCCTACTCGGCCGCGGTCGCGGCCTCCTCGGTCTATCTCCGCGTATCCATCATTCTCGTCTCGGCGCTCGGCACGGCGGTCCAGCTGGGGTACTTCAGCCTGTCGTTTCGGATCGTCGAAGTCCTCACCCCGGTGCCGGCGCTGCTCGCCGGCTCGGCGTTGCCGATCTTCGCCCATACCGTCCGCGACGACGATCATGACCGTCTCGGTTACGCGCTCGGGCGAGTGTTCGAGGTGGCGCTGATCGTCGGCGCCTGGGTCGCGGTCTCGATCGCGGTCGGCGCCCCGCTCGCGATCGCGATCGTCGGGGGCTCGCACTTTGCCCCGGCGGCGCCCGTGCTCGCGGTACAGGGCATCGGCCTCGGCGCGATGTTCGTGAGCCTCGTCTGGGCCAACGGTCTGCTCGGCCTCGGGCTCTATCGGCAGATACTCGCGAGCAGCGTCGGCGGCCTGGTGCTCACCGCGGCGCTCGTCGCGGCGCTGGTCCCGATCGACGGCGCCCAGGGCGCCGCCATCGGAACATCCACGGGGGAGGTCGTGCTCGCGATCGCGCAGTGCGTCGTGGTCGTGCGCCGGCGCCCGCTGCTGCGCCCCTCACTGCGCGTCCTCCCCGGCGTCGCGCTGGCTACGGCGCTCGGGGTGGCGCCGCTGGCGCTCACCACCGTCCCGGTCATTGTGCGTCTGGCGATCTCCACAGCGCTGTTCGCCGGCGCTCTGCTGTTCACGCGCGCCTACCCTCCCGAGCTGCTCGATCTGCTTCCCGGCCTGCGTGCCAGGAGGGTATGACTGACCGGACTCACGGGCCGTCGCTAGTGTCTCCG